>Ga0214473_10007895_pt1 | contig 12597 bp, 8 predicted proteins | sample RVTome_7_FD_203509 | JGI IMG/M metagenome (GOLD analysis project Ga0214473, IMG submission 203509) | Soil microbial communities from uranium-contaminated site in the Upper Colorado River Basin, Wyoming, United States - RVT98D197 | ecosystem: Environmental > Terrestrial > Soil > Contaminated >... | reverse complement strand
CGAGGGCATGTGAACGGCAGTGGCGCCCACCACCTCGCCAACATCGACCAGGAGCTCGGAGCAGATGGTTTCCTCGAGGGATTCCAGCCCCGCGCGAGCCGCGGCCGAGCGCATGGTGTGTCCCATCGAGATTCCGGCCGCGGGGCTGCCGATCGCGCGCGAGGCGCGGTGCCCTCCGGGCGGGATCGCGAGTCGCTTCAGCCTTCCCTCGCCGTCCCGGTCGAAGACGTGTCCAAAGGTCTCGAAGGTCGCAGTCGCCTCGAGCGCCTCGCTCACCAGGACGCGGACCAGCCGGGGGTCGTTCAGGCCCTCACCTCCCCGAATCATGTCTTCCGCGAACCGCTCTTCGCTATCGCCGATGCTGGCGTCGGGTGAAGTCGACATCACCCCGAGCGAGATGCGCGTGTCTCCATAGCCGATGGGCTCCTTGGAGATCACGGTCACGCTCGCCCCGGCGCGGGCGGCCTCGACGGCGGCCATCACGCCGGCGCCTCCCGATCCGATCACCAGCACGTCCGACTTCCTCAGCTGCATGTCATCGGTTCCGTTCGGGGCAGGCGTGGAGAAAATCGGCCGGGAGGAAATCCGGTATCGCCGGGCTCGCCCACGCCGGGAGCGCCATCGCCCGCATCTCCCGCGACAGGGGGATTCGCACGGTGCCTCCTTCTCGCTGCCTTGCCGGTGCCGCATTCTATCAGGGAGCCTGGGGGGGGTCGCCATGCGGGATTCCCGGCTCCGCGGATGCGCGAGCTCCGACCCCCCGCCCGGATCACGGCCCGGCGGGGAGGCGCCATCCCTCGCGATGCCCGCCCCCTCCGCGGGTCGCAGAGGTGTCGAGCACGGCGTTCTCGGGTACCCTGTCGGCGTTCCTCCTGCCCATCGGGAGGAGGCTCGGTGCCCCCGGAATCGGATGATCCGCGCCTGAACGAGAGGGCGGGACCGCCCCCGGCGTTCCTCGGCGGGATTCTCGACAGCATCTCCGAGGGGGTGTTCAGCGTCGACGACCAGGGGCGCATCACCAGTCTGAACCGGGCCGCCGAGCAGCTGCTGGGCATCGCCCGGTCGGAGGCCCTGGGGCGCCCCTGCAGCGAGATCTTCAAGAGCGACCTCTGTCGAGAGGCGTGCCCGCTGCGCTACACCAGGGAAACCGGTCTCTCCATCCGCAACCACCCCGTCCGCTTCACTGACGCCCGGGGCCGTCGCATCCCGGTGAGCGCCTCCACCAACCTGCTTCGCGATGGCCGAGGCGCGATCGTCGGAGCGGTGGAGTCCTTCCGCGACCTCAGCATCGAAGAGGCGCTCAGGAAGGAGATCCGCGACAAGTACACCTTTCAGGACATTGTCTCCAAGAGTCCGAAGATGCGGCAGCTCTTCGAGGTGCTTCCCACCATCGCCCGGAGCGACGCCACCGTCCTGATCGAGGGCGAGACGGGCACCGGCAAGGAGCTCCTCGCCCGGGCCATCCACGCTCTCAGCCAGCGGCGAGACCGCCCGCTCGTGATCGTCAACTGCGGCGCGGTGCCGGACACGCTCCTGGAATCGGAGCTCTTCGGCCACAAGGCCGGCGCCTTCACCGGCGCGCGCAACGACAAGCCGGGCAGGATCTCGCGGGCCCACCGCGGCACCCTCTTTCTGGACGAGGTGGGCGAGATGTCGGCCGCTCTTCAGGTGAGGCTCCTGCGCGTGCTCCAGGACGGCGTATTCGAACCGCTCGGATCCGTCGAGAGCGTCGAGGCGGACGTGCGGTTCATCGCCGCCACCCATCACGACCTCTCGCGAGACGTGGCCCGGGGCTCGTTCCGCGAGGACCTCTTCTACCGGCTGAACGTGGTGCCCGTCCGGCTCCCGCCGCTGCGCGAGCGCCGGGAAGACATTCCCCTGCTCGTCGATCACTTCCTGGGCCGGCTCTCCGCGCGTTTCGGCCGGGAGATTTCGAGCGTCTCGCCGGAGGTGCTGCGACTGCTGGCCAGTCACGACTACCCGGGGAACATTCGGGAGCTCGAGAGCGCTCTGGAGCACGCCTGCATCATGTGTGCGGGCGGGACGGTCGAGATCGAGCACCTTCCGGCCACCTGGCAGGAGAGGATCGCGGAGCCGCTGGATGGGCTCGCGGCGGAGATCTCGGAGCACGAGGCGAAGTTCATCCGCGAGGCGCTGGAGCGCCACGGCTGGCACCGCGAGGCCGCGGCCCGGGACCTGGGAATCCACCGGGCGACCCTCTTCAAGAAGATCCGCAAGCTCGGCATCGCGCTCCCCGAGGTCGATGGGCGCTCGCGCCGCTCGGGCGGGAGACCGTAGCCCAACGGCGATCGTCGACCCGACTAGTGTCGCCAAGCTGCGACCCTCGGATCGGTAGCGGGAAGGAGGGGAGTTGGTCCCTCACCTCGCGGGGCCTCGATGCGAAAGGGGTTCCGGGGTCTCGCCGTTCCCCGCCGACGGTGAGTGAGGTCGGGCACGGCTCTTGCGAGCGCCGGCTGTGGGGGGCAGCGCGGCGCACCGATTCGAGGCGCGTCGAATCATCACAAAGGAGGCAGCGATGCCGGTCAAGGAACGTCTGGTATCCCAGGACGTGTTCGGCTTCTTGAGGCCGGAGCAGCTCGGCGTCCTCAGCGACGCGGCGGACGTGATCGATTTCAAGGAAGGCGACACCGTGTACTACCACGGCAAGAGGGCCGAGCACATGTACGTGGTGCTGAGCGGGGAGGTATCCCTTCGCCTGCCCGGGAAGGGCGGCATCAGCATCCCGATCGACGAGGCCTCGCCGGGGGTGATGTTCGGAAACTGCCAGTGCTTCGACGTCGGGACCTACTCGACCACGGCGCAGTGCACCAGGGACTCGAGGCTGATGAGGATCGAGGCCGCCGTCCTTCGGCGGCTGATGGATGAGGATCTGCTGATGGGCTACGCCATGCAGAGGCGCATCTCGGAGATCTACTTCAAGCGCTATCTCGACACCATGAGGAAGCTCCAGTCGATCGTGATGAACCTGCCGATCGACGCCGATTCCTAGCCCACCGAGAGGGGACTCCGGAGGCGAGGCCGGGAGCCGAGGGCGCCGGCCTCGCCACGGAGGCGCGGCGGTCTCACCGCCCGCCGCGAAGAGAAGCGCTCGTCCCCCGGGGCCGCGCCGGGTCTTCACGATCCCGCCAAGGCTGCGTAAGATCCCCCATCTTGGAACCGCTGCTCCCGGTCCAGGAGCGGCGGATCGGATGCTCCCGGTCGAGGTGCGAGGAGGACGGATGGGGGACCAGGCGTACGATGCGGTGATCGTCGGCGGCGGCAACAAGGGCCTGCTGCTCGCCATGTACCTGATCAAGTACGGAGGAATGAGCGTCGGCATCTTCGAGAGGCGCCACGAGGTCGGCGGCTGCTGCGCCACCGAGGAGCTCTCGGCTCCGGGCTTCCTGGGGAATACCCACGCCAACATGATCCTGCCCTGGTACTTCGTGCCCGTCCTCCGCGACTTCCCCGAGTTCTCGAAGTCAGGTGCCGAGTGGGATCAGCATCTGAGCTGCGCGGGCATGGCGTTCAAGGACAAGCAGAACTGCCTGGCCCTGTACAGCCACAAGCACGACCCCGACCAGGAGCGCTCTGCCAGGGAGATCGCCCGCTTCTCCGAGAAGGACGCCGAGACCTGGCTCAGGATGGCCGAGCTCGAGAAGAGCGACGAGCTGATGAGAACGCAGATGGACGCGATCTTCAATCCGGCCGAGGTCAGAGCGACCGACCCGGGCGTTCTCAGGAGGCAAGCCGAGGTCTACGCGAAGATCCTGGAGCTCGGCTTCGTTCCCGACTCGGTGATCCTCAAGGCCAGCGCCCATCGCGTGATCAGGGAGTGGCTCGAGAGTCCCGAGCTGCAATCCGCGCTTCTCCGCACCATCGTCTCGTTCTCGGTCGACGTCAACGAGCCGGGACACGGTGGCACCGCCCTGGGGATGATGCTGACGGTGCCGATGATCGGCTTCAACAGGGGCGGCACCCACAGGATCGCCCACGCCGCCCACCAGGTGCTGACGCAGCTCGGATGCGAATTCCACATCACCCGGGAGGTGAAGAGCGCCATCATCGAGAACGGGCGCGCCACCGGCATCCGTCTCGCTGACGGCACGGAAGTCGCAGCGAGAAAGCTGGTGGTCAGCACCCTATCTCCCCACCAGCTGATCTTCGACCTGATCGGGAGGGAGCACGTCGACGGCCGGACGGCCAGGCGGGTGGAGCTGCTGAAGCGGAACTTCGGGTGCCTGATGTGGTATACGCTGGCGGTGCACGATGCGCCCCGCTACAGGGCGGAAGCCTTCAACCCCGACCTGCACGACTGCGGATGGCTCGGCCTGCAGCCGGATCCCGATCCCCTGCACGTCTCCAGGAAGTGCCAGTACGCGCAGATGAACCTGTGGCCGCCCCTCGAGGATTACGGGATCGTGGCGGGCTCCCACAGCCTGGTCGACTCGAGCTACGCGCCCGCGGGCAAGCACGCCGTCTACACCGAGCAGCTCGGGCCGCCGGTCTCGATGTATTCCGAAGCCGAGTGGCTGGAGCTGCGGGCGCGCTACGCGGATGAGTTGATGACCCTGTGGAGGGACTACGCGCCGAACATGACCTGGGAGAACGTGATCGGGGTGGACATGAACAGTCCCTACGACCACCTGCGGATGAAGAACCTCGGCCCCGACGGCACCTGGGCGGGGGTCGATCGCGCGCCGTGGCAGGTCGACGAGAACCGGCCCACCCCCGAGCTCGCGAACCACCGGACGCCGATCGAGAACCTCTACGCCACCGGCGGATCCTGGCACGTGGGATCGAACTGCGGATCGAGCGAGTCGTACAACTGCTACAAGATCATCGCCAAGGATCTGGGGCTCGCGAAGCCCTGGGAGGAACCCGGGAAGGAAGAACCCGACTCCCTGGTCGAGGGGCTCCGGTTGCTCCGGAGAAGGGTGCGAGATTCAGCCGAGCGATAGGCTGGGAGGAGAGACGAGATGGCCAGGCCCTGGATGCTCTTCGAACCGTTCCAGATCAAGAGCATGAAGCTCAAGAACCGGATCGGGATGGCGCCGATGCTCAACATGCCGGGAGTGTGGACGCGCTTCTCGATCACCGACGAGACGATCGCCTGGTTCGAGGCGCGGGCCAGGGGCGGAGCGGGCCTGATCATGACCGGGACCTTCGCCCCGCCGATGGTCGCGATCCCCGGCTGGAAGGAGCGCTTCGCCGAGCTCGCCAGGGTGATGCATTCGCACGGCGCCATGCTGGGGGTTCAGCTCGGCTCGGGGGGGCCGCTCCTGGGCGTGGGTCCCTCGCTGCCGCCCTATCCGAGCGAGCTCGATGCGAAGCAGGCGATCATGGACCTGCTGAAGGTGGGATTGGGGCTGCCGGCGCCCGCTGAGCCCAAGGCGCTCAGCGTCGAGGAGATCGAGGCGCAGGTACAGGCCTTCGCAGGCGCGGCGGCGATCCTGAAGGAGGCGGGGGTCGACTGCGTCGAGCTCCACTGCGCCCACGGGGGAGCCACCCTCTGCTGCTCCTTCATCTCTCCCTTCTACAACAGGCGCGAGGATCGGTACGGAGGAAGCTGGGAGAACAGGCTCCGTTTCCCCACCGACACGCTCAGGAGAATGAGACAGGCGGTCGGAGAGGACTATCCGCTGCTGGTCAGGATCAGCGCCGACGAGCTGCTGGGGGAGAAGGGCATCACCATCGACGATACGACCCGGTTCATCGTTCCGGCGCTGGAAGAAGCCGGTGCGGACTGCATCGACGTCTCGCAGGGATCCATCCTCCATTCGCCGGAGGGGATCGAGATCCCGCTCTACTATCCGCGGGGCTGCTTCATCCACCTTGCCGAGGCGGTGAAGAAGGCGACCCGCCTGCCGGTGATCGGCGTCGGCCGGATCGTCGAGCTGGAGATGGCCGAGGAGTTCCTGCGGGAGGGAAAGGCGGACCTGATCTACCTGGGCAGGCAGCTGACCGCCGATCCCGATACGCCCAGGAAGTATCTGGAGGGGCGGCCGGAGGACGTCCGCAAGTGCGTCGCCTGCGTGGAGGGCTGCGGGACGCCCTGCTCGATCAACTATGAGATGGCGCCGGGCGCCCTGCCGCTCACGCCGGCAGCGACGCCGAAGAGGGTGCTGGTGATCGGCGGCGGAGTGGCCGGCATGGAGGCGGCGAGGGTGGCGGCGCTCCGGGGCCACCGGGTCACCCTGATCGAGAAGCGGTCCGAGCTCGGGGGGATGGTGGCCGCCCTGGCGCTCGAGCCCCTGACCGCCGAGTTCGCGAATCTCGTTCAGTACCTGCGCGTCCAGCTCGGCAAGCTCGGAGTGGAGGTCCGACTCGCCACCGAGGCCGGCCCGGCCGAGGTCGAGGCGCTCCGCCCCGAGGTCGTCATCGTGGCGACGGGCTCCTCCCTGATCATCCCGGAGATCGCCCGGGGGAAGGCCGGGGTGATCGATCACATCGAGGCCTTGAGAAACCGCAAGTGGATCGGCCGTCGGGTCGTCGTCTGGGGTCTCACCTACGGCCCCGAGCTGGCCATCTCTCTGGCCGAGGAGGGGAAGGAGGTGGTGCTGATCGGGGAGGGTGGCGAGAAGACGCTGGGCGGCCACGCTTCGAACTTCAGGAGGTGGTGGATCCTGCGGAAGCTCGCGGACGTGAATCCGGCCAGGGGAACTCCCGAGGCGCAGAAGCTCAGCAACCCGAAGGTGCTCGCGAACGTGAAGGTGAAGCAGATCACCCCCGAGAGAATCGAGCTCGCCGATGAGCGTGGCATCGAGATCGCCGTGCCCTACGACACCCTGGTCATCTCGAGAGGCCGGGAACGGGACAACGCTCTCTCCCGACAGCTCCAGGGGAGGGCGGCCGAGGTCCACGAGATCGGAGACTGCTCCTCCGTCGGGGATATCCAGAAGGCGATCTCGAGCGCCAACCAGGTGGCGAGAACCATCTAGCGCGAAATCCTTCTTGACATCATGACGATATCCTGACAGTCTGTCAGAAAGCAGGAATCCATGCTGGGCAGGGAGCGGATCGCTCGCGAGAGAGAGGCGCGGATCCACCTCATCCTCGACAGCGCCGAGAGGCTCTTCGTCGAGAAGGGGTACGCGGAGACCTCCATCCACGAGATCGCTGAGGGCGCCGACTTCAGCCGGACCTCCGTCTACCAGTATTTCGCCAGCAAGGAGGAGATCTACCTGCGGATTCTCGACCGCTACGGGGATCTCCTCACCGAGCGGGTGACCGGGGCGACGGCCGGCTCATCAAAGGTGCCCGAGAAGATCCGGGCGTTTCTCGAGGAGATCCGCCGCATCATCAGGGAGAAGCCCAACTTCTTCTCGCTCTACTTCATTCAGAGGCATCAGGTGGAGCCGCGGCTCTCGCCGGAGCTGAGAGCTCGGTTGAACGCGAAGCGGCGAAGGCTCGAGAACGTCTTCCGCGACTTCTACCGGCAGGGGGTCGAGCGGGGGGAGGTCCGCGACATCGGCGTGAAGGACGCCTCGAATCTCTTCTTCGCCCAGATCACCGGGATGATGCTGCTGCACGAGTACTACGGGGACGAGTTCGACGTGACGCTCGACGAGCACCTCGAGAAGTCGCTTCGGCTCTACCTCGAGTTCGTCGAGAAGGTGGATTCGGCGCGCCGGGATCTCGGCGCGGGAGAGCAGGCGGCCTGAGGGCGAGCGACCGAGAATCGGTTGGGCTCGGCCCGAGCCGGAGAGAACCAAGGGACGAGGGAGGTAGGACGCATGTCGGCGGCTGCGGAGGTGCTGTCACCGCAGGAAGAGAGGATCGAAGGGGGAGCGCGGATCGGGCTGGTGAGCGAGGACGCGCGGCGGAAGCGATCCAGGATCCACCGCATCCTCGAGGGCTTCCGGGATCAGCCGATCCGACTGGATCTGGAGAGGGCCCGCCTGGTCACCGAGTCGTTCAAGGAGACCGAGGGCCAGCCCCTGGTCCTGCGCTGGGGGAGGGCGCTCGCGCACGTGCTCCGCGAGATGCCGATCCACATCGAAGAGGACGAGCTCGTCGTGGGCAGCGCGGGACCCCCGGGCCGCTACGCGGTGCTGTATCCGGAGCTGGAAGAGCGCTTCTTCTCGGAGGACGTCCAGCCCAGCCAGCGGGACGATCGCCTGGTCCTTACCGACGAGGACGCGAGGATCATCAATCAGGAGCTGAAGCCCTACTGGGAGGGGAAGCGGTATCACACCGCGTTCATGGACGCTCTTCCCGAGGAGACCCGGCGCCTGATCGGCCTCTACTTCGTGGTGACCCCGACCGCGACCGCGCGCTCGAGCCTGGCCTGGAATCACGACTACGAGAAGGTGCTGAGGCGCGGCGTCAAGGGGATCAAGCAGGAGGCTCTGGAGAGGCTCGCGTCGCTGGATCCGCTCGACCCGAGGGACCAGGTGGAGAAGGCCCCCTTCCTGGAGGCGGTTCTGCTGGTCTGCGATGCGATCGTGGGGTTCGCCAGGAGGTACTCCGAGCTGGCGAGGAGAATCGCGGAAGGGGAGAGCGACGGGCGGAGAAGGAAGGAGCTCGCGAAGATCGCCGAGATCTGCGAGTGGGTTCCGGAGAATCCAGCGCGGACCTTCCACGAGGCCGTTCAATCCCAGTGGCTGATCCAGACCGTCTCCCGGCTCGAGCAACGCATCGGCGGGACGGTCGGCAACGGGAGGATCGATCAGTACCTGTATCCGTTCTACAAGGCCGACATCGAGGAGGGCCGGATCACCGCGGACGAGGCCCTGGAGCTCCTGGAGTGCCTGTGGATCGGCATGGCCCGGAACGTCGAGGTCTACACCACCGCCGGCGGTCTCTCCTACACGGAAGGATACGCCCACTGGGAGGCGACGACGATCGGCGGCCAGACCAAGGAGGGACGGGATGCGACGAACGAGCTCTCCCACCTGTTGCTGCAATCCAAGAGGGAGTTTCCGCTCAACTATCCCGACCTGGCCGCCAGGATCCACGCCTCGACGCCAGAGTCCTTCCTTCACGCGATCTGCGAGACGATCAAGGAAGGGACGGGTTTCCCGAAGCTGTTCTTCGACGAGGAGATCATTCCGCTGTTTCTCGCCAAGGGGGCGGAGCCCGCAGAGGCGAACGACTACTGCATCGCGGGCTGCACCGAGGCCAAGCTCCTGAACCGGGACGGGGTGACCACCGGATGCGCATGGGCCAATCTGGGGGCCATCGTGGAGATGGCTCTGCACGACGGGAGGCTCAAGTTCGCCGGTGGCGAGAGGCTCGGAGTGAGCACCGGGAACCCGAGGGAGTTCGGCTCGTACGACGATCTCTGGAATGCGTTCCGTCTCCAGGCAGAGAACGTCATGAAGCACGTCTTCATCCAGCAGTACGTCGCCGATTCGCTGAAGTCGAAGTACATCGCCTCGCCGATGTGCTCGATGCTGCACGATCTCTGCATGAAGGAGTGCAAGGACATGCATGCGGGGCCGATCCCCGGAGCCCTCTATCTGGGGTTCGTGGATACGCTCGGCTTCGCGACCGCGATCGACTCCCTGGCGGCGGTCAAGAAGCTCGTCTTCGACGAGAGGAAGCTCACCATGGAGGAGCTTCTGGAGGCGACCGATGCCGACTTCGAGGGGAAGGAGGCGATCCGCCAGATGTGCCTGAACGCCCCGAAGTACGGCAACGGCGATCCCTACGCCGACTCGATCGGCCATGACGTCGAGGAGCTCTTCATCCGCCTCACCCGGAGGCACCGGTCCGCGTTCGGCGGGGAGCTGGACATCCGCTACGTGACCATCACGGCCCACATTCCGTTCGGGGCGGTCCTCGGCGCGACCCCGGACGGCAGAAGGGCGGGGGAGCCGGTGGCGGAGGGCGTCAGCCCGTCGCAGGGTGCCGACCGCAAGGGGCCGACGGCGAGCCTCCGGTCGGTCGCCAGCACCCGGTGCGCGGGCTACAAGGAGCGCGCGGCCAGACTGCTGAACATGAAGCTCACCCCCTCCTCGGTGGCGGGCCGGGATGGGACCCGGAAGCTGATGTCGCTGATCCGGACCGCCTGCGACCTGAAGCTCTGGCATCTCCAGTTCAACATCATCAACAGCAAGACGCTGATCGAAGCGCAGAAGAATCCCGAGAAGTACCGGAATCTGCTGGTCCGGGTCGCGGGCTACAGCGCCTACTTCGTCGATCTCACCCCCCAGCTCCAGAACGAGATCATCAAGAGGACGGAGCACGGCCTTTGACCGGGAGGCCGAGCCGTGCAGGTCGAGACGGGGATCGCGGCGCGGCGAGCCGCGGGCTGGTCTTCAACATCCAGAAGTTCTCCCTTCACGACGGATCGGGGATCAGGACGCTGGTGTTCCTGCAGGGCTGTCCGCTGGCGTGCAGATGGTGCTCGAACCCGGAGGGGCAGGCCCGTCTTCCGGAGCTCGCCTTCGACGTGAACAAGTGCATCGGAACGATCGAGTGCGAGAGGTGCGTGCGAGCCTGCGGAGTCGGCGCCATCACGCCCTCGGAGGACGGAAAGGTCCGCCTCGATCGGGATCTCTGCGATGGCTGCGGTGAATGCGCGAACGCTTGTCCCTCCCTGGCCCTCGAGGTCATCGGGAGAACCATGAGCGTCGAGGAGGTGATGTCGGTGGTGGAGGAGGACGGCGGCTTCTATGCCCGCTCCGCCGGTGGACTCACCCTGAGCGGCGGGGAGCCGCTCGCACAGGCGCGGTTCGCCGGCGAGCTCTTGAAGGCGGCGCGGAGCCGCGGCATCGATACCGCGCTCGAGACCTCGGGGCACTGCAGGTGGCCGGATCTCGAGGACGTGTGCGGGTACGCGGATCAGGTCTTCTACGACGTCAAGACCATGGATCCGGCGAAGCACGAGGATCAGGTCGGGGTCGGGAACGCACGGATCCTGCGGAATCTCCGCCAGCTCTGCGAGCGGTTTCCGGATCTTCCCATCGTGGTGCGGACCCCCATCATCCCGGGCTTCAACGATTCTCCCGAGGAGGTCGAGGCGATCGCCGCCTTCGTCGCCGATCTGCCGGGCTCGCGGCGCTACGAGCTGCTGCCGTACCACGGCTTCGGGGAGCCCAAGTACCGGCGGCTCGGCAAGGGGTATCCGCTCTGCGGGCTCGAAGCGCCGACGGAGGAACGGATGGCCCGCTTGGGGGAGGTCGCCGGCGCGGAGCCAGGCGGAATCGTTCACACGGGACCGGCGTAGCGCCCGTCCCGCGCAGGAGAGAGCGATCCCTTTCGCGAGGGCGCTGCTCCGTCATCGCTCTGTCCGAAGCGCGGCGGTTTCGATCTGGCGGTCAATCTGACGCCTGAGGTCAGCGGGTAGTACGTCTGCCTCCTGCAACCTACGCCAGGCCTCGATGGTTCGCGCGACGGTCTCGGGCACGATCTCCCAGACGGTGCTGACCGGCAGGCGCGCCCTATCGGCGAAGCGACGGACCTGGTCCTTGGTGATGCCGTCCAGATTGCGGGTGCCGCCGAAGGTGAGTCCCAGCCTGTCCTCCGCGATATAGGGAACGGTGGAAACGAAGTCGTAGGCGGGCGACAGAACGGGCGTGCGGCCGTCCGGATAGAGCAGCGACCAGTTCTTGAGGTGCATGTCACCGTTGCCGATAAGCACCGAGAAGACAAGACGCCGCACGAATTCGTAGGTGTCGTCGGCGCCCGTCTCTGCCCAGAGCACTGCGGCGACGTTTGCGTAGCTGCGCCGCTCGTACTTGTCCTCCGGGAACAGGCCGAACACCTGCGCGAAATCCTCCATGTGGATCCGCTGCCCGGCGGGCCCGCGGTCGAACCGCTGGACGGCGAGCGCCTCTCCGCCCAGGCGCGCCGCGTCCCGCGGAAGCCCCTTGATCTCCGCCACGGGCACGAGGCGGTTGGGCGGCACCTTGATGCCGGTCGCACGCGCCAGCGCCAGCATGGCGAACTCGTTCTCCGGCACGGTGGGAAATTGCGCGGAGGGCAGCTTGACGATCCACGAGCCGCCCAGACCGCCGGCCGGAATGGTGAGGCCACCGGCGGCCTCGAGGATGGCGGAGAACTTCAACTGCACTCCGGCCAGCGAGAAGCGCAGCAGCGGCGCGGCCGCCTCCCCCTCGCCCGCATTCCTTGAATCGGTCGCGGGCGTCGGGGCCGCGTCATGATCGTGGTCCAGCGGTGTGACGATCATCCCGCCCGGCAGATCGGCGCCGAGCGCAGCCAACAGGAAGAACTCGCGCTCCGGCTTCACGCCCGCATGGGCGGCGAGGTAGGCCCGCAGATGTCCTTCGGGCAGGAGATTCGCGAAGAAGGGCGGCACGCGGGCCACATAGGTGCGGGGCGTCGTGATCAGCTCGCCGCCCTGCGCCTTGAACGATAGGCTCAGCGTCGGGCGCGCGGGGTCGGTGACGTAGCTTTCCTCGAGGGCGAAGAGCTGGCGGTCTCCGGCAAGGCGGCTGATCACGCCGATCCGCCGGCCGTGGAGCTCTACCGCAAGCGCCTTGGTGCTTTCGAGGTCAAGTCTCATCGCGTTCGTCCCGCTCTTCCGCGACATCGCCGGCGTAGAGCGGGCGCTCTTGATCGGGGTCGCCACCGGCTTCACGACGGTAGTCGCGGATCAGGGCCTGGACGGCCGGCACCAGCGCGCGC
>Ga0214473_10007894_pt1 | contig 12598 bp, 10 predicted proteins | sample RVTome_7_FD_203509 | JGI IMG/M metagenome (GOLD analysis project Ga0214473, IMG submission 203509) | Soil microbial communities from uranium-contaminated site in the Upper Colorado River Basin, Wyoming, United States - RVT98D197 | ecosystem: Environmental > Terrestrial > Soil > Contaminated >... | reverse complement strand
ATACTGACCGAGAATTCCGATTATGGTAGACCTCCAAGTGAAATACTAGCAAATATCATCAAGGAGTCGAAAGAGAAGCAAGTCGTGGGCATGGAGTTCTTTAATAGAGGGGATACGAATATTTCCGGTCAAATCATGAAGTTAAAAGGAGCGAATCCAGATGTCTTAGTTTCGTGGGGTTATCATACCGAGCATGCATTGATTGCGCGTCAGAAACAGCAGATTGGCATGAAGGGTCAAATCATCGGAAATTCGACAATGATCTTTCCTGAGTACATTCGATTAGCAGGGCCGGCAGGCGAAGGAGCGATTTTTGTCGCCACTGAAAATTCCTATATCAATCCGGACCCAAGAATCCAAGCCTTTGTGAAAAGGTTTGAGGAGAGATTTCGTCATGTCCCCGGTCTAGTAACGATTGATAACTATGACGGAGCAATTGCGGTGGCTGAGGTTCTGAAGGCGGCAGGGCCTATCCCGGAGAAGATTCAAAATGCTCTAAATACGATGACCTTCCAAGGAGTCGCCGGCCCCATGAAGTTTGATGCCAAAGGGCAATGTATCATCAGAGCGGCAAGCGTCGTCAAGGTCGAAGGAGGTAAACATAAGTTTTTGGAGTTATTTAGGCCCTAACCAGGTGCCTTTTCGGAAATGAGATGTTGGCTTTAGCAGGAAGAATCGATTTGCAGCATCTGAGGAGGAAGGATGTACAACCCAAAAACTCTTACCCAGATTAAAGCGGATCTTCTCAGATGCGCACTGGATCAATCGCATCCAATGGAGATGACCCGGGAGGAGGATGTGCACCAAGCGACTGACAGGCTTCAAACCTTGGATTCCGATCACTGGTGCCAGGTATGGTCTGAAATAGCAAGACCCTACGAAGAACGAGGTCAGGCAGAAGAGAAAGCGGGAAAATTCAATTTGGCGAAAAATAATTATATGCTTGCTTACAACTATTATCGAATGGCCCGATTCCCGGTTCCGAATACTGCGGCTAAGAAGGCAGCTTACCGCGCTTCTGTAAACAACTACGTGAAGGCGTCGCGCTATTTTGATCCTCCTTTGGAACGGGTAGTCATTCCATTTGAAGGTAGGAAAGGTGAAGGCAAGGAGATCAGAGCTTATTTGAGAATTCCCAGGGGATTAGAGCGGCCCGCCGTGCTGATCAACCATGCCGGAGTCGATGTCTTCAAGGAGGAGCAGTGCCTCATCGAACCGGCCTTTTTGGAACGGGGAATTGCGACCTTCTCTATGGATATGGCAGGGACCGGCGAATCGCCCGTTCTGGGATCGTTGGAGGGGGAACGTATTTACAGCCCCGTTATTTCCTACCTCCAAAACAGAGGGGATGTTGATGGGTCTCGGGTCGGGATCTTGGGTATGAGTTTTGGCGGTTATTGGGTAACCAAAGTTGCCCATATAGAACAGAGTCGCCTCAAGGCCGCGGTATGCTGGGGAGGGGGTGCCCATTACGTGTTTCAACCGGATTGGCAGTATAAGTGCCGCTACGCGCCAACACATCTTGGCAACGAAGACCTGATCGTCACCCGTTCTCACTCCTTTGGCATATTCAGTTTTGAAGAATGGCTCGAATACGTTCCCAAACTCTCTCTGCTCACACAAGGGATACTGGATGAACCCTGTGCCCCGCTTCTTATCGTCAACGGTAAGAATGACGCGCACGTGCCTCTTGAAGACCATTATCTCCTGTTGGAACACGGTGATCCTAAAACGGTGCGCCTTTTTCCGGGAGGACATATGGGCATGACGCCGCAAACGCTGCCAACGATTGCGGATTGGGTGAGGAGCAGTCTTTACTCGCAAGACAGGAGAAGAACATGAAGGAGTACTCCTTTATCGGAAAGAGGACCCCCAAGGTTGATTCCCGGGCAAAGGCGTCTGGGGAGGCCAGGTTTGCAACGGACATTTACTTGAAGGGCATGCTCCACGGGAAGGTTCTCCGGAGCATCTATCCCCATGCCCGTATCCTTCGGATCGATACGGAAAAGGCAAAGCGGCTGCCCGGAGTTAAAGCAGTCATAACCGCTGAGGATGTTCCAGCTGTCAAATACGGGAACTGGATTGTAGATATGGAAATCTTTGCACGATGGAAGGTCCGGTATATTGGAGAGCCTGTGGCCGCAGTGGCGGCAATAGACGAAGATACGGCTTTAAATGCCCTGGACCTGATGAACGTAGAGTACGAAGAGTTTACCGCTGTCTTTGATCCTCTGGAAGCGATGCTTGGAGGAGTCACGATTTTGCACGAAGATCTTAAGAATTATGTGACTCATTTCTACCGGACAGAGCGAAGCATGACTGGAAATGTAAACTATCATGGGATGATTGAGCAGGGTGATATTGGAAAAGGGTTTGCTGATTCTGACCTGGTCTTCGAAGATACCTTCAGAACACCCAAGGTTCATCAATCTTACCTGGAGCCCCACACATCCGTAGCGTCCTTTGACCACGAAGGCCGGGTAACGGTCTGGACATCCACGCAGAGGCCCCACCTCAATCAGACGATTATCGGTTCCCTGTTGGGATTGAAGGCGACCAAGGTCCGGGTAATTCCATGCAGTGTCGGAGCCGGGTTCGGAGGAAAGAATAGAACTCTTTCAGAGCCTATTGCGGTTGCCCTGGCACAAAAGGCAAAGGCGCCCGTGCGACTCTCCTTTACGAGGGAAGAAGAGTTCAGTTCCACAACCACCCGCCATTCCGCCATCATTAAAATGAAGACCGGGGTGAAAAGGGACGGGACCCTGGTTGCCTCCCAAGTGGATCTGATCTTTGATACCGGGGCATATGCCCAGACGATCAATGCGGCTTGGCTGGGAGCCCTCACAGGATTTGGCCCCTATCGAATTCCCAACGTCAAGGTGGATGTCTTTGGCGTCTATACGAACAAAACGATGGGGGGAGCCTTTCGGGGGTACGGCACGCCCCAGGTGGCCTTTGCCAGAGAGTCGCAAATGGATGAGATCGCCCGGGCGGTCAAGATCGATCCCGTTGAGATAAGACTTAGAAACTGTTTCAAAAAGGGAGATGTCCAGCCCACCGGTCATCCCCTCGCCAGTGTCAATGTCGAAAAGACGATCCTTCAGGCCGCGGAAAAAATCGGATGGAAAGAGGCTGGAGACGAACACAGGGCCTTTGGAATCTCCTGTGGTTTCACGCCCTGCGGCGGGTTTGCCACCGCATGTATGGTCCGGGTGAACCAGGATGGTTCCGTCATTGCGAGTACGGGGGCGATGGATATGGGCCAGGGACTCAACACGGTATTGTCCCAGATCATAGCCGAGGAACTCGGGGTTCCCATCGAGGATGTCCTGGTGATTTGCGGGGATACGGACTGCACGCCTTTTGACGTGGGGATCTTCGAAGATAGAGGGACTCACACGGTCGGAATGTCGGCGAAGATGGCTGCGGCCGACGCGAAATCGCAGATCTTCGATCTGGCCGCGGAAGAGATTGAGGTAAACCGCGAGGCCCTCTTTCTGGAGGATGGAAAAATATGCGTCAAGGGATCCCCGGATCCGCTGATCTCCTTGAAAGACCTGATCAGAGGAAGCGGGTTCAGGAAAGGAAAGCCCATCATCGGGAGAGCCAGCATCAATCCCGACACACCTCCCACAGATTTGAAAAACGTCCGGGGAGCGACTTCGAGGCTTCCCTCGACATATACCTTCGCCACCAACACTGTAGAGATTAAGGTCGATCCTCTCACAGGGCAGGTCAATGTGATTCGAGCTGTAGGGGCCCACGACTGCGGTACAGTCATCAATCCTGACGGTGCGGAAGGACAGATCGAAGGAGGAATGGCGACCGCACTGGGCTATGGTCTCCTGGAGGAGGTCCTGATCAAAGACGGGCAGGTTCTGAATCCGAATTTTCTTGAATATAAGATTCCGACAGCCCTGGATATGCCGGCCCTTTCGAGAGTTATCGTAGAAAGCTATGATGAACTGGGACCCTTTGGTGCAAAAGGGGTTGGAAACAGCCCGGTGATCAATATGGCTCCGGCCATTGCCAATGCCGTCGCTCGCGCCGTCGGGGTAAGGATCAAAGAGCTTCCAATCACGGCAGAGAGTATACTGAAGGGTCTAGAGGAGAAGGGAGATTAAGATGAGATTGCCGGATTTTAGTTATCTGTCCCCCGGGTCGATAGAAGAGGTTTCCCTCTTCCTTAGGGACCATGGGAAAGAGAGCAAGGTCATGGGTGGCGGAACAGATCTTCTTCCCTCGATGAAGCAGAGGATATGCGCTCCGAAATACTTAATCCATCTCGAATCTATCCCGGAATTGAACCGGGTTGAGTTTGACGAAGAATCAGGTCTGCGGATCGGTGCTGCGACCAGGCTGCGTTCTCTCGAAAAAGAGCCTGTCATCCTCGAACGATATCCTGTGATCGCCCAGGCCGCAGGTGAAATCGGGTCCGTTCAACTCAGGGGGATGGGAACCGTTGGAGGGAATCTCTGTCTCGATACCCGTTGCTACTATTACAATCAGTCCGACTTCTGGCGAAAATGCAGACCGAAGTGTACGAAGATGGGCGGTGACACATGCAATGCCATTGGAGGAGGGAAGCGTTGTTTTGCGGTATTTTCCGGAGATCTGGCGCCTGTCCTGATTGCCCTCGGTGCCTGGATCAATGTCGTTTCAACCCGCGGCAAGCGTCGCCTTCCATTGAAAGACCTTTATACCGGAAATGGGGCAGAGCCACTTTCGTTAGAACCTGAAGAGATAATCGTTCATGTGGAGGTTCCCCCGATTCCGAAAGAGGGTTTTGCTTCCTATCTTAAGTACCGTATCAGAAAGTCGATCGACTTTCCGCTTGCGAGTGTAGCATGCGTGCTCGTACTCGATAGAAAACAGGGGATATGCCGAGAGGCAAGGGTTGTTACAGGCGCAGTGAGTACAAAGCCCGAAGAGATTACCGGGATCGGAGAACTCCTGAAAGGGAAAAGGATCGGAGATGCTCTTGTTGAGGAAGCATCGGAACTGGCATTAAGGGCCTCCAAACCTGTTGCCAATGCAGCGAGTTCTCCGGCTTACAGAAGAAAGATGATAAAAGCTCTCGTCAAGAAAACTTTAACTGAAGGAGTGAGGCAATCTTGCTGATCATGGGATCAGCGTGGAGGTGAAATCTTGAAAGAGAAAGTGATTCTCCAGATTAACGGAGAAAACCGGGAAGTTTTCATAGAGCCAAAGAGAACCCTGCTGGAAGTTCTACGGGAAGAGATTGGACTGACCGGGACTAAGGAGGCCTGTGATACGGGGGCCTGCGGGGCCTGTACGGTTCTCATAGACAACAAGCCCGTTCTTTCCTGCCTCACTCTGGCTGTTGCGTGCAAAGGGAAGGAGATTACAACGATCGAAGGTTTGAAAGAGGGAGAGAAACTTCACCCTCTTCAGGCGTCGTTCATCGAGCATGGCGCAATCCAGTGCGGGATGTGTACCCCGGGGATGATTCTCTCAGCGAAGGCGCTTCTGGATGAGAATCCCGATCCCGGTGAGATTGAGGTGAGGAAGGCCATTGCCGGGAACCTGTGCCGGTGCACGGGATACGTGAAGATTGTTGAGGCTATCCTTGCTGTCACCCGGGGGGAATGAAGGGAGGATCCAACCCGAGGGAGGAAGAGCGCAGATGAAACTTTTCGACTATCTTGAGCCGGGAACGATCGGGGAGGCGACACAACTCCTCTACGACTGCGGTGAAAAACCGCGCATACTTGCTGGAGGGATTCACCTGATTCCCAGAATGCGGAAAGGCGAGATTGAGGCTGAATATGTAATCGATATTCAGAAGATTCCAGGGCTGGACCGCATTGTGACTGAAGGGAAAGGCGGGGTTACCTTCGGAGCCATGGCCAGGCTCCGTTCGATAGAGTCTTCCAGGATAATTCAGAGCAAATATCCTGTTCTGTACGAAGCCATTCACCAGATCACATCGGTTCAAACAAAGTACATGGGGACAGCGGTGGGGAACCTCTGTGTCGGGACGCCTGCTTCGGACGTGGCGACCTCATTATTTGCATTAGGAGCCCGACTCAAGATCACGGGAACGAGGGGTGAAAGAATTGAACCTATCGAGAAGTTCTATGCAGATTACCATCTTACTTCTTTGAAACGGGGTGAGATGGTGACCGGAGTCGTCCTGCCCGATTCTCCTCCCGGGATGGGCACCGCTTTCCTCAACCTGGTAAGGACCCATGCCGATATTGCCAAGATCAGCGTGGCGGTAGCCATCGTCGTTGAAGACGGCATCTGTCGGGATGTTAGGGTTGCCATCGGAGCGGCGGCGCCGACCGTATTCAGAGCGGCAAAAGCCGAATCCTTGCTGAACGGTGAGATGATCACCTCTCAGGCCGTAAATAAGGCGGCAGAGACAGCTTCTGCAGAAACCAGACCGATAACAGACCTCCGGTCCACCGCAGAATACAGGAGAGAAATGGCGAAAGTATTGGTCAAACGGGCGTTGGAAAAGGCGCTTGCAAGGGCGGGCTGCCGAGGATAGAAGGAGAAGTCAGTGAAAAAAGAGATCGCAACTTTCAAAATAAACGACAGGCCCTACGAAGTCATCGTCACCTCCGACATGACCCTGTACGAATTGCTCAGGAATCTGCACCTCACGGGAACAAAGCGTTCCTGCGGAGTTGGAGAATGCGGCTCATGCACAGTCCTGGTAGACGGCAATCCGACACTTGCCTGCTCTACCTTAGCCATTGCCGTCCGGGACAAGGAGATCCTTACCATAGAGGGCCTGTCAAGAGGCGCCCAGTTGCATCCGCTCCAGCAGGCCTTTGTCGACGGAGGAGCAATACAGTGCGGGTTTTGCACTCCCGGAATGATCCTGATGGCAAAAGCGTTGCTGGACGAGAATCCCACCCCGACGCGGGAAGAGGTGAAGGAGGGACTCGGGGGTAACCTCTGCCGCTGCACCGGATATGTGAAAATCATAGATGCTGTCATGGCGTCCGTAGAAAAGATGAGAAGAGGAGACAGCTGAGATGGTCCAGGAATTCTCTGTGGTTGGTAAACGGGCCCCCCGATGGGGTGCCCGGGATATAGCTACCGGAACAGCCAAATACGTCGTCGACATAGAGCTTCCCGGAATGCTTGTGGGAAAGGTTCTGACCAGCCCTCATCCCCACGCCAGGATCATCGGGATTGACAAATCCGGAGCAGAGAAACTTCCTGGCGTTGAGGCGGTTCTCACTTTTGAGGACATACCCCCAAAACTCTTTACCCCGAACAGGCATGACTTGATTCTCTATCATCCTGAAAACGAATGTAAGGACATGCAAGTCATCAGTGATAAGGCGCGTTTCGTCGGTGATCGAATTGCCGCGGTCGCTGCAGTGGACACCGTGACCGCCCAGAAGGCTTTGGAACTGATTGAAGTAAAATACGAAGTATTGCCCCCGGTATTTGACCCCCTGGAAGCCGTCAAACCGGGCGCGCCCAGAGTGCACGACTTTGCGCCGAATAACATCGCTTTGCATCTGAAGTTCCCCGGCTCCAGGGGCGACGTGGAAAAGGGTTTTCAGGATGCGGATTGTGTCATCGAGGAGACTTTCCGAACCTCGAAGCAACTGGTTTCCCAGCTTGAACCCTGCGCATGCATTGCGAGCTTCGGCCCTGACGGGAGACTGACGATCTGGTCTCCGGGCCAGAGCGCCTTCCTCCAGAGAAGGAAACTGGCTGAAATATTTGACATGCCGGAGGGCATGATCAGGTGGATCACCCCCCACGTGGGGGGCTCTTTTGGCAAATTCGGCAGCCTGAGTATTGAGCCTGTATGTGCCGCACTGGCGAAGAAGACTGGCAAGCCTGTGAAGATAGAGTACAGTAGAGAGGAAGATTCCAGTCGCACGGAGACCCGGCAAAAGTATGTCGCCACCGGAAAAATAGGAGTGAAAAAAGACGGCGCCATCACGGCCCTCCAGGAGAAACTGGTTGTAGATGGAGGCGCTTACTTTTCACGCAACAGCACAACAACAATGGCGAATATGGGCTCTTTCACCGGTCTCTATCGATGTCCCAATGTGGCTGCAGAGGCGGATTGTGTCTATACGAATATCCTTACAACAGGCGGTATCCGCGGGTACGGCAACTCTGAGGCGATGTGCGTCCTGGAGCAGCTCATAGACAGGGCGGCCAGAGAGATAGGGATGGACCCGGTTCAACTGAGATTGAGAAACATCAAGAGGGCCGGCGACCCTGACAGCAAAGGACTTCGCATGGAAACCTGCACGCTGGAGGAAATCATCAGGCTGGGTGCGGAAAAGGTCGGGTGGGCAGAGAAGAGGGCCCGGAAGAAGGGAGAAGGAGCAAAAAGATACGGAATCGGAATGGCCATCATGATGGATTTGAGCGGGGCTCATCCCTCGTGCATACAGCACAGAAATGCATACATAAAATTTAATGAGGACGGCTCGGCCAATTTGATCGTAACCGCCTATGATATGGGGCAGAACCTCTGCGGCACTTGCGCCCAGATTGCTGCTGAAGTACTGGGGATTCGCTACGAGGACATTCATATCGTCACCGGGGATACGGATATCACGATGTTTGATACCGGAATCGGAGCGAGCGCCGGTCTTTATCAGGTAGGCCACGCGGTGATGAATGCAGCCCTGGAAGCAAAAAAACAGCTTCTCGACCGGGCAGGAAAGAAATTGGGGGTGGCAGCTGACGAGCTCGAAGTCAGGGACAGGCGAATCTACCTAAAATCCGACCCCCGGCGGGGAATATCTGTAGCCGAAGTCACGAAGCAGGCCACCTATAATTTCGAAGGGGAACATCTCAATATTTCCGGGAAGGGATCGTTCTCTCCGACTCAAAGTCCTCCGCCTTTTGCAGCCGTTTTTGCTGAAGTTGAAGTGGATATCGAGACCGCGGAAGTGAAGATACTGAGGATCTTGTATGTCAGCGATTCAGGTAGAGTGATCAACCCGGCAACCGTTGAGGGCCAGGTGGAGGGCGGAATAGCACAGAGCGTCGGTTATTGCCTGACAGAGGATTGCGTGATCAATAAAGAGACCGGCATCCTGGAAAGCGACAATTTCACCACCTATAAAATTCCTTCCACCCTCGATATCCCGGAGATGGAAGTGATCCTATATGAGGCACCCGTCCCTTCAGGTCCCTTTGGTGCAAAAGGGGTGGGCCATGGTACAACCATTGCTGTCAATCCTGCCATTGCGAATGCAATTTATGACGCCGTTGGCGTGTTCGTAACAGATATGCCAGCAACCCCAGAGAAAATTTTAGAGGCCTTGAGAAGACCATCAGGAACCTCATCCGGGATTGTCAGCTGAAGACCGCCCCGGTTTCGCACTATCTTTATATCGGAATTCCAGAAAAGGTAACATTTTAGCCTTTTGAGAAAATCAGATCCGTTCACCGCGGTGACGCTGAGATCGCAGAGGAATTCCCTTTTGATCCAATCGGGAGACGGCGATTTGATCAAAATACATCTCTTCAAAAACAACCCCTTCATCCCATTTAGGATCAGAAATAGCCCTGAAAGGGCTGAGAGCTTTTGATTTGGCGGTATCTCCCGCCAAATCAAAAAAAACATATCTCTGCGCCCTCTGCGACTCTGTGGTGAGGGCATCTTTTCAAGAAGCTAAATTGATACAAAAAAGAAATTCTGGACAGCAGTGGAGAGTGGAATCCGGATAGATTATAATTGGTTTAATTAAAATTCATCTTTGTAAAAGGGGAAACGGTATGGCGGAAGCAGTGAAAAGGAAACAGATTGCAGCTACAAAAGAGATGAAGAAGGTGATGGCAAACCACTTCTATGAGCTTGACGAGGCCGCCAAGAGCAAAAAGCAGAAGATTGCCTGGTGCACGAGTACCGGCCCTGCTGAAATACTGAGGGCCATGGGCTTTCTTGTCTTCTTTCCGGAAAACCATGGGGCCATCCTTGGCGCAACAAGGACGGCAATGGACTACATTCCTTATGCGAACCGCCTCGGCTATTCGCCTGACATTTGTTCTTATACCACCAGCGATATCGGGGCGTTCCTGAAAGGTGAAACGCCGCTTTCAAAAGCCTATGAAGGGATTACCTGCGTCCCAAAGCCGGATGTCCTCGCTTACAACACGAACCAGTGCCGGGATGTCCTGGACTGGTTCAGCTTTTACGGAAGGGAGTGGAATCTTCCGGTCATCGGCATCTCGACACCGAGAAGCGTGGGAGAGGTTACGGAGGAATACATCAAGGACGTTTCAGGGCAGATGAAAGCCCTGATCAAGCCCCTGGAGGAGATCTCGGGTCAAAAGTTTGATATGGACCGTTTGAAGAAAGTCCTTGCCCTTTCCCGTGAGACGACGAGATTCTGGAAAGCCTGTTTATTCACCGCTTCGGCGGTGCCCTCTCCGGTCACATTCTTCGACATGACCATCCACATGGGGCCTGCGGTCGTGATGCGCGGCACAGAGGAAGGCGTGGCTTATTATAAATTGCTTTTGGCGGAACTCGAAGAAAGGGTGAGGGACAAGGTTGCAGCAGTGGAGGGTGAACAATACCGTCTTTACTGGGACGGGATGCCCGTCTGGGGAAAGCTGAGGGAGCACTCCGACCTGTTCGGTTCCCTGAAGGCCTCCATCGTTGCATCGACTTATTGCAATAGCTGGATTTTCGAGGCCTTCGATCCGGATGACCCCTTCGATTCCATGGCTCGGGCCTATACCGAGCTTTTCATCGTCCGCACCGATGAAGTGAAAGAGAGATATATTACGGAGATGTTCAAGACCTTCTCGTGTGACGGGATCGTTTACCACGATTCGAAGACCTGCCCGAACAATACCAATAGCCGGTACGGGATGCCCCAGCGGCTGACAGAGAAAACGGGCGTCCCCCACCTGGTCATTCAGGGTGACTTGAATGACCTGCGTCTCTTCAGCGAGGAGCAGGCAAAGACCAACGTTGAAGCATTCATCGAAGGAATTTCAGAGAGAAGTGAAAGGTGAAAGGTGGAAAGTGAAAGGAATTTCTAGGGAAGATCGGACGGCTTTCCCCACCCTGCCCCTCCCCCTGAGAGGTTGTGTCGTAATGTCATTCTGAGGCGATAGCCGAAGAATCTCTATGATCGACTCAGTTGAAATCATTAGATTCTTCACTTCGTTCAGAATGACAAACATCCCAATTCTCCTATTACGACACAGCCCCTGAAAGGGGAGGGAATCGTTACCTTCCTCCCCCTTCAAGGGGGAGGCCTGTCCTGAGCGAAGTCGAAGGGTCAGGTGGGGGATGGGGATCTGTCGGAGCAGTATTAATTAATATGTCTTCTCAATTAGGGACTCATTAGTAATAGAGAAGGTTGGTATCCATACGCAATGAGAGATCGTGAGGAAATGAAAGGATACTTTGCTGGACTCGACATCGGGGCCTCCTATACGAAATGCGTCGTGATTGACGAAAGAGAAGAGATCAGGGGTTTTGCCGTAACCCAGACCGGCTTCGATTTTGAAAAGAATGCCAGGAAAGTTTTCGATGAAGCCTCCTCGGGTCTTGACGGCAAGAGCCTGCGCACCTGTTCGACGGGGTACGGCCGAAAGAATATCGAATTTGCCAGTTTCAACAAGACCGAGATCGCATGCCAGAGCAAGGGATGTTTTAAAGCCTTTGGGACGGAGGCGACCATTGTCGACATCGGCGGTCAGGACGTAAAAATCATCAGAATTGACAAGGAAGGAAAGAGAGTCGATTTCAAAATGAACCGGAAGTGCGCCGCCGGCACAGGCGCTTTCATCGAAGAGATCGCCTTTAAGATAAAAATTCCCGTCGAGAAACTCGACGAAATTGCCCAAGCCGCCACCGGGGAGATTACCCTCGGGTCATTCTGCACCGTTTTTACCGCTACAGAGATCCTGTCCCACATCAGGGCCCAGGTTCCCCTTCCTGACATTGTCAGGGGAATTTTCAGGTCCGTTGCAAAGCGGATTTCGGAGATGGACTATTTTTCCAAGAAGGTTGTGTTTACGGGAGGACTTGCAAAAAGAGACAGCGTCCTTTCGAAGATGATCGCGGAAGAGACCGGGAGCGAAGTGTGGGTCCCCGAAACCCCCCAGATCACCTGCGCTTACGGAGCCGCCCTCTACGCCAAAGAAGCCTCTACGGCCCAATAAGCCCTGCCACCTCGATTTAAAAAATACTGTACTCTCAGGCGGAAAATACACTAATCACCCCATTTAATGACCACTTTTCTCAGTCTATAATTATATGGTGTACTAGACCCTTAGGAAATCGATATCGACAAAAGATTGTCGATATCGGGGAAGGGACGTTAAAATGTAGGGCAGGCGTCCCGCCTGCCATGTCCGGTCGGCGGGGACGCCAACCCTACAGAAAAAACAACTGCCCCGAAGTCCCGCCGTTGGCGGGATTCCGGGCGAAGTCCCGGACGAGGCGTAGCCGCTTAAAATTGGACATTGAGGGATATGTTAAAGACACTTTTGGAGTTAACGAAGTTTAAGATCTCGTTCCTTGCCACCTTCTCAGCCTCCGCAGGGTACATCCTTGCGAAAAGGGGCGTGACGGGTGAGATTGTCTTTCCCACTCTCGGAATCTTTCTCCTTGCGG
>Ga0214473_10007893_pt1 | contig 12598 bp, 9 predicted proteins | sample RVTome_7_FD_203509 | JGI IMG/M metagenome (GOLD analysis project Ga0214473, IMG submission 203509) | Soil microbial communities from uranium-contaminated site in the Upper Colorado River Basin, Wyoming, United States - RVT98D197 | ecosystem: Environmental > Terrestrial > Soil > Contaminated >... | reverse complement strand
CAGCGCGCTATTCAACGCCTCGGCGCCATCACATCACAACCCGTTCTCGGCGGCCTTCACCACCAATATTGCAGAATCTAATTTTCGGTACACACAGGTGGAGCCAGCCTGGACGCTGCTCACCTTTGACAGTCTGCGGGCACTGCGGCAGGAGCCGTCCGCCGTTCAGACCGCAATCCGAATCGCCAATAACCTCAATGCCGACAAGATTGCTGGCTCAGCGGTGGCGCGCAACATGTTCATCCTGCTGCAACAGGCCATCGAGCGCGGCGGCCTGCCGCTGACCGCAACCGGCAACCTGTCACGCGCCGTGGTAGCCGAGATGCGCGAGCTGATCGAATGGCCGGGCTATGACCAAGCCGACGCATTTCGGCTCCACAAGGTCATCAACGAGCCTGACTTCTTGCCGCTGCATATCGTTCGATTACTCGCAGAGGCGGCCAAGCTCGTTCGCTCCCAGCGCGGCAAGTTGGTGGCGACACCGCTCGGGAAATCGATGCTCAGCGATACCCGGCGAGGCAGCTTACCGGCGATCCTGTTTCATCTTGCGCTCTGGCATATGGATCTCGGGTATTTCGGCCGCGGATTGCTCGGCTCATGGCCACAGGCGGACATCGGCATCGTGCTGTGGTCGTTATCGGTTTCGGCAGGTGACTGGCAAACCAGCGAGAAACTGACGCGGCTATGCACCATCCCGGAGCCAGCCATTCTATCGGGGATCTGGGACCGTTCGGCCTACGCCATGGAGGCGAGAATCTTGCGGCCGCTGTTGTGGTTCGGACTGCTGGAGCACCGGAGCGAAAAGATTCCGCACGGCCGGTTCGTGGCGCGGCATTATTATCGCAAGGTTCCGTTGTTCGATCGACTAGTCATGTTCGATGTCAAAATCGATTCTACGAACGATCCGCGTCACTGATGGATTCACGTTCTAACGCCAGCTGCTAGTCATTGACGGATCGAACACCTTCCTCTCTGTTCTTGGAAAGATTCATTATGTTGCGCCACGGCTTCTGGCCCGCTGAAGAGCCGACCACACCCGCTGTGGCGTCATTGGTAGGTCTAGATGGGACACGCCGCGGTCCGCCAGGGCATCGAGCACGGCATTGACCGCTGATGGCAGCGAACCGGCCACGCCGGACTCGCCCGCGCCTTTGGCGCCCAGCGGATTAGTCGTGCACGGAACGACATGGTGGTGAACGACCATGGGCGGCAAGTCGCTGGCGCGCGGCATGAAGTAATCCATAAACGACGCAGTCAGCAACTGGCCGTCTTCGCCGTAAACCACGTGCTCGCCGAGCACCTGGCCAATGCCTTGTGCCACGCCGCCGTGGATCTGTCCCTCCACGATCGGTTCGTGCAACACGTTACCGACGTCATCGACCGCGGTATAGGCGACGACGTCGATGACGCCGGTTTCCGGGTCAATCTCGACCTCGCAGATGTGGCATCCGTTCGGAAAGCTCATCTGCGGGGATACGAACTTTGCGACGTTGTCGAGCCCCCCCGCCAAGTCCTCCGGCATTCCCGGCTCGCGCATGCGGGCCGCAAGATCGAGGATCGAAACCGTACGGTCGGTCCCCACGACCCGGAACTTGCCATCGGTGAACTCGATGTCCTTGGCGTCAGCCTCGAGGGCATGCGCCGCGCCTCGCCGGCCTTTCTCAATGGCTTGGTCGCAGGCGATGGTAGTGGCGCTGCCCGCCATCATGATTGAGCGCGAGGCAACGCTCGGCGTGCCGGCCGGTACCTCGTCGCTGTCGCCCTCGACTAGTCGCACAGCTTGCGGATCGATGCCGAGCCGTCGCGCCACCAGTGGCACGAACGTGGACAGATGGCCCTGGCCCATCGCCTGCGCGCCGGTGCGCAACGCCACCTTGCCGTCCACCTCGAACCGCAAGTCGACCGTCTCGTCTAGAATGCCGCCAGCGACTTCGAGAAAGCAGCCGATGCCGATGCCGCGCAGCTTGCCGTTCCGGTGCGAGGCCCTGCGGCGCTTGGAATAGCCCTTCCAGTCCGAAAGTCCCTGCGCCTTTTCCAGAATCCGCCGGAATTCGCCACTGTCGTAGATCGGCCCGTTCGGCGTCTTGTAGGGCATCGCCGACGCCGGGATGAGATTGCGCCGACGTAGCGTTACGCGATCGATATCCATCGCCTGAGCTGCCTTGTCGATCAGGCGTTCGATCAGATAGATCGCCTCCGGCCGACCGGCCCCGCGATACGGTCCGAGCGGCGCCGCATTGGTCAGCACCATCTTCACGCCGATATGGATCGCTGGAATCACGTAGACGCTGGAGAGGCAGTTCTTGGTGTTGGTGGTGGAGAAGATCGCGGCGAACGTCGTGGTGTAGGCGCCGATCCCGACATAGGTGCGCGCACGCAAGCCGAGGAATTTTCCACTGGCGTCCAGTGCAAGCTCAGCCTCCAGCACGCCGTCGCGTCCATGGGTGTCAGTGAGAAAGCTCTCAAGCCGGGTCGCACACCATTTCACCGGCCGCCCGACGCGGCATGCGGCGCAGAGCAAGGCTGCGTAGTCGGAATAGGCCTGCACCTTCATGCCAAAGCCGCCCCCCACGTCGTGCGTTAGGATGCGGATCTGGCTAATCGGAATCTTGAACACGCCTTCGGCAAGGACCTTTCGGACCACAGCGACGCCTTGCGTCGGCGCAATCAACGTGTAGCGCCCGCTTTGCGCGTCGAAGCTTGCGATGGCGGCGCGCGGCTCCATCGCGCTCGGCGCCAAGCGCGTGTCGATCAACCGTACCCGCTCGACATGCGCAGCGCACGCGAAAGCAGCGTCGACCGCGGCCATGTCACCGTCCTCCCAGTCGAGCGCAATATTGCCCGGCGCGCTCCGCCAGATCGTCGGCGCGTCCTGCGCCATTGCGCGCTCCACATCCGGCGCCGCAGCGAGCGCATCCAGCTCGACCTCGACCGCTTCGGCGGCGTCGCGCGCCTGGTCCGCCGTCTCCGCGATCACAACGGCGACGGCTTCGCCGACGTACCGAACGCGTTGGGTGGCCAGCACCGGCATTGCGGCCTGGAACATCGGTTTGCCGTCGCGACCATTGAAGGACGCGACCGGCGGAATATCACCGATGTCGTCCATCGCGAGATCGCGGCCCGTGATCGCGACGATGACGCCCGGCATCTCGATCGCCGGCGCAGTATCCACCCTGCGAATGACGGCATGGGCGACGGTAGTCCGCACGAACGCGGCGTACGCCTGGCCGGCGACGTCCAGATCGTCGGTGAATTGGCCGCGGCCGGTGAGGAGGGGCTTATCCTCGCTGCGGATGTTAAGGTGCCCGCCACCGAACCGAAGGCCCGCCCCGTCGACTTTCTGCGTTTCGTTTACCTGCGCGGTCATGAGTGTGTTGATCCTCCCCGGTGATGTAGGGACACGCCGGCACCAGCATATTCAAACCCGCGCACCGCCCCCGCAATTGGCGAGCGGCGGCCATTCGGCATCTGACGCGACTATTTGGCAACCCCTGAACACGTGCTACCATTGATTTAATCCTGCAGCGCAACCGGCCACAACGCATGCAGGCTGCCAAAAGACGGGGCCGTTGGGAGGAGTCATGATTACTGTAACTCTGCGTCGAAATTTCATTTGCGTAGCCGGTGCCGCGATGTTGGCCACCATGCTCGGCACCCCTGCATTTGCGCAGCAGACTGGGCCGATCAAGATCGGCCTACTGGTGCCGCTTACCGGCCCCCTTGCTACGCCCGGCGTCGATATGGTCGACGGCTTTAAGCTGTTCTGGGAGCAGGTCGGCAACATGGCCGGCGGCCGCAAGGTTGAGTATGTGATCGCGGATACGACCTGCAATCCGGACCAGGCTATCACCCAGGCGCGGCGCTTGGTGCATCAGGAGAAGGTGCACATCATGATCGGCCCGCTGTGCGGGCACGAAGGCCCGGCGGTAGCGCAGGTCAGCAAGGAGACCGGTGTGCCACTGGTGATGGATACCGCGGGGGCCGACAATGTGACGAAGTGGGACCGTACCCCGACGGTGGTGCGCACCGCGGTGTCCGCGAGCCAGATCGGCCACCCGTTCGGCGACTATCTCTACAAGGAACTCGGAGCGCGAAACGTGACCTTCATCGGCCAGGATTACACCTGGGGCCACGAAGTGACGCTGGGCATGGTGCAAACCTTCAAGGAACTCGGCGGAAAGGTCGCGAAGATCATCTGGAACCCGATCGGCACCAAAGATTATGGCCCCACCGTCGCCTCGATTGAGCCGAGCTCCGACGCAGTGGTCGCGGTCGTGGTTGGTGCCGACCGCATCCGTCTGTTCGAGTCCTGGTTCGGCTTTGGCATGGACAAGAAGTTTAAGATCTACGGCGGTTATTGGATGCACCAGGACGCGCTGCCGCAAATGGACGACCGCGCCATCGGCATGATCGGCAATTCGCTGCATTATGCCGCTGGACTCGACACGCCAGCTAACAAGACGTTCGTCGATGCGTTCGCCAAAAAACATAAACGCCTGCCATCCTGGTTCTCGGAGTCAGCCTATACAGCGAGCCTATGGACACGCACCGCGATTGAGCAGATCAAGGGGAACGTTGAGGACAAAGATGCATTCCTCAAAGCGATGCGTACCGCGACGATTCAAGCACCGCGCGGCACACTCAGGATGGACGAATACGACAACCCCATACAAAACGTCTATGTGACGCGCATCCAGAAGATCAACCATCCGGCGGTTGGCGCCGTGCTGACGAATGTGCCGATCAAAACCTACGAAAACGTCTCACAGTTTTGGACCTGGGGGGCCGAAGAATTTCTTAAACGCGGCCCTTATAAGCGCTAACTCCAAAGAATCGATCCCCGGCGGCGCCTCGCGGCGCCGCCGTCGCAGTGTCCGTCTCATGCACAATGGCATTCTTCAAGCGATCAACGGCGTATCGTTCGCCGCGCTATTGTTCCTGCTCGCGAGCGGATTCACGCTTAGCTTTGGGTTGATGCGCGTCGTGAATATGGCGCACGGCGCCTATTATCTTTTTGGTGGCTACATTGGCCTGACGATTACCCGCTATACCGGCAGCTTCGCTCTCGGCGTGCTTGGAGGTGGGCTTTCGGTCATCCCGCTCGGCTACCTGATCGACCGCTTCCTAATCCGTCGAACCGGAGAAAGTCACCTGGCGCAGGTGTTACTCACCGTGGGCATTGCGTTCGTACTGGGCGATGTAGCGCTGAAAATTTGGGGCGGAGACAATCTCAAGGTGCCGACGCCAATCGAATTGCGCGGGGCGATCGAGTTGCCGGGCGGAATCGTCTATCCAATCTACCGCTTTGTGCTCATCTTATTTGGTATCGTGGTCGGACTGTCGCTCTGGCTACTCTACCGCAAAACGCAGATTGGCGCGGTGGTGCGCGCCGGCGTAGACGACCGCGAGATGGTGAGCGCGACCGGCATCAATATCGATCGGCTGTTCGTACTGGTCTCCGCGCTCGCCTCGTTCCTCGCCGGCATCGCGGGGGTCGTGGGTGGGGCATTCCTCACGCTCTATCCAGGTGCGGAATGGGAAATTTTGATCTATGCGCTGGTAGTCGTGATCTTCGGCGGGCTCGGAAGCCTGGAAGGAGCGATGATCGGCGCATTGATGGTCGGCCTGCTCGATGCCTACGGCCGGTGGCTTCTTCCTGAGTTCTCCTACTTTGTGCTGTTCGGACCGATGGCAATCCTGTTGCTGTTCCGCCCGCGCGGCATCTTTGGCAGGGAAGGCTGAGCGTGCGCATCTACAGTGTCATACTAGCGTTGCTCGCGCTCGCCGCCGCGCTGATTGCGCCGCTGGTTGCCGGCCCTTTCTGGACCACCCTAATCACCCAGATTTACATCTACGGTCTGCTGGCGCTCTCGGTCGATCTCCTACTCGGACACGCCGGCCTCTACTCGCTTTGCCAGGCGTCGTTCTTTGCGGTGGCCGCCTACACCACGGCGATCCTCCAGGTCCGCTATGGGTATCCGACGATCGTGGCGGCACCGGCTGGGCTGATCGCCGGAACGTTGCTTGCTGTCATCTACGGCTCCGCGGTGCGCACGCGCGGCGTCTATTTCATCCTCATCACGATTGCGCTCGGCTATATCATCTGGGGTGCGGTCTACCGCTGGGCGTCATTCACAGGCGGCGACAACGGCATCACCAACGTGCCGCCGCCGTCGGTCGCAGGCGTTAGCATCGCCTCGCAGACCGCCTACTATTATTTTGTTCTGGGCGTCGTAATCCTGTGCGCGTTCGGCTACCGCATTCTCATCCGGTCTCCTTTCGGGCTATCGCTCCGCGGCATCAAGGGAAGCGAAAGCCGGATGCAGAGCCTTGGCTATCGCACCACCATGCATCTTTACGCGGCGTTTGTGATTTCGGGCCTGATCGCGAGCCTCGCAGGCGTTCTCTACGTCTACTACAACCGCTTCATCAACCCGGTCGCGGCCTCGTTCCAGATTTCCGTCGAGGTCTCGCTCATGGCGATCGTCGGCGGATCCGGCACCATCGTCGGCCCGTTCATCGGCGCTGGAGTATTCCTCGGCCTGCGCAACTGGGTCAGCAGCTTCTTCGAACTGCACACCGCAGTGATGGGAGCCGTGTTCATCGCGACCGTGCTCTGGGCGCCGAGCGGCATCGTGGGCTTCATCGAGCGCTGGCGCCCCGGCGTAGGCAAGCCGAAAGACCCACCATGACTACAGCCGTCGCCATCGACAGCCTCGCCAAGATGTTCGGCGGCCTACGGGCGGTCGACGGAGTTTCATTGGAGGTTGCGCGCGGCGAGCGGCGTGCGCTGATCGGACCGAACGGCGCCGGCAAAACGACTCTGTTCCATTGCATTACCGGCACGATGCAGCCCTCGTCTGGCTCGGTGCGGCTGTTCGGCAACGACATTACCTATCTGCCCGAGCACCAGCGCACCAAGCTCGGCGTGGGCCGCACGTTCCAGATCACAAATGTGTTCACTGACCTGTCGCTTGCCGAAAACATCGCGCTCGCGATCGTCGGAACCGACCAGCGCAAGTGGATCTGCAGCCGCCCGCTGAGCGCGTTTCCTGCGGTTCGCGAACAGGCGCTGACAGGGCTCGAAGCGGTCGGCCTGATAGAGCGCGCCGACGATCCGGTGAAGCTTCTCTCCTACGGCGAGCGCCGCCAGCTCGAGTTGGCGCTTGCGCTCAACACCCATCCCAAAGTGCTGTTCCTGGACGAGCCCTGCGCAGGGCTCTCGCCGAGCGAGCGGCAACGCATATTCAAAATGATTCGTGCGTTGCCGCGCGAGATCACATTGGTAATGATCGAGCACGACATGGACGTAGCGCTGGGCTTGGCCGATCGCGTCACCGTGATGAACCGCGGGCGGGTGATGGTGGAGGGCACCCCTGACGAGGTGCAGTCCAATCCCGAAGTACGCGACGTGTATTTCGGCCATGTTTAACGCCACCTCGCCCAGCACGACGATGTCTGGACCCCTGCTTAAAGTCGCCGACATTCACACCTACTACGGGGACAGCTACGTCCTGCAGGGGGTCAGCCTGACGCTGCAAAAGGGGCAGATTGCCGCCATTCTCGGCCGCAACGGTATGGGCAAGACGACGCTGATCCGCTCGGTGGCGGGACTGACGCCGCCGAGGGACGGCGAGATCGCCTATCGGGGCAAGTCGCTGCGTGGCAAACCGCCCTACGCCATCGCCCAGGCCGGTATTTCGATTGTGCCGCAGGGCCGCCGGATTTTCCGTTCGCTCAGCGTGCGCGAGAACCTGCTGTTGCCGACGAGCGTGTTAGCCCGCTCGTCGCAGACGCGGAAGGACGGCGAACCCGGCCAACGCTGGGACTTCGACGAAGTGCTCAAGGAATTTCCGCAACTCGCAGAGCGCGTCAATCATTCGGGTGGTTCGCTCAGCGGCGGGGAGCAACAAATGCTGGCGATCGGCCGTGCGCTGATGGCCAATCCTGAGCTGATTCTGATGGACGAGCCGTCGGAGGGCTTGTCGCCTCGGTTGGTGCAGCAGGTGCAGGAGATCATGCGGCGGCTGCGGGCGCGCGGCCACGCTATCCTACTGGTCGAACAGAACCTCGAACTCGCACTCTCGGTGGCCGACCAAGTCTACGTCATTTCGGCTGGGCAATTCGTGTTTCAGGGTACCCCGACCGATCTCACGAACGCGACGCAGGTCCTCGATCAGCACCTCGGAGTTTCGGGTGCGAAGATGGTCTAAACTTAAGAAGGGGATTGCCATGGCAACGCACACGCTTGGACCGACACCCACTACCGTCCATTGGGGATATCTAGACGCAAAAATACCGCCTCGGCTAACAGTCGATTCTGGTGACACAGTGACGATTGACACGGTCTCGGGCGGCCTCGCAGACGTCGGCGACACTTCGATCATGCTGCCGCACCACCGCGAGATTTGCGAAAAATTGAAGCCTTCGCCTGGGCCGCACATCCTGACCGGGCCCGTCGCCGTGCGCGGCGCCGAGCCGGGCGACACGCTCGAGATTCGAATCAACGCAATGCAGCTCACGGTTGACTGGGGCTGGAACCTGATCCGTCCGCTGCGCGGAACACTGCCCGAGGATTATCCTGAATTCCGCTGCCGCATCATTCCCATCGACCGCAAAGCGATGACCTGCAAGCTGCCATGGGGTGCGACCATTCCCCTGAGCCCATTCTTCGGGATTCTGGCAGTGGCCCCGCCGCCGAATTACGGACCCTGCACGTCAGTCGAACCGCGCGAGTTCGGCGGCAACCTGGACTGCAAGGAGTTCGTAGTCGGAACCTCCTTGTATCTTCCCGTATTCGTACCTGGCGCGAACTTCTCCGCCGGTGACGGGCATGCGGTGCAGGGCGACGGAGAAGTCTGCCTGACCGCTCTCGAAACCTGTCTCACCGGAACCTTCGAGCTCGTGCTGCACAAGAAGAAACTCGATATGCCACGCGCCGCTACGCCGACACATTACATCACCATGGGTCTTGATCCTGACCTCGACGACGCAGCCAAACAGGCGCTGCGCGAGATGATCCGCTGGCTGGTCGACTTGAAAGGCTGGAGTTCCGAGGAGGCGTACGTGTTCTGCAGCCTCGCCTGCGACCTTCGCGTGACGCAACTGGTCGACGGCAACAAGGGTATCCACGCCATGGTGGACCGAAAGCTGGTGCAATAATAAGGGCTCAATGCCTTGAGGAGGCTGCCATGCCAAGCTACGACGGCGTTGTCATCGGGGCAGGCCACAACGGATTGACGCTCGCCGCCTATATGGCGCGCGCCGGCATGAAGGTCGCAGTGCTCGAACGTAACGCAAGGATCGGTGGCGGCACTTCGACCGAGGAGCCGACATTGCCCGGCTACCGTTTCAATCTGCATTCCAACTTCTTCATGGGGTTCCGGCATTCACCGCTCATCCGCGACCTGGAGCTGCATCGCTTCGGCTTCTCCTACATCGAGCCGCTGGTGCAGCAAGGCGCAGCATTCCGCGACGGCACCTGTGTGGTGATTCACAAAGACCTGGACAAGACCTGCGCATCGCTGGCGCGGTTTTCCAAGCTTGACGCCGAGAGGTTTCGTGAGCTGCACAACACCTACAGCGTCGGCATGCGTCCGCTGTTTACGTCGCTGGCGTTTAACGCGCCACTTCCCATTGACCAGCTCAAGGACCGCCTGTCCGGCCCACAGGCTAAAGAATTTCTGTCACACGCCCAGCACGACCTGTTCAGCGTGGTCCGTAAGCATTTCGAAGACGACCGCATTCGTACGCTGTTCACGTCGTACATGCACGTCATCACCACCGAGAGCGTACCGGGCGCCGGCATCGTGTTTCCCTTGATCTTCGCCAACGTGATGGAGTTTACCCTGCCGGTTGGCGGCGCCGTGACCTTTCCGCTTGCGCTGCAACGACTGATCGAAGCGCATGGCGGCGCAGTGATTACCGGTGCCGACGTTAAGGAAATCGTAGTCAAGAACGGCCGTGCGGCCGCGGTGCGGCTCGCCAACGGCGACACGATCGAGGGAAAGCGGTTCGTCGCCAGCGCGATCGACGCGCCGGCCACCATGCGGATGGTTGGCGAGGAGTCGTTTCCGGAAGACGTGCGCAAGAAGCTCAATTCCTGGCACTGGGGAAACCACAGCCTGGTCACATTGCATCTCGCCCTTAGGCACGCACCGGTCTACCACTCGCAACGCTTCGACCCCGACATTGCGCTGGCTTACAATATCTTCTTCGGCATGGACGACATCGACCAAGTCGCGAGCTGTTTCGACGACTGCGCCAAGGAGAAATTTCCACAGGTTCTGATGGGCAACGGCGCATGCAATAGCGCGGTTGATCCCACTTACGCACCAGTCGACGGTCATTCGGCATTCTGGTGGCCGTTTGCGCCCTACGCTGTCGGCGGCGATCCAAACGAATGGGACCGCGGCAAGGCGGAATACACCGAGCGCGTCCTTGGCGTATGGCGGGAATACGCCTCCAATCTCGGCGACGACAACGTGCGGGCCAAGTTCCTGTTCACCCCGCTCGACGTCGAGCGGCTTAATGTCAACATGGTGCGAGGCGCCGTGCGTATGGGTGCGTACATCCCTTCGCAGCTTGGGGTAAACCGGCCGCACCCGCTTCTGTCGGGCACGCGGACACCGGTTGAAGGACTCTATCTCTGCGGATCTTCGACCGGCAACGGTGGCGGCATCAACGGCGCGCCAGGCTACATCGCCGCCAACGCGATCGCCGACGACTTCAAGCTTGAGCGACCTTGGAGCCGCGTGCCGCAACCCGAGTGGCGGCATTGACCGGGCCAACGAACGAGAAAATCAAGTCCCACGAACCAGGCACGTCGAAGTGCGGAGGGAAAGTATGCGTTTGAAGGACAAGGTAGCGATCGTAACTGGCAGCGGGCGCGGGATCGGTAGGGACATCTCTCTGGCCTATGCCCGCGAGGGCGCGCACGTCGCAATCAACGACATCGACCCCTCAACCGCGGGCGCGACCGCGGCCGAAGCCGCCAAACTCGGCGTGAGAAGTCTGGCGCAGCCGGCCGACGTTTCTCGCAAGGCCGACGTCGACCGGATCGTGGATGCGGTGATGCGCGAATTCGGCCGGATCGACATCCTCGTCAACAACGCAATGAGGATCGTTCCCGGCAAGCTCGAGGAATTGACCGAGGAGGCGTGGGACACGACCATGAACATAGGGCTACGCGGCGCGTTCTTGATGAGCCAAGCCGCGGCGCGTCACATGATTGCGCAGAAATCTGGCTGCATCGTCAACATCGCCTCGATCGCCGGACTGTTCCCATACAACTGGGCGGGCTCCTATAGCGTGGTTAAGGCCGGCCTGCTGATGCTAACGAAACAGCAGGCGGTCGAATGGGCGCCCTACGGCGTCCGCGCCAACGCCATCACGCCCGGTTACATCCGTACGCCTGGCACTGAAGCCATGTACGCCGATCCGGAGATCTATGAAGGCCGTAGGAGGGGCGTGCCGATGGGTCGGGTCGGTAGCGGCGAAGACATCGGCGGCGTCGCAATCTTTCTGGCGTCAGACGATGCGCGCTACACGACCGGCAGCGTCGTTGGCGCGGATGGCGGTCAAGCGGTGGGCTATTTCCTATCCGTGCCCGGCCGACGTTTCTCCGGCGGTCGGATGGATTAATGCGGAGATCGACGACCACGCTGAGTTGGTCGCGGCAAGCAAGTGGCCTTCCAGGCCTCGTGGCGAGATGCAATTTTGTGCCTTACCGACTTAGCGTTGCAAAATTCGGCTAGCCCTACGCGCCAACCCCTTGATTTGCTTACGATTACGCTCCCTTTTGCTTCCACAGTGCTTCCTGGAGCCGAGTCCAAACATGAGTCCCAAATCGAGTAGGGGGATTCCTCTCGGTCTCCCCCTCTCACACCACCGAGCGTACTCACCGTACTCGGCGGTTTCCAGCAGGTTGTAGCGTAGCGTAATGGACTGAGAGGCTGATGAGCCCGAGAGCCTTGAACCACCGCAGCGTCATGGCCTCGGCGGCGGGCGGACTGCCCGACCGCCGCCACCATCCCTTGCCCGACAGCGCCAGCGGCCACGCGCGCCGGACCGGCACGCCGCACTTCACGAGGAAGTCGACGGTCGGCTTGGCGCGTTTGCACTGCTTCAGGCGGACACAGCGGAGCTTGCGACGAAGCCATTCGTCGAGCCCCACGAGTGTCGTCTTGCAGGCGGCGTGGCGGAAGTACGTCACCCAACCCGTGGTGAAACTGTTCACCTCCGAGATCAGAGCCGGTCCCGCAAATCTGCACAGGACGATAAGTGGAGTTTCTGCCTGACGGTAGGCACGCTGTAGCCTGCGAATCAGGAGCGACCATGCAGAGACGAGCGCGTCGGAACCACACACCGGCTTTCAAGGCGAAGGTGGCGCTTGCCGCCGTCAAGGGCGATCGAACGCTGTCCCAGCTTGCCGAGCAGTTCGACGTCCACCCTAATCAGGTCACATCGTGGAAGGCCCAACTGGAGAGCGGGGCTGCCGATGTGTTCGGTCCTGGCGGCGGCAACGGGGCGTCGCAACCGGCGGTCGACGTGAAGTCGCTGCACGCCAAGATCGGCGAGCTGACGCTGGAAAACGATT
>Ga0214473_10007892_pt1 | contig 12599 bp, 10 predicted proteins | sample RVTome_7_FD_203509 | JGI IMG/M metagenome (GOLD analysis project Ga0214473, IMG submission 203509) | Soil microbial communities from uranium-contaminated site in the Upper Colorado River Basin, Wyoming, United States - RVT98D197 | ecosystem: Environmental > Terrestrial > Soil > Contaminated >... | reverse complement strand
GGCTGATGGCGAACCCCACGTGAATGACAGTGTAGTCTCCGACGCGCGCTTCCGGCACATATTCCAGGCATGCCTCGCGCTGCACGCCCCCGAAGTCGATCTTGCCCATCTTCAGTCCGTCCGTCTTATAGATCTCGACGATCTTTCCCGGAACCCCGAGACACATGTCGGGACCTCCTTAACAATATTCTCTCTGCCGGTCCGGTCCTCCGGCGTTTCGCTCACCGCTTCAGTGCGGCACTGACGATGGACGACGAAAGACGTCCGCCAAGGCTGCAGATCCCCACGACTGCCTGTCCCAGAGCCAGCCCGCCGTCATTGGTCGGAACCTGACGGTGAACGTGAACCGTATAGCTAGACTGATTCAAGAGCCGCACAGTACGCGCCAGCAGTGCCATGTTCTGCCAGACGCCTCCGCTCAATACGACCTCACTGACATGATGATCTCCCCGAATTCGCAGGCATACATCCAGCACGATCTCAGCGATCGTGTTATGGAACCTGGCTGACATGCATCCCTTCGACACGCCTTGGCGCACGTCGGCGACAATCCCTTGAATCATCGGACTGGGATCGATCGTGCGGTCATTGACGTCGAAGGCATACCTTCCGCTTTCTCCCGGGTCGATGCGGGCTTCGAACTCGATCGCTGCCTGGGCCTCATAGTTCGCGATCTGCCGGACGCCCACCAGCGACGAAACCGCGTCAAACAGACGACCCATGCTCGAGGTCATCGGACTGTTTAGACCGAGTTCGAGTTGGCGGAGAAAGGTCTCCCGCATTCCTGCCGGCGCCGCGCCGACCGGAGGCAGGTCATCTTCCCATGCCTGATCCGCATGCTTCAGCCACGCCAGGGCTACTCGCCAGGGCTGGTGCACGGCTGCCTCGCCCCCGACCAGGGGAACATACGCCAGATGGAAGAGGCGGCGATAACCCTGGTAGTCGGCCAGCATGAATTCACCCCCCCAGATGGCGCCGTCTTCGCCATACCCCGTCCCGTCGAAGGCCACTCCGATGACCGGACGTTCGCCCGAAAGGCGGTGCTCGGCCATGCAAGCGGCGATATGCCCGTGGTGATGCTGAACGCCGACTGCCGGCAGCCCTTCAACCTGGGCTCGCTTCAGTGCATAGCGGGTCGCCATATAATCCGGATGCATGTCATACGCGATCGCCTGCGGGTGGACCCGGAAGAGATCTTCGAAATGCGCCGTCGCTTCTTCGAAAGACTGCAGAGTCTCGTAGTTCCCCATGTCTCCGATGTGCTGGCTGACGAAGGCATAATCGCCATGTGTGAAGCAGAATGTATTCTTCAGCTCACCGCCCACGGCCAGCACGGGGAAAGTCTCGCACGGCAACCGCACGGGAAAGGGAGCATAACCGCGGGCGCGCCTCAGCGGAAAGGATTGACCATTGAAGATCCGATATACCGAATCGTCGCATCTGGTCCGGATCTGACGATCGTGCATCAAGAAAGCATCGGCCAGATCCGCCAGTGACCGGCGCGCCCCGTCGTTCCGGGTGGCGATCGGCTCTTCGCTCAGGTTTCCGCTCGTCATGACCAGGCCTTGGGGGATCCCGTCCCCGGGCTCGAGCAGGAGGGCATGCAGCGGGGTATAAGTCAGCATTATCCCCAGTGTTTCCTGACCCGGAGCAACGCCGGCGGCGATGGTTGATTGATCGCGGCGCGTAAGAATCACGATCGGTCTCTCGCGCGACTCCAGCAACGCTCGGGAGTCATCATCGAGATGGCAGTGCTGCTCGACAACCGCCGTGCTGGCCGCCATCAAGGCGAAGGGCTTGTCCAGCCTTAGCTTCCGCCGGCGTAGTTCATCTACAGCGGCGATGTTTAGCGCGTCGCAGGCGAGGTGAAAGCCTCCGACTCCCTTGATCGCCACAATCTTCCCTTGCTGCAGCATGCTCCGCGCCTCCTGCAGCGCACCGTCTCGCTCGACCAGCCTTTCTCCGCCGAACTCCAGCCAGATCTGAGGCCCGCACACCGGGCACGCCACCGGCTGCGCGTGATAGCGGCGGTCAGCCGGATCCTCGTATTCGGCGGCGCAGTCCGCACACATCGCAAACGGGGCCATGGTGGTATTCGGCCGATCGTACGGCATGGCTTCGATGATTGTGAATCGGGGGCCGCAGTTGGTGCAATTGATGAAAGGGTAGCGATAGCGCCGGTCGTCGGGGTCAAAAAGCTCGCGCAGGCAGTCGGGGCAGATGCTCACATCGGGCGAGACGGGTTGGAATCCGCCCGGAACAACGCGCGATCCGGCGATTTCGAAAACCGCAAACCCGCCGGGCTGTTTCTCCTCGAAATCGATCTGGTCGATCCGGGCCAAGGGAGGGGCTTCTTCGGCCAGCGCACGCCGGAATGACTCGAGATTCTGCCGGCTGCCGTCGACCTCGATGTCAACGCCGAAGGAGGTATTGCGAACAAAGCCTACCAGGCCGAAGCGGCCGGCCAGGCCAAAAACGAATGGACGGAAGCCGACGCCCTGTACGAGCCCCCTGACGCGTATCTGGGCGCCGAGTATCTCGCTCACCTTCACTTCAAACCGACCGATCAAGTCATCCTTCCGCGCTATTCCCAAGGTGCATCACTCCCGATCATCCCTCGCCTGTCCGCCGTCAGGACCAGCTGCAACCCATTCCAACCATGCCTCGAGACCTTCACCGGTTCGACAGGAAAGTGGAAAAGTGACAAGTTCCGGATTGAGGATCTCGACCCCACGCCGGAAATACGCCATGTCAAAATCGACGTGCGGCAAGAGGTCAGTCTTATTGATTACCAGAGCATCCACGCCGCGGTACATCCCCGGGTATTTATACGGTTTGTCGTCCCCTTCGGGCACGGACGCGATCAGAACGCTGCGGTGCGTCCCCAGCTTGAAGCTGGCAGGACAGATTAGATTCCCAACGTTCTCGACGATGAGCAGATCCACCAAATCCAGGTTCAACGTCTCCAGGGCCGATTTCATCATAACGGCGTCGAGATGGCACTCACCGCCGGTGTTGATCTGCACCGCGAGTGCACCTGCCGCCCTGGCACGATCTGCATCAATGCTCGTCGCCACGTCTCCGTCGATGACCGCCAATCGATTGCGCCCGGCAAGCCCGGCGATGGTCCGTTCGATCAGTGACGTCTTCCCTGCCCCGGGCGAGGCCATCAAGTTGTAAGAGAACACCCCGGCTGCGTCAAGCCGTTTGCGGATGTCCTCAGCAAGCTGATCGTTGGCGCTGAGGATCTTCTCGACGACCGGAATTCGTTGGCTCATCCATCAGCTCCTGTCGAGGCGGCCACCGGTTCTTCGTCACCTTCGACGTCGATGGCTTCGAGGTTGAATTCCTCGCCAGCGAGAACCCTGATTTGGGTTCCGCCACATTCAGGACACGCCAGGTCATCGCCATTCAGTCCATAGTGGGCCTCACACGCAAGGCAGTGGAGCTCTGCGGGGACTCTCCGGAAGCGCAGGATGGCACCTTCGGCCGGCGTGCCTTCGCAGATGATCTCCCAATAGAACTGGATCGAATCGTCAATAAAACTCGACAGCTGGCCGATGACGAGGTGGACATCCGTAATGCGGCTCGCCCCGGCGGCTCGGGCATGCTCCACCGCAATCTTCAGCACGCTCTCGGTGATGGCCAACTCATGCATGAGCGACAACTCCCTCTCAGAGCATACCCAGCCGGCAAGTGAGCAGCCAGTGGTTTATGTCACCCAAAGTCTATGGATTCACTCAGAATTGAACCTGGACCGGTAGACGAGTCGGGGCGCCCCGGACCTGGAGGCGCTGCCCGGTTCCGCCCGGCGGCCCACCCATACGCCGTCATCGCAGGGCTGCTCAAGCCTGGGGGTAACACCGGCCCACGGGCGGAATGCGAAAGGCTCCCGGAGCCTCTCAGGCTCCGGGAGCCTTGAAACTGGCCGCCGACGGGACGCGGCTTGAACCTCACCGGCCGGGCCGCTCCTTCACCAGCGTACAGTAACAGGGGGACCAAAGGGTGGGGCGCCGAGGGTTACGTCCCAGCGCCTCGATAGCGATGACAGAAGGCCAAGTGGTCGTCGATCATGCCGACGGCCTGCATGAATGCGTAGCAGATCGTGCCTCCGACGAACTTGAAGCCATGGTCCTTGAGCGCCTTCGACATGGCGCCCGATTCGGAACTGGAGGTGGGTAGCTCGTCCCAACGCATCGCAGGCGGACCCTGGCGCGTTCGGCCGCCAGTGAACTCCCACAGGTAATGGTCGAAGGAGCCGAACTCTTGCTGCAAGGCCAGGACCGCCTGCGCGTTGGCGATCGTGGCCTCGATCTTGAGACGATTGCGCACAATGCCTGGGTCGGAAAGCAGGCGCTCGATCTGTCTTTGATCGTAGCGCGCGACAACGCGCGCGTCGAAACCCTGAAACGCCCAACGGAAGTTCTCGCGCTTGTTGAGGATCGTTCGCCAGGAGAGACCGGCCTGGAAGATGTCCAGGCTCAGATGCTCGAACAGCTCGCGATCATCATGCACCGGCCTGCCCCATTCGGTATCATGGTAGGAGGCCATGAGAGGTTCCCCGTCGCCGAAGCAGCGCTTTCTGTCACCCATTGATCATTCTCTCAACCCGCTCGACAGAAGTTTGCCGAGCCGACGACCCGAGATCTTGCTTCAGTCTCAGGATTGTGAAATCCTGAGAACGGTGACTCCGTCGCCGCCTTCTGATTCCACTCCGCTCTCAAACGAAGAGACGTATGGACTGCCTCCAACATAGTCGCGGATCGCCTGACGCAACCGGCCGGTGCCTTTCCCGTGGATCACGCGGATGAAAGGCAACCCCGCCATGAACGATGCGTCCAGGCGACGTTCCAGCTCGTAGAGGGCTTCATCGATCGTCTGCCCCCGCAAATCGAGTTCCAGGGGGGGCGCCTGAGATACGGCCACAGAGATGCCCGTGCGCGGCCTTGGTTCCTCGACGGGCCGCTTAACCATCTGTTCCTCGGGGGGACGCAGATCATCCAGGCTTGCTTTCACCCGCAGCCGGCCTACCTGGACTTCGGCATGTCCGGATCCAAGATCCGTGATCACACCCTGGGCTCCCAGACTTCGCAGCAGGACGCGGTCGCCAGGCTGGAAAATAAAGGACGGCGTAGCCGTATCCTTCCTCTTCCTGGGGGTCGGCACGAGGATCTTGTCTGCAAGCGCGTCCATCTCAGTCTGTATGTCTTCAAGGGCTTCAAGGGGCTGAGCTGCCGTTGCGAGCTTGCGCCGCAGCGAAGCGATCGCCTCTTGAGTCGTTTCGAGTTCAGCCTCTGCCTTCTGGCGGGCCTCCTCCAAGATGGCTCTTCGCTCTTCTTCTATTCCCCCCAGCCTGTTCTCCAGGTCGGCCTCGAGCGCGCTCGCCTCGTGGCGCGCTTGCTCCGCCTCTTCATGGGCCGCGCGAGAGGCCTCGTGCTGCCGGTGGATCTCATCCAAGAGACTTTCCGCCTGCAGCTCCTCGGGCGACAGTCGCGCACGCGCCCGTTCGACCAGCGCTCGGTCGAGCCCGAGCCGCTCGGCGATCGCCAGCGCGTTTGAGCGGCCCGGCAGCCCAATCGTCAGCCGATACGTCGGGCGAAGGCTCTCCAGATCAAACTCAACACTCGCATTGCGCACGCCTTCCGTATTGTGTGCGTAGGCTTTCAGCTCCGGATAGTGGGTGGCGACGAGGGTAGTCGCCTTGCGTTCGAGCAACACATCCAGGATTGCCCTGGCCAGCGCCGCACCTTCCTGCGGATCCGTGCCGGCCCCCAACTCATCCAGAACGACAAGGGAGCGGGAATCAGCGAATTCGAGGATGTTGATGATGTTGGAAATGTGGGAGGAGAACGTCGACAGGGATTGCTCGATCGATTGCTCGTCTCCGATGTCGGCATACACGGACTCGAAAACGGTGATCTCCGAGCCGGAGAGGGCCGGGATGTGCAAGCCGCACTGGGCCATTAATGCCAGCAAGCCGGCCGTCTTGAGACTGACCGTCTTGCCACCCGTGTTGGGGCCGGTGATCACCAGGGCGAACGTGTCTTTCGGCAAATCGAGATCGAGAGCGACTACATCAGCCGGATCGAGCAGCGGATGGCGGGCGCCCATGAGGCGCAAGACCGAGCCCGGGTGCCTTTGCCCGTCATCCGGGCGGAACTCGCGCAGGATCGGCTCGGTTGCCGCGAGATCTTCCGCGTATCCCCCCTTGGCGAAGGCCAGATCCAGGCCGGCCAGAGCCCTGACCGTCTTATCGATGCTCTCCGACCAGCGGCCGACCAGTTGAGAGATCGTGGCCAGGATTCGTCGGACCTCATCGCGCTCGGCGAGCTGCAGCTCACGGATCTCGTTGTTCAGATCAATCGCGTCGAGCGGCTCGACGAACAGCGTCGCGCCCGAGGCCGACTGGTCATGCACAACAGCCTTCAACTGCCCTTTGAACTCGGCTCTCAGCGGAACCACAAACCGGCCGTCTCTCTGGGTGATGATTGGCTCTTGAAGCATCGGTGAATACTTCGGGTCGGCCAACAGCCGCTGCAGTTTGCCTGTCAGCCGGTCGTGCGACACTCGCAATTCGTTCCGGATATCGGCCAGTTTGGGTGACGCGCTGTCCAAGACATCCCCCCGGTCGTTCAATGCACTTGCGACCGCGTCGACAATCTCGGTGCACGACTCCAGGTCCCTCGCAACATGGGCTAACGTCGGATATGCGCTTCCTGCCTTCTCGAAGAACCGCTTCAGTCTGTGGGCCGACTGGAGGGTGCCTTTGATGTCGAGCAATTGCGTCGGCTCGAGCACGCCGCCATGGGAGGCATTCGATGCAGCTGGACGCACATCATGCGCCCCGCCCACTGAGACGCGTGCGTTGACACTGAAGAGACGCCGAGCCTCCGTCGTCTCCGTTTGGCGGCGCAACGCTTCACCCATGTCAGACGTCGGCGACAGATGCCGCGCGGCATCCTTTGACGCCGAGAACGCCGCGTACGCGGCGAGGCGATCGAGGATCTTGGCCAGTTCAAGTGTTTGCAGGGACTTCGAGTCCATCGCCTGCGCAGTGTAACATGAATGGCCGGCTACAGAATGACCGGTCCGCTCTTTCACCTCACCGAATTCCAACTCCGATTGAATAGGATCCAGCGGCTCACCGGGCGGCTTTGGTTCTTGAGAGGCCGTGGAGGCGGCTCCCTTGTCAGCGGCATCAAGCAGGATGTGGGCATTCCGAAGCGCGCCACCCAGCGAGGCTATGTAAGATCTGAATACCCTTCCCTGATACAGACGGATCCTCGAGGATCAACTCGGCCGCCAACCGATCAAGGCTCTGACCACACCCCCTGCCTCCCGGTAAGATCGTCCGGGACGAACGTACATCGTAGACTTGGGTCATGATCGGCGGGTCGGCCGGCGCGGGGAGTGCCATGCCGCGCAAGAGGAGCGCGGGATTAGCCCGCATCGTCGCCTCGAGCAAGTGCAGCCAGGCCAGTATCCTGAGGTTGAGCCTCAATGCCGGATTCTCATCGTTACTCGACATCAGGTTCTCGATCGCCCGAGGGTTCGGGGCCCGCGCGGCTCCCTGCCTGCTCGGCAAGAAACTTTTCGCGATTCGCCGCGCGGGCCAACTTTCCGCTGCTCGTCTTGATCAGCCAGCGTTCGCCTACAGTCTCGACGTAACGCAATGTGATCTCGGAGCCGGCTGCCACCGCGCGCCGGATCTCAAGCCCGAGGACTTGTTCCGTCCGAGGGTGCCGCGGATTGACCTCGACAATCGCCACTGCTTGCTCGGTCCCCAGCTCCTTATCTGCGATCCCGAACACGACCGCCCGCCCAGGGTTCACACCCGGGACGCCATCGATCAGATGCTCGATGTCTTGCGGGTAGACATTCTTCCCGCCGATAATCATCAGGTCTTTCCTTCGTCCGGTGATGTACACTTCGCCGTCGGCAATATAGCCAAGGTCACCCGTATAGAACCAGCTATCGCGCAACGCGATGTCGGTCGCATCCGGCCGGTTGAAGTAGCCCGAGAGCATGCAGTCGCTCTGCAGGGCGAGTTCGCCGACTTGTCGCTCGCCGACCTCCTGGCCATTTTTCCCGATTGCGCGGACCGAACAATTCGGTAGTTGAGGGCCGGCCGAGACAACTTCGACAACCCGCCGAGACCCGAGTGAAGTCGGCTCAGCCAGACCGTCCCTTGCCAGTGCCTCGGAATCCACTTTATCGATGGACACCGGTTTGTCGACCGGCCCCTGGGTGACTGCAAAGACGTTCTCGGCCATGGCATAGCAGGTGGTCAGGGCTTGCGCCTTCATCCCATTTTCCAGGAAACGGTCTGAGAACATCTGATGGCTATTGGCATACATCGGCTCGCTGCAATTGATGACAGCCCGCCATGAAGACAAATCAAGGCCCTTCAACCGGCTGTCAGGGATTCGGTCGGCGCACAGATTGAAGGCGAAGTTCGGCAACCACACCAATGTCCCCCGATGACGGCTGACCGCTTGCATCAGCACCCAGGGTGCCCGAATCCAATCGAATGGTGACAGCAAGACCAACTTGATGCCGGTTAGGAGTGGCAACAGGAAGCCGGCTATTAGCCCCATGTCGTGATACAGCGGAAGCCAGCTCACAATCACATCTTCCGGAGCCAATCGCAGGCTAGGCGCATATGCACTCACTTGATTGAGGATTGAAGAGTGAGAGAGAGCCACGCCTTTCTGAAGGCCGGTCGTCCCGGACGAGTGCTGGAGCAGAGCCAAGTCTTTCGGGGATCGCGTCAAACCCTCCCAGCGTTCTGGGGCGGCGCCTCCTGCCCCCGCTTGATCTCCTCCCCCGGACCCGATGATCGCCTTCAAGGCGGGATCCTGGGGGAGTGTGCCCCTCAATTCAGACGCAAGCCCAGGTTCAGCGACCAGCGCGGCCGGGTGCGTCACTTGCATGAGGGCAATCAGGTTCTCCCTGTACCGAACTGGGTCGAGCTTCTCAGTTGGGAAAGGAAGGATACACGGGACTGCCCCAAGCAAGATCCCCCCGAGGAAGGCAAATAGCAGATCGGCTCCCGGGGGCAGTAGGTCAACCACAGTATCTCCCGCTTGCACACCGGACTCACTATACATTCCACAGTAGGCCCACGCACCTGTCAACAATTCTCGTATGCTCAGGTGCTGCTCACCTGAGCCTGTAACCAAGACTACCGCAGTATGATCCGGGGTCGCTTCAAGATGGTGGGCCAGAATGTGGGGGAGCGTTTGGCCAGAGGGCAGCATCAACTTCAGGCCTTTATCAGCGCGGCCAATTGGTATACCGAGTCGAAGACGCTCGCGTTCAGCTCCGAAACATCAATGTGCACATGAAGAGCCTCCTCGACCAACAGAGCAAGATCCACCAGCTTGAATGCATCGATCAAGCCATTTGAGACAAGGGGGTAATCCGAAGGTAAGTCCTCGGGCGCCATATTCAAGTACTCAGAGGTAATGTATCGTCGAATGTCTTGGACCACGCAGTCCATTACATTCCCCGGCGTCGATGGCTGGAGAGTATAACACCGGCAATTTGACTCCGAAATCGCCGATGCCTTTCTGCGCCGGGTGAGTATACGTCGACCCGTCGAAGGCAGGGATAAGTTTGCAAATTGAGCGTGAGAGACTCAGAAAGCGAGGAGTTCGGCAATCAATTGCGAGATCGTGTCGAGGCTCGGCAACACTTGCTGCATTAGCCCGGGGTTGTAGGGGATTGGGCAGTCCGGAACCCCCAGGCGCCGAAGTGGTGCATCAAGATCGCTGAAGGATTTTTCGGCCAGAGTGGCCAAGATCTCGGCCCCGAAACCCGCCGTGAGCGGCTCTTCGTGTACGACCAAACCTCTTCCAGTTTTGGCGATCGAGGTCAGTACCGTCTGTTGATCCCAAGGGACGATCGTCCGTAGATCGATCACTTCCACCTGGGCCGGAAAACGTGCCGCCGCGTCCAGACACGGATAGACCATGGCGCCCCAGGTGACCAGGGTGAGGCCGCTGCCCTCCGCAAGAATCGCGGCCTGCCCGAACGGAACGGCGTAATCCGGACCAGGGTCTGGCCGACGGGCGACCGGGGCGTCGAGCAGCGCACGATGCTCCAGGAAGACCGTCGGGTCTTCCCCGCGCAGGGCTGTCCGAAATAGCCCAGCCGCATCCGCCGCATTTGAAGGAACAGCCACGCGCCATCCGATGCTCGCTGCAAAGAAGGCCTCGCCTGTGACCGAATGCCAGGGGTCTCCGATCTTTTTCCCGTGCCCGATCGGGATGCGTACGACCATCGGCACGGCGAACTTCCCGGCGGTCCGCCAGCGCAGGGTGCCAGCGTTGTGGATTTGCTCCGTCGCCGGGTCGGCGTATTTGCGGAACTGGATCTCGGGAAGAGGTAGCAGACCTGCCAGCGCCAGTCCGATGGATCGACCGATGATGCCCTCTTCCGAAAGCGAGGTGTCGAAGACCCGTTCTGCGCCGAACCGGGTCTGCAACCCCATGGTTGCACCATGGACGCCGCCCTTGAGGCCGACATCCTCGCCAAAGATCAGAACTCTGGGATTCGCCTCCAGTTCTCGCTCCATGACGGCCCGCAAACTGTCAATCAAGTTTACCCGCGGGCCGTTGAGGTTGGGGGCGACGCTCGCCAGGGGTGAGCGCGCTCCGCCCTCCGGCGTCACGCCTCCCATTCGCTGAAGCGATCCGTCAAAGCAGACGTGATCTCCCGCCGTTTCCGGCAAGGGTTCCGCCCTGGAGCGAGCCTCCTCCAACGCATCGCGGAGTTCCCGATCGACTTCTCTCCAGAGGCGGGCAGTCGCTTCGACCCCGATCCGTTTCTCCAGGATGCGCACAGGATCGCGACCCGCTTCCTCCTGCTTGAGTGCCTCAGACTTGTAAGCCTGGTTGTCGACAAACGTATGCCCGCTGAGCCGGGGAACGGTCAGACGGAGCAAGCACGGGCCCACGCCTGAGCGCACGTGGGATACCGCGGCCTCAATCAACGACGAAGCCTGCTCTGGATCCGTCCCAGACCCGCTGAGGGTTTCCAACCTGTCGAAGGATGCCAAGTTGGTCGAAATGTCGCCGCCTGGAGTCTGGAGATGGCTTGGGACAGAAAGCCCGAAGGCGTTGTCCTCGATGAAGAAGAGCATCGGCAGCCGGAGCGTTGTGGCGATCGTAAGAGCCGACCAGAAGCCACTTGTTGCGACCGATCCATCGCCGCCCAGAGCGACGGCGATCGATCCAACCCATTCATCCTCTTCAAGCACCTGCGCGTGGTATCGGATGGCCTGAGCCCAACCGGCCGCCGGCGTGTATTGTGAGCCTACGTCGCCGGACGCCGGCAGGACGGTCGCCGCGCCGCGCGGCATGAGGGAGAACATCACCCCCGCATCGCGGCCCTCCGAGGGGCCCCCGGACCGCGCCATTCCGGCCGCCAGGGCCTCCGTCAGCGTCAGGCCTGAAGCAAGTACAAACGGCCGTGAGCGGTAGTAGGGCATGGCAGCGTCGTGCGGATGATCCAGCTTCAGCGCCAGTAGCACCTGGGCCAGCTCGTGCCCCTTGGCCGAGAACTGGTAGGACACTTCCCCCGTGGGGGCGAGCTCGGTCTCCTCCAGTTCATCGAGCGCGCGCGAGCGCATCACCAGCCGCGCCACATGCGGCCAATCGACGCCGACCTGTGTGCCTTGCAGATGCGAATGTGTGCCCTTCACGGCCCCAGCCCGATTCTTGACCATTATAGTCTGAGTTGAGGGATGGTCCTGCCCGTCTCACTTTGCGGGTGTATCTCAGCCTAGGAGGCACACTGTGGTGGGGGGCGAGGGGGGAAAGTGCGTTTTCCCCCCTTCGTCCCCCCACACCCCCCACAACCCCCCTCCGCAAATGGCCGTTGTTGGGGGTCTCTACTTGGGCTTGGCCCCGGCCATCCCTGCTTGGAGCCTGACTTCGAGCCTTGGTGCAGCCGGATCCAAGAGACATTGCGATACGCCCACGCCAAGGTAGCTGGGAAACAACCCACGATCCACGCGACCCGAGCGCCCCAGCCGGTGATGCCCGGCGCCCGAGGTTGCGCCGTTCATCACTGCCCAGCCTCTATGTCAGCAGTCACAATCAACGTCGAGAGATCCAGACGCCCTGCTCACGCTGGGCAGAGTGAATGGTCGTTTCTTTTTCTGGAGGCGCACATGCAGGATCTGACTTCTTCATTCCTCGAGTTGATCCGCCTGGCGGCGACCGACCTGCCCCCTGAAGTTGAACGCTCGCTGCGCGCTGCCTGCGAGAGGGAGACGCCCGGATCAGCGGCCGCCGGCGCGCTGGTTACGATCCTGGAGAATGTGGGACTGGCGCGCCAGAACTCTACCCCGATTTGTCAGGACACCGGGACGCCGATCTTCTACGTTCATCACCCGGAGGGCTGGAGCACGCGCGCCATTCGGGCACAGATCCGAGATGCCACGGCCCAGGCAACCGCACACGCCTACCTCAGACCTAACGCCGTCGATTCGGTGAGCGGCAAGAACAGCGGGGACAACCTTGGGGATGACTACTTTCCGACGATCCATTACGAAGAAATCGAAGGGGAGGGGTTGACCGCCGATCTCATGC
>Ga0214473_10007891_pt1 | contig 12599 bp, 10 predicted proteins | sample RVTome_7_FD_203509 | JGI IMG/M metagenome (GOLD analysis project Ga0214473, IMG submission 203509) | Soil microbial communities from uranium-contaminated site in the Upper Colorado River Basin, Wyoming, United States - RVT98D197 | ecosystem: Environmental > Terrestrial > Soil > Contaminated >... | reverse complement strand
CGATCGCCGCGACCTCCCTGGCCTTCCCGTTCCGATGGATGAGGCCGAGGTGGAGATCGGTGACCTGCGCGATCCGCAGCGAGGGGACGGACGCCGGGAGCCGGTCCGTGACGATGCGCACCCGGACGACTTCGATGCGGGACGCCTCGACGATCGCGTACGCCGACAGCGCGACGGCCAGCCCGGCGATGCAGAGAAACGCGGTTCGCCCCGCGAGGAACGTGGCGGCGCTCGCGGCGATCCCGTCGCGCCCCATCGCGCGCAGCGGCAGGCGGAGCAGGTCGGCGGAGAGGTTGAGGCAGGTGAGGAAGAAGAGAAACCCCATCCAGAGGTAACCGGCGTGCGCGACGAAACGTGCCGCGTTCTCGTTCCCGTGGCGGCTCAGTTGGTGCGTGACGATCGGTGCGCACAGGAGGACCGCAAGGAGGGGGAGAAGCGCGAGCGTCGTCCCGGGTCCGAACGCCAACGCCGATCTCGCCTTGAGAAGGGCGTAGGCGTGCAGGGAACCGTAGACCAGGAAGAACGAAAGCAGGAACAGGCTCATGGCGGATGTGCGATAATCAGCGGGAACGAGGACTGGACCCGATGGAGGAGAGCGTGCCCACCTACGAGTATAAATGCCCCGGGTGCGGGGAGTTCGAGAAGGAGCAGCGGATGTCCGACCCGCCGCTCAAGAAGTGCCCCCATTGCGGGAAGGCGGTCACCCGGCTGGTCGGCGGCGGCGGCGGCTTCGTGCTGAAGGGGGGGAACTGGGTCTCCAAGATGTCCTCTCCGGGGGAATCCGCCAGGAAGAAATCCGACCGGTTCATGAAGCAGACCGTGGGCGAGGTCGCCGAGGACATCGCGAAGCACTCCCGCACGCATTAGGTGGGCAGAGTGAGCAGGACGGAGCGGGGAGTGCCCTGCGAAAGATCAACCAGTTCCCCGTCCGCAAGGAGCCGCCACCCGGTTTCCGCATCCAGCGGCTGGCTCGCCACGACCGTGAACCCCTCTACCGACTTTATGTGCAGCGTGTAATATTCCCCGTTCCGGTGGAACCGCCGGAACGCGAAGAGCCGGTCGTCGGCGGCGATCAGCAGGTTCGCCGCGGAATAGTCCCCCACCAAGTCGCGGTCGGAGAGCGTTCCCCGAAGCGCTTCGGATAGTCCCTGCAGCGTCCGCTCGGTCCACCGGTCCGCGAGTTGTTCGAGGAAGACGACGGTGTCGCTGACCTTGCGGGCATCCCCCTCCGCGCCGATCTTCCCGTAAAACGTCCCGTTGTGGGCGAGGGTCACCCCCAGCGCCTGGAACGGGTGCGAGTTCGCCGCGCAAACGGTCTCCGGGTCCGATGCGTACCGGACGTGGCCGATGAACCGGTCGGTCCGGGCGCGGACGTCGGAAAGGAGCGGGTCGGACGCGGCGGGATTCCCGCTTTTCACCATCCGGATCTCGTCCTCCGCGCGCCAGGCGACCCCCCACCCGTTCGGGTGGTTTCCTCCCGGCCGCTTCTCCCACCCCGCGACGAGGTTCCCCGATTCGCAGAACCGCGCAAGGGAGGCGAGGTACGGCGCCACGTCGTGGGCCTCGGCGGAGGCAAACGCGATCATCCGGCACATGGACTTATTCTACTTCAGAGTCACGCATCAAGGGAGGCGCCCCTGGAACCCTTGTACACGACGGCGAGGAACAGGAGGAGGAGGCAGGCGAAGTCGACCGCCAGCGCGACCGGGGAAAACCGGACCACGGGGGCCAGGAAGACGTACCGTTCGACCAGGATCCCCGACAGGATGGAGAGGGCCGCAACCGAGACCACGTACGGGTTCGATTTCGCCCGGGTGGACAACAACGCGGGGAAGGGGATGAAGAAGAGGAGGAAGAGGACCGCGACGCAGAGCTCGCGCAGGGGGGACGCGGACAACCTCCTTGCGAGGAAGCCGACCTCCTCGGGGAGGTTCCCGTACCAGATGGTGAGGAACTGGGCGAAGAAGAGGCCGGCCCACATGAGGCTGAAGCCGAACATCAGGATGGAGAGGTCCGAAAGGTCCGACCGGGATCCGTGGGCGCGGTCCGCGGGGGGAGTTCCGCGGAACAGGAGGCAGAGGAGGGCCGAGACGGCGAACCCCGCGTAGATCGACTCGATGAAGAAGTACCCCCCGAGGAGCGCGCTGATCCAGGGGTACTCGAGCGACATGACCAGGTCGAATGCGGTAAGGGTCTGGGACACGACGAAGACGAGGAGGTACCAGGCGGCGCGGGACTTCGTCCCTTCCCCGTCGGCGGGGGCGGCGGCGAACCGCCGTGCCGTGACGTAGGCGAGCAGCAGGAAGGCGAGGTTGCGGCCGATGAAGAAATCCTTCCGGAGCCAGATCCCCGGCTTGCCCGCCCACGGGTAGGAATCCACGAAGGGGATCAACAGGAGGAGCAGGAACGCCGCCAGTAGGAGGAGCGGGGCGACCGAGAGCAGCTCCTTCCTCACGGAGCCGACCCACCGCGCGTTCACCGTGGCTCCCGCCGCCGCCGCCGCGATGCACCCCTCGACGACCGCGACGAGGAAGAGGAACGCCAGGAGGAGCGATCCGCCCCTCCCGGGGGCGGGGGCCAACGATACGAACGCCATGAGGGCGCCCGCGGCCGCGATGAGGACGGCCAGGCCGCCCTTCTTTTCGAGGAACGCCGTCATCGCCGCTCACCGTCCTCGACCAGGATCACGAACGCGTTTCCGTACTCCTCCCCCGATCGGATGCCGCGCAGGCTCGGCAGCCGGGACAGGAGGAGGAAGCCCGCGAACGTGGACAGGGCGCCGAACAGGATCGTGAGGGCGAACGCGATGATGATGAAGGGCGGGATGGAGACGATCGGTTTCCCCCCCACGATGAGCGGCCAGCTGAGGGAAGTAAGGATGGTGAAGGCGAACCCCGTGACCGTGCCGGACGCCGCGCCGACGAGCGCGAAGAGCCGGACCTTCGATCGCTTGCCGGGGAGGATCTCCTCCACTTCGGGGACGCCGAACGGGGTGATCACCCGGATCCTCTCCCCCGGGACACCCTCCCGGACCAACCGGCGCAACGCCTCGAGGAATTGCTCCCTGTCTTCGAAGATCCTGCGGTCGCCCATCAGAGGTGTTCCTTGATTTCCGTGATGGACAGCACGGGCAGGTTCTTCACGAAGAGCAGGTAGAGCATGAAGAACAGCCCGAAACTCCCGAGGGAGATCCCCACTTCGACGTACGTGGGTCGATACGTGCCCCACACGTACGGGTCGAAGTCATGCGCCAGGGACGTGACGATGATCACGAACCGCTCCAGCCACATCCCCACGTTCACCAGCAGGGATACGACCAGGAGATAGGTGGTATTTCGCCGAAGGCGTTTTGCGAAAAGCGTCAGGGGGACGAGGGAATTGCAGAAGATCATGGCCCACGTGAGGTACCGGAACTCCCCCAGGGCGCGGTACCGGAACGCCTCCTTCTCGAAGACGTTTTCGCCGTAGGAGGCCAGGCCGAACTCGACGATGTAGGCGTACGAAACGATGAGGGAGGTGAAAAGGAGGATCTTCGCGATGCTCTCGAAGTGGTCGTCGGTGATGTACTCGTGGAGGTTCATGGTCTTCCGCAGTGGGACCACCAGGGTGATGACCATGGCGGTCCCGGAGAGGATCGCCCCTGCAACGAAGTATGGGGCGAAGATGGTGGTGTGCCACCCCGGGACGATGCTCATGGCGAAGTCCCAGGAGACGACGGAATGGACCGACGCCACGAGGGGGGTGGCGAAGGCGGCCAGGAAGAGGTAAAGCATGCCGTAGTGCCGCCATTCCCTGTCCGTGCCCTTCCATCCGAGGGAGAGGACGGTGTAGATCCTCTTCCGGATCCCTTCCGCGTACCTTTTCGCGACCGCGAAGTCGGGGAGCATGCCCACGTAGAAGAAGACGAGGCTCACGGTGAAGTAGGTCCCCACCGCGAAGACGTCCCAGACCAGGGGGGACCGGAAGTTGACCCAGAGCTGCCGCTGGTTCGGGTAGGGGATGAGGTAGTAGAAGACCCAGGACCGCCCCAGGTGGATGAGGGGGAACAGCCCGGCGACCATGAGGGCGAAGACGGTCATCGCCTCCGCGGCCCGGTTGAAGCTCGTCCGGTACCGGGCGCGGAAGAGGAAGAGGACCGCCGAGATCAACGTCCCGGAGTGGGCGATCCCCACCCAGAAGACGAAGTTCGTGATGTAGATCGCCCAGTTCACGGGGTGGGTGTACCCTGCGACACCGAGGCCGTTCCGGATCTGGTAGGCCCAAAGGATTCCGCCGATGACCACCAGCGACGCCGTGACCGCGAGGCCCGCGAGGTAAAGGCGGCCCGGCTTCCCCATCGCCGCGAGGATGTCCCGGTCCACCTTGGCGTACTTGTGGACGTTTCCCATGGCGCCTTCGTCCCGACTCACGGCTTCCTGCCGCGCAGGTAGTGGATCGACGGTTCGGTCCCGAGGGATTCGAACACCCGGTAGGCCCGTTCGGAATGGGCCAGCCGGTAGACCTTCGATTCCTTATCGAGGATGTTGCCGAAGACGATCGCCCCGGTGGGGCAGCTCTGGGCGCAGGCCGTCGTGAACTCTCCGTCCCGTACCGTCCGCCCCTCATCCTTCGCCTTGTCCTTGGCGGCCCGAATCCGCTGGACGCAGAAGGTGCACTTCTCCATCACCCCCACGCCCCGGGCCTGCACGTCGGGGTTCCGCATCCGGTCCGAAGGCGTCGGCCAACGGTGTTCCCACCAGTTGAACCGGCGCACCTTATAAGGGCAGTTGTTGGAGCAGTACCGCGTTCCCACGCACCGGTTGTACACCTGGACGTTCAGCCCTTCCGGGTTGTGGTAGGCGGCGAAGACCGGGCAGACCGACTCGCACGGCGCGCTGTGACATTGCTGGCAGAGCATGGGAAGGAAATCGACCTTCCCCTTGTCGTAGAAGGGCTCGATCCGCAGCCACGACATCTCCCGGCCCTTCAGGTGGTCCGCCTTTCCCGCCGCGGGGACGTTGTTCTCCACGTGGCAGGCCGCCACGCAGGCGGCGCAGCCGTTGCACCGGTCAAGGTCCACGGCCATCGCCCACCGGTACTCCTTGTGGTCGTGCTCGGGGTACAGGGTCCACCGCTTATGGCGGCGCTCCTCGTCCAGGTGCACCGGGTCGGGAATGAGGCCGCGTCCCTGCTGGGAGAAGGAGCCCGAGAGGATGGGGATCTCGACCTTTCTCCCGGTCTTCGTGATCCCGACGCCCTCGATGGTGTCCACCGGTCCGCCCGTGCGCGGATCCGTCCCGACCGGGGGGGCGGGGATCGCGTCGCGGTGGACGACGAATACCCCTGCGGCGAGGCCCGGCTGGACCTTCACCGGCAGCACCGCCTTCCAGTCGCCCGACGCAACCGTCACCTCGTCCCGGTCCCGGAGTCCGGAGCGTGTCGCCGTCTCCTCGGACACGGAGATCCAGGGGCCGTACGTGATCGTGGTGAGCGGGTCGGGGATCTCGGACAGGATCGGCAGGATCCGGCTCCGCCCGTCGAACGTTCGCAGGGAGGGGGTAAGGAACAGGACGGGCTTCCCGACGCCCGAAGCCTGGCCCGCGTCCCGGAGGGCGGAGGCGGCCCTCTTCCCGTCGAGGAAAACCGGCTTCTTCGGCAACTTCTCATCGACGTACCCCTTCTCGAGGAGCCGGGTCCTCCCGGATCCTCCGAGCCGCTTCTCCCACGCCGCGGCGAGAAGGTCCCGGTAGCTGCCGGCCGGACGCTTCCCGGAAGCGTTCCCGAGGAGCCCGAGGAGCGCGTCCCCGTCGGACAAGGTGTCGTGCAGGGGGGGGAGCGCCGGCTGGAGGAGGGACACGACCCCTCTTCTCGGCTCGACGTCCCCCCACGACTCGAGGGAGTGGGAGAGCGGAAGGATCAGGTCGGCCTCGCGCAGGGTCTCGTCGAGGAACTCGCCCATCCCGACGGAGAGGTCCGCCTTTTTCAGGCTCTCACGGAACGCGAGGCGCGGCGGCAGGGAGAAGACGGGGTTGGTCCGGAAGAGGAACACGACCCCGGCTTCCCCCCTTCCCATCCGGGCGGAGAGATCCTCCATGTCCCGGAGCGTCCCGACGTTCCGGTAGTTTTCACTCCCCGCGAAATCGACCCGCTCCGGGATGGCCCCCGTAACCCATTGGATCAGCGCGGCGGCCGACGCGACTTCGAGGCCTCCCGCCTGCGCTGTCCCGACCCCGCCGGCGATCACGAGAGGTCGCTTCGCCGCCACGAGGCGGTCCGCGATCTCCTTCACCGATTCCGGCGGGATACCCGCGTCCCGGGACACCTGCTCCACGGTCGTCGGGGGGAAGGCGGCAAGGAGTTCCCCGGGCAGCCGGTTCTTCGGGGCCGTCCGCGCCATGACCTCCCGGAGCAGGAAGGAGAGGAGGATCCGCTCCCGGCCCGGGGCGACGGTGAACCTGCGATCCGCGTTGCCCCCGGTGAGCGACATGTGGGGCTCCACGTGGTGCCAGAGGAAGTCCCCGCCGGCCCTGGCGGACGATATCTTCCGGGTGTAGGCAACGGGGGTGACATGGGTTTCGATGAGGTCCGCACCGACCGTCAGCAGGAAATCGGCCTCATCGATCCGGTAATGGGGCACGTCCCTCTCGCCGAACAGGAGCGCGTTCGCCTCCTTCACGGCGGTGTGGGAGTACACTTCGTATTCGGGGAGCCGCTCGACCGCCAGCCGTTCGCACGCGGCGTCGGCGAGCCGGGAGAGGGAGCCGGTCGTCCGGCCGGACAGGAAAAGGTTTTTCCGCCCCTTCTCCCGGGAGCCTTTCAGGGCTCCCGCCACCCGGACGAAGGCCTCCTCCCAGGAGATGGAAAGAAGTTTCCCCCCGTCCCGGGCCATGGGACCCCGGACCCTCTCCGGGTGGTAGAGACGGTACAGGGAGGATTGGCCCCGGACGCACAGCCCGCCGTCGTTCACCGGATGCCCCGGGATCCCTTCCAGCTTGACCGGCCGTCCCTCCCGGACTCTCGCGATCACCCCGCAGCCGGCGGGACATTCCGTGCACGTCGACGGGTGGAAGCTCGCTTCCCCGGGAACGACCCACTCCTCCGGCGGCAGGAGATAGGAGGTGAACTTCGCCGATCTTTTCGGAGACCCGCACGAAGACATCGCCGCGGAGCCGGAGATCACCCCGAGGAGCCAGAGGAAGTCCCTGCGATTCATCGTCCCCCTCTACTTATGGCAGGTGGCGCAGTCGCGGGATGCGCCCCGGACCCGGTGGCACGACACGCACCACCCCATGACCAGCTCGTTCATCCGCCGGACCCTTTCCATGCCGGCCACGTGCCCGTGGCACATCACGCATTCCACTCCCGCCTTCACGTGCCGCTTGTGGGAAAAGTAGATGAAATCGGGAAGAGCGTAGACCCGCGTCCACTCGATGGGCCGCTTTTCCTCGTGGTAACGTGTGAGCTTCCGGATCTCTTCCCTTTCGGTGGCGATCGTCTTGTGGCATCCCATGCATATTTCCAGGGGGGGGGCGCCTGCGTGGCGCGACCGCTCGACGAAGGCGTGGCAGTAGGTGCAGGGGATCTGCAGCTGACCCGCGTGGACAGTGTGCGGGAAGGCGATCGGCTGCGCGGGGGCGGGGTCGGAGCGGTGCCAGAGGTACCCGAGCCCCGCCACGAGCAGGACGGAAAGGCCGAAATACCCGAGGGCCGCGATGGCGACCAGCGTCTTCCTCAACGCCTCTCCCGCATGCGACGGTATCCCGTTCCGGCCCGGGCTAGCCGCCCTTGACCTTCGACAGCAGGTACCGGGCGACCGCGTCGACCTCGTCCTCCTTGATCGCCGGCTTCGGCATCGCGGGGAGGGCGGGGTTCACCTTGACCGGGTTCCGGATGAACGCTTTCAGCTTCGCGACGTCCCCCTTGTACTTCGGCACGACCTCGTTCAGGGGGGGGCCGACGACCTTGGCGTCGAACCGGTGACAGGCCGAGCAGACGGTGTCGAACACTTTCTTCCCCTTCTCCAACGCCGCCGCGTCCCCTGCCGCGGGGATCGAAGCGGCCTTTTTTCCCTTGGAAACCGTCTCGGCTGCGAACGGCCCCGGGGGAGCGGATAGCCCCTGGAAGGCGTTGGCGACGGCGGTCTGGTGGCACAGGATCACGGCGAGGAACATCAGGACGAACAGCGACGTAATACGGTCGCCCGGCCTGCCATCCCCTTTCCCCGGAAGAAGGTAGAGCAGGGCGAATACGGCCAGTGCCAGGATCGGAACGGTCGCTGCCATGACGAACACCTCCGTGGATATCCCCGTGGCGGGGAGGGTGATCAGGTCCAGCACGACGAGCGCCGGCACCGCCAGCGCGCCGGCCAGGGCGAAAGACGTCCCGGTGGTCCGGACGCGGGCCTCGTATTCGGGGCCCCCGTCCGCCTCTCCCGCCTTCGAACGGCCAAGGAGCCGCAAGGCGATCCCGCCGGCAAGCCCGAAGGACAACGCGAGGAACAGGAGGAATTCCACGAGGGAGTGCCAGGAGAGGATGAAAACGAGGTTGCTTCGAACCAGGGGGAGCTTGGCCGGATTTACGAGGGTCCCCAGCAGCAGGAACGACAGAAAGGCGGCGGAGATCAACGCCAGGAGACCCGTTGCCCCCGCCCCGAACAGGGCGGGAGGCGGCTCCGTCGTCCGGCGGATCGACGACCGGTACAGGGAGAGGAGCAGGCACCCCGCCAGGAGGGCTCCGAACGGGGCGAGCCATGCGATCGCCGGCAGGGAGGTTCGCCCTCCGAGAAATCGCTGGCAGGCATAGGCGATGGCCGGATACGGGAGAAGGCCGAGGAGGAGAAGGCCCCACCGGTGGACGGTGACGGCCTCGATCCATTCCCGCGACAGGCGCCGCGACCTGTCGTCCCGGTTCTCCCTCCCGAAGAAGTTCAGGACCAGGGAGGCGGCCGATCCGGCGATGACGATCCCGAGGAACGGGAGGAAGAGGAGCAGGGCGGCGATGAGAAGATAGCGGAGCAGGAGAAACGTGTCCGGCGACAGGGCGGGGGGGAGAGCCAGGGGGTTCATATGGCGGCCAGCCGGCGCTTCGGGGTCATCGGTCCTCTTCCGGTGAATGTGAACGTCGACTGTTATCGCGATCCGATCTTATCGCAGTTGCGGGGGGATGGAAGAGGTATTTTTCTTCGGGAACCGTCCATCCCTCAGGATGCGGTCCCCGGCTTCCGCGCACAGCACCCCGAATGGCAGGTACCCCGCATACCCGAGAAGCGGCATCTCGAAGAGATGGAAAGCGTCGACGTACGGGATGGCGTACACCCACTTCACGGAGCTTCCGTAATTCCACATCTCCCAGAAGAATCCGCACGAAAGCGCCGCCAGGGACGACGCGGCGAAGGTGCGCCAGTCACCTTCGGTAATCCCGGAGAGAGCGTGCGGCTCTCCGCGCAGGTCGGCAAGGGAGATCAACAGCAATGGCGGGGCGACCCAGACCAGCGGGAATGCGACGTCGGGGACGATCCCGACGGCGAAGAGCCCGGCGCAGGAGAGGAGGAGGACCGACGCGGCGATCGCCCGCGGGTGGGCAGGGGAGAGCGGACGCCATTCGCGGAACGCCCCGTCGACGCGCGGAAAGGAAAGCAGGAGCTCCCGGGTCGACAGGACCGCGGGAAGCACGGTCGCAAACGGGAGGGTGGCGAACAGGAAATATTCCCACGCGCCGAAGCCGGGCGGATCGAGGTAATACCAGTTCCCGACGAACCGGTTGAGGTATTCGAACGACCACCAGAACGCCGCGCTGACCGGGAAAAGGAGCAGGAATCGGCGGGTCCGGGAGAGCATCAGGCACCGGCCCGTCTTCCGCACCGTGAACGCGTTGACCAGCAGGATGAAGGCGATCCACAGGGGTGTGAATGCGTGCGCCTGCAGCCCGCCCATCCACGGGAATCGCCCCCACGCCAGGATCCAGGACGCCGCGCCCAAGCCCGCGCCGGCCCATCCCCACCACGGAAACGGGCGGGAGGATGCCGGCGACGCCGTCTCCCCCCGGAAAGTGAACAGGCGATGGAAGAACGGCGCCGTCGACGCCAGGATGACCAGAGCGAATCCAAGAAAGACCGGCAGGGAGAACGGCTCGTGGCGGACATCCGGCGTCCTCGGGGGGAACTGCAGGTACGCCGCGAGTGGTTTCCCCGCCGCCGCGGCGCCCGCCAGCGGCAGGAGGATCACGAGAGCCGCGGCGGCGGCGAGGCGGGAACAGGACCCTCGGGAGGTGGCTATCGCGGCCAAACCTTCGTTGCCATGCCTGATTGTGTCATGGCGTGGGGAAATTGTCGCATTACGAATTCATTTGACCGGCGGGAAGTGATATGATTTCCTTGTTGGAAAGGTAACAAGGTTCAACAGCCACCGAAAAGGTGAAATCCGGGTAACCGGATGGCACAAAGCCACCTGCCCGTTTTCCGGGTGGAGGGGCTGCCGAAGTGGCGCTCGCGAATTCAGCGGAGCCCACTCTTTATTGGAGATGGGCTTTTTTTATTTCGGGTGCGGGGCACCACCCACAACCTAATTCCAGGGCGGCAGGGGGGGAAAATGATTCGAAAAAAAGGAGTATTGGTCACGCTCATCATGACGGCGACGCTGACGGCGTCCTGTTCCCCGAGAATCTACGGCAGGCTCGATCTCATCGACGCCGGCATGAGGCCGGTGGCCACGGACAACGCCCAGGGGACGGTGGTCAACATGATGAACACCACGGCCCCGCTGGAGAAGGCATCCCACGCCGCGGCCGTCGACGCCAAGGGGGAATACACATCTGCCAAGGGCGCCATCCTCCGGGGGATGTACAAGGTCGAAGCGAGCCGGATCGGCTACGTGACGGAGACGCAGACCGTCGAGATCGGGAGGTTCACGCGGAAGAAGGTCGAGTTCAAGCTGAAAAAAATCGACGAGGGGAAGCGCAAGGCGATCGAGGGCGCGGCCTCGGACGAGGACAAGATCATCAACCCCGGCGAGGTGAACTTGCAGCCTCCCTTGATGTAGCGGCGGAAGGGCCGATACGAAATCCAGGAGGAACCGGCGATGCTGAAGCAGGCGATCAAGGCGATATTCGTTCTTTCGATGTCTTTGGGACTCCTGGCCGGTTGCGGGGACGGGAAGCCCGAGAAGGCGGTGGGGCCGGCGGCCGAGAATGCGGCCCGGCAGACGGCGGTGTCCCCTGCGCCCTCGGGGGAGAAGATCGAGATCGAATTCCATGCCCGCCTGGATGGGAAACCGGCCGCGGAGGCGAACGTATCCGTGGATGGGGCCGTGCTCGGGAAGACGGATGAAAAGGGGTACTTCCTGGAGAGCCTTCAAAAAAGGCCCGGCGAAGAAGTCGCCGTCGGCGTGACGAAAGAGGGCCCCGGGCTCGACGTGGTCCCATGGAAAGGGTCGTTCGTGGTGAAGGTCCCCAAGGACGGCAAGGTGGAGCGGTACTCCTTCCAGGCGGACATGAAGGCTTCGATGTACGTCACCGTCGCGGTCACGGAGAAGGGGAAGCCGGTCGAGGGAGCGGACGTCGCGGTCAAGGGGAAGAAGGTCGGGACGACGGACAAGAACGGAGAGTTCCTCTACGAATACAAGACGGCGCCCGGGAAGGGCGTCGAGTTTTCCGTGAGCAAGGCCGGATTGGCTCCGTGGAGCATGTCGGTCAAGAAGCTCACGCCCGGCCAGAAGATCGAGGCGGCGCTTTCGAAGCGGACCGTCATCGACGTTTCCTGCCTGACCGACGAGTACGGCCGCTCCGCCGGGGTCGCCGGCATCGTCGTGTCCGTGGACGGCAAGGCCGTGGGCAAGACGGATGCCAAGGGAGTCTTGACCTACCGGTACACGGGCAAGCCGGGGAAGAAGGCACGGCTGACCCTCTCGGCGCCCGGGTACATCCCGGCGGAGTGGGAGACCCGGGTGGCCCTTCAGGGCGATGTCAAGATCCAGCGGTTCTTCTACCCCGCGGCTCCCAGGGCGATCCGGACGGGGATCTACGGTTTCGTGAGCAATTCTCCGGACGCGGATCTGCAGGATGTCCTCGCGCGGACGGAGGAGGCGGTATCGGCCCAGCTCTACAAGTATTCCGCCTTCCGGGAAGTCCCGCCCGCGACGCTCCGGGCCGCCATGAAAAAGGCGAAGCTCCCCATCGAGAAGGCGACGACCAGGGGATGGCGGAACACCCCGGTCGCCTCCTCCGTCGACATGATCGTCGTGGGAAGCGTGACCAAGGATGACAAAGGCTACCTGATCGAGACCCGGTTCCACTCCGCGAGCGGCAAGCCGGTTCTGTCGCTCATCGAGCGGGCCAAGGGCCCGGGCGACATCGCCTCCGCGGCGAAGGAGATCGCCGTCAACGCGGTCGAGCGGTTCCCCTTCGAAGGGACCGTGGTCGCCGCCGAGGAGGACCGTTACCTGATCAACCTGGGGAAGGCCGGCCACAGGGTCGCCAATGGGACCGAGTTCGACCTGGCGAAGCCGGTGATCGGCAACACGGGCAAGGTGACGGGGCACCGCGAAATCGGGATCCTCAAGGTCAAAAAGGCGGAATCGGCGGGGGCCTGGGCGGTCGCCGAGGACCTGAAGGCAGGCGAGAAGATC
>Ga0214473_10007890_pt1 | contig 12601 bp, 1 predicted proteins | sample RVTome_7_FD_203509 | JGI IMG/M metagenome (GOLD analysis project Ga0214473, IMG submission 203509) | Soil microbial communities from uranium-contaminated site in the Upper Colorado River Basin, Wyoming, United States - RVT98D197 | ecosystem: Environmental > Terrestrial > Soil > Contaminated >... | reverse complement strand
AGCGAGAGACCGCTCGGCGAGAAGGCCGCGACGGCGCCGCGTCCCTCGGCCTTGAGCAGCGACTCCGCGAGCGAGTCGAACGCCGGGGCGACGAAGTAGCCGTTCAGGCAGTTGAGCGTCACGAGCAGCGGCTGCCGGCTCTGCGCCTGTAGGCTCGCCGCGTCCCACGAGTTCCACACGTTCTCGCTCGCCCAGACGGCCGCGCCGCCGTGGCCGACGTAGCTCAGGAACGAGAGGCCGGAGTCGAGGGCGCCCTGGATGCGGGGACGGGTGTCGGCTCCGAGCTCGCCGAGCCGCAGCACCGCGCTGCGCCCCGGGAGGAAGCTCGAGGCGATGTCCTCTGCGTCGGCCTCGAAGTCGCCGGCGGCGTCGGGGTTGTCGGCGACGAGCGTCGCCGGGCCCGCGAAGCCCTGGCCCGAGTCCTCCCAGGCGACGAGCTTGTCGACCAGCACCCGTGCCTCTTCGGCGGTCGCGGCCGGAAGCCGCCCGATCGCCAGGTCGGGGAGCGCGTCGTCGCCGTTGACGGCGGCGAGCAGCGGGTCGGAGACGGTCAAGAGGTAGGACGTCCGGGCCCACAGCGCCGGCAGCGGCGCGGGCCCCGAGCTGGCCATGAAGTGGCGCGGGTCGTAGCTCGAATCGCCGAGAAGCAGCACGTAGCGGGGCGACGGCCGCGCCCACGAGTGGAAGGCGTAGGCGAGGAAGCCCCGGATCGCCTCGGCCGTGGGCTGTCCGTGCCCGAACGCCTCGGCGATCTCCTCGAAGGCCACGGCGTGCGCCGAGAGTCCCTGGTCACGCCGGCGCTCGAGGAGGGGCTCCGCGGCCGCGAGGAAGGCGCGTGGGGCGATCAGGAGGTAGTCGGCCTGGTTGGAGGCGCTCTGGAGCGTCGACGGTGCGGGCCATGCCACCCGCGGCGCCGGGACGGCGTCCGTGAGGATCGCGAGGTAGTGGCGCCCGGCGTCGGCCCGGAAGCGCAACGACCCGGCCGCGGCCTCGACTCGTGCCAGGAGGCGCGGCTCCGACGTCACGTCCAGCACGAGCGCGGGCCCCGCGGCGCCCGACAGGCTCACCGTTCCCCCTTCCGCCCAGACTCCCTCGAAAACGCCGCCTTTGAGCGCCGACGCCTGCGGGTAGGCGACCGAGTAGCGATCGAGGAACACGAGGGACGTGACCCCGGTGTCCGCGACATTCGTGAGCGTGAGCTCGTTGGCGCCCTCGCGCAGCAGCGAGACCGGGACGCTCAGGCTGACGCGGTACGGCCGCTTGCCCGCGAACTGCGCTCCACCCGCGAGCACGCCGTTCAACGCGACCTCGACGTGGTGGTCGACCGCCTGTCCGGACTCCGAGGCTCCCTGGAGGTAGACGTCGAGCTGCGCGGTCGCGCCGTCCTGGGCATCCACGCCCGCGAGCGCGAACGGGCTCGTCCGCGTCGCGCCGGAGGGGAGGCTCTCCCAGAGCCACGGGTCCAGGGCGTCGAGCAGCCCCGGCTGGTAGAAGCGGTTGGTCTCGAAGGACGCGGTGCCGGTGGCCGGGCCGGCCACGGGGTCGCCCGCGGGAGCGCCCGAGACGAGCGCCATGCGCACGCCCTCCTTGAAGTGAACGAGCTCATGAGCGACCTCGCCGGAGAATGCCGTCGACTCCGCCACCTTGTCGGTGAAGAAGTAGAGACGGTTGCCCGGGCCGAAGGCGTCCGCGTTCGGCTCGAGGTGGAAAGCGACCGGCACGCCCTGGCGCTCGAGGCGCAGCTCCGAGGCCGCGAAGCCGCGCGGCCGTCCGGGGAACAGCTGCTCGAAGGAGGCCGCGTAGAGCCCGCGGCTCCCGGTGTAGAGGCGCGCCAGCACCTCGCCCGAGGCGGGCGTTGACTTGACCGGCGCGCGGCCCCGGAAGCCCCGGCCGCTCTCTCCGGGCTCGCGGCCGGAGAAGTTGAGGCGCACCAGCACGCGCCGCGCCAGCGTCAGCTGCCTCCGCCCGGCGTCGTAGCGCAGGGGCGAGATCAGCACGACCGCGCTCTTGCTCTCGCCCTGGAAGACGCTCGGCAAGAGCCGGGCGATCTCGCCGCGCGGGAAGCTGCGGGGTGCCGGCGCGGGGCGCCTGCCCGCGCGCACCGTGCCGTCGCGGCCGACCTGCATCTCGGACCTGCCAAGAGCGGCGGGCACGAGCCTGAAGCTCGCGAGATCCGTGGCGCGGACGCTGCCGAGAGCGACGCGCCGGCCCACGACGGCCTCCACTAGGGCCCGCCGCAGCGGCAGCGCCGCCGCCTGCTCATCCTCAGGGAAATCGAAGCCGGGGACGAAGACACGCACGGATCCCGAGGGCTCGCCCGCACCCGACTGGGTGTGGAGCGCATAGAACCCCGGCGTGCGCAGCTCGAGCGTGACCGATCGCGCGTCGCGGGACAGGACTTCGAGCGACGCCGCCTCCGGGTCGCCGTGGCGGCTGCAGCTGAGCCGGGGCGCGGTGCCGTCGGCACCCACAGCGGAGCCGTGAGCCGCGAGCACCCAGTCTGGACAGGAGTCCGAGCCCGCGCGTTTCGCACCCGCGCCCTTCGGGCGAACCGAAGTGCCGCCCGCTGCCGCGGAGGGCACGGCGGAGACGGGGCCGTGGGACGTGACCAGCGACGAGGCGTCGATGTCCTCGAGCCGATAGAAGTAGGCGACACCGTTGGTGAGTCCCACGTCCAGGAAGGAGTAGCTCTTGCCGGTGGGCGAGGAGCCGAGTCCAGGGATCAGCGATGGGTTGAGCCGCGTCCAGGGGCCGTTCGGCGAGCCGCCGCGGTAGAGGTGGAAGCCGAGGTTGGCGAGCTCGGAGCCCGTGCGCCACTCGAGCGTCACCGAAGCGTCGCCGGGAGCCGCGGTGAACGACTGCAGCTCCACGGCGGTCGTCGCCGGCACGGAGAAGGCGAACGTCGCGTCGAAGATCGTGATGTCGGCGCAGTACTGGAACAGCAGGATGTCCGTCCGCATCACGGCCTCGACGGGAGGCGTCGTGTAGGAGCCGGTCGCGAGCAGCGCCCGAACGTAGTAGAGGGGTGGGCTGCCGCCGATCGACAGCGTGCTCCATCCCGCGGCGTCGGTCTCGGTGGCGTCGTCGCCCCAGGAGAGGGTCCCGCTGCGCTTCAGGTTGTTGGTCGTGTCGGCCCAGTTCGCCGTGGCCTTGAGGTTGCCCCAGCTCGCCCCGTTCCAGTAATGCCATTGCAGGTCGGCGGTGCCAACCCCCGGCGTCGCCAGCTGCACGTTGATGCCTCGGAACTTCGATTCCGCCCCAAGGTAGAGCCAGGTCGTGCCGTCAGGGAAGGCCAGCGTATAGTTTCTTCCTACAGCCGGGTCGTTCAGGTACTCGGTCGCCCCCGCGAGGCCTCCGTTCGCGAGGGGCGTGCATCCATCGAACTCGAAGGGGCCGGTGCAGTGGAAGGAGCGGACGAAGGGCTTCAAGTCCGCCGTGAAGTCGCGGTCGTTGACAAGGGCGCTGCCCTCGAGCGTCACGGTCGGGTCCACGAACGCGCGCCACTGCCGGATCTTGAACAGCGGCCGGCGGCGGGTGATGCCGTTGCCGTCGATGCTGACGTTCAGGCCCGTCGCGGGATTGAAATCGACCTGGTAGGCGCCCTCCGTCTCGTTGTATGTGTCGTTCGGAGCGAGGGTTCGATCGCCCGCGTCGAACCAGCCGGTGCCGATGGCGAAGCTGAGGGCGTCCGGGGTGCGGTAGTCGGCGGCGTAGGGCTGCCACTGGGTGCCGCCGCTGGTGAGCCCCGCGACCTGTGGATAGAACATGTAGAAGTTGCGGTACGTGCCCGCGTTGGTCGAGACCTGCGTCGGCTCGTGAACGCGGGCGAAGTAGGTCTCGGGTGAGCCGCCTTCCCAGGTGTCCTCGTAGGCGCCGCCCGTGCCGGCGCGCGTGGGCCCGAAGAACGGGCTGAGGTGGGCGACGGCGAGCATGTCGCCGTAGCTCTCGTGGTCGTCCGTGACGAGGAAGAAGCGGTTGGCTGCGTCGCCCTGCCCGGCGCAGTAGAAGGTCCCGCCGAAGCCCGACGGGATCAGCTGCGAGGGGCAGGTGGTCACGCCGCCGATCGTCGCCCCGCGCGCGTGCAGCCCCTGGGCCCCGCGCAGGTTCTGGGTGCTGTCCACCACGAGCGACTCGTCGATCGCGAGCCGCGGCATGGCGCCGACCGTCCAGGTCCGCTGCAGGTGCACGGACGGCGTGTAGTCGTAGAGCTGCCGCAGCTTGAGCCGCGTGGGCGTCGCTTCCAGGACCTCGATCTGGCCCGCGGCGTCCCGCTCGAAATGCCACGTGTTCGGCGCCGGCGTGTTGGTGTTGACCTGCGTCGAGAAGATGTTGTACGCGGAGGCGGCGCCGTGACGGCTCTGCGTCCGGTTCGCCTCCTCTTCGTTCCGCAGCTCGGTGAGCCCGCCCGCGTCGGTACGGTCGAAGACCATGCTGAGGGCGCTGGTAAGCGCCGTCACGCGCGTGCCATCGTCCGAGGCGACGACGCGACAGCAGTCGGGGTCAGTGGCGGTTGCCGCGACCGCCTGCTGCGCCCCCAGGGTCAGGAACGGGATCCGGAGGCTGGCCGGCAGCGGAACCACGCACGACGGCGCCGGCGCGGAGGCGGTGGAGCAGCCCAGGCTTCGGGCGGTGGTCCGGATCCACGCTACGCTGCGCTCGACCGTCGAGAATCGAACCTCGCTGATGAAGCCGTCCAGGTAGTTTCCGTTGGAGTCGTCCCCCACGCGGATCGGGTTGCTGATTGCGGTGTATCCCGCCGCCGTCACGGTGTCCGCGGCGTCCTGCGCGTCGTAGACAAACACGCGGCGCGTGTTGACGCCGTTCGAGGTGACCGCCCCGTAGTACCAGCGCCCGGCCACGAGTGCCGTCGCTCCGTCCAGGTTCCCGGGGCCGCCGTCCGTGTCCATGATCAGCGACAGGTTGTTGGTGTCGTTCTTGGACAACCCCACCCAGTCCTCGCCGGGGCCGTTGCATGGGAACAGGCAGCCGTCGCGGTTCTTGGTCACGAGGCCCACGAACTGGCCGGTGTTGCTCGCCCTGTAGAAGAACCAGGCCTCGAAGGTGAACGGCGTGTTGGCCGGCAGCGTGCCGTCGGCGAGTTGGAGGTGGGAGTCGGTGGTCGGCCCGAACGTCGCTGGCGGCGCCGAAGGCGGCGTGATCATCTCCAGCGACTGGCCGTTCTGCCCGATCGTCGCCCCGGGGTCGCCCTGGGGATTGAGGCGGCCGGCGACGCCGTTGGACGTCGAGTCGACGGGGTTCCCGGACGTCTCGTTCATATGCATCACGGCGCGGTATCCCGCATCCCAGACGTCGCCGTGGCGCGTCTGGACGCAGGTGAGCTCGGGATCGCCGTAGTAGATGAAGAACTGGGTGTTGACGCCGTTCTGGATCGAAGGCAGCCGCACATAGGCTAGGACCGACCCCGACGCGCCGTCGTAGCCGAAGATCTCGTAGTCGAGCGGGGTCACCCCATCCGAGGCCCGGAAGCTGATGTCGCACCCCGCGGCGCTGCGGACCGCGCCCAGCGGGGCGAGGCGCAGATCCGCGTCCACCGTGGCGAAGGCGACCGGGAAGCTGGCGTGCGGGCCGCCGACAACCTGGCTTCCGGTGATCGTCACCAGCTTGCGGTTCGAGAATCCTGCGATCGCTGGCGTAGCGACGCCGAAAAGGGCGCCCGCCAGGACAGCGGCGATCAGTGCCGTGCACCCCTTTCGGTGCGCGCCGTCGGTGTGCCTTGGAGTCACCGCGCCCCTCCTACTGGATCCTCATGGCCGGATCGCCGAAGGGCGGAACGAAGTAGCCGTTGAGGCAGTTGAGCATCAGCAGCAGCGGATCGCCCCGGGGCGCAGATGCGCCGCCGGAGATACCACCGGGACCGACCACCAAGAACGGGCACACCTGTTGTCACAAAGTCGGACATCTCCGCTCCTGGGGACGGGATGGGGCAAGGCCCGTGCCCAACCCGCGCCCGTGACCGGCTCCCCGGGTGCCCCTCCAGGGCGGCCTGGTTCAGCGATCCAGTAGCCCCAAGTAACGCTTGAGATTATGCTACTGATCTATCTGTCAAACAAGCAGTTAGCTTGCTGATCCGGAGAGGCTACCGCAGCGGCATCGCCGGGTCGCCGAACAGGTGGTATATCGACAGGAGCTCCGGCATGAGCCCGGTACGTCCATAGGCGGTCTGGGCGGCCAGGAACGCGTCACCGAGTCGGGCGTGCTGCCCGCTCGTCAGCTCCGCCATGAGGGCGCGGTGGTACGCGTGGGCCTGGGCGTCGAGCGAGAGGCCGCTCGGCGAAACAGCCGCGATCGCACCGCGGCCCTCCGCCTTGACGAGCGATTCCGCCAGCGAGTCGAAGGCGGGCGCCACGAAGTAGCCGTTCAAGCAGTTCCAGGTGAGCAGCAACGGCTGGCGCGACTGGGCCTGGAGGCTCGCCGCGTCCCAGGAGTTCCAGACGTTCTCGCTGGCCCAGACGGCGGCCCCGCCGTGGCCCACGTAGCTCAGGAGCGCGAGGCCCGCGTTCAGGGAGTCGAGGATCCGCGGGCGCGTCGAGGCTCCGAGCTCGCGCAGCAGGAGCAGCTCGGGCTGCCGGTCGGCGAGGAAGCTCTGCGCGACGTCGGCGGCGTTCGCCTCGAAGTCGCCGGCGAGGTCGGGGTTGTCCGCCACGAGCGTCGTGCGGCCCAAGAGGCCCTGTGCCGAGTCCTCCCACGCCAGGAGCTTCTCGACGAGCCGGCCTGCCTCCTCCGACGTCGCGGCCGGGAGGCGGCCGATGGCGAGGTCCGGCAGCATGTCGTCGCCGTTGACTGCGCCGAGCAGCGGGTCCGCGGACGTCCAGAGGTACGCGGTCTTCTCGAAGAGGGTCGGCAGCGGTGCCGACGCAGACGCGCCCATGAAGTTCCGTGGGTCGTAGCTCGCGTCGCCGAGCAGCAGCACGTAGCGCGGCGACGGTCGCGCCCAGGACTGGAAGGCGAACGCGACGAAGGCGCGAATCGCCTCGGCCGAGGGCTGGCCGTGCCCGAAGGCGTCGTAGATCTCCTCCGCGGCCACACCCCGCGCGGCCAGGCCCTGGTCGGCGCGGCGCGCGAGGAGCGGCTCGGCGGTGGGCAGGAACGCGCGGGGCGCGATCAGCAGGTAGTCGGCCTGGCTGCTCGTCGAGCGCAGAGTCGAGGGCTGCGGCCGCGCGATCCGCGGCGCGAGCGCACCCGAAGCGGTGACGAGCAGGTAGCGGCGGGCCGCCTCGGCGCGGAAGCGCACCTCGGCTCCGACCTCGTATCCGCTGAGCCACACCGGGTCCGCGGCGGCTTCGGCCTCTTCCGCTGGAACCTCGAGGAGGGCCAGCGGCTGCTCGGCGACGGCCACGGCCGCGGCGCCGCCGTGGGCCCACTCTCCCTCGAACCGGCCGGCCACGGCCGTGGCCAGCCGCGGGAAGGCCAGCCGGAAGCGGTCGATGAAGACGAGCGAGGACACCCCGGTGTCGGCGGCGTTCGTGAGCGAGAACTCGTTCACGCCCTCGCGCAGGATCGACGCGGGCAAACCGAAGCTGGCCCGGTGCGGGCGCTTGCCGGCAAAGCTCGTCTCACCGACCCCCACGCCGTTGACCGAGACGCTCACGTGGTGGTCCACGGCACGGCCGGACTCCGACGCGCCCTGCAGGAAGAGATCGATCCGCGCCGCACCGGCCGCGCTCGCATCGACGGCCGCGAGCGTGAACGGCAGCGTGCGCGTCGCACCGCTCGTGAGCGCCTCCCACAGCCACGGCTCCGGGGCGTCGAGCAAGCCGGGCTGGTAGAACCGGTTCACCTCGAATGCGGCGGTGGCGAGCGGGGAGGTCACGAGGCTCGGGCCCGAGGGCGTGGCGGAGGCGCGCGGCATGCGGCGGCCGGCGCGCGAGCGCACCAGCTCGAAGGCCAGCTCGGGCGTGAAGGCGGTCGAGGCCGGCGCGGCGTCGGCGTAGAAGAACAGGCGGCTTCCGGGTCCGAAGCTGTCGCGGTCCGGCTCGACGTGGAAGGCGACCGCCTCGCCCTGCCGCTGCAGCCGCAGCTCGGAGGCGGGGAGCCCGCGCCGCTCTCCGGCGAAGACCTGCTCGAAGGCCACCACGTGCAGACCGCGGCCCGTGGTGTGGAGCTGCGCGAGCACCTCGCCCGCGGGGGCGGCGCTGCGCCGGCGCGCAGGCGCGCGGCCGCGGGTGCCGCTGCCGCTCTCACCCGGCTCGCGGCCGGTGAACAGCAGCCGGGCACGGAGCGTGCGCGCGAGCACGAGCTGCCGCCGCTGGGCGTCGAAGCGCAGCGGCAGGAGCTCGACCACTGCGCTCTTCGCCTCGCCCTGGAAGACGCTCGGCAGCAGGCGCGCGACCTCGCTCGATGCCAGGCGCCGCGGGGAGCGGCCGCCGCGGCGGCCGGCGCGCACCGTGCCGTCCCACGACACCTGCATCTCGGCGGCGCCGACCGCGCTCGGGACGAGGCCCGGGAACGCGACGAGGTGGCTCGCGCGCGCCCCGGCGAGCTGGACGCGGCGGCCGACCACCGCCTCCACCAGCGCGCGCCGCAGCGGCAGCGCGGCCGCCTGCTCGTCCTCGGGGAAGTCGAAGCCGGGCACGAACGCGCGCACCGTACCGGCTGGCTCGTGGAGGGCGTAGAAGCCACCCGTGCGGAGCTCGACGAGCGCCTGGCGTGCGTCGCGCGACAGCACGGCGAAAGCCGTAGCCTCGGGGTCGCCATGCCGCGTGCAGCGTGGCGGCGAGGCGCCCTCGGTACCGGAGACGGAGGCGTAGGCGGTGAGCACCCAGGCGGGACAGGCGCCTGCGGCCGCGGCCTTGCGCGTGCGGTCGCGAGCATCGCCTTGCTCTTCGCCGGCCGGCGCCCCAGCCTGGGGCACGGCCGACACCGGGCCGTGCGACGTCGCCACGGACGACGCGTCCACGTCCTCGAGCCGGTAGAAGTAGCGCGTGCCGTTGCGCAGGCCGCTGTCGGTCCAGGCGTACGCCTGGCCGACGGCCGATGAGCCGAGGCCCGGGATGAGCGCGTTCGTCAGGCGCGCCCAGGGGCCATCCGCCGACGCGCCCCGGTACACGTGGAAACCGAGGTTTTCGAGCTCGGAGCCGGTCCGCCACGCGAGGAGCACCGACGCGTCACCCGCGACCGCCGCCAGCGATTGCAGCTTGACCTCAGTCGTCGCGTCCCTTTCGTCGGCTCCCCGGTCCCAGGCGCCGGCCGGGCGAAACTGACCGTCGATGTCGATGCGGAAGCCCGAGGAGAGGTCGAGTCCGGTGTTCACCTGGGTGTTGGCCCCGCCCAGCAGGTGCAGGTTCGAGTTGGGTGCCACGAGAATCGATGCGGCCGTGACGGACGTCTGCGTGGCGGAGAACGTCACCCGGGGACCGCTCGCGGCGGTCGTGTCCGACGACGTGTTGTTCGCGCCGGTCATGGTGCCGTCGGCCTGCAGCACCACGAAGTCGCCCGACGGGTTGCCGACCGAGATCGTGTTCCGCACGACGAACTGGCTGTGGAACGCGTCGATCCCGTAGCCCGTCATCCCGTTCACCGTGCAGTTCTCGATCGTCACGGAGTCGTCGGGGGCATCCCCCTCGATCCCCTTCACGTCGCCGTTCCAGATCATCACGTTGCGAATGGTGGCGACTTTGCCGCCGTTGCCCTGCACGCCGATTCCCTTGATGTCCTGGGTGGCGTGGAAGAAATCGTGGATCAGGAGGTCCTGCAGGAGGATGCCGGTCTGCGAGGTGCCAGCGCCGCGGATCAGGACCGCCGCGATGTCGGTCGTACCGCGGATGCGGCGGAACTCCAGCCATTCGACGGTGTAGTTGTTGTCCTCGATCCTGAAGCCCCGGTTCACGTCCACGCCGTCGATCACCACCCCCGCTCCCGCGACACCGTTGTGGCGGTTGATGCCGTCCGCGGTGAGCGTGATGGTGTGCGCGGTGTCCGTCGTCGCGCCGACGAAGAGCACCTGGGCCGCGGGCGTGAAGAAGCTGTCCTTGTAGGCGATCCCGATCTCGCGGCGGTCGTCCGCCACCAGGCTCGAGCTGGTCGTCGGGAAGTACTCCTGCACGTCCGCTGGACGCTTGCAGGTGTTCGCGGCCGCCCGCGAGACGCAGTCCTCCCACTGCTGGAAGGTCGTGAACTGACGAGCGATGGTATAGGTCCCCTGGCTGATGTAGTCCGCCACCGCCGGCGAGGCCAGCGTCAGCTGGTTGTCCGAGTCCACGCGCAGGATCATGTAGTGGTTCGTGCCCACCGTGAGGCGGTCGCCTCGCCCGCGGTTCGCCGCCAGCCAGCCGGTGCCGCCGACCTTGCTGACGAGCGTGGAGTTGTTGGTCACGGTGATCAGGCCCTGGTTCGTCAAGTCCGCCGCGGTCCCGATCGAGCGGTAGTAGGTCGCCGCGAAGTGCGGCCCGAACGACGCCCAGTAGTAGTTGTTGGGCGCAACGGCGTTGTTGACGCGCTGGTGGATGCCGACCCGGAAGCCGTCGGGCTGGAGCCTCAGGATGTTGGTGGCCTCGAACACGTTCGAGTCGAGTATCGAGGCCCCGTCGACGGAAACGCCGGAGGAAGCGGTCTTGTGCGCCGGCGGGTTGCCCTGGCTGGTTCCCCCGGCGCTGCCCGAGTTGCTCGAGCGGCTGACGAGCACGTACTCCGGGAAGAAGCCGGAGCCGAGGATGTCGCGGTTGTTGTTGCCGTCGCCGGTGTACGTCCCCACGTTGATTCGGCCTGGCACGCGCCCAAAAGCCACGTAGTGAAAGGTCGTCGCGGCCTGGGCGACCGCGGCGTTGGTCCCGAGGCCGAAGCCGTTCGGCTGCACGTTGAGGATGGCGTTGTCGAAGCCGTTGGCGTCGAAGCTGATCGACAGGTTGGCCGGCATCAGGTCGTAGCGCTGCACCGCCAGTTGCGCGTTCGGCGACATCACGATCACCCAGGCGGGCGTGAACCCCACGCCGCCTATGCTCTGGGCCCCGGCGACGCCCGGGTAGGTGCCGACCTTCATCGCGCCGGGAGCGGCCTCGAAGGCGACCCAGTAGTAGGTGACGCCGCCCTGGTTGACGTTGACGTTGGTGCCGATGCTGAAGCCGTCGGCGTCGAGCGAGACGATCTGGGTGGCCGAGAACGCCGTGTTGTTGTCCAGCTCCTTGCTGTTGGGGCTGACCATCGTGCTGGTCTTGATCACCGCATTGGTGCCGCCGCCCCCCCCGCTGTCGACGATGACCACGTCCGGCTGGAAGCCGATGCCGGTGATCGACAGGGCGCCGCCCGTGCCGGTGTAGCTGCCGGACTTGACGCGGAAGGTTCCCGCCCCGTCCGCGAGCGAGTAGCCAGTGAGGTAGAGGTCCATGGTGTTGAGCTGGATCTTCTGCTCGAAGACGTCCCCGGCGTCGATCCCGACGAGCGCGAACTGGTGCGAGACCTCGCCGTAGTAGTCGTACGTCGCGCCGTTCGGCCGGATCGCGGTATTGCGGCGCGTGCCGTCGCTCGGCTGGATCTCGACGAACGCGCCGTTGGCGACGCCCGCTCCGACGTCGTTCGTGATGTCGACGGGCTGGTAGCTGCCCGTGATGGCCGTGGACTTGTCGACGGCGTTCGTGAAGAACACCGCGCCCGAGGTGACGTAGCCGACCAGGAACAGGTCGACCGTGGTCGCAGCGATCTGCTGCTGCGCCGTCTCGGTCGTGTCCACGCCCACCAGGCCGAGGTTCATCATGTTGGCGCGGAGGGTCTGCAGCCGGTTGTCGGTCGACCCCTGCTTCCGCAGGCCGTAGCCCACCGAGGAGCCGGCCTGGCAGTCGACGTGGAAGATCGCGCCGATCGCCGTGTCGCTGCCGGTCTCGGCGGCGATGTTGACGTCCACCCAGGTCCCCGTGGTCGCCGTCGACTTGTCGATCCGGTTCACGAAGAACTTCACCCCGGCCATCGTGTAGCCGACCAGGTACGTCCGGACCGCCGCGTCCCCCGTGTACACCTGGAAGACTCGGGCGGCGTTCACGCCCGTCATCAACCATCCCGACTGCCCGGCTTTGGCCTCCTCGTCGAAGGCCCAGTTGTCCGTCGAGCCCTTCATCCGCACGCCATAGTCCGCGTCGGCGCCGACGCCCAGGAACTGCACGATCACGCCCGTGGCCCCGACCGGAACGTTCGCCGAGACGTCCACGTCCGTCCAGGCGCCCGCGACCACCGGCGACACATCGATCGGTGTGGGGAAGTAGTTGAAGGTCGCGGCCGCAGACGGCGTCGCGAAGGCGAGGAGCGCGAAAGCCAGACTCAAAGCCAGGCGGCGAATGCACCGAGCTCGAACGGCCAGACCCGCTTGTGTCATGAAGTCGGCCATACCACTCCTTGCAGCCAGTGAGGGGCAAGGCGCGTGCCCGGCTCGTCAACGGGCGAAAAACCTAAAGCAACTCTTGAGATTATCGGAGGTATCTGATTGGAGGGCAAGGCTTAACGGACAACAGACGATGAGGAACGAGCAACAGACAACGAACAACGGGCCGACGAAATGGCTTAAAAAGCGGGGCTCCACACCCGCTTGCAGGGCGGGGGTGTGGAACCCCGCTGGTCAGGCATGCGCATGTTCGCCGCAGCAGCGTTCTTCGAGCTG
>Ga0214473_10007889_pt1 | contig 12603 bp, 20 predicted proteins | sample RVTome_7_FD_203509 | JGI IMG/M metagenome (GOLD analysis project Ga0214473, IMG submission 203509) | Soil microbial communities from uranium-contaminated site in the Upper Colorado River Basin, Wyoming, United States - RVT98D197 | ecosystem: Environmental > Terrestrial > Soil > Contaminated >... | reverse complement strand
GCGCACGCACGAGCTCGGCCTTGGCTTCCTTTGCCCCCTCGCAGTTGTGGATCGCCACGCCGACGAGGATGATCGCTCCCGCGGTCCACATCAGGTGCGGGACGACGTTCCCGCGGATCGACTTCCATCCCGTCAACATGAGATCGGCGAGGTTCATGGCTTCCCCGGTTCAGGACTTCCTTGGTTCAGGACTTCCCTGGAAGAGGTGGAGGCGTTCGAGCGCCCGGCAACATCATACTGGCCGGCTTCGGCTTGAAGGTGGTCATCGCGTCGGACGCAGCGTGCCCGGTGAGGTAGATCCCCAGGATCCACTCAACCGCGTTCGCGAACTCGGCGAAGGGAGCGCGGGTCCAGATCGCATAGACGGTGACGGCCGCGCCAGCGATCCCGCTGGCAGCGGCCTTCCGGCGCGGCTCGGTCCACTTGTAGATCCGCTCCGCGGCACTCACGTGCGGCCCTGGGCGAGGCGCATCAGGCGATCGAAGACCTTCGATGCTGCCTTGCGCGCTTCCCGACTGCCGTCCTTGTAGCGATCGATCTCGTCGGGGCAGCACGCCTCGGGGTGGACGAAGAAGAGATCCTTCCGTTCATCCGTGAGGGCCTCGCAGATCCCCCAGGTTCGGAGATCCCGCTCCGCCAGCTTCAGATCCATCAGAGAGGGGAGCGTCCCGCCATCGGTGCATGCGCGGGCGATCTGGAGGATCATCCGATCGAGGCCGATCCGTCTGCCGCTCTTCTCTGGCGCAGAAGCCCAGATCCGCATGGTCTCTCGCCAGAGGTCGGATCGGAAGTAGAGGCAGCGCACGCAGCGATGCCGGAGCAGCGCGGCGACCTCCCCCATGGGCATCTCGGAGGTCATGGGGGTCGCCACGGTTGCAACCGGGATCGACCCGTCGAAGCGCAGCGCGGGCCGCCCCTGTGACTCCACGACCTCGGGGAGGGTTGGGGCGAGGGAGATGTTCGTGTTGAGATCGACCACCCGGCGCGTCGGGGCCTCTTCCGGTTCCACGCCGAGGAGCGGCGCGGGGATCACGTCTAGACGATCACTCATCGTTCTTGATCTCCTTCCTTCGGCCGTAGCGGATCATGCTTTCAGCGCGGCGCCGGCATATCGCAGTCCCGCAGATCCCGGGGTGGGCACCCAAGCTCTTGTCGGACAGCCGCGCACCGCAGTAGCGGCAATGGGATCCGGTGCGGATGATCTCCTCGAGTTCCCGCATTCGAGCGGCATCCCGATCCGCGAACCGAGCCGCCGTCTGCGCATGAAGTGAAGAGATCGCCTGGTTCTCGTCTTCGGTTGCGTAGCTCGCTTGTCGCGCCATCAGAAGATGCCCTCTCACTGCTAGAAGATGCCCTCCGGCTCCTTGTCCAGAATCCGATTCATGGGCTGGGGGAGGCCCGCGGTTTCCGTGCCCGCGGGCTCGAGCTCCAGCTCCACGGCGAGTTGACGGAGGGCCAAGGACAGATCCTTCCGGATCCGCTCCGTGGTCTCCCGGTACGCCTGCATCTTCGCTTCACGGATCGCCACGTTCATCGGCTCGTCGGCGACCGCCTGCAAGAGGAGGTCGCGGATCGACTCTTGAACGGAGCGATCGGGGTTCACAGCAGTCGCGTACCGGAAGATCGGATCGAATCTCTCGCCTTCGAGATCGACGTTGATCACCCGGCGTCTCCGCCGGTCTTCCGGAGATCGAAGCCAGTCTTCGGGGAGGATGCTTGGCCCGCGTGCCATGCGGTTCCGAGGGTGGGGAAAAGGCGGCTCACTTGTCAAGAGGGGGGTGGCTGGGCGCCGACCGCGATCGTTATCATGCCAAGACTGGGAGACCCATTTGGTGTGTGCGTGATCATTCACAGGCCCCAGTCGGATGATATCAATATCGTCGCGCTCCCCTAGGATCGGGTAGTGATATTGCTCTTATCTACGTATCGTTCCGCCGCGCGGATCGAACTTGCGATCCGATCCGGCGAACTTGCGATCTGATCCAGGAAACGATACGTAGATAAGTTAGTATCACTACCACCCCTCCCACGTAGAGGAACGATATTGATACAGCCAAGGCAGAGATCGAGGACCACGCTCGTCCCGTTCCAAGAATGGATGAGACGTGAAGGAGCGTCACCGAACACGATCCGGGCGTACATGAGCCGACTGCGGGGGGTCTTCCCCACACCCCAAGAAGGAGAGCGCCTCCTCGCCGATTCCGAGCAGCTCCAGCAAGCGATCCTCCAGCAAGACGAGCTCCTCACGTGCGCAAGTCGGCAGGCGTTCCGTGCGGCGATCCGAGCGTTCTCGCGGTTCCTCACCGCGAACGGGCGCCCCATGGCTCTCCCCGAGTTCCAAGACCATCGACGCGATCGCGAGCACCCCCTCATTCCGGCGCTCGAGATGGTCGCCCAAGACGGTTCCCTCCCCTTGAAGCGGATCCCCTTCATCCGCTGGGGAAACGTCAAAGCGGGAGAGCGGGGTCGCGTGCGCGTGTTCGATCAAGGGTGGAACCGGATGTACGAAGTTCCGTTCGACATCTTGCGCCAGATCAACACTTGGGCGAAGGGCGAAGGAGAGGGCCAGCTCACGCACGACCACCCCCTCATCCCAAAAGAGCCCCTCTCGCGTTCTCCGATGCCGGCCAGTATGCTGAAGCGCCTAGCTTACCGGCTGTGATGGGGATCTCCGGGAGATGATCACCGAAAGTCAAGTATGGTCCGTGCTGCCAAGATCGGGGTTCCTACCACGTTACGTTCAGTGGGGGACCGAGTGGATCGTGGCGAACCCCGCGTTTCACCTCGTCTGCGGCCTCGCCCTACTGGCGCAGACGGTTCCGGGCAACTACGGGTTCCCCGACTCCCCCCCGAAGCGAGCTAACTTCTACGGTCTGTGTGTGGGACCTTCGAGCCGAGCGGGAAAGTCGAGGGCGATCCTGGCCGCGCAAGAGACCCTGGATCTCACACTCCCCACCGTCACGATGATCCGCCCGGGATCTCCTCAAGCGTTTCTTGAGGATCTGACCGGATCGAATCAGATCCTATTCTACGACGAGTTTGGGGAGTTTCTTCAATCAACGCAGCAAGGGCAGCTAGCTCAACTTCGATCGTCCATCATGCAGGCGTACGATTGCGCCAAGATGTCCCGATCGCTCATGGCGGACAAGCGGCAGGGTAAGGCGTCGAAGCAGGTCAAGCCGCGCTTCTCCATCCTGGGCGGCGTGGCCCCCGATCTCCTCGAGAGCTTCTCGACCCTCACCGATTGGCGAGGTGGATTCTTCGCCCGCTTCTTCACGGTCAACTCCTCACGGGAGGAGCGCCTCCCCCGCCCCTTCGACAAACCCCGGAAGATCGAGCAGCAGGCCCTCGCGGAGATCCTGCGCTCATACGCGCAAGATCGGCCACTCGATCCGCATAACTTCATTACGGATAGTGAGCCCGACTGCCTTGGGCGAACCGACGAGGCGGAAGAGTTCTGGCGGACCTGGACCAAAGCGCTCGAGAAGAGAAGCGAGAACGCCCCAGGGGCGGTCATCGCCGGGGTGAACCGGGCGATCGACTACGCGATCAAGATCGCTCTCCTCCTCGCGTGGGACTCCGGGGAGGGCCGATCGCTTGGCGGGTGGAGGATCTCACTAGACACGACGAGATCCGCAATCGCGATCACCGATCTCCACATTGAATCCGTGATCGAGGTCGCGCAGAACATCGCCCCGACCCAGGAAGGCCAGCGGATCCGATCGCTTTACAACGCCCTATCCGAAGACGAACCCCGAACCCTCGGCCAGGCTCTTCTGCGCATGGGCTTCGCCATGAATAAGCAGCAAGCCCGCTACGCGTTGGAAACGCTGCTCGAGATGGGGCTCGTTCGTTCAGCGGGGAAAACGACTTGGATGGAGGGCGACATCGCGGCGCGAGAGACCTTCATCCGGGAAGTCGTGAAGGAGGTCCAGGGAACGCCCCCCGCGAAACTGTTCGCTTTGGATCCGCTCGAAGACGCCCCAAGCCCCGGGCCCACGGTTGACCCCTTCGCGAGTGAAGCATGAAGACGGTGTGGTTCTCCGCGGATCGGCCCTACCACGCCCGCCTGTATGGGGTGGGGGGGCAGTGGTTCGTCACGCTCGACACGCCCGCGAATACCCCGCGGCTCGATCACGCGATCACGCGGTTCGCGTGCCTTCGCCACGCCCTGCCCGACAAGGGAACGCGCTGGATCATTCGAAAGGGAGCGGCCTGGAAAGCCCTGTGGGATCTCCTCATCAAGGACTTCGGGGTGAAGGAGATGGGTGAACACGAAGCGGAAACGATGCGGCTCTTCGGATAGGAAGCGGCGATGAGGACGATGAAAGACGGCAGCAGACTTTCGTGGGAGCTCGTTCGAGGGGCATGCGGATCCCCCGACCTGTGGCGACTCGAAGTGCCGGGAGGATGGCTGGTCGCCTTCGCGCCCGCGGGCGCTGCGGGTGACGTGATCGGGAACCCCACCTTCCTTCCCGACCCTTATCAGGACTGGAACTATAACTGGTGCCTTGACGCCAGCACCGTTGTGGAGTAAGCTTCCTCCCGATGGCGTAGATCCCTCCTCCGGTCAGTCAGCGTCGCTCGAGAGGCCCCCCATTCCCGGTGGGGGGCCTCTTTTCGTTCCAGGCGCGGCCCGCGGGGCTTGACAGAACCGCTCGCTTGCTCGATCCTGCGCCCCCGAAGTAGCGATCCATCTCTTGACCGGGAACAAGAATGGGAACGCAGGGCAGTAGTCCGAGAACGCAGGGCAGTCCGCGGGCTCGTTTCGTCATCGATCCGCCCCCATCCGCGGAGCTCCTCACCGAGATCGAAGCGATCCCCGGTGTCTGGGCCCGGCGGGGGGCGATCCTCGTCCCCGACAACGCGGTTTGGATCGTCGATCACCTCCTAGAATCGCGCCAGGCGCGTTTTCGGAAATTCCCCGGCTCACCACCCCCGGTCGGCAGGAACGCGCGCCCTGCCCTGCCCTGGCTCCACCCAATGGTGGTCGAGCCCGGGTTCCTCATGAGCTACCAGCGGGAGGGGGTCGCGGCGGCCCTCCGATGGCCAAACGAGTCTGGACTACTCGTTTGGAGCGCGGGATCTGGCAAAAGTCTTGCAGGGATCCTTTGGCTGCTATCGGCCGGCCCCGCGGTCTCGATCGTCGTCACGAAGGCCGCGATTCGCCCGAGCTGGGATCGGCAGATCCGCGAGTACACCCGCGGAGTGGAGCTCCGATCCTTGATCGGCGAGTCCCCGGATCCGGCGGCACTTACAGATCTCGATCCATCCCGCCCCCACATCTTCATCACAGGCTACGACACGCTCCCCGCGTGGATCGGAGCGCTGGAGAAGATCAAGATATCACGATTAGTCCTAGATGAATCGCACCGGGCGAAGGGTTATCAGCGATGGGACGCAGAGCAGAGTTGGGAAGACGAGGGCAAGGTCAAGTTCTCCTTGAAGGAGAACCAAGCCGCCGCGTGCCTGCGCCTATCGAAGGCGGCCCGGCATCGCTTGGGCCTCACCGCGACCCCAATCCGCGATCGGGTGCGGGATCTCTGGGCCCAGCTTGACCTCGTGAGGCCCGGGGACTTCGGCGGATTCTGGCCCTTCGCGAAGAGGTATTGCGCGGCGCGGGAGAACCCCTTCGGCGGGATGGATACCCGCGGGAGCTCGAACCTCGCCGAGCTCCAGCGCCGGCTAGGGTTCGTGGTTCACAGCGTTCCGCACTCCCTCGCGAACCGATCCCTCCCCCCCGCTCGCCGGCTCGTTACCTTCATCCCGATCGCACAGCAGGTCCGCGCCGAGGGCAGCCGAAACCTGATCCGCGGCGCGCTGAAGCGCGGCGCGGCGGGCCTCCGCGAAGCCTTGCTCATGGAGGCCGCGTCTCGGAAGCGCAAGATCATCCTCGATCACGTGCTCGACGCGATCGACGGGAAGTTGAAGATCGTGATCTTCACGGGCCGCAAGATCGATGTCGAGTCGATCCGCGCGGCGATCGCCAAGAAGGCCCCGGGGTGCCCGCTCTGGGCCGCGACTGGGGAGGACACGCCCGAGCAGCGCGAGGTGTGGCGCCTTGACTACATGGCCGCGCCTGGCCCTGCCGTGCTTGTCGCGACTGGCGAATCGTTTGGTGAATGCCTCGACCCTGAAACGATGATCCTCGGAGCAAACAAGCCGCTGGCCGAGTGCGCGGGAGGGGATGTGGCGATCGGAGAGACGACGATCGGCACATGTTCTGATGTGAAGGCGCATCCCTACGCGGGAACGATCGTTGAGATCAAGGCGCAGGGGTTGCTTCCGTTGCGCCTCACTGCTGGGCACGCTCTTGCGACCATGGCGGGAGGGATCACCGCGGGGCGCGATCGGCATTTCGAGTTCCGCTCGGGGAAGGACTGGAAGATCGCGGAAACCGCGGTTCCATGGGATCCGAGCCCCGCGAGTCCGATGCGAGCCAAGGGAGACTTTCTACTTGTTCCTCGCTTGCGCGGGTCTTTCACGAACGTTCGGTTCGACCTGAATCGCTACGTTCCAACCGCACGTGGCGTGGCCATTCGGAAAGCGAATGGGAACCCGGAGGAGCTCTCACTAGACGCCGCCCTGGCGTGGACCATGGGGCTGTATGCAGCGCAGGGATCGGCGCCCGATCAGCACGACCACGGGGGATGCAAGGCTACTTGGTCGATCGACGCCAAGAAACGGGATCTTGCGGAACGCATCGCCGAGATCCTTCGTGGCCTGGGGTTTGGGGTGATAATCCGGCAGCAGAAAACGTGGCTGCATGTCGTCGCGGGCTCCGGTCCCCTCGCGCGCCTCTTCCGGGAGCTCATGGGGAAGGGAGCCGCGAACAAGAAGATCCCTCACGAGATCCTACTGCACGCAGAGCTCCCGATCCTGCGATCGTTCCTTGACGGCTACGCGGCCGGAGATGGCCACACGACCGAGAATGGCCGCAAAGTGCAAGCGGCGACGGTATCGAAGGTGCTGGCCCTTCAGCTTCAGCTCGCCCTCGCCAGGTTTGGGCGACTGGCTAGCATATGCCCGCAGAAAGCAAAGCCGGGCTTGATCGAGGGCCGCATCATTCACGGACGGGATTACTACCTCGTCACGTGGAGATGGGATAGCGGAAGGCACGAGCGGTTCAAGGTACTGGATCGGTTCATCGCCACTCCCGTCAAGAAGGTAAGCGCCGCGCCCTACTCTGGCCTCGTTGCGAGCGCGACTACTTCGGATTCCACGTTGCTCGCCGCGAACGCCCTAGTCCACAACGGCCTTGATCTACAGGACACGGACCTGGGGATCATGGCGATGCTTCCGTATACGCCGGGACAGGTGATCCAGTATGAGGGTCGCTGGGTTCGACTGGGTATGAAGAGGCCAGTGGAGATCCGGTACTTCGTAGCGGAAGGTACGATCGATGAGCACGTATCCGCGATCTTACTTGAGAAACTACCAGCGATCGAAAGGACAGTTGACTTAGACGAAGTGAGAGGGTTAACTAGCGAGCTAGCAGGCGATGAGAGCGAGCTGATTGCCTCAATGGCCGCGAAGGTGCTGGCGGCCTGAAACCGGGAGAAGCGATGGAGATCGAGAAGCTCGAGCGAGGCTATTGCTCCGGATGTGGGCTGCATGTAGCGGACCGGGTGGGGATCGCGTCGCGCCACCTCGCTTCTGACGGCGATGACACCTACGCCATCTGCGACGACTGCCTCGAGCAGATCGTCAGGTGCGCGGGCTGGAAAGTCGCAGTCGAGAAGGAAGGGGAGGCAAAGCCAGCCCCCGCGATCGAGTGGCGTGGCGAGCCGGGGCACTTCTGCGGCGCGCATGACTGCGTGTTCCACATGCACACCCACGTGAACGGCAAGTGGTGCGTCTCGACGGTCGGTGAGTATTACCCCTTGGGGCGGCGCCGCGATCGCATGGAGAAGATTGGGGGCGATCGCCTCTACGAGTCGATGGTCTTCCGCATCTACGACGGGGAGATCGACCTCGCCGAGTTGCAGATGGCCCCCTACACCGATCGGGAGGCCGCGCAGAAGGGGCACATGGCCCTCGTCGAGAAGTACAAGGGGATGCCATGAGCGCGCGGATCGAGATGATGCTCCGGGACGCCGAACGCGCCGCGCGGTACGATGAGCAGAGCTCTATCAACCGCCACCTCCTCGGAATGATCCAGGTTCTCTCCGAGGAGATCGACGCGATCCGCGCCGCGCATCGCGCGCCCGCTTCGAAGGCGGATCTTCATCAGGGTTTTCCGATCACGATCGACGCGGGCCGCGCCATCACCCTCGCTGACGCGGTGCGCGCGTTTCTGTACGGAACGGGTATCGGCTCGCAGAACCAAGTCTCCCGCACGTCGCTAGTGGCGGCCCTCGAGAAGTTCGAGTCCGGCACATGAGCGCGCGAATGGGGCCAAAGTGCCGCGGAGAGGATCGTTGCGAGAAGATGCGTAGAGAGGATGTCATAAACGACGCGCTTGCCGACCGTCGGGTCGCGCCAAGCAGACGAACCAAGGACGCGCTGGCATTCATGATGGCGGCGGTGTTGATGGGGGTGTGCCCGGCATGTGGGAGGCCGATTCGATGACGAGGGCGCCTCGATCGGCGTTCGACGACACGGCCAGCCATTGCCTGGGGCAGGGATGCGCGCGGATCGGGCGGCACGATCAGGGGGCCGGTACGATCGAATGGTTCAACGTGGATCGGCTTGACCGGCCCACCGGATTGCCCGTCAGCACCGAGCCCTGGCCCTACGCCTCGAAGTCGCCCTACTGCCCCGAGTGTTGGGCGAAGATCCTGGAGAAGCGGAAGGGGAAGAAGCCGTGAGCCGGATCCTCCTCGATACGGGGCCCTCGCCAAGGGGCTGGCATCGCCTCGAAGCGTTTCTCCGCTGCCGGCGCCTGTTCGCCCTTGGGTACGGGCGGTCCGGGGAGGGCGCCGAGATGGCAGCGGCCAACCTGGCCCGGTTCCCTCCGACCCTTCCCCTCGTCCGCGGATCGATCGCCCACGTCGGGCTGGCCCATCTCTACGCGCGCTGGGCTGCGACGACCGAAGGGCAGGATCCAGAGGTCTACTACCGCCCCCACGAAGCCATGCGGATCGTCGCGGAGAAGTACGGATCCCAGGGCACGGAGCTCCTCGGCCCCGTGACGGAACTCATGAAAGCGTACTGCGCGCGCTACCCCAAGGAGACCTTCAAGGTGGTGGGCGTGGAGAAGCTCCTCGAGACGGAGTTCAACGGGCCATTCCGTGGGTTCCCGATCCAGCGCCCCTACACGGCCCGCGCCGACCTGATCTACGAAGGCCGCGACGGGAAGGTCTGGATCTGCGACCACAAGTGCGTGGCGAAGGTCGACAATGGATCCACGCTCCGGTACACGCTGTCCGGCCAGTTCCTCGGGCTCCAATGGCTCGGGTTCCACCACTACGGGGAGCGGTTCGGTGGGGTGGTCGTGAACTTCCTCGGGATGCAAGGCCCGACCTTCCATCGGAAGACACTCGACCCCGCGCCCTACGCGCTCGAGAAGTTCCCCGCTACGGTTCGGATGGCCGAGGAAGGGATCGCGAGGCTCTTCGAGGACGCGGAGTGGGGAATCGAAGCGCCGGGATCGTTCAGCGAGTTTACGTGCATGACACCCTACGGGCAGTGCCCCGCGTTTCACCTGTGCCGGTTCGGGGCTACTTCGAGTGGAGGATGAAGGAATGACCGGGAATGAGAAGGATGACGAAGACGTGAAGACACTTGGCGAAGCCCTCCAGGTGGCCGAAGTCGCCGAAGCCGCCCTCGCCGCGACAACTAAGGAGCTCGCCGAGGCCCGGGCGCGGGAGGCGGGGTTGCGGGGGGCACTAGGGGAATGCCTGTCGGTGATGCCTGACACGGGATTCTATGAGCGAGCCCGGACGCGTGTCCGCCTTGCCCTCACCCCGGCCGCCAGCGCGGGATCGCCCGAGCAGCGCTGCCCGAAGTGTGGCGGCAGCCACCCCGGGCTGTGCGCTGCCTCGCCCGCCACCTGCTACGTAGCCGCGCATGGTGGGCCGCGCGACGGCGAGGGCGATCCGCGCCTGATCGCGGAGAGCCTCGGCGTGCGGACCGCGGCCACGGCGCTGGCGCGCGCTCTGGGCGTATACTTGCCGAGCCTGCGGCAAATGCACACGTGCGGGAAACACGCATCATGGGAAGCATGCTCGTGCGGTGCCGAAGATGTTGACCGGGCGCTCACCGCGGTTCGCCTTGCCCTCACCCCGGCCGCCAGCGCGGGGGCGGGGGAGTCCACCGTGCCGGTGGAGCGATGATCCCGCGCCGCGGAGAATGGGCGCCCCTGCACGTCATCGCGTGGCGTTTCCCGTGGGTCATTGTGGCCCGTACGGCGCGTCTCCTGTACGTCGCGGCCACCTTCTGCGGATTCGGGCTGGCAATGGCTCGCCGCGCGTGGAGGGACACCCAATGAAGGACGATCCGAAGGTGCGCCGCTATGAGATCCGCATCTGCGACCAGTGCATTCGCCTTGAGGGCGAGCAGTGCCACAACCCGGCGTGTGTCTTCTGCCGCCGCACAATGGAGGAGGTGGGCGAGTACCTGGATGTGCTCCTGATTCGCCCCGTGATCGACGGTAGGCGCGCGCCGGCCTCGCACGCTCCATACCCTCGGTGTGCATGCGGCGAAGTGGCGGGGGACCTCGGCTGGTGGGAGAGCGGCGAAGTGCAGGACCACCACCCCAGCGGCTGCTCCTCCCCTCCCCCGGGAGCCCCGCGGGCGGAGAAGAAGGAAGGCAAACCGTGAAGATCACGGAGACACCAGACCACCCGTGGGAGCCATGGGTCATCACCGTGGACGAGACGCAACGCCGCCCAGCGGTGCTCCGGCCCGAACCCAAAGGAATGGGGACGACCGGCGACCTCGAACTCGAGGTCCCGTACACGGATTACTCCGGGTGGTCCGGCGCCAGAGACAGTGAGTTGTACCTCATCCTGCCGGCGACTGTTCTCGCCGAGGCCCTGCGTCGCTGTGGCTACCGCGTGGAGAAGGCGGACGAGGTGGGCGGGGGCACCACCGGCGACAAGGGATCACGATGAGCCGCTACGCCGAGGGGACCTCGGTCCCGATGGAGCGCAGCAGGGCCGAGGCCGAGAAGACGCTCATGCGCTACGGCGCCACCGGCTTCGCGTACGCGTGGGAGCGCCGAGAAGAGCGCCCGCGGCACCGTGACGCCTGCGAGTGCAAGGGGTCTGGGCGGTACACGACCCGCCGCGAGGACGGCGCGCTCCAGGTGGATCCCGCGCGACCGTGCTGGCGCGAGCCGAAACCCTTCCAGCGGGAGATCATCCTGGTCGCCTTCAAGATGCCGACGCCGGCCGGCGAGCGGCAGGTCCGACTCGAGGTCCCGATGCCGCACGAGTCCGAGGCCGGGACGAGGGCAAAAGCCGAGGCGGCGACCCGCCAGCGCTGGCGCGCGCTCAACCTGGTGCTGAAGGCCAAGCTGGAGGCCGTCGCCTCCGGGATCGCGACGCTCGACAGCGAGTTCCTGGCCAACATCGTCATGCAGAACGGACAGACGATCGGCGCGGCGATGCTGCAGCGCCTGCCGGAGGTCGTCAGCACCGGCCGGCTCTTGCCGGCGGCCGGGGAGACGACGCGATGACCCGCCCCCGCCTGCCTGGCCGCGGGGCCGGGGTCGAGGACCCGAAGCGTGACCTCCTCGCGACCTGCCGACATAGCGCCCCCGCATGCTGGCCGTGCGTGGCCCAGGACATGGAGCGCCAGCGCGACGCCCTCGCGGCTCAGGTGAAGGCGTTGGAAGGAGGCCGGGACGAGTTCTCGCCCCGGCTCGACCTCGCCCGCTGCCCCCAGGGCGGCATCGACACGGCGCACGTCGCCGACCTCATCCGTCAGCGCGAGCGGGCGCACCGCATCGACCTCACGATCTCGGATGTCTACAGCGCCGATCGGGAATGCGGGTGCCCTTACGATGACTGCACGCACACCCGAAGGGAGAAGTGATGGATCCCTCCTTTTCCATCCTCTACGCGGATCTGAAGGCGGGGAAGACCGCATGCGCGATCGCTGCCTTCCCTGGCGCGACATTCATCGCGGCCCCCGGGGCGCTCTCCCCCGCGGAATCGGTGTGGGGTCTTGAGCCGCGCGTGCGCCGGGATCTCGAGACCTTCACCGACGTGCGGAAGCTCGCGGAGGAGACGGACACCGACATGGTGATCGACGACGCGACCTTGATCGCGGATCGGACGGCCGCGAAGTTCGGAGAGAAGCTCTCCGGGTGGGACATCTGGGGTGCGGTGCTCAACTCCGCGATCCGCATGCGCGACACCCTACGCCGGAGGGGCAAGCACATCGTCATGACGTGCCACCCGCGCCCCCCGCACATCGAACAAGGCGTCCGCGTCCGGGGAGGGCCTTCGTTCCAAGGCCAGTGCTTCCAGAAGATCCCCGCGGCAGCGGATCTCCTGCTCCGCGCCGAGGCCAAGCCGGGAGTGGGCGACTCGACCTACAACGGGCCGAAGCTGCGCGGGTGGTCGATGCTCTTCCGGACCGCGTGGCACCCCGACTGGCTACAGGGTTCGCGCTACAACACGCCCGACATGGCCCCCATGAACCTGGGGGAGA
>Ga0214473_10007888_pt1 | contig 12604 bp, 8 predicted proteins | sample RVTome_7_FD_203509 | JGI IMG/M metagenome (GOLD analysis project Ga0214473, IMG submission 203509) | Soil microbial communities from uranium-contaminated site in the Upper Colorado River Basin, Wyoming, United States - RVT98D197 | ecosystem: Environmental > Terrestrial > Soil > Contaminated >... | reverse complement strand
ATCGACTTGATACCTAACCTGGTTGAAAGGATCATCGCAGACGCCGGGCGAATCGACGTGTTGGTAAATAATGCGGGCATCAATCTTCCTGGCCCCGCTAATGAAGTGGACCAGACCGATTGGGACGCGATACTAACCGTGAACCTGAAGGCCTGCTTCTTCCTGGCGCAGGAGGTGGCTCGCTATATGGGCCGTCAGAGGGTTGGAAGGATCATCAACATTGCGTCACAGCTTGGTATTGTTGGCCGAGACAACTGTGCTCCTTACACCGCCAGCAAAGGCGGGCTTATTCTACTGACCAAGTCGTTATCGTTGGAGTGGGCCAAGGATAATATCCTGGTCAACGCAATCGCGCCGGGCCCCCTGAGGACGCCTATGACCGAGCCGTTCTTGCAGAAGCCGGAGTTGGTACAAGCTATGACCCAGGTTATCCCGCTTGGCCGCATTGGGTTTCCGGAAGAGATCGTCGGGGCGGCCTTGCTTCTTGCCTCAGAGGCAGGCAGCTTCATAACCGGAAGCGTTTTGGTGGTAGACGGCGGATACACTGCCAGCTGACATTTGTTACGAATGCCAGGTTTTCACGTGAAGTTTCGAACTACCAATCGACACACGAAATCGGAAAAGTAGGCCGGGTGTCCGGAAGCAATAACGATCCACGAGATTACATGAAACGACACGACGTCGATTAGTGAGACTTCGTATGGATTGGTGAGTCGTAAGGCGGATGGCACCTTTGTTTGGTTGCGACCGATTATTCAAAGCGTAGCGCAGCTATCCTCTGTGAAAAGAACTTCGCTATGGAGCCCACTACTCGGAGGCACAGCTTCATTAGCAGAGTAAAAAGGAGGCCGACCAGTGTCTGTAGTAAGACCTAGCCTCGTTGAGTTGCGGCGTATCGCCGCTAGCTATGGGTTTGATCTTTCGGATGCCGAGCTTGAACAGCTTAGCGCAGTTGGGGACGGCACATTGGCATCGTACGCACGCCTTGATCAGTTGCCAGCTCCGAGACTGCCGGTCAAGTACCAACGCGACGCCGGATGGGCGCCAAGTGAACAAGAAAACCCCTTTAATGCCTGGGCCTGGCGCTGTTCGGTGAAGGGCGCTGGGAGCGGCAAACTAAAGGGCCGCAAGATCGCTTTGAAAGATAACATCTGCCTGGCAGGAATTCCTTTGCGCAACGGCTCGGCTATGCTCGACGGCTTCATACCAAATGAAGATGCGACAGTCGTCACCCGTATTCTTGACGCCGGCGGCGAAATTGTCGGCAAGGCCGTTTGCGAGAGCTTTTGTTGTTCAGCCAATAGCCACACCTGTGATGGCAAACCCGTGCAGAACCCTGCTAACCCGCTCTATTCTACGGGGGGCTCTTCAAGCGGCTGCGGGGCCCTCCTGGCTTCGGGCGTAGTGGAGATGGCTCTGGGTGGCGACCAGGGAGGCTCTATTCGGCTGCCAGCCTCCTGGTGTGGAATCGTTGGTTTGAAGCCAACGTACGGGTTGGTTCCATACAGTGGCATTTTCCCCATCGAGCCTACCCTGGATCACGTCGGGCCCATGACCAGAACGGTCGCTGATGCTGCCCTCTTGCTGGAGGTGATTGCCGGCGAAGACGGGTTCGATCCCCGGCAGATACATGTTCGAACCGCACCCTACACTGAAGCGCTAACGGGCGGTATGTCAGGTCTTCGTATAGCGGTGGTCCAAGAGGGATTCGGTTGGGAAGGCTCCTCCGAAGTAGAAGTAGACGAAACCGTAAGAGCGGCTGTTAGAAAAATGGAGTTGTTGGGAGCCAAGGTCTCGGAAGTATCGGTGCCGCTGCATCGCGACGCCATCCACATAGCCTACGGGATATACATGGAAGGCGCGACGGCCTTCATGGTAAGTGGTGATGGAATGGGCTTCAACTGGCGGGGTCACTACCTTCTGGGACTTCGCGATTTCTACGGCCGAGCGCGGCGGGCAAGGCCCAACGACTTCCCGGCTACCGTCAAGCTCTTGGCATTGTTTGGACAGTACATGAGCGATCGTTATAACGGGCATTACTACTCGAAGGCGCAGAACCTGGCTCGTATGCTGCGCGTCGCTTATGACGATGTCCTTGCGGACGCGGACTTGTTGGTCATGCCGACGACGCCAATGAAGCCCATGCTAATCCCCGTAGACCCGGATTGGCAGACCTACTTTCGTGCTGCGTTCGGAACGGGCGTAAACGCTGTAGCCTTCGACATCACTGGTCATCCTGCGATTAGTATCCCGTGTGGGCGCGTTGATTGGATGCCGATCGGCATGATGCTTGTGGGACGACACTTCGACGAGACTACCGTGCTGCGGGCTGCGCAGGCCTTTGAGCAGAGAGGAGACTGAAAACCTCGACATCCCGCTCGGTGAAAACGCAATCGGTTTAAAAATGGAAAAATCTAATGTTAGAACGGAGGGGAGAAATGCTGGACTTAATTATCCGCGGGGGTCTGACAGTAACTCCGGAGAAAGAGGGAGAGATGGACGTGGGCGTCCTGGACGGAAAGATTGTGGCTGTTGCCGTGCCGGGCACTCTTGAGGCGGAAGCCAGACGAGTCATCAGTGCGCAAGGTAAGATCGTCCTCCCCGGCGGCATTGAGCCGCACGCGCATATTGGCATTCCCATACCCGAAAAGTGGGCGGGTCGTCCCGAAGTAATAACTTCGCCGCCGCAGATGTCTAGCCGGGCCGCTGCTTTTGGCGGCGTGACGACGATCCTGGACTTCGCAGGCAATTTTAACTTCGCACCAGTTGACGGGTCCGCTCAAAAACCGATCATGAAAGTTATTGAGGAGCGGCGAGAGATCTTCAAAGATCATTGCTATACCGACTTCGCCTTTCACTATATCTTCAGAGGTGATGAGTTGGAGGCCGCTCCCGAGGCCATCAACCAGATTGGCGAAGCCATTCAGTCTGGACTGGCCAGCTTCAAAATCTTCACCGTTCATGCGCCCTTTCGTGTCCCCTACGGTCATCTATGGTCCGTTTTTACAGAGGTGGCCAAGCATGCAGGAATCATGGTCGTCCATGCCGAAGAGGACGAGATTGTCACCTACATGATCGCCAAGCTGAAACGCGAAGGGCGCGATCACGGATACAATCTACACCTGGTCCACAACAATCTCTCGGAGGATATTTCTTTCCGCAAAATCCTCCGCCTCGCGAAACACACGGAGACTGGAGTGTACTTCGTCCATGCGACGGCCAAAGAAGGCGTTGCGGCTATAGCCGAAGCCCGAAGCGAGGGCCAGCCAGTATACGGTGAGGCACTACACAACTATCTGGAGTTCACCTGTGAGGACTACAAGAAGCCCGATGGAACTCTCATTCACACCTATCCTGCCATCAAGTACGCCGAGGACCGAGATTCCCTGATCGCCGGGCTCCTCGACGGCCAGTTATGCACAACGGCAACCGATGAGTGGACGACCCATAAGGATGTGAAGCTCTCAGGCCGGACGGTCGAGACCGTGTGCGGCGGGCACAATGGTATTGAGACCCGGCTCCCGGTAGTCTTCACCAAGCTTGTCTCAGAACGCGGAATGTCACTGCAAAGATTTGCAGCCATTACTTCCACCAACGCTGCCAAGATTCTTGGTCTCTATCCGCAAAAGGGAGCTATTGCCCCGGGTAGCGATGCTGATTTTGTGCTGATCGATCCGACGATAAGGAAAAAGCTCAAACTCGGTGACCTGCACGCCGACTCAGACTACAGCATTTGGGAGGGTTTCGAATGTCGGGGCTATCCTGTAATGACCATCCTAAGAGGAAAAGTGATTGTCGAGGATGGCAAGCTCTTGGGAAGCTCTTCAGATGGACGGTGGCTGCCGCGTAAAGTTTCCCCCGCGGTTCTGACGTGGCCGGTGGTCTAAACGCCCAACCATCTCGGCTGGCCTCTGCCGTCCTTCGCGAGCCACACAGTCTCCATCAAGGCAGGCAGGCTGTCATCCTCCTAGCCCCATTCCCGCCTTGCGAACTGGCCTTTTCTTAGAGCGAGTCTAAAAAAGTGTGTAAAACCAACTGATTAACGCGTTGGGAGTATTGACAGCCCAAAGCGCATTCTGATATGTAATACGCCATCTCATAATATGAGACAATAACAAGATGGACAATAAAGCCTCCCCGTATCGTGTCCAGGTACTTGAGCGGTCATTAGGCATTCTTGAACTGCTTTGCAGTGATGGCCCTGAGCTGTCACTCATCGAGCTCTCCGAACGGCTGCGGTTGCACAAAAGCACGACCCATCGTCTGGTAGGAGCGCTCGAACAGCACCGCTTTGTCGAAAAGAGTTCGAATAACGGGAAATATCGCTTGGGGTTGAAACTGTTCGAACTGGGAAGTAAGGCGATCGCCCAGCTTGACTGGCGCGAACGCGCTCGCCGTTTCCTGCAGCGGCTCGCATTTGAGACTGGGGAGACTGCCCATTTGTGCATCCTGGATGACGGAGAAGTGCTCTATCTTGAGAAGGTGGAGGCGCCACGTACAATACGAGTGCCATCGATTGTTGGCCGGCGCTATCCGGCGCACTGTGGGGCCGCTGGGAAGACATTGCTGGCCTTCCAACCGGAAGAAGAGATTGAAGAGTTAATCAAGAGGCGGGGGTTGAAAGCTTACACTCGCAATACGCTCACTACGCCGGCGCAACTAAGAGAGGGCTTGCGCCTGGTGCGGGAGCAAGGGTACGCGATTGATAACGAAGAATTCGAAGAAGGACTCGAGTGTATTGGCGCACCAATCAGAGATTATTCCGGCAAGGTTGTGGCCGCGATCAGTATCGCCGGACCTGCCTTTCGGATCACCGAAGATAAGCTGCCCGTGCTTGCACGTTCAGTCATTGAGGCGGCAAAAGAACTCTCGGATGATCTTGGTTACCACGGGAACGAAGTGAAGAAAGAACGTTCAGCAGTAGTCGATGAAGCCCAGGTCACAGCTTAGGCTCTCGTAGAAAGCTTTTCATCAAATAACTTGAGTTGCATCCTCACGCCTTCTGGGGATGCGAGACGCACAGGTGCCCACGCCATTATGGATTACTGGCGCAACACTAACTGGTACGCCATTCATACTTACGCTTCTCGGGAAGCGGTCGCGGCAATGAACATCGAGCGGCTGGGTCTCGAGGTCTTCTTGCCCCGGATAAAGCAGCAGAAGAGCGTCTGGGGAGTAGCACAGATGGTGATCAAACCGTTGTTTTCTTGCTATCTCTTTGCGCGCTTTTGTCCGGCGGCTTACCTGCACTTGATTCAGTACGCGCGTGGCGTGCGGCGGGTGGTGGGCAATGGAAGCCGGCCGCTTCCTGTCGATGACGAGATCATTCTGGCAGTTAGGTCGGGAATGGGTGAGGAGGGCTATGTGCAGATCGAACCACGGCCAATGCGGCCAGGTGATCGGGTCATGGTTCACGATGGACCGCTTCAGGGCCTGATTGGGACGCTTGAGCAAGAGATGGACGACCGAGCACGCGTAGTGGTTCTGCTTGAGGCGATTGAATATCAGGGCCGGCTGCTGATTGAGAAGCGATATCTGAAAGCGCAAACCGAAGCACTTTGATGGTTCGTCAAAAGAAGTTCAGACGGTGAGCCGGTTCACCAACCGGAGGGGCGGTAGCCTGTTCTTGCCAACTGTCAGATCCACAGCGTCATCTGCGAGAGAGGCTTCCTCGCCGACTTTTCTAGCAAATGTCGAATTCACCAAGGGAATCGTAACAACACATTTTAACCCTCGCAGCGGACCTTCCTCGCGATGCTTTCACAACCAGGTCTTAATTGGAAACTAGCGATATCCATCGCTAACAGCGGGAAGGAGGAATCCACAATGACGAAGTTAGATCCCTTTCTAAGTCAAAGACGTAGTCTGATGGTAGTCACGTTGGTTTTGATCCTGCTTGGTGCTTTCCAAGTCCAGGCGCAGACGACGGGTACTATCTACGGGACGATTAGCGATCCGAACGGGGCAGCGATCGGCGGCGCAACGGTTACGGTAAGCAGCCAAGAAAGAAACTTGAAGCGCACCGCAACCACGGGTGCTGAAGGCGCTTATACCTTCACGGTGCTGCCCGCAGGCAAGTACACCCTTACCGCCGAAGCGGCAGGATTTAAACCGATTGAGCAGAAGGATATAGATCTACAGGTGGAAACGGATCTGCGGGTGAATTTCCGAATGGAATTGGGGCAGGTTACGGAGCGTGTGATCGTCACCAGCGAGATCCCGCAGGTCGACACTGTCAGCTCGACACTAGGAAAAGTGGTTGAGGAGAAACGAATCGTCGATCTTCCGCTCAACGGACGGAACTTTCTCGAATTGGGCCCCCTGCAAGCAGGTGTAACTCCTCCGATTCCCGGGATCGATGTGGTCGGAAGCGGAACGAACAACACTCCCGGAGGAACCAGGTTTAATTTTGTGGTGAACGGGATGCGAATCACCTCCAACAACCACCTGCTCGACGGAGTGAACAATGTGGAGCCGATCACTGGTTCGGCCATGATCGTGCCATCACCCGACGCGCTTCATGAGTTTCGCATTCTGACCAACTCCTATAGCGCGGAGTTTGGCCGCTCCGGGGGTTCAATAGTTACAGTCTTGACCAAGGGTGGCACAAACGCGTTTCACGGTTCACTTTACGAGTTCTTGCGAAATGATGTGTTTGACGCGCGGAACTTCTTCGCGCCCGCAGTCCCACCCCTGAAGCAGCATCAGTTTGGCGGCACTATCGGCGGCCCCATACTTAAGGCGAGGACCTTTTTCTTCTTCGGCTATGAGGGTTTTCGCCAGCGCAAGGGCATACCGGTCACCGCGCCTGTGCCGTCGTTGCTTGTCAGGCAAGGAAATTTCTCACAGGAGACCATCAAGCCCATTGATCCTTTTACGCGCCAGCCGTTCCCCAATAACATCATTCCCCCAGAAAGGATCAATTCGATCTCGAATAACATACTTAACGTTCTAAACCTGTGGCCAGAGCCTAACGTCGGCACCAACTTCTGGAGCGCGGCGCCCGGAGGTTCTAATGACAGGAATCAGGTCATTGCTCGGATCGATCACACTTTGCTCGAAGGCAAGAACACGCTGACTGGACGGTACGTGTTTGACGAAGGCACGCGTTTCGTGCCGCTCGGTCACTTCGCTTCAAATGCCGCCCCCAACATACAAGTTCCAGGGTTTTCGAATGAGGAGACAAACCGCTTCCAGAATCTCATGATCGCTGATACCCATATCTTGTCGCCGCGACTGATCAACGACCTCCGTTTTTCTTACCAACGCGCCACGGTGGCCAGCGGTAAACCAGTTGATCAAATAGACCCAAGTACGTTGGGCTTTACTTTCCCGAAGATCTCCTCCATAGATGTCGCACCTGTAATTGCCGTCTCAGGAGTGACCGGCCTGGGACCCCCAATCTTCAGTAAGCGAGTTAACAATTTCTACCAGATTGTCGACAACGTCGCATTCACCACTGCAAGAAACAACTTTAAGTTCGGTGGGGAGATTCGACGCACCAGCCTGACAAGCCTATTCACTTCTCTAGGAAACGCGTCCTTCACTTTCAATGGTTTGGCCTCCGGAAATGCATTGGCCGACTTCTTGTTGGGATTTCCCTTTCTCTACCTTCAGGCGGCGGGAAAGGAAGATAAATCACTGACACAAACTGCCTACTACCTTTATTTCCAGGATGATTACCGCGTGAGCAGGAACGTGACACTCAATCTCGGGTTGAGATATGAACTGTCACCTGGCTTTAAAGAGAAGGAAAACTTGCTCCTGACCTTTATCCCGGGCAAACAATCAGTACTTAGTCCGACCCTGCCGACGGGTCTGCTCCACTCGGGAGATCCTGGCGTACCCGAAACACTCTTCCCGACAGACAAAAACAATTTTGGGCCGCGCGTTGGCGTGGCGTGGGATGTTTTCGGAGATGGGAAGACGAGCGCCCGCGCTGGCTACGGGATCTTCTATGACGAGTCAAGCTTGCTTCAAACGTACAATGTTTATCAGGCCCCGGACTTTCAACCGATTGCGGTGTTGATTTTTCCGCCCTCGTTTGCCGACCCGTTCGTAGGAAATAGTCCCTTCAAGCCGCCGCTAAGCTTTCCCGTTCCAGTTGGGCCGGGGACGACTGCGACATGGATAGACGCCCATCTTAAGCCGGCCTATATCCAGCACTGGAACCTGACACTGCAGCGTCAACTGACTCCTTCGCTGACAGCCGAGGTAGCATATGTCGGCAACAAGGGGACACGGCTCCAGGGCAACGTGGACATCAATCAGCCGTTTCTGACTGCTGACGCCACGCCGTTCAACGTGACCCAGCGCCGTCCCTTTCCACTACTCGGTTCGACCTTCCAGGTCTCTTCGATTTATAACTCGAGCTACCACGGGTTGCAGACAACACTCACGGAGCGGCTCAGCCATGGATTGTCGTTTCAGGCCTCTTATACCTGGTCGAAGGCCATTGACGATACCACTAGCCCTTCGGCGTTCTTTCTCATTCCTGGCCAGAATGCCGGTCGAGCGCAGGACAACCGAAACCTGAGGGCCGAACGCGGGCTCTCGGCATTCGATCTCCGTCACCGCTTCGTGATGAGCTACATATATGAGCTACCGTTCTTCCGCAGTGGCGCTGGTTCCCGCTTTCTTGGGGGTTGGAGGGTGAGCGGCATCGCCTCCTTACAGTCGGGCCACCCCTTCACAATCATGGACACGCGGGATCCGAATGTCGATCAGGTACAGGAAAACGATCGGGCAGACCTGCTCAGCGACCCGAACCTGCCGACGGGTCAGCGCAAGCCGGAACGCTGGTTTGACACGGGAGCGTTCAGGCGACTTGTCCCGCCCAACCAAGGTAGCGCCGGCCGTAACATTTTGCTCAGCGATGGGATCATCAATTTCGACATGGGGCTGTCAAAAGATTTCAACTTCAGCGAGCAACGACGTCTGGAATTTCGCTGGGAGGTCTTCAACGTTTTCAATCATCCGAACTTCGGGGTGCCGGTCAACGATCTTAACTCTCAATTTTTCGGTCGGGTACTTAATACCTCGACGACGGAGCGGTTAATGCAGTTCGGATTGAAGTTCCTCTTCTGATCGTCCTTGCCTCGCTTCGCAACGGTTGGTCTAAGTGAGGCGGAGGGAATGTTAAAGTTGCGACTAAGCCGATCTTGACCTAGTGGCCGGTGTGGGGCGGAGCTGTTAACAAACAGTGCAGAGTTGATCCGTCGAGTAGAGAGGAGGCGCGTAGTTGAGTAGGTCAGTGGCTTCCAATGTATCGGCTCTTTCGGGCGGCGTGGCAAATGGCCACCAGACCATACAGCACGTTTCCTCCTCCCTCTCTAAAATTCCGTACGGTGGGTTTTCCCCAGTACGGCTTCAAACGGGAAGTCCACGGCGACCTTCGTCGAGTAGTACCCGCTCGTACTTATACGCCGTGCAAGTGCGACCCTCGGACCCTTATGGCCATTACTGGCATGTTAAGCGGGCCGTCTGTCACCGCACCTCCCGCCCAGAGGCCCTTGGCTCGCCAGCGGGTTATGTTGTGCCGCCAGGTCAGCGCTTACTATGGCCTCATCCGAGACTCTGGTCGCCTCCCGCCGACTTATTTTATACGGCGGGTCTCTGTGGCCCAATTACTTCCCACTGGGAGACCAGAGGTTCCCCAATTTACTCTGCGTGTCTGTACGCACGTGCCGCACTCCGTACCCCGGTGGATTGTGCGATTGCTCATGGCTGTTACTTCACCGCACATACTAGCCTTCGCCATTTTCGTACTGGCTCGGCACCCACTTACCCACAAAATCCGGGTCACTGTGGCGTGTGTAACGAGGCTGCAAGTTTCGCTTTATGCTACGGCCCGTAGGGTTTGCTTGCCCTGCCCCGGCCAGGACTTTTACTTTCGAGCTTTCATCTTCGAGGATCGCTCTCCGAAGAGGTCGAGTATAACTACATGGGCATACAGTCAATTCCCATGACCGGTCTTGCACCGGCTAGACATGCAGCATTATGGGCTGCGAACGAAAGCACACGAATAGGTCAGCTACTCCCTTATTGTGGGGGGTGGTTCGTGGTTCAGTTTTTCCCATCAACTTCTAGCTCATAATCCAGCGGACGCAAGCATAGGAGGAGATTATTTGGAGATGGAAGAGAAAGTGATCGAAGAATTTATTATTCCTGCTTGTCATGGAAAAGCCTTTGTGGTCCATAAAGGGCAAGTAGTGAGCATCATCGAGGTGGAAGGGAAACAAATGGCCGACGTAGTATTCCTTAATGCGAATGATTACAAGGAGGTTTTCCACGCTGGCTGGAGTGCCGCACTGAATATGATGCTGGGCGAGGGAGACATGAAGAAACTTAAGAAACTCTATTCCAAGCCCCCGCGGGACAACGTGATGTTGACGGTCGTGGATGATCCAACTGGTGTTCATTTGGCTTGGAATGGAGGTCGCTGCAGCCGCAAGATCTATGAGCAGTTCTTTAATATGCCTGGGCATCGAAGTTGCCAGGACAACCTTGCCGAAGCGCTTGCTCCTTATGGCCTATCGGAAGACGACGTCCCCGATGTGTTTAATGCTTTTATGAATGCCGAAGGCTTTTCTGAGGGCCGCTTTGAAACCTTAGAGCCGGTAACAGAACCGGGTGACTACATCTCCTTGAGAGCCGAAATGGACGTTCTGGTTGGCGTTTCCGCATGTCCCTTTGACTTGCTATACACGCCTAAGGCACTCCAAATCAGAATTACCGAAGCTGCGAAATAGTGGATCCCTAAAATTCGAGCGTACAAATTCTTCGGCTGTGCCAACATAAGATCTGTCTATGGATTGGGCTCAAGATAATGGTAGTAAGCGAAAGCCATTGCGAGAGATGGACCGACGGCAGTTCGTTCGCGTGAGCGGCACAGCAGCCGTGGGAAGTTTTGCGCTTAGCGCGCCCGGGTCTGAGGCAAGCTCGCGGCGGCCGGGTGCTGCCGACCTTTTGCTGCATGGCGCCCTTGTAGTCACTATGGATGCCAAGCGCCGCGTCTTTCGCGACGGCGCCATCGCTATCAGGGAAGGTAACATTGTTGATGTTGGCAGTTCTACAAGCCTTCTGGCCCGCTGGAAGTCTTCTTCAAAAATCGACCTCGCCGGCCTTGTCGCCACGCCTGGCCTGATTAACTCCCACATTCACCTCACGGGTGATCAGTTGATGCCCGGCTTGCGGCCTGACGACAGCGTTCCTTCCGAGCATCTGACGAAGTGGGGACTGCCAGCATACCAGCACTCTCAGCCTGAGGATGACCGGGCTGCGGCGCGCTTCGTGGCGTTGCAGATGCTGCGCCAGGGCGCCACGGCGTTCATCGAAGCCGGGACCTGTCGCTATCCGGCTGCGGTGCTTGATGGGCTTGCTGGCATGGGCATTCGTGGCTCGATCGGAACCTGGGCAGGTGACCGGTGGCCACAAGCAGGTTTTTTTTCCATGACTACTGATCAGGCTCTCAAGCGGATACACGATGCCCTTGCGCTCCCACAGGGGCGAGTTGAGGTCTGGCCGGATGTTCTGGGAACTGCTATCTGCTCGGACGAGCTGTATCGGGGGGCAGCACAACTGGCTCGTGAATTCAATCGGCACTGGACCTTTCATATGTCACCTAGTCCAAGCGATATCGCCGCCTACCGAGCCCGCACAGGTCGCGACCCATTGGTCCAGCTTGACCACCTGGGTGTGCTTGATGATCGTTGTGTCGTGGGCCATGCGATTCACATCTCCGATGACGAAGTGGCGGCCCTCAATCGTTCTGGTGCCACCGTTGTCTTCTCTCCCCATTCAGCCTTACGTCTTTCTTCGGGTGTCACTTTCGTCGGTCGCCACCCGGACTTAAAGAGCATGGCACTCGGAACGGACGCCCTTAATGCATCTAACCATGTCGACCTTCTTAATTCGGCGGCTCTGGCTTGCAACATTTATGCTGAGGCGCGAAAGACCTATGCCACGGTCACAGCCGAGCGAGCGCTCGAATGGTTGATACCCGGTGGTGCAACGGCATTGGGATGGCGCGATCGCACAGGAACACTTGAAGTGGGCAAGTGGGCTGACGTTGCGGTATTCGATGTTGGTGTGCCTGTCTATAACGTCGCTAACGCGTTGGTGCACGGCTCGCCTCGCGCCATCCATGTGTTCATCGAAGGGAAGCAGGTATTACAGGATGGTCATGTTAAGGATGAGAAGGCAATTTTTAAGGATGCCGTCGAGGCCGCTCGACGCGTTGCCCAACGTTCTGGCCTTCCCCTCGCTACCGGCTGGCCGCTACTTGATTGACATGCTGGTTACTAGTGTGGTGTCTCTGGAGTTCGCTTAACTAATTAGCCAACTTCACTCCGTCAGGAGTGGGATGTATATAGGGCCACGCCACACCCTGGTTAACAGCGCCGTTCGAAGTTGCGGAATTCAACTAGCATGACAACCCTCAAGAAGGATTCCGCTCCTTCGAACGGCGCCGGAGGGATTATGGGGCGTCTCGGGCTATAAACATTCCACCCCTGCGGGGTTCAAGACATATGATGTGGTTGTGCACCTTACGAGTTCAAAAACTGGCGCCCCAAAAAAGAAGAAATCGTCTCGTATAAGCAGA
>Ga0214473_10007887_pt1 | contig 12604 bp, 11 predicted proteins | sample RVTome_7_FD_203509 | JGI IMG/M metagenome (GOLD analysis project Ga0214473, IMG submission 203509) | Soil microbial communities from uranium-contaminated site in the Upper Colorado River Basin, Wyoming, United States - RVT98D197 | ecosystem: Environmental > Terrestrial > Soil > Contaminated >... | reverse complement strand
CAGATATCCGCCTGCGGCCTGGCCTTTTCCACTTTCAGGCGGGCGTAAATTTCTCCGGTGGAAATGTTGATGGACTCTATTTTAATCCCGGTTTGTTTTTCGAAGATCTCTCCGAACTTGCTCATGATCTCGTCTTTCCACGGGGAGTAAATCAAAATTTTTCCGGCGGCAAAGGAAGGGGCAGCAAAAACCAAAATAATGAAACCGACCAACCCCAGCCTCATCCATTTACTTACCTTTTTCATTTCCGTTTTCCCCCTTTCAAGAAAAAAGGATTTGGGACATCCAAATATGGGTAAATTTTAATGCAATATAGTTCCTTGTCAACCTATATTATGCTCCTTTACGTAAAAATTTCTCGCATTGACGAAATTCCTCCACTTTGATACTTTCGTGTGTAGGAAATATGCAGGGGCGGCGGTTTTTTTTAATGACCTTTCATGGAATTTTCCTCTTCTTTTTCGTCATCTTTTGCCTCCTCCCCTCAGGCTCTGCGGCCAAGACCCTTTCCGGAAAAGTCCTCAAGGTTTTTGACGGCGATACAGTTTTAATGCGTATTCATACGCGGAATGAACATATCCGGCTGCGGGAGATTGATGCCCCGGAGCTAACCCATCAAAAAAGGACCGGCCAGGAACCTTGGGGAAGGCAAGCCAAGGAGTTTGCTCAAGCGCTGGTCAAAGGAAAGACCGTTCGTCTGGAAATAGAAGAAGACAATGAACGGGACAAATATAAGAGGCTTCTGGCCTATGTATTCATAGACCGCACCTTTGTGAATCGGGAGATGGTCAGGTCCGGGAGAGCTTTCTTTTACCCGGGGGCGGTTAAGGGGAAATACACTGGGGAGTTGGGGGAAGCTGAGGAGGAGGCCAGGAAGAAGGGCCTGGGCGTCTGGGATAAAAAAAGCGGGCTTAAGGAGCGCCCGCATGATTTTCGCAGCCGTACCCAGCGGGACGAGATCCTTTTTCCCCCCGTCCGGCAAATGAACCGGGGAGATGCGCCCAAAACCTCAATGAAGAATTACCCGGTTCCGGCACCTAAGATCGTAGCCAACAAACGCTCCATGATCTACCATGCGACCGGGAGTCCCGAAGCGGAGCGAGTCAACCCCAAGAATCGCATTTTTTTCGATACTGCGGCAGAGGCCGAGAAAGCCGGTTTTCGGCGGTCCAAAAGCGGAGAAATCCAGCGATGAAAAGGAAACAGGGCGAGGTGGCTGATTGGAACAATCCGCTGGATAACATCGCCATCGTCCTGGTCAAACCCCAATTTGCCGGGAATATAGGGTCGGTGAGCCGGGCCATGAAAAACTTGGGACTCTCCCGGCTTCTTCTGATATCACCGGCTCAGGATCATTTGTCTGAAGAGGCCCGTATGATGGCCACTTCAGCTCGGGACATTCTCGAAAAAGCAGAGATTTACTCCACCCCGGAAAAGGCCTTGAGGGGATTTCGCTGGATCGCCGGGACTTCGGCCCGCAAGGGGAAAAACCGGGGCCCTTTTATCACGCCCCGGGAGATCTGCCCGGAGATCCTCATCCATGCCCGGAAGATCCCAGTGGCCATTCTCTTCGGCCGGGAAGACAAAGGGCTGACCAACCAGGAGCTGGCTCCCTGCCATGCCCTGATCAGCCTGCCTACCCACTCGGGCCTCCGCTCGCTGAATCTGGCCCAAGCCGTGATGCTGGTCTGCTATGAACTCTATTTAGCCAGTTCTTCCCGCGCTCCCGGAGAACCTTTGCTTCCCCAATTAGCGGAATTTCAGAAGGTAGAGGGAATGTACACCCATTTGGAAGAACTTCTTTTGCGCATCGGTTTCCTCGACCCCAAGAACCCTAAACGCATCATGCATACTTTGAGGCGAATTTTCGGCAGGGCCAGCCTTACCGACCGGGACGTAGCCATTCTGCGTGGAATTTTCCGTCAGCTTGAATGGTATGCCACCCGGCGTGGGGATGAAAGCGCATAGCGCAGAGGGCGAGGGGCGGAGCGCCTAGCGTAAGCCCGATGTAATGCGTTAGGCGACTGGCTCTTGGTTGGGAGCTTCCTCTGAGGATGGGATGAGGGAGGGGGTTTCTACGGCATGGAGTCTATCGCTGAATTTTTCGAGTTGGCGCTGGGTCGAATCAAAGCTTCCTTTGGCCTGCTCCACGTGTCTCCCCAATTTCCGGAACTCTTCCTGGAACCTGACCAGTTGCCCCCGCAGGCCGGCTAAATGGTGGATGATCTCCCGGGCGCTTTCTTCCACCTTCATCCCCCGCAGTCCCAGGAGAATCGTGTGCAGGTAGGCATAAAAACTGTTGGGGGAAACAGGGACGACGTGTTTCATAAAAGCATATTCCCGCAGGCTCTTCCCCTCGCCCAAAGCTTCATCCTTGATGAACGCCTCGTAGTAAACATTCTCGGCGGGAATATACATGAGGGCGAAATCGCACGTCCCTTCCTGCGGCAGGATGTACTTATTGGCGATCGCCTCCACATGCTTTCTCACGTCGCCTGCGAAGAGCTTGAGGGAGATCTTCTTCGCCCCGTCGTCCTGGGTCAGAAGGGCCTTCTGAAAGTTTTCCAGGGGAAACTTGGCGTCAACCGGGACGAGCCCCTGACTCAAACGGATGACCGCGTCCACGCGTTCTCCGCTCTTAAAAGTATGTTGCAAGGCGAAATATTCCGCGGGCATGATCTGGGCCAAAAGCTCTCCTAACAGGAATTCTCCGATACCTCCCCGCATTTTAGGCGCTCGGAGGATCTCCTGGAGGCTGGCGATGGAGCGCCCCACCTCTAAGATGCGCTTGTTGGCTTCATCCAGCTGAACCAGCCGGTTTTGAACCTCTTGGACTCGTTCGCTGAAGTGCTGGCTGGCCTTCTGCATCAGGCCCATGCCGGTGCCCACCTGTTCGCTCACCCGGTCTGAGACGGAATTCAACTGGCTGGTCACCTGGCCGGACAGGGAGCTCAACTGCTGATTCATGAGTTGAACGTTGCTGTCGAGGGACCGGCTTACCTGGTCGCGCAGGCCGTCGATCTGCTGCTGCAGGAGCAAGAAGGCGGGAGCTTTCTCTTGGCCGGCGCGCATCTCCCGCCATTGCTTAAGGTTTACCCAGAAAAAGAAAGAAACCAGCATGGTTAGAGCAGCGAGAAAAATTAAAATCCAATATTCCATTAAATGGCAATTCTCGCGTAAGACTTCAATTCGAAGTGTTTTTTATGAGGATCAATTTGCAGGTGATAATAACGATTTTGTGGCATATAAATATAAGGAACCGCTTCCTTGGGGCGAAAGACGAAATCGGAGAGAATCATGCGGTTGACGGCCCGGTGTCCCACAATCATGATATCATCATCATAGTTGTTTAAATAGAAAACCTTTTGCAGCCCCCGGTGAACGCGTTTTTCCATGGTCGCATACCCCTCGCCGCCCGGGTAGACATAACTGTATTTATTGTATTTTCTGGCATTGGCCACGGACGGCATCTGTTCCTGGATTTCCCGGTAGGTCATGTCCTCGCAGATACCGGCGTGGATTTCGTTAAATTCCGGCAGGGCGATAATGGTGCAGGGGTCCTGTTTTTCTGCAATGGGGGTGGCAGTTTGTACCGTTCGCTGGCAGCTGCTCGTGAAGATAATGGGAATGCGCACATTGGAAAAATACTCTGCCAGGGCTCTTGCCTGGGCCAGCCCGTTTTCCGTAAGGTGGGAATCGCCCCCAATTCGATCTTCCAGATTATAATACGTTTCTCCATGGCGAACCAGGTAGAGATTTTTCACGATACGGGTCGTGATGAGATCCCGAATGCGATCATAATAGGGGATCACATCCGATATCTTTTCCTGCAGGATGCAGCCTTCAAAAGAATCCACCCGGATGTGGTTGCGCTCCTCGTACAATGGCTCAAAGATACGCTCGTAATAGGAAATCCGCGCCAGAAGGCTGGCCAACGCTTCTTCAAGGGAGAGATGGCTGAACTCTTTTAAAGAAGCTTTGCGTTTCAGATTGGCCTCAAGAGCCTCTCCGTCCGCATTCACGCACTCAATGAAAAGAATTGGGGTCAAAGGGAAGGTTTCGCCAATCAGTCTGCGGCGCTGCCGGGTCACATTCCCTGCGTCGACGATGGCCACTTCCCCATCGTTTTCCAGAAAAGATCGGGCGAGATCCAGGTTGATCCGGGCACATTTTTCCCTGAAGGCAACTCCTTTCGGGTTATGGGGTGAAAAAAATTCAGGAACAGAGGTGTCTTCTTCGGCAAGTTTGCGGCGCAACTCCCCATTGTTGAAAATCTTCACCTTCACCTCATCAAGTTCCAAAGTGTGGGCAATTTTACAGGCCATGGTTGATTTGCCACGCGCCGGCAGTCCCACCATGGTGATCACGATTTTAGCCTTCATTGACCCATTATTCCATAGGCAGAGAATTTGTCGAGACAGATAATATATTGGGCGTTTACAGGAATTGTATCATATTTGATGATCTCGTAAAAAGTCAAAATTGGGATGGCAAAGTAAAAAGCTCCAGATGCAAGGCGCGCAAAACCTGAGGAGTGAAGCGTACTTATAGGTACGCTGCAACGATTCACCCTGTTAGATAAACCCCAAGATGAGTCTTCCTCTTGGAAATCAGATCCCCGCCCTATACCTTCAATGCGGAGTTTCTGATCTAACAGGGCGGGGGTGAAGCGCAACGCCGCAGATGGACTTTTTACGAAGCCATCAGTTCTATACTCGACCTTTCGCGGAGTGACGGCTTTTCTTAAAGATTAGGAATTAAGAGCCCGAAGGAGGTTGGCGGAGGAGCAGGGCTCCGGCCATGCCGGTAAACGCCACTACCGCCGAGAGGAGAAAGGCTGGAGTAAAGGAACCAGTCAGGTCAGCGATTTCCCCGGCAATGGGCGGGGCCAGGGCTTGACCTAAGCCCATGAAAACGATGGTAAAACCAAGCGCGGCCGGGGCCATGCGCGCGCCGACCGCATCCCCCACAGCGGCGGAGATGATGGAAGGAACGGACCAGGCGGTCAAGCCAAAGAGAATGGTAGAGAGGAGATAACCGGGGCCGGACTTGATGAGTCCGAAAACCAGGTAAGAAGTCCCCTGGGTAAGAAAAACCAGGGCCAGTCCATACTTGCGCCCGATAAAGTCGGAAACGGTGCCCCAGAAAGGGCCGCAGAAAATGCTCAGGATGCCCAAGAGCATCAGATATCCTCCCGCCTTGTCCGGACTGATCTTGGCTTCGTTGATCAGGTAGGCCGAGAAAAATTGCATATAGATGATGTAGGAAAACCCAAAGGCGAAAAAAATTCCCGCCAAATGCCAGAGAGGCCGAGAAGCGTAAATCCTGCGCCAGGAAAAAGAAGAGGGGCTGGACGGCGAAAGGGAGGTGCTGCCGATAGGTTGCAGGTTTTTTTCCTCGGGGGAATTCCGGAGAACAAAATAATTTAAGCCGGCGATGAGCAGGGTGAGGCTTCCCAGAAGGTACCAGCATATTCTCCACCCGACGCCGGGAAAGGTTTCCAGAAGGTAAGGGATCAGGAAACCCAGAAGAAGCAAAGCTACGCTGGAGCCGCTGACCAAAACTCCGGTAGCCATCCCCCGCCTTTTCGAGGCGAACCAAGCCGAGGCTAAGGCCATGATGGGGACATTCGAGACAGCGCTGCCGACCCCCGTAAAGGTGCGCATGATCAAGGCGAATTCAAAAGAATGGGAAAGTCCGGTTAGAATCAGACTGACAGCCACCAGAACAAGGGCGACTGAAATTACGAGGCGCGGACTGAGCCGGGTGGCCAAATAACCCCCCAGGAGGGAGAAGGTCAAATAGCCGACAAAGTTCCCCGTACCGATCCAGCCCATCTGGGCATAGGTCAACGCCAACGCCTCTTTCATCGATGGCAGAATGGGGGTGTAGGCGAAGCGGCCGAACCCCAGCGCACCCATAACTCCAATAAAACCGACCAAAAGAACGATCCAGCCATAATGAACGGATTTCCAATTATCTTTCATGGGTTCTCCATAACATAGTTCCCAAGTTAATTAAAGATAAAAGCTTGCGCCCCTCTATCTCCCTGCCTCTTTCTTGCCAATCTTTATGAATTTACAAATGCATTAAAAAGTGAAGTGGGCAAGGAGAAAATATTCATTGACGAAATTTTTGGCATTGCGTATGATTTTTTCAGTTCTGCCCATTAGCCCTGAAAAAGGAGGAGAAGCCAGTGGCTAAAAAAAAGACGGTCCAGGATTTTATCCAGATGAAGCAATCCGGGGAGAAGATCAGCTATTTGACCAGTTACGATTACCCTTCCGCCTATTTTGCTGAAAAAGCGGGGATGGACATGCTGTTGGTGGGGGATTCCATGGGCATGGTGGTATTGGGTTATTCTACCACTGTGCCGGTCACGATGGATGAGATGATCATCCACGCCCGGGCAGTTCGCCGCGGCGCTCCCAATACCTTTATCGTCGGCGATCTGCCTTTCATGTCCTATCAGGAATCCGCGCAACAGGCGGTGCATAATGCCGGCAGGTTTTATAAGGAGGGTGAGGTTGACGCCGTCAAACTGGAAGGGGGGCGGAAAGTGGCCGACCGCATCCGAGGCATCGTCGATGCCGGCATGTCCGTCATGGGGCATATTGGATTAACCCCCCAGAGCTCCGGCCAGTTGGGCGGGTTCAAGGCTCAAGGGAGGACGGCCGAAGGAGCGTGGGAGATTATCCTCGATGCCCAATCCGTCGAGGAGAGTGGGGCGTTCTCTTTGCTCCTGGAAGCCATTCCACCGGAGGTGGGGAAGGCCATTACCGAGGCCATCCAGATTCCCACGCTGGGGATCGGCGCAGGGGTGCATTGTGACGGGCAAGTTTTGATCATATCCGACATGTTGGGCGCTTTCGAGGCCTTCACCCCCAAGTTCGTGAAGCGTTATGCGAACGTCGGGGAGATTATGGTGAAAGCATTTGGCGAATACATCTCTGATGTGAAGAACCGGAAGTTCCCGGAAGAGAAACACACCTACCGGATGCCTCCTGAGGAGGCCAAAAGATTTGAGGAGATGGTTCAAAAAAACCATCGTTCTTCTTGAAAATTTGTAGGCACCCCCAAAAGATAATCACTCCCGCGAAAGCGGGACTCAAGAAAACCTTGAATGGCCTGGATTCTTGCTTCTGCAGGAATGATTTTCAGGGCCATAAAGGACTAGTGCAGCAGTCTGCAAAATCGATTTGATTTGAAGCCGCTTCTTCTCACCCGATTACTCAACGCCCCTTTTGGAGACCCGGCGCTCTTCGTAGAGGTCCTTTGGGAGCGGCGCGCTTTGCTTTTCGATTTAGGGGACCTTGCCGAACTTCGCCCCGCCAAACTTCTTAAGGTTTCGCATGCTTTTATCTCCCATACCCACATCGATCATTTCATCGGTTTCGATACCCTGCTGCGGGTGATGTTAAACCGGGAAAAAGTCTTCAAAATATTTGGGCCGCCGGGATTTCTGGCCAACGTCCAGGGCAAACTTTCCGGGTATACCTGGAACTTGACCGCCGAATATCCCTTTTCTATCCAGGCAGCCGAGGTTCACCCCGATCGGATTCTGACCAAGGTTTTTCATTGCCACCAACGTTTTTCCCCGGAGGCGGAGAGGGAAGAAATCTTCCGGGGGGTCTTGGCGGAAGATCCGCAAATGCAAATTTTCGCCACCCATCTCGACCATCTCATCCCCAGCCTCGCTTTCGCCATCCAAGAGCGTTTTCATATCAATGTGCATAAGGATTGGCTGGTGCGGATGGGTCTTCCCGCGGGGCCCTGGCTGAAGGAATTGAAAATGGCCGTATGGCGGGGAGAAAAGGATGACTTTCGCCTGCAGATTCCCCGGAGGAACGGGGAAGGGAGGGAGCTCCCTTTGGCCTTGCTGAAAGAGGCCTTCTCCATCACCCCCGGACAGAAAATCGTCTATGTTTCCGACTGCCGTTTCAGCGAAGACAATATCGCCAAGATTCTTCCCTTGGCCGAAGGGGCGGATTTGTTTTTCTGCGAAGCAGCTTTTTTAGAAAAAGACCGGGAGCGAGCAGGGGATCGGGCGCATCTGACGGCCCGTCAGGCCGGCGAGTTAGCCCGGCGAGCCAAGGTCAAAAAATTACATATATTTCATTTTTCCCCTAAATACGTGGGAGAAGCGGCTTCCCTCTATAAGGAAGCAGAAGAGGCGTTTCAGGGAAGATCCGGGTGAAAATTATTTTACCCGGGTCCAATTATTGGTTTTTCCAATCAGGGCAATGCCAATAAAACCCCTAACTTTTAAGTGATCAGGCGTTTCGAGGGTCATTTTGCATTTGTAGGTTTTTCCTTCCCGAGGGTCATAAATAAAACCGCCTTCCCAGACGTTTTCCCCCGCATAAGTGAACCCTCCAACCAGGTTTAATCCCAGAATGGGCTGTTCCCTCTTAGCAGGGTCTGGATTTGCCCGGTCCACCTTGGGTTGTCCGGCCATACCCTTTGGATCATTCGCTGGGAAATTCGTTTCTTTCAGCCAAACTATTTTGCCGCAGTATTTTCCGTTGCAGGCATAGATTTCTATCTGGGCGTCTTTTTCCTGGTTCCACCACTTTCCCGCAATGGCATCCTGGTTTTGAGCAGGAACCATAAAAGGGGAAAATAAAACCATGCTAAGGATAAAAAGGAAGAATAATTTTTTCATCACGAGATCTTCCTACTGTAATTCAAAAGATTGGTTCATCTCCAAATTACTTAGAAAATAACCACCTGGCCATCAAGCTGCCGCCTGGGTAGGCTTAAGGATGACTCTATACCCCAATCCTTCCAGTCGCTTGACAAAGTGGTTCTTAACATATTTGAGATTTGATCGATCAAAATAGTCAGCACCCAATTCCTGATAAGGAACTTTATTCATCAAAAAAAGTTTAACATAAATAGGAATCCATTTTCATGGTTCGCGGGTGGCTAATTAACACCTTTTTGCACTTATAGTGTCCGGATTTCACTGAAAAAGTATATTGATTTTTGCCCATTCGTTCAATAAACAACCAAACCAATTTTATAACATTGTTTAAATTCAACGTAATACGGATTAACCAAAAAAGGCATAATCTTTGCATTTGCCAAATGTAACTTAACAAAGCAAAGATAGGTAATTACAGGCCGCCGAGGAGGGGTCATGGAAATGAAAGGGAGCAAAGTTTTCCTTCTTCTGGAAGATGACACTGTTGGATCGGTAAAATGCAATCATTTTAACCCCCCCTCCACTTACCAAGGGAGAAGAGTAATTTTTGCTGCTCCCCACTTGATGGACATCGACCTTCTGCGGATGACCCTCCGCTCGGCAGTTGTGGGGGATCAGCTTTGGGAAAATGAAAATTTGTCAGAGCATAGCTTTATTCAACCCCAGACCTAAAAAGGATTTTGGGGCTCATGATTGCAGACTAAGCCATTTTTTTGAAACTCTCTTTTGTAGCCCGGCATACCGGACAGGCAGGGGGCAAATCACCGTCAAAAATGTACCCGCATACTTGGCAGACGTGGTATTCCGCTTCCTGGTCGGTGATCATGGCCGCCAGGGCATCTTTATAGAGTTTCGCGTGCCGTTCTTCCACGTCGCGGGAGCGGCTGAAACTCCAGGCTACGTCCTCCCTCTTGAGAGCAAAGGCTTCCTCGATGAAAGCGGGATATATATCTGTTTTGGCTTTGATCTCGCTTTCGAAGGCAGCTTTTAAGTTATCCTCGGTTTCTCCTATCGTCCCCTCTAAGTACTTGAGATACTCGTCCGCATGGACCCTTTCTGCCTCGGCCACGGCCCTGAAGAGTTTGGCAATCTGGGGAAATCCATCCTGCTCTGCTTTCTTGGCGAAAGCGAGGTTGCGCACATGGGCCTTGGACTCTCCGGCAAAAGCCTCTCTCAGCTTTTTTTCTAAGGTTTCCGGCAATTTTTCGTAGACGATAAACTGGTATTTCCTGGCTCCGCAAACCGGGCAAACATCCGGAGGGGATTCCCCTTCATGAAGATAACCGCATACCGTGCAGCTCCATTTATTCATCTTCACTCCCTCCTTCTTTCTGGCGGCGAATTCCAGGTTTTCGACTTGCACCCGTGAACTCGCCACCGCAATCATTATTTTTTCCCTTTGCTCATCCCGGTCAGGCCTGAGCAGGGCAAATCGCCGTTGAGGTTCAACGGTCCTGCCGCTGCTTGAAGCTCAACCAGATGAAATAAACCAGCATGAAAATCGTGGAAATGGTGGCGGGCACGGCGGTTCTTTCGCTGAAAAGGGCCAAGGACAGACCTGCCGCCAGGCCCGTATTTTTTTGTGTTCCCAGGAGAACCAGGCTGGTCCCCAATTGGGAATCGACCCGGAAAAAATGGCAGGTCTTCTCGATGATGAATCCCAACAAAAAAGTGCTGGCCAGGGCAATGCCAGCCGCCGGAAGGAAGGACAGCGGCTGGGCGAAGAATAAGTCACGGTTCAGGCCGACAATGGTATAAACGACCAAAAAGAAACCCCAGTTGGTGATCACCCCTTTTAGCGGTTCGACGCGCTCTGCCATTTTACTCCAGAGCAAGATTCGGGAAAGGATGAGGGGGATGAGAATCAGTTCGGCCATAATGGTGAGAATTTTCCCAGATTCAATAAAACCGGACCCGATAAAACTCAAAGTGATCAAAGGCGTAAGAATGAGCGCCGCTAAATAACACCCGATGGTGGCAATAAGGGTAAAGGTGTGGTTGCCGTTCAAGATGGCGGTGAAAGGGATGACGGCAATGGCCGGGGGAACGGCCGTCATGATAATAAAGCCATACCGCAGGGCTTCATCGCGGACCATTAAGAAATTCAGGCCCAGGAGGAGGCCGCCGAGAACCCCGTAGTTCATGGCGACTCCGGCAAAGGCTGGCAGCAACAATTTACGGGGGGCCAGGAAAATACTGCCGGGAACTCCCATCGTGGAAAGGGTCAACACCACAGCCAAAGCCGGCACCACAAGCCGTTCCGTCCATCGGGCCCCCTGTCCCAGGGTCAAGCCAAGGCTTATAGCCAGGAGGAGAATAAAGTCTCTGTTCCGGAGAAAGTTTTTGAGGCGTATGATAATCAATTTCGTCCCAGGCCAAATGAAAAATTTAAAATTCTTTTTACTCGCCTTGTTGCAAGGCGGTTTTCAGGGCTCCCACATCCGTCAAGGGAGTTTTACAGGCGTACCCTTTACACAGATAAACCGTAGGTTGGCCATCGATGGGCTTCCGATCCACAACCAAAGGAGACAAGGCGGAAAGTTTTTCCCCGGCCTCGCCCCCGGGATGAAGCAACAGGATTTTGTTGGGCAGAAAAATCCTCTGGACCACGGCTACCATGTCCCGGGTTATTTTTTCATCGGGGCCTCCGGCGATGACGATCTCCCGGGAGGGACCCAGCATAAAGTCAACGCCGATCAGTAACTGAGAATAAGCCATGGGGGATCCGGCCACGACGGAGGAAAAAAGGCGCAACAAGCGGTCGGCCTTTTTCTCCAGATCGGCATCCCCGGTCATCCGAGCCAGCCGCAAAAGATTCAAAGCGGCCACCGAATTCCCCGAGGGAACCGCGCCGTCGTAACCCTCCTTGGGGCGGACGATGAGTCGTTCGTTTTCATTCCCGCTGAAGTAAAACCCGCCTTTTTCCGTATCCCCAAAAAGTTCGATCATCCCCTGATTCAGACGAAGGGCCTCTTCCAGGTAGCGGACCTCCAAGGTGGCTTCGTACAATTCGATGAGGCCCCAGACTAAGTAGGCGTAGTCATCCAGGAAACCCGGATGAGCAATATGTCCATGACGGTAGCGGCGATGCAATCGGCCGGCGGTTGTCCGCATTTTTTCCAAGAGAAAATCCGCGGCCCGGCGAGCCGCGTGGGCATAGGCGATGACTCCCAGAGCCTGATAACCCTTGGCCAGCGCCGCGATCATCAGGCCGTTCCAGGAAGTGAGGATCTTATCATCCTTTAAAGGGCGAATCCTTTTCTCCCGAGCCAGGAAGAGCTTTTCCCGCGCGCTCTCTAAGGCACCCGCCAGCTCTTTCAGATCCATTTTCGCCTGGGCGGCAAAGAGCGGCGGGGTTTGGCCCATATGAGGGATACTGGTTCCCTCTTCAAAATTGCCCGCGGGCGTGATCCCGTAAAAAAGACAGAAGAGGTCGCCAAGTTCTGCTCCCAAAACCTTTTTAACTTCCCGGGGGGTCCAGAGATAAAAAAGCCCCTCCCGGCCCTCACTGTCGGCGTCCTCTGCCGAATAGAATCCTCCCTCGGGGGCCGTCATGTCCCGGAGAACGTAGGTGAATATTTCCCTCGCCGTGTCTGCATACAGGGGCTTGCCCAGGGACTGATAGGCTTCGGTATAGGCCATCGCCAGTAAGGCTTGGTCATAAAGCATCTTTTCAAAATGAGGCACGAGCCATTTTTCGTCGACGGAATACCGATGGAAGCCAAACCCGATCTGATCGCAAAGGCCGCCGAAGCGCATGGACTCCAGAGTCTTCTCCACCATGTTTTGAGCGCCAGAATCCCGGCTGCGCCGTTGCCATCGCAAAAGAAAGGTCAGGTGGTGCGGGGTCGGAAATTTAGGGGCCTTGCCGAATCCGCCCCAAACGGGATCAAAATT
>Ga0214473_10007886_pt1 | contig 12605 bp, 16 predicted proteins | sample RVTome_7_FD_203509 | JGI IMG/M metagenome (GOLD analysis project Ga0214473, IMG submission 203509) | Soil microbial communities from uranium-contaminated site in the Upper Colorado River Basin, Wyoming, United States - RVT98D197 | ecosystem: Environmental > Terrestrial > Soil > Contaminated >... | reverse complement strand
GACGGCATGCTCGAGCGGACGCAGCCCGGCCTGGTCACGTATGTGAGCCTGTCTCACGCCCTGAACATGCCTGTGCTCGAGCAGCTGCGGGGACTTGTGGAGGGCGTGGCCGACCGCGACATCCAGACCAGGCTGACCAGCGTGGTGGGCTCAGTCATAGGCACGTACGTTGGCCCGGGGGCAGTAGCCCTCTGTTTCATCCAGGAATGAGCGGCGGCGCAAGGGGTGGCGTCTACTATCCCTTGGGTTCTGCGTCTACTCTCCGCCCAGGGAACCTCCTTTCAGCGCCTACCTCCAAAAGAAGCATCGATCCGCAGCAGTTAGAGCGGCCGGTGTCGGTCCTGCGAAGGGTGGGGACGACGACCGAGCGGAAGCTTCGCGGCTTGGGAATAGAGACCGTGCGCGACCTGTTGCTGCACCTCCCTTTCCGCCACGAGCCGCCGTCTCGTATCGCCAACATATGTGAGTTGTCCCTCGGCGAGGAGGTAACGCTGCGTGCGCACATTGTCTCTTGCGCGGTTCGTGAGACCGCCCGTCGCCGGGTAAAGGTGCTTGAAGCCCTTGTGTCTGACAACAGCGGCAGTGTGTTGGCTACTTGGTACAACCAGGCCTATCTGGAGACCGCTTTTCGCGAGCGGCCGGTAGTGCTTCTCAAGGGCGTGCTTCTTAGACAGAGGGGTGCGTCCGTCTTCCTTGTGAAGCGCCACGAGATCTTGAGTGAGGCGGGAGAGAGCCACCACGTTCTCGGCCTGATCCCCGTGTACCCGAGTACGGCCGATCTGAGCGTGCGGACCATCCGCACCGTTTTGCACGAGGCGGCCCCATGTGCTCGCCATCTCATCGACCCGCTACCTGCACGTCTTAAGGCCCAGAGGCGTTATCCGGGGAGGGCGGAGGCGGTGTTGACCTGCCACTTCCCCGCCAGCCTTAGGGAAGCCTTCCAGGCGCGTGAACGGCTGGCGTTCGAGGAGCTGCTACTTCTCCAGGTTGCGGTCATCCGACGTCGCATGGCACAGGATTCCCTGCACAAAGCGCAGCCGCTCGATCCGCCCGCAGGACTTGCCGATGCCTTTATCGCCAGCCTGCCCTTCACGCCCACCGCGGCGCAACGCAGAGTTATCGGCGAGATCGACCGTGACTTGGTCCGACCGGTGCCGATGCGGCGCCTCTTGCACGGCGATGTGGGGTCAGGCAAGACAATGGTGGCCGCATACTGCATGCTGCGGGCGGTGGAGCAGGGGGGGCAAGCGGCCCTGATGGCGCCCACGGAGGTGCTGGCCGACCAGCACTTCTTGGGCTTATCTGGACAACTGGCAGCCCACGGTGTGAGGGTGCGCCTTCTGAAGGGAGGTCAGTCCACCGCGGAACGCAGGGATGTGATCGAGGCTTTAGCGAAGGGAGAGGCGGACGTGATAGTGGGGACGCATGCCCTCATTCAAGAGGACGTGCGCTTCAAAGACCTCAGGGTGGCCGTAGTCGACGAACAGCATCGCTTCGGAGTGCGCCAACGGGAAGCGATCTTGGCTCCGCAAGTACCCGGGCTCTGGGCTCACACTCTGCATATGTCGGCCACACCTATCCCGCGTACTTTGAGCCTGACGTTGTATGGTGACTTGGACGTTAGCGTTCTTGATGAGATGCCCCCCGGGAGGAGGCCTGTCCGTACCCGCCTTGTCTTCAGCGACTCGGAGAGTCGCATGTGGGAGTTTGTGCGGGCGCAGCTGACCCAAGGACGGCAGGCGTACGTGGTGTGCCCGCTTATCGAGGAAAGTGAAGCTTTGCAGACGGCGTCAGCACGCCAAACGTACGACGATCTGGCTGCCGGGGAACTGGCCGGGTTCCGGCTTCGGCTTCTGCATGGGCAGCTCCCCGCTGCCGAGAAGGCCGCGGCCATGGCTGCTTACGTCGGAGGTGACGTAGACGCTCTCGTCAGCACGTCAGTGATCGAGGTAGGGGTAGATGTTGCCAATGCCACTGTGATGGTGATCATGGGTACCCGCCGGTTCGGCCTGTCGCAACTCCACCAGCTGCGGGGTCGAGTGGGTCGCGGAGCGGAGGAGTCGCACTGCTTCTTGCTGGCTGAAGGCGAGGACGAGGCGGTTGTGGAACGCCTGGCGCTATTCGCTCGCACCGACGACGGCTTCGCTCTGGCCGAAGCCGATCTCTTGGCTCGTGGAGAGGGGCAGCTGTTCGGGGAGCGTCAGTCCGGCATCGGCGACCTGGAGGTGGCGTCCCTAGTGCGCGATAGGCGCCTGCTCGAGGACGCCCGCAAGGTGGCGGAGACGCTTCTTCTGGCAGGCGGCTCGGAGCGTGAGGCTCCGGCGCTCCTTCTAGAGGCGGCGGAGACACGCTTTGGCGCCAAGATGACGTGGGTGGAGCGGGTGTGACCGCGCGTCCGGCCGGGAAGGTGCGCATAGTCGCAGGCGCAAAGCGCGGCCACCGACTCGTGGTGCCCCCTGTGGCTGACCTGAGGCCCACCAGTGAGAAGGTGCGAGAAGCCATCTTCGACGTTCTCGGCGCGGTGAGGGATCTCGTAGTGCTGGACCTGTTCGCGGGCACTGGCGCTATGGGTCTTGAGGCGCTTTCGCGCGGGGCCAAGAGCTGCGTTTTCGTGGAGAAGGATACCGCAGTGGCGACCGTGCTCTGGGAGAACATAACTTCGCTCGGCTACCAGCTCTCCTCGCGGGTGATCGTTTCTGATTACCGCCAGGCGCTGCAGCGCCTGGCTGGCGTGAGGAGCGGGTTTGATTTGCTCTTTGTGGACCCTCCCTATAGAATGCTGCCGGACGTGGAAGCGACGCTCGTGCCGCTGCTCTCGTCCGTTCTCAAGGACGACGGGGTCGCGGTGATCGAGGGTGAGCGGGCATTGCAGGTGACGTTCGGCGATGCCCCCTTGTTCGATCGGACCTACGGTGACACCAGAGTCACGATGATCAGGATGAGGAGGAGTATTCGGTGAAGACCGCGCTCTGTCCGGGTACCTACGACCCGGTCACAGTGGGCCACCTCGATGTGATCACTCGGTGCGGTTCCATGTTCGACGAAGTGGTGGTCGCCGTCGTGGACGACCCCTACCGCAAGACAGTGTTGTTCACCGCTGAAGAACGGGCCAATTTCTTGGAGGAGTCCACCAGGCACCTGGCGAATGTTAGGGTCGCTATCATGCGGGGACTGGTCGTGAAGTTTGCGCGCGCAGTGGGGGCGAGTGTCCTGGTCAAGGGGCTCCGGGCTCTCACCGATTTCGAATACGAGTTCGAGATGGCGCAACTCAATCGGAAACTAGACCCCGAACTCGAGACGATGTACCTTATGGCTTCACCCGAGTATTCCTTTCTGAGTTCGAGTGGGGTCAGAGAGATAGCCAAGCACGGCGGGTGCGTAAGCGATCTCGTTCCCGAAGTGGTCGAGCGTCGGTTCACCGAAATGTATGGATCCGTGGAGGGCTAGAGAATGGACGTTCTCGTTCTGATCGACAAGCTGGACGATCTTGTCCACAGTGCAAGCACCTTCCCGATGACCGACAAAGTCATGATTGACCGCGATGAGATCTACGATCTGCTGGACCAGATGCGGGCCACCATCCCTGAGGAGATAAAGCAGGCGCGGTGGATCGTCAAGGAACGTCAAGAGATGCTGCAGGAGGCAAAAGAGGAGTCCGAACGCATTCTTGCAGAGGCACGCGACGAGGCCCAGAGGTTGGCGAGCGAGCAAGAAGTTGTAAAGAGGGCGCAACGTCAGTCTGAGGACATCATCCGCGAGGCCGAAGGTCGGGAGCGCGAGATACGCCTCGGAGCAGAAGACTACGCCGACGAGATTCTGAAGACACTGGAGACCAATCTGGACAAGTTCCTGGCCGCCGTTCAACGGGGCCGGGAGCGTCTGCAGGCGGGTGGGCCCGGCGAGGGCGCCTGAGCGCTCTCGGGTGGCTGCACCGATCGTGTTTCTCGACCTCCGCGGTCTTGCCCTTCGTGGGGGGGATCGCTATGAGGGCGAATACCCTCTGGAGCTGGCCCCGATCGTTCTGGGCGGGGCACACCACGATGTGCTTATCCCTCACAGGGTTGCCGTGGCTGTGGACCGGGTCGCAGGCGGATTCTTGGTCGCTGTCTCGCTTACAGCAAAGGTCTATGGGCCGTGCGCCCGCTGCCTGAGCGAGGTAGCATTAGAGACGCAGGCCCAGCAACAGGAGTTCGTGCCCACAGCCAAAGGCGGGTGGGAAGAGTGCGACCTGAGCGCGTTCGTGGAGGACATGGTCGTCGATGTCGCTGCCATCGCTCGGGAGGCGCTGGTGCTGAGTTTGCCGGGGCAGGTCTTGTGCTCGCCATCGTGTCGAGGGCTCTGCCCTCAGTGCGGCCAAGATCTGAATCGGGGGTCATGTGAATGCGCATCCGAGCATTGCGACGACCGTTGGGGCAAGCTTAGAGACATGAGGTCGGAGCGCTAGGTCGCCCTTCGAACTCCATGTCTCCACGTGCTTGCCCTTGAAATATCGCCCTCGATGGGGTACAAACTCACGGTTTCCCCGTCGGTGAAGAGAGAGGCAGATAATGGCCGTTCCCAAGAGAAAGACCTCACGGGCCCGCAGGGACGCGCGGCGTGCGACTCACGCAGGCGCCGCCCCGACGATCGTCGAGTGCCCTCATTGCCACAGCCCGAGAATTCCGCACCGGGTGTGTCCTACATGTGGCATGTACAATGGGCGGCAGGTGGTCAAGGTCGAGGAGTAGCACGTTCGCATCCGGGCGCGTTTGCCACCGGTCACAGGGAGCCGGATTCGCATGAATATCATTGTGCAAGAGGGAGAGGCTTCAATTAGTCTGGTGACGCCCATCCAGGCGCCGGACGAGAGTCTGCGCACTACTAGCGCCACCAGCGTCGTCGGACCGGTGAAAGTCTACTACCGTGACTTTGAGGTGGTGCTGGTGGCAGCGCGTGAGGGCGCGCTCGAGATCATGCCGGCCGCCATCGGGGCCATCAGCTGGCTCAGAAAAGACCGCCGCTATCAGCTGAAGCCCGGCTCCTAGAGGGAAGCCGGAGCCATCCACGCATGCCCGTTCGCAAGGATCGTTCAACGACCGGCATTGTGTCGGGTGACAACCGCTTGTTTTCGTGGGACGCTGCCTATCCGGCGGCGTTCGTTGCTTGTGGGGCCTGGTAGTCCCACGACTGGAGACACCATACAAGAAGCCTGAGGCGAGGAGGATCCATGGCGCTGGCAGATCCGGCCAAGATAAGGAACATCGCGGTGGTGGGCCACCGCGGAGCGGGGAAGACGTCGCTCGTCGAGGCGCTGCTGTTCACAGTGGGGGCCAAGAACCGGCTGGGGGCGGTCATGGAAGGCACGACCGCCATGGACCACGACGAAGACGAGATCAAGCGCCAGATGACCATATCCGCCGGCATTGCTCACGTGGAGTGGGCGAACCACAAGATCAACTTGATCGACACCCCGGGCGAAGCTTCGTTCATCAACGAGTCTTTGGGCGCTCTCTCTGTGGTCGAAGGCGTTCTCATGGTCGTTAACGCGGTGACCAGGGTCGAAGTGCAGACCGAGAGGGTCTGGAAACGTGCGACGGACATGGGTGTTTCCCGGGTGGTCGCGGTGAACATGATGGACCGGGAGCGCGCCCACTTTGGGGAGACGGTTCAAGCGCTACGCGGTCGGTTCGGTGACGAGGTGGTGGCGATCGCCTTACCCATCGGCGAGGAAGCCGGATTTAAAGGTGTAGTCGATCTGATCAACATGAAGGCTTATACCTATTCCGGCACCACGGGCAAGGGGACTGAGGGACCCGTCCCGGCCGACCTACAAGCGGCTGCCGACACGGCCCGGGAGGCTCTCGTGGACCGGGTAGCCGAAGCCGACGACGTGTTGATCGAGAAGTATCTGGACGGAACTGAGCTCACCAAGGAAGAGATCACCACGGCTCTCAAGGCGGCGATGGCTGGGGGAACTGTCAGCCCGGTCATCCCCGTGGCGGCCACAAAGAACATCGGCTCCGACCGGCTGCTCGACCTTCTCCTGACAGTCCCTTCTCCCGTGTCAAGGGGAGCACGTGTGGCGCTCAAGGGCACCAGCGGCACCGATGAGGTCGAGCTGGCTCCAGCGGCGTCGGCCACGACATCTCTGTTCGTGTTCAAAACCATCTACGACCAGTTCTCCGGCCGGGTCAACCTAGTGCGGCTTTTCTCGGGAAAGATCGCGAGCGACACCCAGTTGCTCAACAGCCGTACGAACGAGAAGGAACGGACGGGCAACATTCTCCTGATGCAGGGTAAGGAGACCAAGACCGTCGAGGAGGCGGGTGCCGGCGACATCGTCGCTCTCGCCAAGCTCAAGGAGACCGGCACCGGAGACACACTCTCCGATCAGACTCGTCCGGTGCGTTTCGCCCGCTACGAGTTTCCGCCGCCTGCCATCTCATTTGCCATCACGCCCAAGACCCGGGGCGACGAGGAAAAAGTGTCCAACGGCCTGAGGCGCCTAGGCGAAGAGGACCCGGCCATGGAGTTGCGCTTCGACCCGCAGACAAAGGAGATGCTCATCTCCGGCACGAGCCAGGTGCATGTGGAGGTCATACTTGACAAGCTCAAGCGCCGCTTCGGCGTGGAGGTCGACCTGCACCCGCCGCAGGTCCCCTACCGGGAGACCATACGTAAGAAAGCGAACGCCCAGGGTAGGCACAAGAAACAGACCGGAGGAAGGGGCCAATTCGGCGACTGCTGGATCGAGGTAGAGCCGTTGCCGCGCAGCGAAGGCTATCAGTTCGAGGACGCAATCTTCGGGGGCTCGATACCGCGGAACTTCATACCCGCGGTGGAAAAGGGTGTCGTCGAGGCGATGGAGCACGGCGTGGTGGCCGGATACCCGGTGGTCGACGTCAAAGTCAAGCTCTACGATGGCTCCTATCACAACGTCGACTCTTCTGAACTGGCGTTCAAGCTGGCCGGCACGCTCGCCTGGAACAAAGCAATGACCGAGGCCATGCCGGTGCTGCTGGAGCCGGTAATGAACGTCGAGGTGCTCGCTCCCGAGGAGAGCATGGGCGACATCATGGGCGATCTTTCCAGCCGTCGGGGCCGGCCGCAGGGCAGCGAAAGCACGGGGGAGATGCACATAATCAAGGCCCAGGTGCCGCTGGCCGAGATGCTCACGTACGCGCCCCAGTTGCGTTCCATGACGGCGGGACGGGGCTCGTTCACGCTTGCGTTCAACCACTACGAAGAGGTGCCGTCCCATCTGGTCGAGAAGATAGTCGCCGAGGCTAAAGCGCGCAAAGCGGGAGAGTCATGACATGGACAAGTGGGTGTGCCTGGTCTGCAACTACATCTACGACCCGGCGGTCGGTGATCCCACGCAAGACGTGCCGGCGGGCACGCCCTTCGAGGAATTGCCGGAAGGTTGGATGTGCCCGGATTGCGGTGTGGGGGTGGAGGAGTTCGAGAAGTTAGAAGACTGACGATGGATCCAGCGGCGATCGAGGGGACGTAGTCCCAGCGCAGTTAAAGCAATTCCCTCTCTGCTCCGATGATGTTGGGCAGGATGGCTGCAATGAATGTTGTATAATTCAATGCATGCAACTCTTGCCATCGGCGGAGGGGAGTTGGACGACGCGAGACCACGGCGAGTGAGCGATCTGCTGCGAGAGGGCTTCGATGGCTTCTCTCGTTCGCAGAAAGCCGTCGCCCGGTATATCATCGACCACCTCGAAGAGGTGGGCTATCTAAGCGCGGAAGAGCTGGGCCAAAAGGGCAACACCTCCAGCTCTACGGTGGTGCGCTTTGCCCAGTCGCTGGGATTCCCGGGGTACCCCGAGTTGCAGAAGACCGCTCGGGACGAATACCGGTTGGGGGCTACGGCTCGTCCCGTGCTCCACGACGATCAATTGGGCTTCGTCATCGAAGAGGACCTCCTTACCCGTTCGCTAAAGACGGATGCCCTCAGCCTCGAAGAGACGATCAGTAAGAACACCCTGGAGCGCTTCAACCGGGCGGTCACGGCCTTGGCGGGAGCGTCACAGGTATTGGTGGTCGGCCTACATGAGGCCGCCATCGTGGCAGAGCACGCCTCATACGTATTCGAGTTGCTGGGTATTCCCTGTCAGGCAGCCACGGGTGGCACTGAGTCCAACGTGGCTCGTCTGAGCCGCCTCGCCGAGGGCGATGTGCTGGTAGCCATCGGTTTCCGTCGGGCTCACTCGGTGACTATCTCATTGGCCCAGAAGGCCTCAGCCCAAGGGGCGACCGTGATCGTCATCACTGACAACTCGTTGTCTGAACTGGCCGGAAAGGGGAGCTTGACCCTTTATGCGGACATCGATTCCACCTTTTTCGCGCATTCGCTGGTGGGTCCCGTCAGTCTGGTGAGCGCCCTGGCCTCGGCGGTCTACAGCCGTGACCGCGACTTGTACGACTCCCGGGTGAGGGCCGTGCGCGACAAGGCAGTCGAATCGGGCTGGCTCCGCTGAACATCGGTGAAGGCGCGGGCGCGTTGAAGGCGTCCGAAGCCTCGGCTAAACTCTGGTCCTGCGCAAGCATGGTTGGAGAGGACGGACTCTCGGGCGGAGGGTTGTGATATGTCGGGGCATTCCAAATGGGCGGGCATCAAGCACAAGAAGGCGGCGGTTGACGCCAAGAGGGGCCAACTGTTCGGCAAACTGGCGCGTGCGATAACGGTGGCCGCCCGTGAGGGCGGGGGCGATCCGGAGCATAATGCCACGCTGGCTCAGGCGATCATCAAGGCTAAAGATGCCAACATGCCTCACGACAACATCGATCGGGCGGTCAAGAAGGGCGCGGGTGCCGGCTCCGACGCCGAAACCTACCTTCATCTCACCTACGAGGGGTATGGGCCCAGCGGGGTGGCAGTATATGTCGCTGCACTCACCGACAACAAGAACCGCACCGCAGCCGATATCCGGTACATCTTCGACCGGGGCGGGGGGAAGTTGGGCACCGATGGGTCTGTAAGCTGGATGTTCGAACGCAAAGGTGTGATTTTTGTGGAGGCGGCAGGTCGTGATGAAGAAGAGGTGATGGTGGCCGCCCTCGACGCCGGTGCTGAAGACGTGGTCTCCGAAGGCGACGCCTTCGAGATCCGCTGTGAAGCGGCCGATTTCATGGCGGTGCGTGCGGCTCTGGAGGCGGCCGGCATCAAATACTCCTCGGCGGAACTTACCATGATCCCCAAGAATACAGTGGCTCTCGATGAGTCCGACGCTCGCAAGACCCTGAGACTGCTGGACGCCCTTGAAGATAACGACGACGTGCAAGAGGTATATGCCAACTTCGACATTCCCGACCACGTGATGGAATCACTCGCCGGGTGAGCGGGATTCCCGGCCGCATGAACGAGTCTGGTGGCCGGGTGTTCTTGGGGGTCGACCCGGGTACGGCGTCTACCGGCTTCGGGGTCATCTCCTTGGCTGGCAACCGACTGCGGGCGCTTGAGTTCGGAGTGGTGCAGACGGCGGCGGGAGTGCCGTTAGAGGAGAGGCTCGAACACATATTCCACGAGGTGAGGGAGCTTCTTCAGCGCCACCAGCCGGCCGCCACCGCCGTAGAGTCGCTGTTCTTCAACGCCAATGTCCGCACGGCACTCGCGGTGGGCCATGCCCGGGGCGTGACGCTGCTCGCCTGCTCGCAGGCGGGTTGCGCGGTGTTCGAGTACACGCCTCAGCAGGTGAAACAAGCGGTGGTAGGCTACGGGAAGGCCAGCAAGGAGCAGGTGATGGAGATGGTGCGAGTACTTCTCGGCTTGCCTGAAGCGCCTCGACCCGATCACGCCGCCGATGCCTTGGGGGTGGCGATCTGCCACGCCAATACGTGTGGCATGCGCGAGAGCGTGGCTCGAAGCCAAGCCCGAGAGGGCCGGAGGCAGGCTGGAGATGTGCAGAGGCAGTCGGCGAATTGATCGAGCGAATCACAGGGACGGTGGCAGCCAAAACCGGGGAAGCCGTGGTCATCGACGTAGGCGGGGTAGGCTTTCTGTTGGAAGTCTCCGCGGTCACGCTGCGCGATGTGCCGGGCTTGGGCGCCGAGACCCTGCTTTTTACGTACTTGCATGTCCGCGAGGAAGCGCTGCAACTCTTCGGGTTCTCCACGGAGGAGGAGCGAGAGTTGTTCCGCCTTTTCCTCGGGGTGAGCAAGATCGGTCCCAAGCTGGCGCTGGCTGCGCTTTCCTGCCGGCGGGCGCCCGACCTCAAACGGGCCCTTGCCGCAGGAGACGTGGCCCTATTCTCTTCTGTACCGGGGATCGGCAGGAAGACGGCGGAACGGCTCATCCTTGAGTTGCGCGAGAAGGTGGGCGAGGCTGGAACTTGGGCCTCAGGAGTCGAATCGCCCGGCGCACTGATGGAGGAGGGTCCGCTGGCCCTGGCCCGAGCGGCTCTGGTGGAGTTGGGTTTCGCCGTGCAGGAAGCGGACATGGTCCTCTCCAGGCTCGAACCCGATCAACCGGTAGAGGATCTGATCCGCCAGGCGCTCGCCCGGCGGTCATAGGACGAGGTGGCAGTGGTGACCGACGGTGACAGGCTCGCAGATCCAGAGGAGATCCCTCAGGAACTGGAAATGGAACGGTCGTTGCGGCCGCGTTCGCTTACTGCCTTCGTTGGCCAACCGGTCCTACGGGAGCAGTTGCAGATCTTCATTGAGGCGGCGACATCTCGGGGCGAGCCGCTCGACCACGTGCTGCTGGCCGGTCCACCGGGACTGGGAAAGACCACCCTCGCCAACATCATCGCCGTGGAGATGGGGGTCAACATCGTCACCACGTCGGGACCGGCCCTCGAGCGCAAGGCTGACATGGCCGCAATTCTCACTCATTTGCAGGAGCGAGATGTGCTCTTCATCGACGAGATTCACCGACTCAACCGGTCGATCGAGGAGATTCTCTACCCGGCGATGGAGGATTTCGAGATCGACATCGTCATCGGGCAAGGACCGAGCGCGCGCACCATCAGGCTTGAAGTGCCCCGCTTTACCCTCATCGGCGCCACGACGCGTTCGGGATTGATTACGACACCGTTGCGCGATCGTTTCGGCTTCTCCCACCGCCTTGATTACTACTCGGTGGAAGAGCTGGCACATATCGTGGGGCGCTCTGCAAGTATCCTGGCCGTTTCCATCGACGATGACGGGGCTCGAGAGCTTGCCCTGCGCTCGCGGGGGACGCCACGGATCGCCAACCGGCTGCTACGCCGGGTGCGCGACTATGCCCAGGTCAGACACCAGGGAAGCATCACCAGTGATATCGCCTTGGAGGCATTGCGCCTGTTCGAAGTTGACGACGAAGGTCTCGATCGGGTCGATCGTGAGATTCTCAGTCTCATCCTGAATAAGTTCGATGGGGGACCGGTAGGGCTGTCAACGCTCGCCGTGGCCATCGGAGAGGAAGCCGACACCATCGAGGACGTATACGAGCCCTACCTTCTGCAGCGGGGCTTTCTCATGCGCACCCCGCGAGGGCGAGTACTGACCCGTTTGGGCTACGAACACTGTGGAGCGACCCCGCCGGTCGCGGCTCAGCCGGCTCAGCCAGATACGCTGTTCCGCTGACGGTCGAGACCGAGCGCTGCCACATGAAGTTGATGCTTCACACGTGCTGCGGTCCGTGCGCCAGCGCCACGATCCCTGCGTGGCGCCAGAAGGGCGCGGAGGTCCTCGGGTTCTTCTACAATCCCAATATCCATCCGTTGCTCGAGTACCGCCGGCGGCTCACCGGGGCTCGGGACCTGTCGCAGATCGTCGCCGCGTCCCTGATCGAGGACACCGCGTACGACCCGGAACAGTGGTTCGCGGAGGTGGGCGGCGAGGAGACGTCGCGTTGCGCGCGTTGCATCGCTCAACGGCTCGAACGGACGGCGAGGGAGGCCGTCGCTCGCGGATGTGATGCGTTCTCCACCACTCTGTCCATCAGTCCCTGGCAGGACCAGGAAGCGATACGAGCCGGGGGTGAGCGCGCCGCCGGCCTTCACGGGGTGGACTTCGCCTACAGAGACCTCCGGCCGCTCTACACGGAATCGCGCCGCTTGAGCCGGGAATGGGGCATCTACCAACAAAAGTACTGCGGCTGCCTGATATCCGAGTGGGAGCGATATCGTGCGCGTTGAGGAACTTGACTTCGACGTCCCAGAGGGGTCGATCGCACAGCGGCCGGCAGAGCCACGCGACTCCTGTCGTCTCATGTATCTAGATGCACGAGGGAACGCGCATCACGGGCGTTTTGTCGATCTTCCCGCGTACTTGAGGCCGGGCGACACTCTTGTGCTCAACGACTCGCTGGTGCTTGCCGCCCGGCTGCGCGCCGCCAAGCAGAGCGGCGGCGCAGTGGAATTGCTGTTCCTGCGGCCGGCGGGTGACGGCATCCAGGCCGGCGGCGAAGGAGCGGTCGCCGAAGGATCAGGCGATGGCGACCGACCAGGTGGCGACGGACTGCCTGTGAGCGACGGGGAGGTGTGGGAGGTCCTGGCGCGGCCTTCCCATCGTCTGCGGCCGGGGACCGTGCTGACCCTCCCCGGGACACAGACCCTCACCCTGCTGGAACCGCTGGGGGAAGGACGTTGGTTGGTGAAAGCCTCGGCCGGGGGCTCTATGGTGGCTCTTAT
>Ga0214473_10007885_pt1 | contig 12606 bp, 9 predicted proteins | sample RVTome_7_FD_203509 | JGI IMG/M metagenome (GOLD analysis project Ga0214473, IMG submission 203509) | Soil microbial communities from uranium-contaminated site in the Upper Colorado River Basin, Wyoming, United States - RVT98D197 | ecosystem: Environmental > Terrestrial > Soil > Contaminated >... | reverse complement strand
GGAAGGGACTGTTGAAATAGTCTCCCGGTCGTCGTTGCGAGCGAAGCGAAGCAATCTCGTCTTCAAGGAAATCATTGGAGTTGAGATTGCTTCGTCCCCCGCTGAGGCGGGGGACCCGCAACGACGTAAAGCAGCTTTTTCAGCAAGCCCGATCTGTAAGTGCTCTTTCTTTATTCATTTTACTTTCCCTTTTCGCAATTGTCCGGGCACAAGCACCGTCCGACTCCACTGCCCAAGTAATCACTCCCGCTTCTGTTACCGGCTTAACTGCCATCGACACTGATAACGACCATGGCCATTCCATTACCGTTAAATGGACTCCATCAACCGATGACGGTGGCGGAGCCAACACTGTCTTGGGCTATCGCGTCATGCGTTCAAGATCTCCCGATGGTCCGTTTGATGATACGGTGGGAATGGTGCCGTTGGGTTCAACCAAATATGAAAACTCCAGTTCGATCGAAGAGGGAGCCGAAGGATTTATACCTGATTACACAGATTTTTATTATCGAGTCGACGCTCTGACCGGCGATCCGGCTGTCTTTTCAACTACAGAAATTACAGGTCCGGTTCACAGTTTTGGCCAATGGTTTAATAAGGGCTTGATTCCCGTCCTTTTTGCCGTAATAATCTTTACCGCCCTCACTGTAGTATTTGTTTCTGCCGCGAAAAAAGGAAAAGAATTGTATGTTCGTCCACTGGCCGGAATCGAAGCAGTCGATGACGCCATCGGCCGTGCCACTGAAATGGGCCGACCGATTCTGTATGTCTTCGGACTGGGGACGGCGTCTGATATTGCCACGATTGCTTCATTTACAATTTTAAGCCGCGTGGCCAAACGTGTGGCCGAATACCAGACAACTTTGATAGTGCCATGCTACGACCCAATAGTGATGGCGGTAGCACAGGATATTGTGAAAACCTCTTATATGGACGCCGGCCGCCCCAATGATTACAAAGAGGATGCAGTTCACTTTATTACCCAGGCGCAATTTGCTTATGTCGGCGCGGTCAACGGCATTATGATTCGAGAACTTCCGGCCACTAACATTTATATGGGGAAATTCTACGCCGAATCCCTGATGCTGGCTGAAACGGGAGTAGTATCGGGCTCAATTCAGATAGCGGGCACCGATGAGATTGCTCAAATTCCGTTCTTTGTGGTGGCCTGTGACTATACCTTAATCGGCGAAGAATTATTTGCGGCCTCGGCTTATCTGGGACGTGAGCCGCTGCTTTTAGGTTCGCTCAAAGCACAGGATTATGCCAAAGCGGCTGTGCTGGTGTTGGCCTTGTTTGGAATTTTAGCAGTAAATTTTGCCGCCGATTTGGAAATGGATTGGCTGGTCGGATTCAAAGAGTTGTTTAAGGTTATCGATTAGTTGGAACAAATATGAGAAGACAGCTTCCATTTTTCTTTGTGTTTCTGTTCGGCACTTTCATGGTGATTCAATATTTTGTGCCGCATGAAATTTCCGAAAGAGCCAAAGAATTTTTGCTGGACTGGATAATTATAATCGGCATTTTTGCTCTGGCGCTGGGAATCTGGTCGCTGATTCACGTCTCAGTTGATAAAATCAATAAACGCAAACCTAATTGGGAATACGCTTTCGTCACGTTGGTTGGACTGGTGGCCATGATATTCTTTGGATTCACGGCCAACATTTCCGTTTCCTGGTGGACTTATTTTGCGGCATTAATTGTCCTTCTGATTTCACTCTGGCTTTTGGTACAGGGGATTCTGGGTGTTGGCGCCGGAGCCACCAGATCGAAAGAAAAGTTTTTTGCAGGCATTGGATTGGCTCTGGTATTTACGCTCATCGCCATCTTTGACAAATCGTGGGCGTTTCATTTTTACACGCCCGAAGGGCTTGAAAACTCAATGTTTAAACATTTCTTCAGCGACATTATGGTCCCGCTTCAGTCCACCATGTTTGCTTTACTGGCGTTTTTTATTTCATCGGCTTCGTATCGTGCTTTCCGCGCCAGAAATTTATTAGCAACGCTTCTTTTGATTGCGGCTTTAATCGTGATGCTCCGTTTTACTCCCGGACCCTGGGGTGATTTGATTTCGAAAACTTCGACCTGGGTGATGAACGTTCCCAATTTGGCCGCCCAGCGCGCCATTGTTATCGGCATTGGACTCGGCATGGTAGCAACGGCCTTAAAAGTTATTCTCGGCATTGAACGCGGTTATATGGGTAAAGGATAGCGGGTAATAGATGAATTTGTTCGAACGTTTCATGAAATTGGATCGCCGCTGGATTTATCTATTCCTTATGGCCGTTTGTCTTCTGGCTTATTATTCGGATTTCACGGTTCCGACTATTCAAGAAAAAGAGACCGGCGCTATATACAATTTCATAGATTCACTGCCGGCCGGTGAAGTCATTTTTGTGGCCATTGACTATGACCCGTCCAGCCAGGCGGAACTTCACCCGATGACCTATGCCATTATGGAGCACGCTTTCAGGAAAAATCTAAAAGTGGTTTTTACGGCTCTTTCGCAAAACGGACCCGGCATGGCCGACCAGGCCATTCACGATATTGCCGACTCGATGAGAATGGAGCAGACTTATAACGGCGTCACTTTTCCCGAGCGTGAAATCGTGAACGGCGTTGATTATTGTTTCCTGGGCTATAAGCCCTATTACGCTCTGGTAATTACGGCCATGGGTCAGGATTTTCGCACTCCCTTCCCGTCGGATTATTACGGCACGCCGCTGGACTCGCTCCCCCTGATGAAAAACGTTCATAATTATGATGATATTTCCATCCTGGTCGATGTTTCCAGCGGGAATATTACCGATGCCTGGATTTCATACGGGCAGGGCAAGTTTGATTTTCCTTTAGCGCTGGGATTAACCGGAGTGATGACGGCGCAGTATTATCCGTTTTTGCAGTCGGGCCAGGTAATGGGCATTATGGGCGGTCTCTTGGGTGCGGCGCAGTATGAAGACATGGCCGACAATCCGGGCTTGGCCAAAGATGGCATGAGAGTACAGCTGTTGGCGCATATGGTCATAATTCTGTTCATCTTGATAGGGAACATCGGCTACTTCGCCGGCCGTAAAAATCTAAAGAAAGTGTAAGCACAAACAGGTATATGGAACTCGGACAGTTTCTCTGGACATCATTAGGGGCCTTCCTGACACTCTCAGTCTTCTCGTTTCTCTATAAGGACAACCCCATGTACAAATTCGCTGAGCATCTGTTCGTGGGTGTGTCGGCGGGATATTTTGTCATAATTCTCTGGCACAACGGACTGGTCACAAACCTGTACGGAAGACTGGCCGACGGTCATATTTATTTTCTGTGGCTGGATTCGGCCAAGTGGTGGTACATCTTTCCGGCTATTCTGGGCATCATGATGTTCACCCGCTTTTCTCGAAAATGGTCTTGGGTGTCGCGCTGGCCGGTGGCTCTTTATATCGGTATCGCCACCGGATTATCAATCCCGCTGGAGATGGCCAATCGCGTCAACCGCCAATTATATGCCATGATGGAACCGATAAATTGGGGAGGCTTTATTGGCAACGGCTGGCTGGATATGGGTTCCGGCTATTCCGACATCATAATTTTTGTCGGCACTGTTTCGGCGCTGATTTATTTCTATTTCTCGAAAGCCCATACCGGCGTATTCGGGAGCGCCGCCAAGCTTGGCATCTGGACTTTAATGATCGGATTCGGGGCCTCATTTGGATTTACGGTGATGGCCCGTATATCGCTGTTGATAAATCGCATTCAGTTTCTGGATAATAATTGGAAACGAAATAGTTTTGACTTTGACAATGAGAATTTCAGCGCCGGCTACCCGGTTTTGTTCTGGTTGATTATCCTCGTCTTTGTAATATATGCTGTCAGTGAATTCCGGAAGTACCTGAAAAACAAAGGCAGCGCTCCCGTAAAATCGGCGTAGCCGCCATTATGCTTCTAGTTCTTAATAAGTTTTTGCATTGAAAAAATTCAAATAGTTTTATTTTTTTTGTTGATTGCCTAATTGAAACATTTATTGTAGTTCCAAGTAGAATACTTCTTAGATTTTCAAGTTGGGAATTTAGTATGAGTTCATTATTTCTAGAATTTCTGCAATTCGAAAGAAATCGAGAATGCGATCTCAAAAGAAAGTTATTGAGAGTCTCCGTAAGTCCGTTGCCCGACAATGGGTTAAACGAGTTTAAGTCATATCATATAACTCATTGCAGTTCAGGAGGTTAAAAATTACATAAAATTACATTTAAAGTAGGGCTTTAATTTCCTGCAAGTTAAGAGATTAAATCTCTTCGATTTAGAGAAAAATCACTTGACATACAGGAACGGATTTCCTACAGTCACCGGTGGAGGAACCAATAGGCCAGTGAAGGCCGGTTTATTAGAGGAACATGAGGGTAGCAATTCCACAGGGAAAGCGAGGTAGGGAATGGCTCGGAGCAATGGAACCGAACCAGCCACGTCCGTTCAACAGGCAGAAGAACCGAAGAAAAAGCGGCAAATCATCATTAGTGGTAACCTTTCAAACGCAGAGGCCAGAAGGGAATACCAGCGACGCTACTACCAGATGCACAAGGAAAAGGCCAAGGAATACCAGCGGCAGTACAATCTGACCCACAAGAAGAAGGCGCGCATTGGCAGAGGAAAGGGATCTGATGCGCCGCGGGAAGTTATCAGAACCACCTTTAACACCAATGACTTGATGCATTCTCCCGTCGAAAAGACCATCCGTATGCTGGAGAAGATTATCAACGGAGAGCGCTTTTTTACAATGTAATTGCACAACCCCATTAGACAAAACAAAGGGCGATTGAGAATTATTTGGTTCTCCATCGCCTTTTAGTTTGCCTAAGCCGTCATTTTTTGGTACTTTTCATCCCCAATTCTTTATGAAAATAGGAGCCAAGTTAAACTATGACCACAGTTAAGGTTGCCCCCAAAAAGCGCGGCCGCCCCAAAAAGGCCGAATCGGCAGTAAAAGAGCCAAAATCGGTCAAAATCAAGCGGACTCGTGAAAAAAAATCAGAGAAACCTGTCTTACACATAGATAAGCCAGCCAGTTACTATTATTACTTCGGACCCGAGAGAGCCGACGGCAACGCCCAAATGAAGGATATTTTGGGTGGAAAAGGGGCTAATCTCGCCGAAATGGCCGCGGCTGGTATAAGCGTTCCGCCCGGTTTTACCATATCGACCGGTGTTTGTCAGCTTTTCTATGACAACGGCATGGAAGTACCTGAACAGATTGATAAGGAGCTTGAGAACTTTGTCGCGCTAATCGAAAAATCCGTCGGCAAAAAATTCGGCGACAAAGACGACCCACTGTTGTTGTCTGTTCGCTCCGGCGGCAAACACTCCATGCCCGGCATGATGGATACGATTCTCAATTTGGGAATTAATGACGAGGCGGTATTGGGGATCGACAAAAAAACCGGTAATATGCGTTTTGCCCTTGATAACTACCGCCGCTTTATCGAAATGTTCGGTGAAGTAGTCATGGGGATAGACAAAGAGCAGTTTGACGAAGTCATCCAGAAGAAAAAAATTGAACGCCGTATCCGGCAGGACAGCTCTCTTCAGGAAGCCGACTTAAAAGATATCATTAAGAAATATAAGAACATCATCACCAAAAATACCGGTGAGATGTTTCCCACCAGTCCCTGGAAACAACTGCGCATGGCGCGCGATGCCGTATTTCGCAGTTGGAATAATCCCCGAGCCATCAGTTATCGCCGCATAAATCATATTCCGCCGACTCCCGGCACGGCCGTAAATGTTCAGGCGATGGTATTCGGCAACATGGGGGATAAATCTGCCACCGGAGTGGGATTCACGCGTAATCCTGGAACCGGCAAAAAAGAATTGTACGGAGAGTTTCTGATAAATGCTCAAGGTGAAGATGTAGTAGCCGGCACCCGCACCCCCCAGCCCATCGGCGAGCTCAAAAAGGAAATGCCGGTTATTTACAAACAGCTTAATGATATAGCCGAGAAGCTGGAAAAACATTACCGCGACGTGCAGGATTTTGAGTTTACCGTCGAAGAGGGAAAGCTCTACATGCTACAGACGCGCTCCGGCAAGCGCAATACTCAGGCCGCAGTCAAAATTGCCGTTGACATGGTTAACGAAAAACGAATAACCAAAGAAGAAGCGCTTTTGCGCATTAGGGCAACCGATCTCGACCAGCTTTTGCACCCCACCATTGATCCCACGGCAGAATTTCAAGTTGTCGCAAAGGGCTTAGCGGCCTCGCCGGGAGCGGCTTCGGGAAAAGTTTATTTCAACTCTGAAGACGCCGTCAAGCATGGCAAAAGAAGCAAAGTCATTTTAGTCCGCGAAGAAACCAATCCGGACGATATCGAAGGCATGAATGTCGCCATCGGCATTCTGACCGCGCGCGGCGGGATGACTTCTCATGCCGCAGTAGTTGCTCGCGGTATGGGGAAATGCGCTGTCTGCGGAGCCGAGTCGATTCGCGTTTATCCGGACAAGAAGAGATTTCAAGTCGGCAAACTTACGATAAAAGAAGGCGACGTAATCACGCTCAACGGCTCTACCGGTGAAGTAATTATCGGTGAAGTGCCCACGGTTGAGCCGGAACTCTCTGAAGAATTCGCCGTGTTTATGAATTGGGCTGATGAAGTCCGCACCCTTCGCATTCGTGCTAATGCCGATACACCCAGAGATGCCGCGCAATCATTGAAGTTCGGCGCCGAAGGCATCGGTCTCTGCCGCACCGAGCATATGTTTTTTGCCGAAGACCGCATCCCAATCGTGCAGAAGATGATTATCGCGGACACCCCCGAAGGCCGCCAGGCGGCCCTGGACAAACTTATGTCCATGCAGAAAAAAGATTTCAAGGAAATCTTTTCGGTTATGGACGGATTTCCTGTCACCATTCGCACACTCGACCCGCCGCTTCACGAATTTTTGCCGCGCAAGGAAGTCATTCAAAAGAAACTTGAAGAGCTCGACAAGAAATCCGACCGCTACGAAGAGGATTTGGAGGAACTGACCAAGATTTTAGAAAGAATCGATGAACTGGTCGAAGTCAACCCCATGCTGGGTCATCGCGGTTGTCGCCTGGGAATTGTTTTTCCGGAAATTACTGAAATGCAGGTGCGCGCTATTATGGAAGCGGCCTGTGACGTGGCCAAAGACAACAAGAAAGTTATTCCCGAAATAATGATTCCTTTGGTAGGCCATGTTAATGAATTCAAAAACCAGAAAGAAGTGGTTGATAGAATAGCCGGCGAAGTTTTGTCACGACACAAAAAAGTCGCTGTCGAATACAAAGTCGGCACGATGATTGAAATCCCGCGGGCGGCCGTGACGGCTGATGAAATCGCGCTGGAAGCCCAGTTTTTCAGCTTCGGCACCAACGACTTGACTCAAATGACCATGGGATTCTCTCGCGATGACGCCGCCAAATTCCTGCAGTATTATCTCAACAATGGCATTCTGGAAGAAGATCCGTTCGTTTCCATTGACCGCAAAGGTGTGGGGCAGTTAGTTAAAATGGGTTTTGAAAAAGGACGCGCCGCCAGACCTGAACTAAAGGTTGGTATTTGCGGCGAACACGGCGGAGATCCCAGTTCCATTGAATTCTGCCATTTAGTTGGACTGGATTATGTCTCCTGCTCTCCATATCGCGTGCCGATTGCCAGATTGGCCGCCGCCCAGGCGACTCTAAAACACGGCGGCAGTGCGGACAAAGAGCCGAAAAAGAAAAAAGCAAAAACGCCGGGTCCTGTAACTGAAGCTTGACGGACTCGACCATTTGCATATATCTGTGTTGAATTCGTCTGGCAACTTGCGATTGCTTGATTTGCCGAGAAGCCCGTCATACTTCGACTCAGCTCAGTATGACTGTGAACGGAATAGATTAATGGCAAGCGCAAGTATAAATAAATATAGTCAGCGCAACCGGATAATGGACATGAGTATATCGGCAAATATTTTCAGGCGGCGTCACACTGAGCGGAGTCGTAGGGTGACTCTAACTGAACAAATGTCGACGTTTACTCCCACGAAAATGACAATTTCAACAAGCCCAGTTTATAACGGCTGAAATCTAATGCCACATCAGTTAGACGGCATTTTCAAACCCAGTTCAGTGGCGGTAATTGGGGCCTCGACTCGCAGAGGAACCATTGGCCGCGAGACTCTCCATAATATCCTTATGGCGGAGTTCAACGGCAAGGTCTTTCCGGTTAATCCGAAAGCTTCGGTCATTCATTCCATCAAGGCATATTCGACAGTACTTGATGTTCCCGATCCGGTGGATTTGGCTATTGTTATCGTACCTAAAGAATTCGTAAAAGAAGCCATAATTCAGTGCGGCGAAAAGGGAGTCAAGGGCGTTGTCATAATTTCCGCGGGATTTTCCGAAGTCGGCCCCGCAGGAAAAGAGCGCGAACTGGAAGTCTTGAAAGAAGTGCGCCGATTCGGCATGCGCATGATTGGCCCAAACTGCTTCGGCGTGGTGAATACTCATCCGGATATCAACCTAAATGCCACATTTGGCAAAACCTTTCCGAAAAGAGGGCGTATAGGATTTATTACTCAATCGGGTGCGATGGGGGAAGCCATCATGAATCACGCCCGTGAACTTAATATCGGCTTTTCGATAGTGGCCTCGATCGGCAACAAAGCCGATTTGTCTTCGAACGATATTCTGGAATATTTCCGCAATGACCCTGATACTGATATTGTCCTGCTCTATCTCGAAAACTTCGGTAATCCCAGAAATTTCACTCGAATTGCCGGAGAGTTCTCACGTCATAAACCAATTGTGGCGGTGAAATCGGGTCGCACATCCCTCGGCGCCAAAGCGGCCTCGTCTCATACCGGCTCGCTGGGCGGCCTAGATGTCGGTGTTGATGCGTTGTTCGAGCAGACCGGCGTGATGCGTGTCGAAACTGTTCAGGAATTATTTGACGTCGCCGCGGCGCTTTCTAATCAGCCCGTTCCAAAGGGGAACCGGGTGATGGTGGTGACCAATGCCGGTGGACCTGGGATTCTGGCGACTGATGCGTTAATCAAAAATGGCATGGAAATGCCCCCGTTGGCTCCGGCGACCGTCAAGAAACTAAGGAAATCGATAGTGGCCGAGGCTTCCTTTTCAAATCCCATGGACATAGTCGCCGGCGCCGGTGCCAAAGAATTCAAGATTACTTTAGATGCCATCAAAAATGACAAAAACTATGATGCCATCATCACCATTTTTGTGCCGCCGGTGACTACTGATCAAATGGAAGTAGCGCGAAATATCTATGAGTCAATCAAGGAAACCGATAAAACTGCCCTAGCTTGTTTTATGGGCATGGGCGAAGGATCCAATGCTATAGAATTCCTCCGAGAAAATCATATTCCGGTTTATATGTATCCCGAAGCGATGGCCACGACTCTGGCCACTATACACGGTTACTACCAATGGCTCAAAAAACCGAAAGGGCGCATCCAAAAGTTCGCGGTCGATTCGCTTCAAGTGAAGCAAATCCTTGAAGAAGCGCGCAGGAAAAAGCAAACAGCCATTATCGGCGATAAAGCCATCAAGATTCTGAAAGCTTACGGCATTCCGGCAGTTGGCTACGAATACGCATTTACCGTAGAAGAAGCCGAAGCCGCCGCCGACAAAATTGGCTTTCCGGTGGTAATGAAAATCAACACTCCGGCGATGCTCCACAAAACCGAGTCCGGTGGAGTACTGGTCGATTTGCGTAATGCCGACGAAGTCAGCGAGGCGTTCAAAAAACTAAATTCTCGGATAGGAAAACTAAAGAAGAACGAAACATTCTCGGTGGCCATCCAGAAAATGATCAAAGGCGGAGTCGAGACGGTCATTGGCTTGACCACCGACCCGAAGTTCGGACCGTTAATCATGTTCGGATTGGGCGGAATCTTTGTGGAGATTATGAAAGATGTATCTTTTAGAATCCACCCGTTGACTACGCAAAGCGTCAAGGAGATGATTCGTTCGCTTAAGTCATATCCTCTGTTGACGGGATTTCGGGGCGCTAAACCGGTGGATTTGGATACAATCGAAGAAACACTTCTGCGAGTTTCGCAGTTGGTCAGGGACTTCGACGATTTCAAGGAAATGGACATCAACCCTTTTATAACCGGTTCTTCTAAAAGCCAGTGCCAGGCGGTTGACGCCCGCTTTATCATCAAAAATACTTGATCTTTGGGGAGAGCGACAACATACTTATAAGTTGACCTAATTGTAACTGCCGCTTACTATTCGTTCGGAATAATATTTTACGCTTGGGACAAATATGCGATATGAAATAAAATCAATCCGGCTGTGGTCATTTTTGAAGGTCGCCTTTTTTCTGAATATTATCGTGGGGTTTTTGAGCGGCTTCTTTTTTGCGTTTTTTACGGCGGCTATTATTTCGGCATTAGGCAACGTGGGAGGATTGTCACCCTATGGATTTGAATTGCCCCAGGAATTCCCGGTCGGATTTCTTTTTGTCATTTATCCGTTCATCGGTGCGGTAACCTGTGCGATCTTTCTGACATTATTCGAATTTATCCTCATCGGACTGTACAATGCCATTGCCAAAATCACCGGCGGCGTTGAACTGAATCTGAATGTCGTTGCTGAAGAAATTCCGGCACAACAGCCACTTTACGCATACACGCAAATGCAGACGACTGTGCCGCCGCCGCCTTCGCCAGTGGCATCAGCGCCCCTTCCGGCTGTAGCGCCGAAACCTCCGCCGCCGGTAGTTAAGCCAAGACCAGAGTCAGGCATTATTGAAACTACACAGCCCCCCGTCGAAAACCCTGCGCAGAACCAGAAACCTCCCGACCCCGAATTTCCCACCAGAACCGTCGGCGGCTGACCGATTGGCGTAACCACTTTGCTTAATTATGTCAATTTCTGATATTCGAGTACGAATCGCCCCATCGCCATCGGGCTATCTCCATGTCGGCACTGCCCGCACGGCAATTTTTAATTATCTCTATGCGCGGCATTTTGAAGGGAAGTTTCTTATTCGTATCGAAGACACTGATGTCGAACGTTCAGACCGGTCACTCGTCCAGCCAATTATTGATGCTCTCAAATGGCTGGGCATTGAAAGCGATGAACCAATTATCTACCAATCGCAGCGAACTGATATCTACCGTAATTATGCCAAAAAGATTTTAGAAAGCGGACACGGCTATCGCTGTTTTTGCACTCCGGCCGAACTCGAGGCCGAGCGCGCCAAATCTATTGCCGAGAAAAAGCCGCATAAGTACGGCCGCAAATGTCTGCAACTGTCAGAGAAAGAAATTCAAGCAAAAATTGCAGCTGGCCTAACATTTGCCATTCGGTTAAAAATTCCAGATGGAGAGACGGAGTACAACGATATGGTCTCCGCAGTTATTAAAAGACAGAATGTCGAAATTGAAGATTTCATAATTGCCCGATCAGACGGCACCGCTACTTACAATCTGGCCGTAGTAGTTGATGACCACGAAATGAAAATCTCGCACGTCATTCGCGGCAACGACCACATCACCAATACTTTCAAGCAAATTCATATTTATCGCGCCTTGAATTGGTCGATACCTGAATTCGGACACGTCCCGCTTCTGCTTCGCCCCGATAAAAAGAAAGTTTCAAAACGTCTCGGTGACAAAGATGTCGCCGACTACGCCAGCGAAGGTATTTTACCTGAAGCGATGTTTAATTATTTAAGTCTGCTCGGTTGGTCGCCGAAAACGGAAAGAGAGATCTATACTCCGGAGGAACTCATTCAAATCTTCAACCCGGCTAATTTTAATTCATCCAATGCCGTGTTCGATGAAGAAAAACTCATCGCATTTAACAAACAGCATATCTTGATGAAGAACTCACGAGAAATCCTGGAATTTATCAAGAATCTCGATGAAAGCAAATTAAAGGAGCACTACGCCCAAGCGGAGAATGTTAACATCACCGGCATACTAATGACCTTGCAAGCCATGAACGCTGACAATGAAGAGGGAAGGGAAAGATCCGGCCGAATAGTCGACTCACTAAAAGAACGTGTCAGAACATTGCTCGACTTTGCCACCTTAGGCAGCTATTTCTTCACGGACGATTTGAGCTACGACGAAACTGCCGCCCAGAAACAGTTCACTTTGGAAAATGCAGATCTGTTAATGAATTTAGCCGATAGATTCGACGGGCTTCAATCATTCGATAAACAGTCCTCCGAGCAGGCCCTGAATTCTCTGGCCGATGAAAAGGGAATTAAGCGAGGTCAGCTTATTTATCCCACCCGTTTAGCCGTATCCGGCATGACTGTCGGGCCGGGTCTGTTTGATATTCTGGACATTCTCGGCAAAGAAAAGTCGGTCGAACGTTTGCGCAAGGCGGTCGAATTCATCACAGCCAAGAACTAATTTCGGCTTTCATTTCATAACTTGTACTTGCATAAAAAATGAAATAGATTATTTTATCCTTTGGACAGGGTACCCCCGGACGCTTTCTACCAACTGTACTTTTTCGTTTTCGGAACGATGGTGTTGCTATGAAGAAACCATCTCAAAAGAGCGATGTTCTAAAAGTCGGCGACCACGCCCATGATTTTTCACTCCCCAGCCATAACGAAGGTGAGTTAAATCTGAAATGGT
>Ga0214473_10007884_pt1 | contig 12606 bp, 6 predicted proteins | sample RVTome_7_FD_203509 | JGI IMG/M metagenome (GOLD analysis project Ga0214473, IMG submission 203509) | Soil microbial communities from uranium-contaminated site in the Upper Colorado River Basin, Wyoming, United States - RVT98D197 | ecosystem: Environmental > Terrestrial > Soil > Contaminated >... | reverse complement strand
CGATGCTGCGCCGCCAGGCGATGGAGGTCGCCTGCGCCATCCTCCACGAACCGGAAGCAGAGGCGCGATTCGAGGAGACGAGCGAGCTGTTCGTCACTCTCGAGACGACGCTCGCGGTGTCGGACGTCATCATGGAAGCCACGCGTCGGGTCTCGAGCCCGGGGCGTGCTCTCGAAGCTCTGGGGCCGGACAAGCTCTTCCAGCCGGTCGAGTCTTCTTTTCTCGTGGAATGCTCGGGATTGACACCGGAGGACGTCTACCTCCTTTCTCGCTTCCAGGGCGGCTCGACGGTCGCTGGCGTATTGAAGGCGACCGGCCTCGGGGAGGAAGCGGTGATGCGGTCCGCGCTCGGTCTCATCGAGTGCGGCATGCTGGAGCCCGATGGCGGGGAGCCCGCACGAAAGGAACGAGCGCTGCGTGACGAAGTTCATCGGATGTTCGAGCTGCTCAAGACGAAGGATCCCTGGCGGGCCCTCGAGTTGCCCACCGACGTCGGAATCGAAACCGCCCGGGATGCCTTTCGAGCGGCGGTCCGCAAGTACCATCCCGACCGCTACCGGCGGGTGAGCGAGCCGGACTTTCAGTGGGAGCTCGCGAGCGTCTGCGAGAGCTTCACCAACGCCTTCACTTGTCTCACGACGGCGCTCAACCTGCGCCGGACGGCTGCCGCGCACGATACCGCGATCCCGCTCGCCTCGACGATCGAGACGCCGGTAGCGAGGGCGCCGTCGATCGACCCCGTCTCGGCGCCGGAGCCGGCGAAGGGCGAGCCGGAGACGCGCTGTGACGCCGAGGTCTACTTCAAGGAAGCCAAACACGCGATGCTGCGACAGGACTACTGGCGCGCGATCGAGCTTCTTCGCGTCGCGGTCGATGAGCGCGGCGACCATGCACCCTCCCATTTCCTTCTGGCCGAAGCGCTGTCGAAGAACCCGCGGTGGCGGCACGAGGCGGAGAACGTCTACCAAAAGGCCATCGCCCTCGACCCCCGTCGCCGCGAGTACTATACAGCGCTCGCGAAGCTCTACCAGGGCGCCGGCCTCAGTCATCGCGCCGAAAGCCTGGAACGGCAGGCCCAGGGGATGGGCCTGGCCATGAGCGACGTCGCCTGAGCGGTACGGATCCCGACCCGCCGCCGTTCCGATAGAGTCTTCCAGAACCTCATTCGTCCGTTGGACTTTCTGCGGTTCGCGGTGGCACTCCACCACCTCGGCCGGCGTAAACGGGTAGTCGAACCGGTAGCATTCATCAACTCGGTTTACGTCTGACCGACGGTCTTCCCGGGCCTGTAGAAAAACGTCCTGCGAAACGGCTAGACTCGGCTCCTGTCGAAAGGAGCGGATCATGAAGGGCCTCATGATGGACTACCCTCTGACCATCGATCGCATCCTGGAGCATGCCAACCGCCTCTACCCCGACAAGAACATCTACACGAAACTTCCCGATGGCTCGATGCATCGCTACACCTACGCGCACCTATTCAAGCGGGTAAAGCGGCTGGGAAACGTCCTGGAGCGCCTGGGCGTTGCCCGGGGGGACCGCGTGGGGACTTTCTCCTGGAACAACTACCAGCATCTCGAGCTCTATTTCGGAATCCCCTGCGCCGGTGCCGTATGCCACACGATCAACATTCGGCTCTTCCCCGATCAACTCGCATTCGTCATCAATCACGCGGAAGACCGGGTGATCTTCGCCGATGGAACCCTCCTCCCGCTTCTCGAGAGGGTGGCGGAACGAATCGAGGGCGTTTCGCACTTCGTCCTCTTCAACGCCGACAAGGGGGTAGAGACCAGGTTGAATAACGTTCTCCACTATGAGGAGCTGATGGCGGATGTCGACGAGGAGTTCGACTGGAGAGTCTCGGATGAGAACGAGGCCATGGGGCTCTGCTACACCAGCGGCACCACCGGCGATCCCAAGGGAGTTCTCTACAGCCACCGATCGATGTACCTGCACACCATCGGCGAATGCCAGGCCAATGCCCTGGGATTGGCCGAGAACGACGTGCTGCTCGCCGTCGTGCCCCAGTTCCATGCCATGGCCTGGGGCCTTCCTTATGCTTGTGCCAACGTGGGCGCCGACCTGATCTTGCCCGGACCGCATCTGAATCCCCACGCCATCGCGGAGCTCATCGTGGGACACGAAGTCACGGTGGCCGCGGGTGTGCCCACGATCTGGACCGGTCTCTTCCACGAGCTGAAATCGAATCCCCGCGACGTTTCCACCGTTCGAGCGCTGGTGGTGGGGGGGGCGGCCATGCCCCGAGCCCTGATCGAAGCTTTCGAGAAGGATCTGGGGGTCAACGTGCTCCAAGCCTGGGGGATGACGGAGACGTCCCCTCTGGGGACGGTGTCGATTCCGAAGCGCCGACACCGGAAGCTTCCCGAGAACGAGCTGTGGGACGTCAAGGCCAAGCAGGGGTATCCCGTGGCAGGCGTCGAGCTCAGGCTCGTGAGCGAAAGCGGCGAAGAGCTCCCCTGGGATGGCGTCACCATGGGAGAGCTGCAAATCCGAGGACCCTGGGTCGCGAACGCGTATTTCAAGCTCGGCGCGTCCGCCGAGCACTTCACCAAAGACGGTTGGTTTCGAACCGGGGACGTTTCCACGATCGACGAGGACGGCTTCATGCACATCACCGACCGCGCCAAGGACCTCATCAAGAGCGGCGGCGAGTGGATCTCGAGCGTCGCCATCGAGAACGCCCTCATGGCTCACCCGAAAGTGCGCGAAGCCGCCGTCATCGCCATCCCCAGCGAACAATGGAGCGAGCGGCCCCTGGCAGTCGTGGTGCCGGCGCCGGGCAGAGGGAAGGTGACCCACGAGGAGCTGGCCGAGCATCTGCTGGCGCACTTCCCTCGATTCTGGCTGCCCGACGAAGTGGTCTTCCTGGAGGAGATCCCGAAGACGAGCGTGGGAAAGTTCGACAAGAAAGTGCTGCGTCACCGCTACGCCGAGGGCCAGCTCGGCTGAGTAAGGATCGGAAAAATCACTCAGGGCACGCCACTCACCGTCGTCTTCGTGATCGGCCCCGGGAGCGGCTTGCGCGGAAGCATCTCCTCTCGAACCGCGGCCTGATGCACGAAAGCGGCCACGATGGCTGCCGCCTGCATCAGGTCGGCGGCCTCGATGTGGTCGTAGACGTCGAGGTTTGAGTGGTGGGTCCGCGAGCCGTAGTCCAGCGGATCCTGAATGAACTGGAAGCCGGGAAGCCCGACCGCATCGAAGGAGAGGTGGTCGGTGCCGCCAGTATTGCGAATCGACAGAGTGTTCGCGTCGAGATCCTGGAACGGTTGGAGCCAAGCCTCGAAGATGGGCCGCACCATCTCGTTTCCCTGAAGATAGACGCCGCGAACCTTTCCCGATCCGTTGTCGACGTTGAAGTAGGCGGCAAGCTTCGCGTGCTCGGCCTGAAGGGTCATGGTCAAAGGGTCTCCGAAGTGCTTCTTGATGTAACCGAGCGACCCGAGGAAACCTTGCTCCTCTCCTCCCCAAAGACCCAGGCGAACGGTGCGATCCATCTCCAGGTGGAGCGTTTTCAGAACCCGCATCGCTTCCAGCATGACCGCGCTTCCCGCTCCGTTGTCGGCGGCGCCCGTGCCGCCGTGCCAGGAATCGAAGTGGGCGCCCAGCATGACCACCTCGTCTTCCTTCTTCCCCCCGGGGATTTCCGCCACGATGTTCATTCCCTTCGGGGTGTCCTGGAACCGCGCGTCGAGATCCACCTCCAGCTCGACTCCAAACTTCTTGTCGAGAAGGCGGGCGAGGCGGTTGTAGTGCTCGGGGGCGAGGACGATGCTCGGCGGCGCCTTCGGCGCGTCCGTTCTCCACGAGCCCGCCGACTCCGAGAAGATGATGCTTCCGTCGCCGCGCGGGTCGGTGGAGAGGATCGCCAGTACCCCTTCCTCGTCGAAGAAACGATTCAGGTCGTCCTCTACCCGCGTCAGTCGGTCGAAGTATTCGTTCTGGACGATGACCGGCCCGTAGTCGAGGAAAACGTCGAGCTCTTTCGGATCCGAGGGAAGCCTGTCCAGCGGGTAGGTGAACGCCGGGACCCGCGCCGGCTCGGGCGCCTTGGCGATTCCGGCGAGGTCATCGGGGGCGAGCCGTCGCATCGCGGGCTTCGTCGCCGGCTCGAACTTCCGAATCGGCGAGATCATGACGATCTTCCCGGAGAGCTTTCCTTTCTGCTTCTCGACGTAGTCCTTGACGGCACCCTTGAGCTTCCCCAGGTCGTACCACTGGAGCGGCACCTCTTCGCTGAAGAGCGGCGCCTCGACCACGAGACCCCGGACGGGCCCCTTCGTCCCCGAGCACCAAGCCTTGGGGACTCCGACGAGCGAGACCTCGGCGGGTCGCAGCATATGGACCGCGAGCCGGCGATGGGACCATCCACGGCCCAGGTCCCCCCACTCCTCGAGGTGGGCTTCGGACAGGCCCCACTCTTTCAGCCGCGCCACGGCCCAGTCCGCCGCGGCGGCGTAGCCGGGAGAGAAGCTCAGCCTCGGTCCATGGACGTCGGTCAAGTAAAAGAGGTTGTCCATAACCTGGGATCGCTGGAACGCCTCTTCCTTGATCCGGTGAATGACGGAGAGATCCACTTTCTCTTGGGCCTCGAGAAGGCTCGCGGGGACGAAGAGGAGGGAGAGGAGGAAAACCCGGCTACGCATTGTCCGCTACTCCTTGGCTTCGGAACGTTCGGTGCTGGCCGAAGGATAGGTAAAGTCGGTCTCGTCCGGCAACCTGTGGGGACCGTCGACCCGAGTTTGACAGGGTACCGCGCCGGCGATAGGTTCCGCCCGAGATCCTCGAATGCTCAATAGCGAGCCACCCTTCCGAGCGGAGCACATCGGGAGCCTCCTCCGCCCGGCGGAGCTTCGCGAAGCGCGGCGCGCTTTCGAGGAGGGTGCCCTTGCGACGAGAAGCTGCGTCAGGTCGAGGACCGCGCGATCGAAAGCGCGGTCGCCGGTGAGGTTCTTCCTGCGCAGCGTGACCTCTGCCCTGAGACACTACCGCAAGCTGCTGGCTCCGAAAGGGCCGGAAGGTGTACGCTCCTGCCAGTTTCGGGAATCCAGGTGAAACCCTCCACGTTGCGGTCCGCCTGGAGAGAGGAGTGAGCTCATGTCGCGAATGATCAGGCAATCGGTGGCCTCGTTCGTGTTCCTCGTCGGGTTGGTATGGGTGGCAAGTGTATCGGGCCAGTCCGGCGGGATGCCCAGCACCCAGAATGGCGAGTGGCCGCACTACAACGCGGATCTGAAAGGGACCAGGTACTCTCCCTTGGATCAGATCGACGCGTCCAACTTCAACGAGCTGGAGGTCGCCTGGCGTTTCAGGACCGACAACCTGGGCCCCCATCCCGAGTTCAAGTTGGAGGGGACGCCGCTCATGGTCAAGGGCGTGCTCTACACGACCGCCGGCACGCGCCGATCGGTCGTCGCGCTCGACGCGAAATCCGGGGAGCTGATCTGGGCGCACAGCCTCCGCGAAGGCAAGCGCGCCGCGGTCGCCCCCCGGCAGCTCTCGGGCCGCGGGCTGGCGTACTGGACCGACGGCAAGGGTGACGACCGCGTTCTGTACGTCACGACGGGCTATCGGCTGGTGGCGCTCGAAGCCAGGACCGGCACCGTGATCGGCTCGTTCGGCGAGGAAGGGATAGTGGACCTCAAGGTCGGCGCGGTGAAGGGAGCCGATCAGCCGATCGATTTGGAGACCGGTGAGATCGGCATCCATTCGACACCCGTCGTGGTCGGGGACGTGGCGATCATCGGCTCGGCCATGAGGGAAGGCGCGACGGTCTCGACCCACAACAACACCAAAGGACTGGTGCGTGCTTTCGACGTGCGGAGCGGCAAGCTCCTCTGGACCTTCCATACCATCCCGCGGCCCGGCGAGTTTGGCAACGAAACGTGGGAGAACGATTCGTGGGCCATCAACGGCAACGTGGGCGTCTGGACCCAGATCAGCGTGGACGAGGAGCTGGGATTGGTCTACCTGCCGGTGGAGACCCCCTCCTCGGACTACTACGGCGGGCACCGGCCGGGGGACAACTTATTTGCCGAGAGCCTGGTCGCGGTCGATCTCAAAACCGGGCAGCGGAAGTGGCATTTCCAGCTGGTGCACCACCCCATCTGGAACTTCGACAATTCCTCCGCGCCGATCCTGGCGGACATCAACGTCGACGGCCGAGCCATCAAGGCCGTGGCGCTGCCGAGCAAGCAGGCCTGGCTCTACGTCTTCGATCGGGTGACCGGCCAGCCGGTGTGGCCGATCGAAGAGAGACCTGTGCCGCAGTCCGACGTGCCGGGCGAGAAGACCTCGCCGACGCAGCCGCACCCGACCAAGCCGCCCGCCTATGCCAGGAACTTCCTCAACATGCCAGACGACTTGATCGACTTCACGCCCGAGCTGCGGGCCCAGGCGCTCGAGACTCTGAAGCGGTACAAGTGGGCGCCCACGCCCTTCGCCCCCGCGATTCTGGGCCACGTCGACGGCTTGCTCGGCGCAATTACCGGTGGAACTGCGACCAACTGGCCCGGCGGGGGTTACGATCCCGAGACGCACGTGGTCTATGCGCCGGCGGGAAACACCCCCGGCGAGAGGTCGATCACCGCACCGCCCGCGGGATTCTCGGATATCCAGTACGTTTCGGGAGTCGGCGGGCGACCCTTCAGGCAAGTATGGGGCCCGGGTGACTGCTGCGCCGCCGATTCGGGGCGTCGAACCCGCGAAGAACTTCCCCAACCCGCGACGCCGCCGGCAGCGAGTCGGCCCGCCGGCACCGCGCCCCCTGCCCCTGCCGGCGAAGGCTTCGGTCTGACTGTGCAAGGGTTGCCCATCGTCAAACCGCCGTATGGCATGCTCTCGGCGATCCAACTCGACCGGGGAGAGATCCTCTGGCAAGAACCGCACGGCGACACGCCGGATAACGTCCGCAACCACGCGGCGCTCAAGGGAATGGACATTCCGAAGACCGGCCAGGCCGGCGCCTCGGGTGTCGGCTTGATGGTCACCAAGACACTGGTCATCATGGGCGACCCGCAGGTCACGACGACGAAGGAGCATCCGCGCGGCGCAATGCTTCGAGCCTACGACAAGGCGACGGGCAAGGAGGTCGGGGCGGTGTGGATGCCGGCTCCCCAGACCGGATCGCCGATGACCTACATGGTGGACGGAACGCAGTACATCCTGGTAGCGGTCGGCGGCGGCAACTACTCGGGGGAGTATATCGGGTTCAGCTTGCCCAGGAGCGAAAGGCGTCCGCCTACGGCGAGGTGAAATGAAGGTCAAGCTTGCGCTTGTCCTGAAGGCCGGGATAGTCGCAATCGGCGGCGCGCAGCAGACGCTCTCGACTCAGGAAAGCCTATCGGTGTGGGACGGCGTGTATACGGAAGAGCAGGCGGAGCGCGGCGGAGCGCTCTATGGACAGGAATGTTCGAGCTGCCACGGAGAGAACTTGATGGGTGCGGATGAGGCGACCCCGCTTGCCGGAGCCCAATTCATGTCGAATTGGGACGGCCTGACGGTCGGCGACTTGTTCGAGAGGGTTCGTGTCTCGATGCCGCAGGGCGACCCGGGGAAGCTCGGCCGCCAGCAAACCGCCGACGTTCTCGCTTACGTTCTGCAGGTCAACAATTTCCCGGTCGGAGAAACGGAGCTCGCGCGTCAGACCGAGATCCTGAAGCAGATTCGAATAGAAGCGACGAAGCCCGGGCCAGATGATTTCCGGCGCTGAGCTAGCCAGCAGGCGCTTTTCTGCGAGGAGAGGGCAATGCCGAATATTCTTGCATTGTGGTTGACGTTGTCACAGGCGGGCGGGAACCCCATTCCAGCCACGGATGTGCCCGCCGCCGACATTCAGGCCACCCTGAAGGAAGCGATCGCAAGGAAGATCGTCGATACGCCGATTCGCACCGTGGACGCCGGAGGGCACAACGTCGGCATCGGTTTGGTCCATCGGCCCAAGGGGACGAACCTCGTCGGGGGCGCCTCGCACGACACGGTGACGGAGGTCTACCACGTGCTCGAGGGCGCCGGGACGCTGGTGACCGGCGGAGCGCTCGTCGCTCCGGAGAGACGTGACGAGAAGGCCTCGACCGTGGTCACGATAAACGGCCCCGGGATCAGTGGCAAAGGAATCGAGGGCGGTGTGCGCCGCCGGATCGCCAAGGGCGACGTGGTCATCATTCCTGCGGGCACGCCGCACTGGTTTCCCGAGGTCCAGGAAGATATTACCTACATCGTCGTACGGGTCGATCCGAACCGCGTCGTGACCCTCAAGTGACCCCGAGATCTGGTAGCCGCTCCCCCGTGCTATCTCCAAGGTGAGCTCGCGAGCGCGGCTCGTTTCCTCGAGGGCGCCGCGCGGATCCGTCCCGCCAGTACCAGCCTTCTCAACGCCCTCGGCGATATCTACATACGACTCGGGAGATCGGGCGATGCCCAGCGGGTTCCTCGAGCGATCTCTCGCGCTCGACCGGCACAGGAAGCCATCAGGAAGCAGCTCACCTTGCTACCCGAGTCCGAGTGACGGCGAAGTACGTCACAGAGGGCGGTGCGCTTGCCCTGTGGAGATCGCCATCTTCTAGATACGCTCTTCCCCTGAGCGAGAAGGGCGAGGGGCGGCATTTCTCCGCCGCGCCTTCGCTGGGCTCTTTTTCGGATTACTCCTCGAAGACGCGGACTGTCAACGAACCCTCGTTATCTCCATAGCAAGGTGCGCAGTCGTTCAAGTGAAACGAAAAGGGCGCGTCATTTCCGGGCACGGTGATCGAGTACGCGTGATCGTCACGAAAAGTGCCCCAATCCACATTCTCCCCGTCGAGGTAGACCGAGATATCGAACCCGAACCAGTCGTCGAAATAGTTCAATCCGCAATCGTCGGTCAGGTGCTCGGCATCGCCGAATCGACGGTATCCGCATGCGCCACCATCCGGGCAGTTGACCGGATCGCACATTCCCCACTGATAGGTGCCCGAGACTTCGATCCGATAGGTCTTCTGGGAGGAGAATGAAAGGCTAGTCTCGACGCTCGAGCCGTCGGACGGGATGCTGAGCGTCTCTAAAGGAGCCTCTCCCTGGCCGGGACAACCGAGGAGCCCCAGAAATACGTCGGCGTTGTTCAGGATCAGCGTCGGGGCCACGTAGGGTGAGTGGATGGGGAAGAGAGTTGGATCCAATCTCACGCGACGGGGCTTCTCGATCCCGGTGAGGATGGCGCCGACCACGGCCTGCGTTTGTCGGCCGGTCATAAGCAGAATGTGATCCAACCCATCGATACGGAGCTCGTGATCGGCAAGCTCTTCACCGGGCGGGAGCATGCCTCCCAGGAGTCCGCCGTCGTAGAAGAGCCGGGTGCTCCAAGACGGAATCAGTCCGTCTCCCTGGTCTCTCGCGTTTCCGGGGTTCGTCCTCGGGTTTGGGACTTCGCCGCCCGGATGCCAGCGACGGTGGACGGGCGTGTAATCAGGGAATCCCGGTATGGAGCTGGGCAGAGGCGGTGGAGGACCCACGTCATAGTTGAAGACGGTCGGCTGGTCGTCGTTGAAGAGCACGTAGATGCCGTCGAACTTCCCGGGATGGTCACCGACGAGCCGGAGGGTCTTCCGATACGCCGCGCTATTGAGCCCGAGCCTATCAAGAAGGTAGTTCTCTTCTTTGCCCCACAGGGGAGGCAAGAGGTAATTCCGCGGCTCGATCGATCCCCTTTTCCTCTTCTCGGGGATCATCTCCCGTATCGAGCCGACTCCGGGGTGATCGGGATCGAAGGGATTGGCCCGTGAGTAGTCGTAGAGAGCTTGCTCGGGACATCCGAACAAAGCGTCGACGACGGGGTCGTCACAAGGCTCGCCCTCGTCCGCGCGGTATTGGCACATGATGAGGTGCGGCCACAGAAGATCGTCGATCTTCTCGAGGAGGAAACCTCCCGCCGGGACCACCGTCTGCACCTGATTGTCCATGTAGTCCTTCCAGGTCAGCCCGTGGAGCGTCGCGTAATCGAAGGGAAATCCTCGATGGGGGGTAGCGATGAAAACGGCTTTATCCACGTTGTTCTGGTAGTCGAGATTCCCCCCCTGCGAGGGATCGCCGAAGTTCGCGAGACCGGCGATGTAGGTGCGCAGCACCAGGCCTCCCATGCTATGGACCACGAGGTCCGCCCTGGCCTCGCAGTTGACGTAGGGGACTCCCCGGGCGCAGAGAATGCTTTCGCCGTTCGCCCCGACTCTGCCGGCGAGCACTTCCCGCAGCCAGGCCGCCGATTTCACGTTCGACTGCCGCCAATCGTAGGCCACGGGGAAGACGCTCCGGTCGATCTCGTAGCCCATCCGAAGCAAGGTGTCGATGAGGGGCTTGTAGGAGCCCACGAAAGGATCGAGATGGGGTCCGGTGCTGAAATCGGGAAAATCGCCCAGGAATTGCGGCCAGCGATCGATGACGGTATTGCCCGGCGGCATCGACCCCAGAATTCCATGGAGGAACACGACCGGGTTTACCCGAGCCGGGTCGATCGTAAGGTCCTCGCTCGCGCGAAGAGATCCCCAAACTGCCTCCGCCGTGAGAGAGGCGGATCCGGAAGGTTGGATCCACACCGACCATCGCAGCGTTTTTCGCTCTCCCGCGAAAAGCGTGAGCGCACTGGCAGCCCCCTCCCGTATGCAGCCGGTGAGGTACTCGCCATGCGTATATTCGTTCCCCGCTAGAGCCGACTCACAGTCGACCGGGACGCCGCTCCCTAGATCTTCCTCGAGGAAGTAGAACCGCGCGCCCTGGTTGGCACGAATGCGAAGGGTGAAGGAAAAGGGACAGTCCGGCCCCCCCTGGGGACAACGAAGCGTGGCTGAGATCGTGAGCGGGTTCTCTCGGTACCAGCCGGTGTCCGCCCGCGGCTCCATGCGACGACTGGAGAGATTCAGGCGAAGACTGGGCTCCGCGATGGCCGGCCGGCCGGTGGTCACGAAAAACGATAGGAAGGTAAGAACCACGAGCGCGAGCCTTCCTGAAGAACGACGCCACATTGGCTTCTCCTTTCCAGGTGAACTGCGAGCGTCCTCGCTCCGGGGGGTGGGTCGAGGCCACTCCTTAACCTTAGTGGTTGGACGAGGGTCGAGGTTCCCGAGGGCCGGGGTGGTGGCCTTGATGCTTCAGTGCCGGCTCCTTACAAGCATCCGCCTGCCTGGAGAACCACGAGCTTGTACGCTGCGGTGAAATCGCCGTCGGCTCGGACGCGCCGACACCTCGGGGTCGGGCTTCGTAGCGGCTGCCCCTGGCCCCGCCGGCGCCGCCGCTTTGCTGAGCTCGTCGCCTACGCTACGCTCAGTCTCGCTACGCGAGACTAAGCACATCCGTCGGATCGAGGTGCGGCTCGAGGGTCGCGAGCACCTGGAGCGCAGGTTCACCCAGATCGAGGAAGGGAGGGAGAGCCTCGAGACGGTCAAGCGGAAGAAAACACACCGCTCCCCGTAGCAGCCCGCCAACGCAGGACCGCGAATCGACGCCGCTTGCGCCGCAACATCCGATGCCTCATCCTGAACGCCTACGGGCCCTTCATGGTGAGTCGCGACGGCAAAGCTTGGTGAGACCCGCCGTCATGATCGTTGGAGTCGAACCGTTTCCCATCGAGCCTATTTTCCGCCTCCACCCACGCGTGCCGGGTCCAGAGAGATCGCGGAGAGAGAGCTTTCTTGTAGAAGTTCTCTTCATGATAACGGGACTTTGATGCTGGATTCCCATATGGTGCCCTGAGGAGGCAGGTTCCCTGCAGAGTGACCGGCCAGAGGGACGCGGGCGCCCCCTCTGTGACGAGCGGTCCGTCAACTTGCTAGCATGAGGTTCTGTCCCGACTCGTCCCAGAATCGGGCTTTCCGAACTCCCAGCTTTACAGGGCCCGTCTCGGCCACTGAAGCTCGATGCAGGAGACAATGCACGAGGGCGCCGCGGTCCCGGCGGTCTCTACAGCGACTTTCCGCAAGAACCACGCCGCACTGCGGGCAGGACCAGGCGTAGCCCAGCCGTGTCAGCACTCGGCCCTCGCGGACGGCCCGAAAAATCTGCGCAACGTTCATTCCCATCGGTCCCTCGCCATTCGTCCTTCGACGTAACAGTGACGTCGAACCGGCCGAGGTTCCACGGAAATCGATGCCTAGTTCGACAAAAAGGCACCCTCCGGGAACCTTTCCGCTTCTCGGACCACCCTAAGATGAACAAGGGGCACGTTGGCCCTACCCCCACGGCGCTCGAAGCCTATGCCCGCGAGTTGCGAAGGGCTCGGCAGAATGAAGTTGGAAAGGGCGAGAAAGCAGGGAAGCGACCCCTCGAATCAAGACGGAAAGGGGGGTTTGAAGATCACCGCCTCGATCCGCCCCGGGAGACGTCTCTCCCAGGAATCTTGCCGGCACGCCTTGCCTTCAGAAGGTTTCAGCACGTCGAGACTCTTCACGCTGGCCCTTCTACTGCTCCTTGTCGGCCCACCGATCCAACTCTTCCCTTCTCGAGACCGAGATCGCTGAAGCGCAGGTTGAGAATCTCCTCGTCGCTGAAGCTCGCCCAGACCGGCTCTTTGGGCTCGGAGGGCTACGAGATTTGGGCCGACGCGGTGCGCGCGGTATTGGT
>Ga0214473_10007883_pt1 | contig 12607 bp, 8 predicted proteins | sample RVTome_7_FD_203509 | JGI IMG/M metagenome (GOLD analysis project Ga0214473, IMG submission 203509) | Soil microbial communities from uranium-contaminated site in the Upper Colorado River Basin, Wyoming, United States - RVT98D197 | ecosystem: Environmental > Terrestrial > Soil > Contaminated >... | reverse complement strand
TCTAATAATCGACACCAGGTACGGCATATTCGTTAGAAATGGTTCGCTCTTAGAAGCGGACAGCTGTAAATTCTTGGTCTATAATCCCTTTTTTAACCATTTTGTCGATGCAGATTCTGGAACTGCCTTTGTGACAAATTGCCATTCAGAATTTTTTGTTCCATATACAATGGCAATGCATTTCGATTTTGAACATGGCAGTAGTGGTTTAGTGCAAGGATGCGTCCTTATCGGAGGAGGAAATGCTAGAGCTCAATTAGGTGGTAGTGTCAGTTTTATAGGAAACCGCGGATATGATATTAGCTACGGAATTGATATTGATAATGGAAGTTCAGGGACAATAGCCAATAACATCGTTTCGGAGTCTCAAGATGGTATATGTGTTGCTATCTCCGACACCATAAATGTCTTGGTGACCAATAATTTAGTTTACCACAATTCAGAATGTGGAATTGATATATGGGCTCTTTCGGGGTCGTCTTTCCCTGAGAATAACCTTATCATTTCGAATGGGATAGGAATATACGATTACTGGCATTCAGATTCTATAAATATTAGTTATAATGCCTTCTGGGGAAATGACTGCACTTCCATAAATTGCATCTTAGATTCCACCAATTTATTCAGCAACCCGATGATTCAAGATACCATTAATTTCAGATTGTTAGCCGGTTCCCCTTGTATCAACGCCGGCGATCCTAATCCATTTTTCAATGATGCGGATTCCACCCGCAATGACATCGGCTGCTGGGGTGGACCCTGGGGGGAAAGTTATCCCTATGTGCCGGTAATTCCCTATCAATCCAAACCAATTCCCACCGAATATGCTTTACTTCCTCCCTATCCCAACCCCTTTAATAGCGTCTTAGTTATATCGTTTACCTTACCGGTAGAAATCGAAACGACCATCAATATCTACAACATCCTGGGTCAAAAGGTCCAGGAATATACGTTTCCCCCTCTTCCTCCGGGAGTGCATCGAGTAGTATGGAATAGCGGTTCCTGCGCTTCCGGTTTATATATTATTCAACTAATTTCAGGAAACAAAGAACTCAAACAAAAAGCCCTTTTAATCAAGTAAGTCTCAAAAACTCAAAACATTTGGAGGTTTATCATGTTACATCGTATTCTTTTGTCAATTATTGCCACTCTTTTTGTCATGAGTCTGGCTACTGCTCAACCTAATCACCATTATGGTGATTGGTCTGGTGAATGGTCTGGAGTTCAATACGTTGAAGATAATTGCAATGTTCCGTCTGGTCAAACACTAACATTATTGGCTGGGACTGAAGTGCGATTTTTGGGTGATTTTGAAATCCTAGTCAACCCAGGAGCCACACTGGAGGCTCAAGGTACTGAACAAAGCCAGGTTCTTTTCACTGCGGATCAGGGAACCCAACCCGGCACCTGGCGCGCCCTGATCGCGGACGGAACGTCGCTGAATCATGCAGTCATGACCTTAACCAACTGCGAAATCAGATTTGGCGGCGAGCACGAAACAGATCCCAGATTCGCTTCTGGAGTAATCAGGTGTTTGCATCCCTGCGATGTCGTAGTAACTGATTGCTTCATCCATGACAACTGGGGCGAAGGGGTCGGAACCGATCACGGAGGGGCCAACGAGAATCATCTGGAACTGACCGACTGCAGGATTGAGAACTGCGAGATTGGCGTCAAACTGATTCTTCCAGATGCCAACACCGTCGTCAAAAGGAATTGGATCGAGTCCTGCCTCCTCGGGATGAGGCTTCACACAGACCCTGATGTCGGGCCAAAGGTCGCCAATAACATCATCAAGGATTCTCAAGGGAATGGTGTAGAAGACCTAATCACCTTCAACAGCTTGCTGGCTTATTTCAAGAACAATGTGATCGATAATTCTGGTTCCAGCGGGATGTACTTCACAAGCAACATAGTGACTGGCTCCGTGCAGAACAACATCTTTGTGAACAATCACCGCTATGGCATCGAAGTCATCAATACACGCAGCGGCACCGTGTCATATAATTCCTTCTACCACAACACCATAAACAAGTATACTGCCAATGTACAAAGCCGTCCCGAGGTCACGGTGAATCCCGAACTTACTGAAGCTTTTGGAGACGAGAACTTCTACCATCTGCAGTGGGATTCGCCCTGTCTTGAGCAAGGGAATGATGACCCTGAGATGCACAACTCCAATCCTGCTGAATCTAGGGGCGACATCGGCGCCTACGGCGGACCGGAGCTGGATCCGGACTTGGATTTCGGACTCTACTGGGTAAACATTACCGATGCGCAAGTTACGGGCGTTCTTGACCAGGATGCGTCCCCCTATCATGTGTTAGGAAACTCTAATTTCTCAGTGCCCTATGGACAAGAACTCTCAATTATTGCCCAGGGCGCTCCCTGCGAACTGTACTTTGACGGGGATGATGCCACTAGATTGAGCGCCTGGGGAAATCTTGAGGTTGCCGGTTCAAGCCAGAGTGAGAATGTCGTCTTCGGCCTTCTGGAGGGTTCTGCTATTCCATGGTGGGGAATCCGCACTGGAAGTACTCAAGGATTTAGCTCACATCAGATTCAGTATGCCGAAATTTCCGGTGCAGACAATGGGATAATCGCCTACGACTGCAATTTGTGGGTAGATCACTGCCATGTCCACAACTGCACTTACTCCGGTTTGAACGCGCAAGACATGCAATTTACCCTAACTTACAGCACCCTTTGCAGCAATGGGCGTTCAGGATTAGTTCTATGGCCTGAGGCTCAGGTCAAGGCGCTGAGAGACACCATCAATAACAACAATTGGTCCGGCGTGATTGCTATTTCCCACAGCAAGTTCATAGCGGACTATACCTTTGATATACCTCCGGTCAACTACATTTTTGACAACGGTAATGACGACCCCTTGCTATACCACCAGATTGATCTTTATGACCTCTCTAGCGCACTGATGACAGAGGGTCATAACCAGATCACCGATAATGATGAAGTGCTCGTATTTGCAGACGAGCACCATACTCCTCCTAATCCAGTGAAGTACAATTGGTGGGGCGAGCCCGATCCATCTCCATATCGCTTTGTCCCAACCGAGATGTGGCCATATCTTCCATGCGATACTGAACCATGGGGACAAGGACAAGGCGGGCGTTCAGGTGCGGAATTGGCATTCGCCAATGCTGTAGCCTTGGAGGAAACCGGAGACTATCTCGCCGCGGAAGCCGCCTATCGGTATGTGGTCGCAAATTACACAACGGACGCACTGGCATCAGAGGCATTAAATCGGACTTTCTATTGCACTCGGCAAGGAAACGGGGGCTTCACCACCCAGGTTGCCTACTATCAGGACATTTGGCACACATGCTCCCTCATTTCTCTGGCAAAACTTGCCAGAGAACTCAACTGGCGGTCATTGCTCGAGTTGGATGAATTTCAGGAAGCACTCGATCAGTGCGAAGAAGTAATCACCAATCCACCAAGTCTCGCCGATTCGATCTTAGCTGTCATGGATGCTGGTCTTACCTATCTTGTGGCAGAAGCCCATGGTGGTGGCTTGGAATCGTCTGGCCCATTTGGAATTTATCTTTCGCTTAGACCAGCAAACTATGAGGATTACCTCCGGCGATCCGAAGAGTTCTTGGCTATGATCCAGAGTCATGAAAACATGGTGGAGAAGGACAATTCCTCAGCTTTCCCCCTTGGCTTCGCGTTGGCTAAGCCCTACCCCAATCCCTTCAATGCTGCCACCAGGATCTCGTATTCGTTGCTGGACACCAGAGACGTCAATCTGGCAGTGTACGATGTCCTCGGTCGGAATGTGATTGATTTGGTGAATGGTCGCCAAAGCGCTGGCGAGCACACCGTGGTTTGGTCCGGCGAAAGTTCCACTGGCATACCGGTATCTTCAGGTATTTACTTCGTCAGAATGTCCACCGAAACCGGTGTCCAATCGGCAAAGATGCTGTTGCTCAAGTAGCATGGTTTTTCGGATAATCTGGGTAAAGAGCCCAGGATGACGGCAAATCCTGTGCTTTTTTCCCGAGAGGGAAATACAATTAGCAACACCTCAAAAAACAAAGATTATTTGATCGATACTGCGCATATTCAAAAATGGGTCTATACAACAATAAGAACATCTGGTTGCTCTTGCTTTTGAAAAGAAAGGTGTTTTATGAGAGATACTCTGTATGCTCATTCCCAAAATCCGTCAGGTAAATACCAGCCCTTAGACTCCCACCTTGCCAGTACTGCTGAACTCTGCAAAAAATTCGCGGAAGATTTCGATTCTGGAAAACTTGGGGGGTTGCTTGGATTGCTGCATGACATCGGTAAAATCGATAGTCGCTTTCAAAAGAAACTGCTGAACCAAGACGCTTCCATCAAAGTTGACCATAAGTTCTGCGGATCCGTGTTAGCCACAGAGCGTTTTTGGGCATTGGGCTATATAATAGCATGCCATCATGGGGGATTGCAAGACTTCACTGATTTCAAAATAAAGCTACGCGAAAAGAAAGTATGTCCCCATATTGATGAAAGCTTGCGAGCTGCAGCGACAGTTTTGCATCGCATAGAGGGGCATTTTTCTGAGGAATATAATGCAAGAGATGTGAAAATGCCCGATTTTGTGCAAAGCATGAAGAAGAAGATTGATCTGGAGTTCTATCTGCGAATGCTCTTTTCCTGTCTGGTGGACGCAGATTTTTTGGATACCGAGAATCATTTTCACCCCGAAAAAGCTAAGCTACGTGAGATAGAAACCGGCATCACACCTTTATTCGAACGATTTTTAGAATATCATTCCAAAATGTCTAAAATTCCATCGCCAGTAAACGACATCAGAAGGAAAATCTACCAGGATTGCATAAATGCTGCCAATAATCAACAAGGGTTTTTTAGGCTGATGGTTCCTACAGGTGGAGGAAAGACTTTATCTTCCCTGGCATTCGCTTTAAAGCATGTGGAAACGCACAATTTGAAACGAATCATCTATGCTATTCCTTATACCAGTATTATTGAACAAACCGCTTCTGTGTTCAAGAGGATTTTCGATGACGCCAATGTCTTAGAACATCACAGCTCATTCGCTTTCCAAGATGAAAGTGATGAGTACGAAACCAAGTCAATCCAATGGCGATTGGCATCTGAAAACTGGGATTATCCCATCATCGTCACGACCACGGTACAGCTATTCGAAAGCATTTTCAGCGACAAGATCTGCAAACTTAGAAAACTCCACAATTTGTCAAGGAGCGTCATTATCCTTGATGAGGTTCAGACACTGCCGGTAAGGTTACTGAACCCAATCTTAGATGTGTTGCAGCAACTGGTGAAATACTATCACACGAGCATCATTCTATGTACTGCTACTCAACCTGCTTTTGAAGAAAATGTCTATTTGAAAGGGATCAAAGAACCCGTAAAGGATATAGTCAAATCTCCTGAAACCATATACACCAAATTGAAGAGGGCAAAATACGAATTCCCGGCTTTAACAGAAAAATGGTCATGGGATAGAGTCGCAAATCATTTAAGGGAATCCCCACAGGCAATGGCGGTTGTCAACACTAAGAGAGACGCTATGGCACTATTTGAGAGGTTAGTTGATCTGGGATGTACTTATCATCTATCAACCTTACTATGTGGGGCTCATCGTAGGGATTTATTAGACCGTATCAGAGAACTGTTGAAGGAGAATGCACTTTGTATCTTGATCGCCACTCAAGTAGTGGAAGCGGGTGTGGATATCGATTTCCCTGTAGTAATGCGTGCGATTGGTCCTTTGGATAGCTTAGTCCAGGCTGCTGGCAGATGCAACAGGGAAGGCAAAATGCAGGAACCGGGACAAGTGATCATCTTTGATCCTGAAAAAGGCGATTCACCCCGCGGAAGCTATAGAAATGCAACTGATACCTGCATCGCGATATTGCAATCGGGCGCGGACCTGGACAACCCGGAAATATATACCAGATACTTCAGGATGATCTATCAAGGACAGGATACTGATGTGAAGAAAATACAATTAGCCAGGGAAAGTCTGCGGTTTGCTGAAGTGGCTAAGAAGTTCAAGATGATAGAAGAAGAGACTGAAAGTGTAGTTGTCGATTATTATGGAATGACTGGAGGAGACGATTCGCTGAATGATATTCTCTCCAAAGTTCAACACCGACCTTTGCGCGAAATCCTACGCCAGCTTCAACCTTATGTGGTAAACATACCTTTTTATTTGTTTCCAAGGTTGAAAAAGGAAGGATTAATCAGTGAATATGCACCTGGCATATACAGATGGTTGGGAAGGTATGACCTTAAAATTGGCATTGTTTCAGACGCCATTGATCCCGAAAAACTCATTTACTGATCACAAGGAGGGATAGGTTATGGACTATCCACCGCTCGAACTAAAGGTGTGGGGGAAATACGCTTGTTTCACCCGCCCCGAGATGAAAACCGAACGGGTCAGTTACCCCGCGATGACACCATCAGCGGCCAGAGGTGTGCTGGAAGCAGTGTTCTGGAAACCGGAATTTTGCTGGCGGATATTGGAGATTTGGGTGTTGAAGGAGGTGAGATTCACTTCCATACTGAGAAATGAACTAAATCAGAAGGCAAGTGAGCCTGGTGCGCTAAATATGCTTAGACATAACACAGGCTATTTTGCTGAAGATGACCGCACTCAACGTCATTCCCTTATCTTGCAGGATGTTGCTTACCTGATAAAGGCTGACATAGCAGTTAAGCCAGGGGTTCCGGAAGACCCGGCAAAATTCCGCGATCAGTTTCGCCGTAGAGTGAACCGAGGACAAAGTTACCATCGTCCATACCTCGGTTGTCGGGAATTCGCCGCCAGCTTCTGTCATCCTATTGGCGATGAATACCCTCTTCCCATAACCGAGGAACTTGGATGGATGTTATTTGACTTGAAATTCCAGCACGATAAACTGGGCAAAGGAATCAGCGCCCAACCGCTATTCTTCCAGGCAAATCTGGAAAACGGTATCCTCAAAGTCCCACAAGACAAGTATGAGGAGGTACAATGATACTACAGAAGTTGATTGAGTTTCAATCGCAGATGCAGACTGCACATGCGATTACACCCAAGATGTATCAGGAAACACCCATCCATTGGATTATCGACCTAGATGACTCCGGTATTTTCTTGAACATAATCTCCACCAGCCAGCAGGACGAGAAAGGCAGACAGCGCCCCAGGAGATTTGTTGCTCCAACAGTGATGAAATCAGTCAATGTCAAACCTAATCTTCTTTTGGGAAATGGCGAGTATGTTTTTGGAATTCCTCGCGAGAAATCGAAGCCAGAAAGAGTGAAAAAGTGCCATCAGTCGTTTACTGATTTGCTGGACGAATGCTTCAGCCAGACTAAGGAACCCGGGATCTATTCCGTGATATGTTTTCTGAATTCGAGCCCTAAAGAATGGATGAAATTCGATCCAGATCTTGATCCGAATCAAAATATCACCTTCCGTGTCAATGGCGAGATCCTTTTCGATCTGCCTTCAGTCAGAAAATTCTGGGCAGATCATACTACCGTATCAGGCAAAACCGCACAATGCTTGCTCTGTGGAGAACATAAACCGCCACTGAAGAGACTCCAGATCAAGATCAAGAATATTCCCGGGGGGCAACCTTCAGGAATGGCAGTTATTTCAGCCAATAGCCCTGCTTTTGAATCCTACGGGTTGGAAGCATCTCTTATCGCTCCGACCTGTGAGGATTGCAGTGAGAGCTTCAGCAAGGGACTTAACTATTTGCTGAATAACGGCAAGCACAACTTAACAATTGGTCCCCTTAAGTATATCTTTTGGACCAAAAAAGAGAGCGATTTCAATGTGCACAATTTCCTGGATGACCCCGACCCAGCAGAAGTAAGAAAGTTGATAGAGTCTGTGTTTTCGGAGAGCAAGGGTGCGTTGATGTTGGATATCATTCCTTTCTATGGTGCCGCTGTTACTGCTTCTGGCGGTAGGGTAGTGTTTAGAGATTGGATTGACACTACCGTCGGACATGTAAAGGAAAACCTTGCTGGGTTCTTCCATTTAAGCAATATTATCGACCCTGGGAATGACTCCCCCCGACCATTGGGGATTTATCGCTTGTGTGCTGCTGCTGTCTTCGATGTGCGGCAAAATCTCCCTGCGCATATCCCCAAATCCTTGATTACCTTTGCACTGAAAGGCGGCTCTCTTCCTTACTGGCTGTTGAGTCTGGCATTGGAGCGAAACAAAGCAGAGAACAAAGTATCCCGCAACCGGGCCGCTTTGATCAAATTGGTGTATCTCGTTAATCAAAATAATAAGAAAAAGGAGGACTATATGGTAAGTCTCGAGTTGGAAAACAGGGAGCCCGCCTATCTGTGCGGTAGGCTGTTGGCTATGCTGGAATCAATCCAGTTTCACGCATTGGGAAAAGTCGGCTCCACAATTGTTGACCGCTTCTATGGTACGGCATCGTCCGCCCCAGCCTCGGTGTTCGGTAATCTTCTAAAAGGTGCTCAGGCTCACCTTAGTAAACTTCGCAAAGAAAAGCCAGGGCTGCAACACAACCTACAGATGGAACTGCAGTCAGTACTCCAGAATCTGACCAGCTTTCCCAAGACATTGGGGATGCAGGGGCAGGCGCTATTCGCACTGGGTTACTATCACCAGCGGGCTGCTCACTTCGCCCACAAAAAAGAAGATGCGAAAGAAACCGTAAACCACAACCAGTCACCTATAAACCAATAGGGAGGATAACATGAATTCCAATATCATCAACGATGCAGCCAAACGGCACGATTTCGTCATCCTGTTCGATGTCACAGACGGCAATCCTAACGGTGATCCCGACGCCGGAAACCTTCCCCGAGTCGATCCGGAAACCATGCAGGGTTTAGTGACAGATGTGTGTTTGAAGAGGAAGATCCGAAATTGGGTGGACATGAGCCATGGCACCAGGGTTCGATTCAAGATTTATGTCCAAAGCAGAGAAGCCTTAAATACAATCCATCAGAGAGCCTACGATGAAAGCGGTCTTAAATCTACTGGAACCAAGCAAAAAAGAGCCGACGTGGACATTGCCAGGAAATGGATGTGTGACAATTTCTTTGACGTTCGCACTTTTGGCGCGGTAATGTCCACAGGCGTAAATTGCGGTCAAGTACGAGGACCAATTCAGCTTACCTTTGCTCGCTCCTTTGATCAGATTGTGCCGATGGACGTGACCATAACCCGTATTGCCATCACCAAACCGGAGGATATGGAATCGGTGATGGGTGAAGCGGGTGAAGAAAAGGGCAAGTCCAAAGTCACCGAGATGGGCAGAAAAGCAATCGTCCCCTATGGTCTATATAAAGGCTTTGGCTTTTTCAATCCCAATTTCGCCGTGCAGACCGGTTTCGATTCTGAAGACCTGAAAATCTCTTGGTCGGCGCTCCAGAACATGTGGGACATCGACCGCTCCGCCAGCCGGGGAATGATGGCGCTCAGAGGACTATATGTGTTCAGCCACGAAAACCCTCTAGGCAATGCCCATGCTCATGAGCTCTTCGCGAGGCTTGATGTCCAGAAAAAGGATAGTGTCGAATCCCCTCGATCCTTTGGCGATTATGCTGTCATTTGGGACGATTCCCCTTTGCCTGAAGGTGTTACCTTAACCAAGCTGGTGGGAAAATGAACGGGAAGGAAGCAATTGATAACTGGCGGGAGGAGGAGCTTGTGTTGGTCTCAATGATTGAACACTACAGCTACTGCCCTCGCCAGTGCGCCTTGATCCATCTGGAGAATGTTTTCGATGAAAACGTGTACACCATCCGAGGGCACATTGTTCACGAACATGCAGACGAACCGTCATCTGAAATCGTCGATGGAATTCGCATCGAACGAGCACTGCCTATCTGGTCAGACAAACTCGGTCTCGTCGGTAAGGCGGACGTGGTGGAATTTCCGGATGGGATACCTTATCCCGTGGAATACAAATCTGGAAGGAAAAAGGGTAGGATTCACGAAGAGCTCCAGCTTTGCGGGCAAATACTGTGTCTGGAAGAAATGTTCAAGTGTAACATTGCCAAGGCAGCCATCTTCTACCACGCCTCCAAGAAACGGCGTGAGATTATGGTTACCAATGACCACAGGATCCGAACAATCCAAATCGTGAAAGAAATACGCTATATGTTGTGCTCCCAGCAAGTTCCGCCGGCGCATTTCGATAGGAAGTGCCAAAACTGTTCCCTGATTGATTCCTGCCTACCAGAAGTAGTTGATTCTACAGGTCAAACCAACATCAGTAAACAAATCTCTTCAATGTTCAGTGGTGCCGAGGACGACCGCATATGAAGAAACTGCTAAATACTCTGTTCGTGACTACACCCGGCACCTACCTGCACCTTGACCACGAGACCGTGAAGCTGGAAAAAGATGGTAGCGTTCTTGCGCAATTACCTATCATACATTTTGCCTCCGTGGTCTGCATTGGTGAGGTGATGGTTAGTCCTGCCGCCATGATGCGGTTTTCCTCCGAAGGACGCACTATCACATTCCTTGATAGAAACGGCAGATTCGCCGCCCGGGTAGAAGGTCCTGTGTCCGGAAACATATTGCTTCGCAAAGCTCAGTTTGACACTCTGTCTAAGCCGGAGGCCTGCCTGGAAATCGCACGGGGAATTGTCACGGGCAAGATCGTCAACTGCCGGAATATCCTGCTCAGGGCTGCGCGAGAATCTCCCGAATCGACAGACGTGGAATCATTCCAAATCGCCGCCACTGCTTTGAAGGAAAATCTGGGCACGTTGAGGAATGCCTCGGATCTTGATATGATCCGGGGGATAGAAGGCGGTGCCGCAAGAACCCACTTTTCCGTATTCGACAGGATGATCAAGGCAAACGAGAATGACTTCTTCTTGACTGAAAGAAGCCGCCGACCGCCTCGCGACAGAATGAATGCCCTGCTTTCCTTCCTGTACACCCTGCTGGTTCATGACTACGTCAGCGCGGCAGAAGGTGTGGGACTTGATCCTCAAGCGGGCTATCTACATTCGCTTCGACCTGGAAGACCGGCTCTTGCCCTTGACCTGATGGAAGAGATGCGACCACTTCTCCCCGACCGACTGGCGATCTCATTGGTTAACCTTAGACAGGTTACTGCTGATGATTTCGAAGAAAGGCAAGGTGGATCGGTATATCTAAATGATAAGGGGCGCAAAAAAGTAGTGATCGCTTACCAGAAGCGGAAACAGGATGAAGTGTCGCATCCTCTGCTCAAGGAAAAACTCCCGTTTGGGCTTGTTCCTCATATCCAGGCGAGGATATTTGCCAGGTTTCTGCGCGGCGATATTCAGGAATATGTGCCCTATGTCATGAAATAAGGAGCGCCACATGCATCTGTTAGTGGCTTACGACGTCAATACAGAGACCAAAGAGGGAAGGCGCCGCCTACGCAAAGTGGCAATAGCCTGTAAAAATTTCGGTCAACGGGCACAGAAATCTGTGTTCGAATGTGATGTGGAGGAGAAACATTATGAAAAGCTGAAATCGGCACTGCTGAAAATAATAGACAAAGAACAAGACAGCCTCAGATTCTATCGGCTAATGGAACCAGTGGAAAAATATCGGGAAACCTTTGGGATAAGTCTGATCCTGGACCTCAATGAACCGGTAATCATCTGAGTTCCGCGAACCTACATCGATAGTGATTTGCCGGGGAGGTTCGCGGAAGGTCCCAAACACCTGTATTGCTTGACAATTAATGGGTCCAGCAAATATTCTTTGTCGACTGGTATTCACTAAATTGAGAAGGTTCGCGCAAGTGCCTTCCTAAACCCCCTATTCTCGCTGGCGCAAAGACAATACCGTAGCTCCCGGCTTCTGTGCCGGGAGAGGATTGAAACTCCAGAACCATTACGTCCCCCCCCTATTATCCCCGTAGCTCCCGGCTTCTGTGCCGGGAGAGGATTGAAACAGGAAACTGATTCAACGGAAGGTCAAGGACAAGGAAGTAGCTCCCGGCTTCTGTGCCGGGAGAGGATTGAAACTATTGGCTTCTGCCTCGAGGCGAAAGTGTCTGTCGTAGCTCCCGGCTTCTGTGCCGGGAGAGGATTGAAACCGCCACGCGGATAAGAATAGCAAGCTTTCTGTGCCAGTAGCTCCCGGCTTCTGTGCCGGGAGAGGATTGAAACTTGGATGGCGTAACCTTAATCACAGAAGAAATGGGTAGCTCCCGGCTTCTGTGCCGGGAGAGGATTGAAACGGCTCTGATCCGTCTACATTCTGCTGGCGGCAGCGTAGCTCCCGGCTTCTGTGCCGGGAGAGGATTGAAACAAGAATTTCTTCTGTCATCAGTCACCTCTCTTGTGTAGCTCCCGGCTTCTGTGCCGGGAGAGGATTGAAACGTTATCTCATACGGTAAATACTTAACCTTAAATTTGTAGCTCCCGGCTTCTGTGCCGGGAGAGGATTGAAACCCTCTATCAAACACTTGCAGGTAGGTCGCCAGCCGGTAGCTCCCGGCTTCTGTGCCGGGAGAGGATTGAAACTTGGAGATCATGCAGTTGCCGCAAAGCCTCATCACGTAGCTCCCGGCTTCTGTGCCGGGAGAGGATTGAAACCAAGGACCTACACTGGAACAGCCCATCATCGCTT
>Ga0214473_10007882_pt1 | contig 12607 bp, 11 predicted proteins | sample RVTome_7_FD_203509 | JGI IMG/M metagenome (GOLD analysis project Ga0214473, IMG submission 203509) | Soil microbial communities from uranium-contaminated site in the Upper Colorado River Basin, Wyoming, United States - RVT98D197 | ecosystem: Environmental > Terrestrial > Soil > Contaminated >... | reverse complement strand
CGCAGGACAGAAGCGATCGTCTGCACCGCCTGCTCGAGGTCCTGCTCGCTGTGCGCCGCCGAGACCGAGATCCGCAGCCGCGACTTGTGCTTGGGCACCGCGGGGTACGTCACCGGGTTCAGGAACAGGCCGCGGTCCTGGATCTTCTCGGCCACCGTCAGCACGCGCGAGTCGTTGTTCACCATCACCGGCATCACCTGCGAGTTCGACTTGCCGATGTCGACGCCCTCCTCGGCGAAGCGCCGCCGCAGGAACGCCACGTTGCTCCACAGCTTCGCGCGCAGCTGCGGCTCGGAGTCCGCGATGCGCAGGCCCGCGAGCAGCCCCGCCGTCAACACCGGCGAGAGGTTGCAGGAGAAGAAGCGCGAGCGCGCGAAGGCGATCACGTAGTCGGCGAGCTCCCTGGTGCCGGCGATGAAGCCGCCCTGGCCGCCGAGGCTCTTGGAGAAGGTGCCGAGGTGGAAGTCGACCTCCTTGTCGACGCCGAAGTGCTCGGCGACGCCGCGGCCGTTGGGGCCGAACAGGAAGGTCGAGTGCGCCTCGTCGATCAGCATGCGCGCGCCGTGGCGTTTCGTGACCTCGAGGATCTCGGGCAGCGTGCAGATGTCGCCGTCCATCGAGTAGACGCCCTCGACCACCACCAGCTTCTTGCCCTTGACGCCCGTGAGCTTGCGCTCGAGGTCGAGCGGGTTGTTGTGGCGGAAGAAGACGGTCTTGGACTTGGCGAGGATCGCGCCGTCCACGATCGAGGCGTGCGAGTACTGGTCGACGAAGATCGTGTCGCCCGAGCGCATCAGCGCGGAGATGAAGCCGACGTTGGCGCTGTAGCCCGTGGGGAACAGCACCACGGCTTCCTTGTCCTTGAAGCGGGCGAGCTCCTCGGCGAGTTGCTCGTGCACGTCGAAGGTGCCCGACAGGATCGGCGAGCCGGAGGCACCCAGACCGTAGCGGTCGAGCGCCTCGCGCGCCGCCTGCTTCACCTCGGGCCGGTACGAGATGCCGAGATAGTTGTAGGAAGCGAGGTTCAGCAGGTCGTGAAGCACGCCGGTCTTGCCGTTCTTCACCCGGACGTGCGTGGTGGGCGCCGACGCCAGCGCCTCCATGTAGAGGTAGTAGCCGGCGGGGCGCGCCTCGCGATACCAGTCGGCGTACGGCCGCAGTAGGTTGAGCGGGTCGTCGCCGGCGCCGTAGTAGAAGTTGCTGTAGTCGTACTCCGAGAACTCCGGCTTCTCGGTCGACTTTCTATCCGCCGCCTCCATCGTGTCTCTTCCCTCTCCAGTCATGCGTACCGCCTGTAAGCCACTGTCCACTGCTGAGTTCGTACGCGGAACGGCGAATCATAGCAGCACGGCTCCCGCCGTGTCACCCCCTTGCGCGCGGGCGATAGAGCTCGCCCGCCACGCGCCTGGCGAGCCACGCGGGAGCGAGCCTCCGGGTCACGAAAGCGAGCAATCGGTTCGAAAAGCCGACCACGACGCGCAGGCGACCGCGCTCGAGGCCGTCGAGCGAGGCCTCGACCACCTGGCGGGGCGTCATCATCGGCAGCCGCCGGACGCGGAGCTCCCCGCCCGTCTCCGACACCTCCAGAAACTCCGTCGCCGTGACCCCGGGGCAGAGCGCCTGCACCTGGATTCCCGTGCCGCGAAGTTCCTCCCCGAGCGCCTCGCTGAACGAAAGTACGAAAGCCTTCGTGGCCGCGTAGACCCCGAGGTACGGAATCGGCTGGAAGGCGGCGGTCGAGGCCACGTTGACGATGAAGCCGCGCCGCCTTTCGAGCATCGGCGGAAGAAACGCGCGCGTCAGCTCGGCGACCGCGCGCACGTTCACGTCGCACATCGCGCGGATCACCGCTCTTGATTGCGAGGCGAACGGGCCCGTCAGCCCGAGGCCGGCGCAGTTGACGAGGCCGTCGACGGCGAGACCGCGTTCATCGAACAGCTTCCGGAGCTCGTCCGCCATACCCTCGCGTGCGAGGTCCGCCACGATCGGGACGGCAGCGGGCTCGCCTCCGAGCTCCGAAGCGAGCTGAGCGAGGCGATCCCGCCGGCGCGCCACGAGCACGACCGACTCGCCCCGCCCGCGAAGCGCGCGCGCGAACTCCGCACCGATCCCGCTCGATGCTCCGGTGACCAGCGTGCGGAAGCTCGTGTCGGCCAAGGAGGGACCTCCAGACCTGGGGGTGTTCCTCGAGGTTCGGCGGGATCAGCTCTGCTCGCGAAGCGAGCGCAGCACGGCCTCGAGTGCCTCGATGATCTCGCCGCGCTCGACGTCGGCGCGCTTGAACTGCAGGCTGAGGGAGAAAGGACCGCCGCGCGGCTTGAAGCTGAACACGTAGTTCTTCGGCCGGCCGCGCCCGCGCCGTGCGTCGGCCTTCTGCGTCAGGCGGCGCGCGTCCGTGCGCGTCGCGCCTTCGCGCCCGAGTCGCTCGACGAGGCCGACCATTTTGTCGCGATCACCTTGCCTAACTATCTGCAGCAGAACGGACTTAGACTGAATGTCGGCGCGCCGACACAGCTGTCGAACGTCCTCGGGCATGGCTGCGAGCGAGAGCGACTCCGTGATCGTCGAGCGGCTCTTCCCCAGCTTCTCCCCCAGCGACTCGTGCGTGTAGCCGTACTTCTCGGCGAGCACCGTGAGACCGTCGGCCTCTTCGAAAGGCGTGAGGTCCTTCCGCTGCATGTTCTCGACGAGGGCGAGCTCCATCATCCCGGCGTCGGATGTTTCCCGCACGACGCAGGGCAGTTCACCCAGCCCCGCCTCGACCGCCGCGCGGTACCGCCGCTCCCCTGCGATGATCTGGTAGCGCGTGCCGACCCTGCGGACGAGAAGCGGTTCGAGGATCCCCTGCTCGCGGATCGACGCGGTCAGCTCATCGAGGTCACCGAGTGCCTGGCGAGGCTGATCGGGGTTGGGAGCGATGTCCTCGATGGGGATGAGCCGGCCGATGGTCTCGCCGCTCGGGCGGACGAGCTGGTCGACGAAGTGCGGCTCGTGTCGCATGCGGATGGTCGCGGGTAGACCGATGCGCCGGGGACTAGACACGTTCGATGACCTCCTCGCAGAGCTTGTAGTACTCATAGGCGCCGCTCGACTGCGGTGCGAACGTGAAGATGGACTCGCGATGCGCCGGGCTCTCCTCAAGGCGGATGCTCTTCGAGATCGTCGTGACGAAGACGCGGCCGCCAAACACCTCGCTCATGGCCTTGTGAACGTCACGAGCGAGCGTTGTTCGCTTGTCGTGGAGGGTGATCACGGCTCCCAGCAGCTTGAGGTCCGGGTTCGGGCGGGCCCGGATCCGGTCGACGGTCTCGAGCAGATCGTCGGTGCCCTCAAGAGCAAAATAGCTGGACTGGATGGGGATCAGCAGGTGCGTCGCCGCGACGAGCGCGTTCACCGTGATGAGCCCGAGCGCCGGCGGCGTGTCGACGATGGCGAAGTCGTACTGGTCCTTCACGCTCAGCAGGCGGTCCTTGAGGCGGTAGTGAGCGTCGATCTCGCCCACCAGCTGGCTTTCGAGCTTCGCGAGCGCGATGCGGGCCGGCGCCACGTCGAGCCCCGGGACTCCCGACTTCTGCACGATCTCGGCGAGCGTCGCCTGACCCACGAACACCTCGTACATCGACTTCGCCAGGCTCCGCACGTCCAGAAACGACATCGACGAGTTGCCCTGGGGATCGAGGTCGACGAGCAGAACGCGGCGCCCGCGCATGGCGAGCGCCGCCGCGAGGTTGATCGCCGTCGTGGTCTTCCCGACGCCGCCCTTCTGGTTTGCGATCGCAATGACGATCAAAGGCAGTTCACCTCTGTGCAGCGGGATCCGGCGGTGCGCGGATGTTATTGGAGGGGGACTGTCGGGGTCAAGCCCCAGTAGGCCAACCGGAGCGACTACCTACATCTTGTATTTGCCGAGCTCCTCGTCGGAGAGGCTCTCGAGCCACTTCTGCACGCGCCGCAGCCCGGTTTCGGGGCTCGGCTCGTCGAGGCTGTGGGCGCTCTCGATGACGGCCTCTTCGACGAAGATGCGGGCGCCCGATCGCAGCGCCAGGGCGATCGCATCCGACGGACGCGCATCCACGGTGAGCGTTCCCTGCTGCGAGCGAAGCCGCAGCGTGGCGTAGAACGTGTTGTCCTTGAGCTCGGACACTACGATGCGCTCGAGGCGGCCGCCGAGCTCGTCGATCACGCTCTTGAGGAGATCGTGCGTCATCGGGCGCGGCGTCTGCACGCTCTCGATCTGCAGGGCGATGGCGTTGGCCTCGAAGACTCCCACCCAGATCGGGAGGACGCGCTCGCCCTCCGTCTCGCGCAGCACGATGATGGGCATGTTCGTGATGGGGTCCACGCTGAGCCCCTTGATGCTCATCTCGATTTCCAAACCGGCTCTCCTCTCGTCGGCCAAAATATAGGAGTGACGAAACTGACTGTCAATGAAACAGTTGCGAAAGTCGGCCCTGCAACGAGTTCGGCCCGGAGCGCGTGATCTCGACGCTCACCGCCTGCCCCAGGAGCGAGTCCGGTCCGTCGAGGTGCACGATGCGGAAATGGGGCGTGCGCCCCGAGACGCGGCCGTCCCCGTCGAGCGTCTCGACCAGGACCTCCTCGTGGCCGCCCACGAGCGTCTCGTTTCTTCGCCTCTGCCACTGCTGCTGATGGTCGTTCACCACGTGCAGGCGATGCTTCTTCTCGGTCTCGGGCACGTCGTCCTCGAGCCGCAGCGCCGACGTCCCGGGCCGCGGCGAGTAGGAGAACGCGAAGAGCCCGTCGAAGCCCACCTGCTCGAGGAGCGACAGGGTCAGGTCGAACTCCGCATTCGTCTCGCCCGGATAGCCCACGATGACGTCGCTCGAGAGCGCGAGCCCGGGCACCCGGTCCCGCAGCATCGCGATCGTGTCGAGGTACTGGGCTCGCGTGTAACCCCTCCGCATGGACTGGAGCACCCGGTCCGAGCCCGACTGGACCGGCAGGTGCAAGTAAGGGCACACGCGCCGCAGGTCGCGGAACGCGTCGGCCATGCGCGGCGTGACGTGGCTGGGGTGGGAGGTCGTGAAGCGCAGGCGGCGCAGCCCCGACACCGCGTCGACGCGGGCCAAGAGGTCGGCAAAGTCGTGGCCGTGCGAGTGGTAGGCGTTGACCGTCTGCCCCAGCAGCATGACTTCGGGGAAGCCCCGGGCGACCACCGCTTCGACCTCGGCGACGATGTCGTCCGGCGGCCGGTTCACCTCGGGGCCGCGCGTCCGCGGGACCACGCAGAAGCTGCAGACGAGGTTGCACCCCTCCATCGCGGTGACGTACGCGCGCACGGGGTTGGCGTGGGCCGTCACCGCGTTCGGAACGTCGAAGGCGTCGGCGCCGCGGTCGAGGTCGATCGCCACGCGCCCGTTGGCTTCCGCTTGCTCGAGAAGCTCGGGGATGCGGCGGAGGTTGTGCGTGCCGACCACGACGTCCACCTGGGGCGCGCCCGAGATCACGGCGGGCCCCTCGAGCTGAGCGACGCAGCCTCCCACGCCGATGCGCAGCCCCGGTCGTCCCCTCTTCGCCCGCCCGAGCCGCGCCAGGGACTGCCGGAACTTCTCCGAGGCCTTCTCCCGCACGGCGCACGTGTTGAGGAACACGAAGTCGGCCTCGTGCGCTCCCTCGGCCGCCTCGAACCCGCGCGCTTCCAAGAGGCCCGCAACCTTCTCCGAGTCGTTGACGTTCATCTGACAGCCGAAGGTCTGGATGAAGAAGCGCTTTCTGGCTTTCATCTCCATCAGATGGATCTCACTGGCGAGGATTCTGCTTGAGCATCTCGCGGGCGTGCTGACGTGCGGTCGTCGTGACCGTCTCGCCTCCGAGCATACGCGCAACTTCCTCCACGCGATCGGCCTCGGAGAGCGTGTCGACGTCGGTCTGGGTGCGGCCGCGCGCCACCTGCTTGCGCACGGCCAGGTGCCGGTCGGCGAAGGCCGCGATCTGGGGCAGGTGCGTCACGCACAGCACCTGCTGCTTCTCGGCCAGGGCCTTCAGCTTCCGGCCCACGACCTCGGCCACACGCCCGCCGATTCCCGCGTCGACCTCGTCGAACACGAGCGTCAAGCCCGGGGCGTCGGAGCGCACGACCGACTTGAGCGCCAGCATGATCCGCGACAGCTCTCCGCCCGAGGCGATCCGCGCCAGGGGTCTGAGCTCCTCCCCCGGGTTGGGCGACAGCAGGAACTCGGCCCGCTCGAGGCCCTGCTCGGTCCAGCTCGAGGGGTCGAGGGCGGCCTCGGGGTCGGCCGGCGTGAACAGCACCTCGAAGCGGGTCTTCTCCATCGCGAGTTCGGCGAGCTCGGCCTGCACCCGGCGCACGAGGTCGCGGGCCACCGCGCGGCGCCGCTTCGAGAGTGCTTTGGCCCGCTCGAGGTAGGCCGCGGACGCGCGCTCCCGGCTCTCCTCGAGCCGGCGCTCCTGCTCTTCGGGCGACGCGCTCTCCTGGAGCTCCTCGCGGCAGCGCGCACCGAACGCGATCACGTCCTCGACGCTCGCGCCGTACTTCTTCTTCAAGCGCTCGACGAGCGAGAGCCGCGACTCGATCGCGTCGAGCCGCCCGGGGCTCACCTCGAGCCGCTCGCGGTAGTCGCGCAGGAAGCGCGCCAGGTCTTCGAGCGGCGGCAGGCAGTCGGCCTTCGCCTCCACGAACGGCCGGAACTCGTGGTCGATCAGGGCCAGCTCCTCGACGCGCTTGAAGACGTGACCGAGCTCTGTGAGCGCCGCGGCCTCGTCGTCGTAGAGAAGCGCGAAGGCCTCGCCGCTCAGGCTCGCGAGGCGCGTGGCGTTGGCGTGGCGCGCCTTCTCGGCGCGAAGCGCCTCCTCCTCGCCGGGCACGAGGCCGGCCTGCTCGATCTCGGCCGCCTGGAACTCCAGCATCTCGCGGCGCCTTTCGCCCTCGCGCCTCGCCCCGCGCAGACGCTCGAGCGCCGCCTCGGCCGCGCGCAGGTCGCGGAACAGCTCGCCGATCGGCCGGGCTTCGTCCTCGCCCGCGAAGTGGTCGACGAGTGCCAAATGAACGGCCGCGTCGAGCAGGCCCTGCGGCTCGTGCTGCCCGTGCATCACCGAAAGCTGCGGGGCCAGGTCGCGCAGCAGGCTCACCGGGACGAGCGCTCCGTTCACGGTCGCGCGGCCCTTGCCGCTCGCCTGTAGCTCGCGGCGCAGGACGATTTCCTCGCCGTCTCCCGGCAGGCCGCGCTCGTGCAGGAGGGCCAAGGCACCCGGGACCTCGAAGACGGCCTCGACCGTGGCCCGCTCCTCTCCCGACCGGATGAGGTCGGGCGAGGCGCGATCGCCCAGCACCAGGCCAAGGGCGTCGATCAGGATCGACTTGCCTGCCCCCGTTTCGCCGGTCAGGAGGGTGAGGCCGGGGCCGAGCTCCAACTCCAGCGAGGGAATCAGCGCGATGTTGTTGATTCTCAGTAGTTTAAGCATTGAAACCGGGTCCATGGCAGAATATCACAGCCTCCGACGGCCTGTAAACGTATGATGGAGCGTCACAAGGACGGATCAGGACCGAAACTCGCGGCGTGCGCCAGAAAATTGACAGCCACTAGCTGTTGTGGCATCCTCAACCGATAGCGCAAGTTAGAGAGGTCTTATTGCTGTTTCTCCCGCTCCTGGCCCAGGCCCCGACGCAGGCGTTCTCGGGCGGGATCGCCGGCCTCATTGCCCACTCCGGCTGGGTCGCACGCTCGGTCCTGCTGCTCCTGCTGGTTTTCTCGCTGGTCTCGTGGGCGATCATCCTCTACAAGGGGGCGGCGCTCGGCCGGGCCCGCTCCCAGTCGGCCACCTTTCTCGACATCTTCCGCCGCAGCGCGAAGTTCTCCGAGGTGAACGCCGTCTGCTCACAGCTCAAGGCGAGCCCGCTCGTCGGTGTGTTCCAGGCCGGCTACATCGAGGTGAACCAGCAGGTGCGCGGAGCGACGCCCGCCGGCTCCGCTCGGCCGACCGTGCGCAGTCTCGAGTCGCTCTCGCGCTCGCTCGCGCGCGCGGCCGGCGTCGAGGTGACGCGGCTCGAGCGGCGCCTGAGCTTCCTCGCGACCACCGCGAGCGTCACGCCGTTCGTGGGCCTGTTCGGCACAGTGTGGGGCATCATGGACGCGTTCGGTGACATCGGCCGCATGGGCTCGGCCAACCTGGTGGTCGTGGCGCCGGGCATCTCCGATGCCTTGATCACGACGGCGATGGGACTCTTCGCGGCGATTCCGGCCGCGGTGTTCTTCAACGTCTTCACGAGCCGCGTGAAGGTGCTCGGCTCGATGGTGGACGACTTCGCGCTCGAGTTCCTGAACATCGTCGAGCGCAACTTCACCTAGTGCGGGGCCTTCTCTAGAGGGCGGGCCCGGGAGCATGAGGTCGGAAAGATGCTGGCGAGCGGCGGCGACAAGGGCGCGGGTTCCATCTATCGCGGGCTGCGCTCGCGGCGGGGCGGGGACGCCATGCTCGGGGAGATCAACGTCACCCCGCTCGTGGACGTGGTGCTGGTGCTGCTGCTGGTGTTCATGGTCACGGCGCCGATGATGAGCCGCGGCATCGACGTCTCGCTGCCGACAGCGGACCAGCCCCAGATCCCGCAGGAGGACCGCATCACGGTCTCGCTGAACGCCGAGGGCCGCGTCTACGTGGGCGACCAGCCCGTCAACCTGCTGCTGCTCGAGGACAAGATCCGCGCGCTCACGGGGGGCCGGCCGGAGAGCGTCGTCTACCTGCGCGCCGACGAGGGCCTGCGCTACGGCCAGGTGATCCAGGTGGTGGACGTGGTGAAGCGCGCCGGCGTGCTCCGCATCGGCTTCGTCTATGCCTTGCCCGATGAAAAGCGGCCTGAGGAAAGGCGCCCGTGAGCGACGCGGTCTCCCGCCTGCTCGCCGAGCGCGAAGCGCTCGAGCGCGGCCTGCCCGGGACGCTGGTCCTGTCGCTTTCCGGGCACCTCGCTCTCGCGGCCGCGGCGGTGATCCTGCCGTGGCTCTTGCCGCACGAGCCGCTGCTGCGGGTCGCCGACGGCTTCGCGGTCGTGCTCCCGCGCGGCGGCGGCGGCACGCCTGCCGCTCCCGCTCCGCCGGCCCCGGCCCCGGAGGTCAAGCCGGAGCCCGTCGAGTCCGCGGCTCCCCCGCCTCCGCCGGCCGTGCTCAAGCCGCCGAAGGTCGAGCCGCGGCCCGACGCCCTGCCGCTGCCCAACGCGCGCAGCGTGAAGCGCCCCTCGACGCCGCCGCCCGCTCGCGCGACGGCGCGGGAGACGGCGTCGGCCGGGCGAGCTGCGGCGTCTGCGACGCCAGGCCTCGAATTCGGGCCGCCGGGACCGGGCAGCCCCACGGGCACCGACAGCGGCGGCGACTGGTACCTGGCCGGCGTCCAGCAGAAGATCTGGATGACCTGGAACCAGCAGATCAAGGCCGGCTACACGCAGTCGGTCGGCGTGACGTTCACCATCCTGCCGGACGGCCAGGTGACGGGCATGCAGGTCACCCAGCCTTCCGGCGTCTCGCTCCTCGACATGGCGGCCCAAAGGGCCATCCTCAACGCGGCGCCTTTCGGCCCGCTCCCGAGGGAGTATGGTCAGAACCACAAAACCATCCAGGCATTTTTCAGGCCGACGTCCTAGTGATGTCAGTGAAGGTCCGACGCCTGCTGGCGCGTCGGAGCTTCACTTTTTGACCGGCCCCCGCCCGGTCCGGCCGTGCGGGGTCCACTTCGTTTCTGTTCGTGCCTCGTTCGTCTCTCTTCTGACGTGCCGACGGTCGCGTTCAGCACTCCTCCTGGCGGCCGCGCTGGCTTCATCCGCGGCCGTGTTGCCGGCCCGCCCCGCCTCGCCCCAGGAGCAACCGCCGGTTGCGCGGATCGACATCGGCGGCGTCACGCCGCGCTTCGCCGTGCCCGAGTGCGTGCCTCGCGCCAGCGACCAGGCGACCCAGGCCGCCTGCCGCGCCATCACGCAGGTGCTGCGCGCCGATCTGCGCTTCGAGGGCCTGTTCGAGTTCGTGCCCGAAAGCCTGATGAACGCGATCCCGCCACTCGACCCGCAGGCGCCGCGCTTCGACGACTGGAAGGGCATCGGAGCGAAATACCTGGTCGCGACCCAGGTCCAGGTGGCAGGCGGCGACTTGCAGGTGGAGCTGCGCGTCTACTTCGTGGACTCCGGCCAGCCGATGCTGCAGCGGCGCTACTCGGGCAAGACCGACAACCCGCGGACCTTCGCGCACCAGGCCTCGGACGACATCATGACGATCACGCAGTACAAGGGCGTCGCGCGCACCCGGATCGCGTTCGTCTCGGATCGCGACGCCACCAAGGAGCGGCCCTCGAAGGAGCTCTACATCGTCGACTACGACGGCTTCAACCCGCGCCGCGTGACCGTGAACGCCTCGCTCAACATCCTGCCCGCCTGGCGGCCCGACGGCCAGGCACTCGCCTACGTCTCCTATCGACAAGGATCGCCGCTCGTCTACCTCGCCAAGATCTTCGAGGGCCAGAGCGTCGCGAACGTGAGCGGCGAGCGCGGTGGCAGCCTGGGCTTCTCGCCCACCTTCAGCCCCGACGGCAAGCGTCTCGCGTTCGCGAGCAACCGCGGCGGCAGCATGGACGTCTGGGTCTCGAACACCGACGGCTCGCAGCCGCGGCGGCTCACCACCACCCAGGCCAAGGACACGGCGCCCTGCTTCAGCCCCACCGGCCAGGAGATCGCGTTCACCTCCGACCGCACCGGCACGCCCCAGCTGTGGCAGATGGACAGCGAGGGGCTCAACGTGCGCCGCCTGACCGTCGGCACCGGCAACTGGAACGACGGCTGCGCCTGGAATCCCGCGAAGCAGTACAGCGAGATCGCATACACCGCCCGGCTCGAGGCGGGAGGTTTCGACATCGCCATCATCGACCTCGCCACGCGGCAGGTCCGGCAGATCACGCAGGGCCGCGGCTCGTGCGAGTATCCCTCGTGGGCCCCCAACGGGCGCCACCTGGTGTTCTCCTGCGTCCGCGGCCGGCGCTGGGAGCTCACGATCGCCGACCGCGACGGCCGCACGTTCCAGACCCTGGCCACGGGGCCGGGCAACAACGTCCAGCCCGACTGGAGCCCGTGACAAAGCACCGATCCCGAGGAGGTTTCATGCCGTTCCGCAAGCCGAGCCGTCTGCCGGTCGCGTTCGTCGTACTCGCGCTCCTCGTCCTCGCGTCAGCCTGCGGAGGCAAGCGCCCGCCGGCCCTCGCCACCGCGGCGCCCGGCGAGGAGGACGACGCCAGGGCCGGCCGGGCGGCTCCCGCACGCGCGGAGCGGGTCGAGGAAGGACCCGACGTGCGCTCGATCGAGGGCGAGGGCGCCTCCGGGACCGACATCCCCGGCGGGGCTTACGTGGGCGAGGGCGGCCCGCTCGCGGACGTGCGCTTCGAGTACGACAGCGCGGCGCTCAGCGACGAGGCGCGCTCCGTCCTGGAGAAGCACGCGCTGTGGCTGCAGGGCCAGCGCGAGGTCCGCGTGATCGTCGAGGGGCACTGCGACGAGCGCGGCACCGTCGAGTACAACCTGGCGCTCGGCGAGCAGCGGGCGCGCGCCGTGCGCGACTATCTCGCGAGCCTGGGAGTGGCGGGCGCACGGCTACGCGTCGTCTCGTACGGCAAGGAGCGGCCGCTCGACCCGGGCAGCGACGAGGCCGCCCACGCCAAGAACCGCCGCGCGCATTTCAACGTGTCTCGCTAGTGCCTCGTTTCGCGATCGTCATGCCGCGCGAGACGAGGCACTCTCTGGCCGGTCGTTGGCGCTCCGTTCGTGGCTGTCTTGCCGCCTCCGTTTGCGGGTTTGCGTCCGTCCTGCCGTTTCCCGCAAGGCGGTCGGCCGGCCTCTACGATATGATGATGCCCTTGAGCCCCAGAATCGTCGTCGCCACGCTCTCGGCTGCCCTTTGTCTCGCGCCAGCTCGGCTGCTGGCCGCCAACAAGGACATCGACCGCCTCGCGATCCAGATCGCGGCGCTCCAGGGACAGGTCGCCGCGATCCAGCGGGCGAACGACGAGGCGCTCGCCGAGCTCAAGCGGCTCTCGGAGCTCGTCGCCGAGCAGAGCGCGCTGGTGCGCAAGGACGCGGCCGACCGCCGCCAGCAGGACGAAGCCCTCGCGGTGGAGCTCAAAGAAATCGGCGAGCGGGTCTCCGAGCTGGCCGAGGCGCTCCAGGCGATCAAGACGCAGACCGCGCTGTCGCTGCCCGCGGCCACGGACCCCGTCGCAGCGGGGCCGGCCGCCGGCGCGGCGGCCCCCGTCCCCGGCGCGCCCCCGGCGCCCGCCGCACCGACCCAGGCGCCGCGCGAGCTCTACAGCTCGGCGTACGCCGACTACGCGCGCGGCAACTACGACCTCGCCATGCAGGGCTTCGCCGAGTACCTGCGCGCCTACCCCGGCACCGACTTCAGCGACAACGCGCAGTACTGGATCGGCGAGTGCCTGTACGGCAAGAAGATGTACGCCGAGTCGATCGACTCCTGGAACATCCTGCTGAAGGACTACCCGGCGAGCGACAAGCTGCCGGACGCCCGCGTGAAGAAGGGCATGGCGCTCGAGCGGCTCGGCCGCCGCAGCCAGGCGCTCGTCGAGTACCGCTTCGTGGTGGACCGCT
>Ga0214473_10007881_pt1 | contig 12608 bp, 14 predicted proteins | sample RVTome_7_FD_203509 | JGI IMG/M metagenome (GOLD analysis project Ga0214473, IMG submission 203509) | Soil microbial communities from uranium-contaminated site in the Upper Colorado River Basin, Wyoming, United States - RVT98D197 | ecosystem: Environmental > Terrestrial > Soil > Contaminated >... | reverse complement strand
CTCACGCAGGCCCTCTCACGACACGCCCACGCTCGTTGAAACCCCAATAGCAACTGCGGTGCCCCGGATTTAGTCCAACCCAGGATTTTGTCGCGGCTCGCGCGCGACAAGAATCCTTAACTCGTTAGACGGCAGCAAAAGGCGGCAATCCCGATAGGTAGCAACATGATCACAAGACAGATCATCGTCGCGAGCGCTGGGATCATCGCTTCGGTCGCTGCGGGACCGGCTTTCGCGCAGGGTCAACGCCAGCCAGACCAGAAGCAGAACGTCCCGATCGCAACTCAGTGGGTCCTTGACGCCGTTGGGCCGACCGGCAGGGCTGCCGTGAAGTCGGTGTACATGATCGTGTGTCAAAAAGCCTCTGCGAAGGGATCGGGCTTCCTGGTCGACAACGGGTTTCTTGTCACGAATGAGCACGTGGTTCACGGTTGCGCGGCGGGCGATCTTTACGCGACGTCCTCATACGGCGAACGAATCATCTTCTCGTCGCTGAAGATCGATTCCGTCAGAGACTTGGCGGCGCTTTCGCCGATCCCGCCGATAACAGGCGGTCTCGCCCTAGCAAGAACCAGCACGATCGACATTGGCAGCATTGTACGAACTTGGGGTTATCCGCTCGGCTACAACGGTCCGGCGCCTCTGCTGTCTGTTGGGTACCTGTCTGGTTTTCGAGCCAATCAATCGGGCGAGGCAAAGGTCGTCAAGCATCTGGTGGTCAATGCGGCATTCAATTCCGGGAATTCCGGCGGGCCATTGTTCGCGAAGGCCGACAACGAGGTAGTGGCGGTCGTGGTCAGCAAGGCGCTTCCAGTGTTCACTCCATTTGTGCAGTCAGCGATTCAGGCGTTTGCGAATAATGAGACGGGGGTGAGCTTCACTGGAACCGGCGCCGACGGCAAGCCGGTGGAGTTCGTCGAGTCGCAGATCGTGGCAGAGGTCGTCAACTCTCTGAGAGACATGGCGCAGGTCATGATTGGTGAGGCGATCGCAGTTGAAGAAGTGGCGACTTTCCTCGGCTATAAGTACAGTACTGTGCAGCCCAAGAAGCCTTAAGTCCTGAGGCTCAGCCGTCTAACAGCGTATCTGGACTCCTCCGTCAACTAAAAAGAAACGTGGCGATAAGAAGTCCTTTCGTTGACTGGCCAACGAAGGTGTTCCTTCGTTGGCATAGCTGCGCACAAGCCGCGGCGTGAGCACGGGTCAAGGCTGCGCGGAGCGCACCGCCGGAGGCGGCCGCAGGGCCTTGACGCGCGCGGAGCGCCGTGGCTGGTTGTCGAACCCAGAGCGTTGCACGACGGTCGGACTGCAGTCGTATCTTCGGCCTCGTCCGTGGAGCCGGTTCGGCTCCGGGCCATCATGGAAATCCGCACGCGGGGAGCCAATCGCATGCACGGCCCTTACGGCCAGCCGAGTTATCGGCTTTCCCCCGCGCCGGTCCGACCGGTGCGCCATGATTGCGGAGCACTCGGTGCAGTCCTCTGGGTGTGAGCGAGCGTCAAATCCGCGATTACCCGGGGCGGTGGTCGGCCGCGAACGGGCGGTGTTGCGCCCACACGGCCCACACGATCCGGGCGAGCTTGTTCGCCACGGCCACCGCCGCGACATTGCGGCCGCGCCGCTGCTCAGCCTGCACGGCCCACTGTTGCAGCGGCGTGGGCCGTGCCGCCGTCTTTGCGTGCCAGACGACCGAGCGCGCGCCGTGCGTCAAGAGCATGCGCACATACACGTCGCCCTGTTTGCTGATGGCGCCGAGCCGTCGACGCGACCCGCTGGAGTCTTCCTTCGGCGTCAAGCCGAGAAAGCTCGCGAAATGTCGACCGGACGGAAAGCGCCGGATGTCGGCGACGAGCGCGACCAGCGCCGTTGCGGTGATCACCCCCACGCCCGGGACCGTTTGCAAGAGCGTCACGTCGGCCATCTCGGCCGCGAGCGCCCCGAGCTGTCGTTCGACCGCACGCATGTTCATCTCAAGCATTTCAATCTCGTCACAAGCCGCCGCGAGAGTCGTGTGCAGCAGCACCGGCACCGGGGTCGGCTCGACCAGCAGAGTCCGGACGTGAGGGACGACGCGCTGTGCGCCGACCGGGATGAAGATGCCGAATTCGCGCAGCAGGCCCCGGACCGTATTGAGCCGCGCGGTGCGCGTCGCGAGCCAGGTGGACCGCAGACGGTGCAACGAGGCAATCGCTTGGTGCTCGATCGATTTGACGGGGACCGGGTGAATCTCCTCGTTCCGGTTCGCCTCGAGAAGCCCTTTCGCGTCGGTGCGGTCGGTCTTGTTGCGCCGCACATACGGGCAGACATCATGCGGGGGTAGCAGCCGTACCGTGTGACCGAATGGTTGGAGTTGGCGCGCCCAGTAGTGCGCCGACCCGCAGGCCTCGAGCACGATCGTCGCCGGCGGCCGCTGGGCGAAGAACGACACCAGTCGATCGCGTGAGAGTCGTCGTTCTTCGTCGAGATGACCCGGCCGATGCGACACGGCAACCTGGAAGACGGACTTTGCGAGATCGACGGCGATGGTCGTATGCTCCACGTGGACTCCTCCTCGCTTTGGCCTCAAGTGGCCGTTTCACCGTTGGCACAATGATGCCGCACGGCAGGAGGAGTCCATTCCATCGCATGCACCAGACGGCGCGCGTGAACCTGCCGCGCCGCGGGTGATGCGCGGACGTTGGGCGGCGAAGATCGAGCGACCTGTCTGTGCTCTCACTGGACATCCCACTCTGCGAACCACGCCGGAAGGTGACGTGAAATGCCTACGGGACAAACAATAGGGGAAATTGCGGAGCGGGTGGTCGCAATGCCTGCTTCGGAGCAGGTGAAGGCGATCGCATTACACGACCACGTTCGTGACAGCGTCAAGTTCGGTTTCGCTAAGTATTTCGACGCGGCCCAACCGGATTACACATTGGCCTGTGGTCATGGCCACTGCAATCCAAAGAGCCGGTTGATGGTTTCACTTCTTCGAGCCATTGGACTGGAGGCCCACCAGCATTTCGTCGTGATACCGAACGACATTCTGAAAGGCGCGCTACCCCCAAGGCTAAGTTGGTTGCTTCCTCCAGAATTGTCTCACAGCTACGTCGACGTCAAAGTAGAGGGTACCTGGTGTGCGATCGATAGCTATATCGTTGATACGGCGTTACTGAAGGCTGCACAAGCCAGATTGGCAAAGGAAGGTCGCTCCCTCGGTTACGGAGTGCGCGCCGATTCGACCAACGTCTGGGACGGCCAAGGCCATGCCTTCTCCCAGTTCGACCGGAATATGGTAATCGAGGACCATGGCCGTGTGGAGGACCTTGAAGCCTACTTCCGTGACAAGAAGTATCGCAACAAGAAGTTTGGCATGCGTTTCAACACGATGTTCACTAAACTTACGGGAGCGCCGATCAATTCCCACATCGAACGCATACGCACATCGTTTGTCGAGTAAGAGGCAGGAACGCCGCCCAACATCGCGCTGCACCTGTCGAGCCGCGCCCTCCACCATTTCGCACGAGCGAACACCGTGCTGACTCCATCGGCCGTCGGCGTTATCATGGGCGGCAGTCTCGCTCGAACACCGGTGGGCGCGGCTCGCAGGTGAGCGCGAGCGTTGACAGCTGAAGGGATCGAGACGAAACGAATGGCAGTGCCAACCTACGACCAATTCATCGAGCCGATCCTTCGGTGCTTGGCCGCGCATCCGCAGGGGATGGCTGCGCGGGACGTCCATGACGCCGCTGTCACCGTTTTGGGCGTGAACGAGACGGATCGAGTAGAGATCCTTCCGAGCGGCGTTCAGCTCGTCTACAAGAACCGGGCGGGCTGAGCCCACGATCGATTGAAACGGGCGGGCCTTTCCACAAGCCGTCGCCGAGGCTACTGGCAGTTGACTAAGGCGGGCGTGAAGTTCGCACAGGAACAGCCGTCACCGCTGCCGGTCCCAGTGCTCGAAGCACTCCTGACGCAGTACAAAGATGTTCGCCTGCGCCCGTCAGTTGTGGCGCTCCACATCGAAGGGACGGCCAACCAGGAGGCCGTGCCCGAGAGGGCAACGATCAGCCCAGACGACCGACTTGAACATGCGCTGGCAGAACTGCGAGAGGGCGTGGCCACCGAGCTGCTCGAACTGCTCTCCCAGGTGTCGCCCGCATACTTCGAGACGGTCGTCTTGGACCTGCTCCACAAGTTGGGCTACGGCATCGGCCGCGCTGACCTGCTTCGAGTGGGGCGATCCGGCGATGGCGGCATCGACGGCGTTATCTCGCTGGACCGTCTCGGTCTCGAGAAGGTGTACGTCCAGGCGAAGCGTTGGCAGAGTCCCGTAGGGGGGCCGGACGTGCAGGCCTTCTATGGGGCGTTGGCCGGTCATCGGGCCAATCGGGGCGTTTTCATCACAACATCGACGTTCACTCGGCAGGCGGTTGAATTCGCGAGCTCGGTCGAGCGCATCGTGCTCGTTGACGGAACGAAGCTCGCGGAGTTGATGATCGAGCACGAAGTTGGGGTCGCTTCACGGGCCGTGCGAATACCGAAGATCGACTCCGACTACTTCGAGGAGTGATCCAGCTGTCTAACACACCGCACCAGACGGCGCTCGCGGATCGCGAAGGGCCGCTGGTGATGCGCAGGCGTTACCGTTGCGGGATCCTCGACTCGAGCGAGCGCAACAGGCCGTTGAGCAGCCGACCAGTGGTGTCTGACACTTTCATCAGCTCGTCTCCAGCCGACGTGACCAGGTAACCCAGACGACACGCGATTTCGATACACGTCTCGAGCTCGCCGTGCGAGCCGAGGGCAATGCTCACGTGGTTGATGTATGCGGGCGTCGTGCGACGACACGCGCCTTCGGCGACGTTGGATGGAATGGATATCGCGGCGCGACGAAGCTGGGCCGTGAGCCCGAACCGCTCGTCCAGCGGAAACGACCTCGTTGCCTCGTAACAGCGTTCAACGAGCGTCATCCCCGTCTGCCACACTTCAAGTTCGCGGTAGGTCTTCAGTTGAGCCACGCAACAGAGAGCTGCACGCACCGTACCGGTTCAGATCCCTGGACGCGCGGCGAAGGCACCGCGCCAGGCCGCACTTTCTGCAATCCCTCGGACGCTTCATTAGCAGTTTCTGCAGTGTCTCAGCCACCAGTCACCAGCCACCAGTCACCAGCCACCAGCCCCCAGCCCCCAGCCACCAGCCACCAGCCACCAGCCACCAGCCACGGTATGATTACCCCATGATGCGTCTCATTCCAGTAGCGCTCCTCCTTCTGACGGCGTGCTCCAGCGCGGCGCAACAGACGAAGCAGCCGGCGCCGACCGACGTGGTGGCCACGGTGGGGTCCGCGTCCATTACGCTGGCGGAGGTGGACGTGACGGCGCTCGCACAGCCGGCGTCCAACTTCGGCGGCGCCACGCTGTTGCAGGCGCTCTACGCCGCGCGGCGCGCCGCCCTCGACGATCTCGTGGCGACGAAGCTGATGGACGACGCCGCGAACGCCCGTGGCATCGACCGCACCACGCTCGTCGAGCAGGAAATCACGAACAAGATCGCGGCCGTCACCGACGCCGAGGTCGCGGCGTGGTTTCAGGCCAACCAGGCCCGCGTGCAGGGCGCCACGCTCGACCAGGTGAGACAGCCGGTCCGCGCCTTCTTGACGGAGGAACGGATGCAGGCCGTTCGCGACCAGTACGTGCAGACCTTGAAGGCCAGAACGTCCGTTCGGGTGACGCTCGACCCGCCGCGCCAGGCCGTGGCGATGGTCGCGACGAGCCCCACCCGCGGCCGGCCCGACGCGCCGATCGAGATCATCGAGTTCTCGGACTTTCAGTGACCGTACTGCGCGAGGGTCGGTCCGACCCTCACACAGGTCTTCGCCGCCTACGGCGATCGCATCCATTTCGTCTACCGCGAGTACCCGCTGCCCAACCACGAGCACGCGCGACTGGCGGCCGAAGCGGGACAGTGCGCCAACGAGCAGGGGCAATTCTGGCCGTATCACGATCGGCTGCTCGCGAATCAGCAGCGGCTCAGCGCCAGCGACCTGACGCAGCACGCCGCTGACGTGGGCCTCGACACGGCGCGATTCACCGCCTGCCTGGACTCGCACAAGTACACGCCGATCGTCGATGCGGACATCAAGATGGGCAACGACGCCGGCGTGACCGGCACGCCGGCGTTCTTCATCAACGGCCGCCTGATCTCGGGCGCGCAGCCGTTCGACGCCTTCAAGAGCATCATCGAGGAAGAGCTGGAGATGAAGAAACGATGAGCGGCCGTCTCAGCGAAACAGCGCAAGTCCAGTGACGATCGACGCGACGACCGACAGCGCCGTGGCGACAAGGCAGCCGATCGCGACGAGCAGGTGGTCGCCCCGCTCGCGCGTCATCGGGTTGAGGAAGGCCGACGTCAGGTACCCGCCGGCGAATCCGCCCAGATGCGCGTAGTTGTCCACGCCCGGCATGATCAGCCCGAACAGGAAGAACGGGATCACGAACTGCATCGCCTGCTGCTTCATCATGCTGCTGTTCGACCGGCCGTAGTGGACGAGCGCGCCAAGCAGGCCGAAGATCGGCGCTGACGCGCCGACGGTGAATCCTGCGCCGCGCAGCATCGGCAGCGGCATCCAGCCCAGATACGCTCCTGCGAACGAGCTGAGCAGAAATCCGGTGACCCCCGCCACCGTGTAGATAATCACGGTGCGTGAGGGACCAATCACGTCGGCCGTCGCCGGACCGAACATCCTCACGTAGTACATGTTGAAGGCAATATGCAGCAGGCCGGCGTGCAGCCAGCCGGCGCTCAGCACCGTCCACCACCGTCCGAACGTGAACACCGGCACCGCGCCGCTGGCGCCGAAGAGAAACAGCACCGGCGTGCTGGGCGCGAGCATGGACATGAGGCCGTCCATGCGAATGGCGCTGCCGGACAGGAGCAGCGACGCCACATACAGGATCGAGGACGCGCCGATCACGATCGGCACGAAGCCGAGGTCGGCGCCAAGCCTCCGCAGCATCGGTCCGAATCCCCACAGGCCCGGATTCGCCCGACCACAGCTGTAACACGACCCGTCGCGCACTCCCACGAGCGAGCCGCACGAGGGACAGACGACAGATCCGGACGTTCGTCGTTGAAACACCGTCACATGATACCCGGAGCTACTCTCTCGCAGCCTTCGGGCGCATATTCGACGTGAGAATCTTCTTGCGCAGCCGGATGCTCGACGGTGTCACCTCGACGAGTTCGTCGTCGTTGATGAACTCGATCGCCTGTTCGAGGCCCATCCGCCGCGGCGGAATGAGACGGATGGCCTCGTCCGCGGACGAGGCGCGCATGTTCGTCTGCTTCTTTTCCTTCGTCACGTTGACGTCCATGTCGGACGGCCGCGAGTTCTCGCCGATCAGCATACCCTCGTACACCTGCGTCGTGGGGTCGATGAAGATCTCGCCGCGTTCCTGCAGGTTGAAGATCGCGTAGGACGTGGCGATGCCAGCCCGATCGGCCACCAGCGCGCCGTTCGCTCGCGACGGAATCGCCCCGTGCCACGGCTCCCAGCTCGAGAAGATGTGGTTCATGATGCCGGTGCCCTTGGTGTCGGTCATGAACTGCGCCCGGAAGCCGATGAGGCCGCGCGCCGGAATCCTGAACTCGAGCCGCACGCGCCCGCTGCCGTTGTTCACCATCTTCGTCATCACGCCCTTGCGCTCGCCGACCTGGGCGATGACGACGCCCTGGTGATCCTCGGGCACGTCGATGACGAGCTCTTCGACCGGCTCCACGATCCGGCCCTTGATCTCCTTGGTCACGATGTCCGGACGCGAGACCTGCAGCTCGAATCCTTCGCGGCGCATCATCTCGATCAGAATCGACAACTGCAGCTCGCCGCGCCCGACCACCTTCATCTGCTCGGGCGTGTCCGTCGGTTCGACCCGGATCGAGACGTTGCCGAGCAGCTCCCTGTCGAGACGGTCCTTCAGCTGGCGCGACGTGACGTACTGCCCCTCCCGGCCCGCCACCGGCGAGGTGTTGACGCCGAAGACGATCGACACGGTCGGCTCATCGATCGCGATCGGCGGAATCGGGTTGGGATGCTCGAGGTCCGTGATGGTCTCACCGATCGTGATGTCCTCGATGCCGGCCAGACACACGATGTCGCCCGCGGCCGCCTCCTGAATGTTCACGCGCTTCAAGCCGTCGAACGCGAACAATTTCGTCACCTTCGTTTCGTGAAGCTTTTCATCGAGCTTGCACACCACCACTGGATCGCCGATCCTGACGCGCCCGTTGAAGATGCGCCCGATGGCAATGCGTCCGAGGTAGTCGCTCGAATCGAGGTTGGCGACGAGCAGCTGCAGCGGCGCCTCCGGGTTGCCGCGCGGCGGCGGCACGTGCTCGACCACCGCATCGAACAGCGGACGCAGATCCTCGCCCACGCCGTCCGCCGTCGTCGTGGCCGTGCCGATCTTCGCGTTGGTGTAGAGCACCGGGAAGGCGAGCTGGTCTTCGTCCGCGTCGAGGTCGATGAACAGATCGTAAATCTCGTTCAGCACTTCCTGGGCGCGCGCGTCCTGCCGATCGATCTTGTTGATGACGACGATGGGCGTCAGCCGGCGCTCGAGGGCCTTGCGCAGCACGAACCGCGTCTGCGGCAGCGGTCCTTCCGACGCGTCCACGAGCAGCATCACGCCGTCCACCATCGACAGCGTCCGCTCGACCTCGCCCCCGAAATCGGCGTGTCCCGGTGTGTCGACGATGTTGATCAGGATGTCGTGGTAGTGCACGGCCGTGTTCTTGGCCATGATCGTGATCCCGCGCTCGCGCTCGAGCTCGTTGCTGTCCATCGCCCGCTCGGCCACGCGCTCGTTGGCGCGGAACGTGCCGCTCTGGTGCAGCAACGCGTCCACCAGCGTCGTCTTGCCGTGGTCGACGTGGGCGATGATCGCCACGTTACGGCGCAACGGGTTCGCGACCTCGGCGCGACCGGCGGTGGTAGAAAGCGTTTCTGCAGGCACAGACATCACACCAGTATACAGGAGGGGCTGGCGGCTCGTGACTCGTGACGGGCGGCCTGGTTACAGGGTTGTCACGTGCCGAGACGGGCCAGCAGTTCCCGGGCGCGCTCGCCGACCTGCTCGTCAGTCGAGGCCTTCTCTGCGAAGCGCCGCGCCTCGTCGGCGCGCGAGAAACCGACGTACGCCACGACCGTATTAGACCACGACTTCGACACCAGCCGCCGGCAATCGGCCCGAACGCGTGGTCTAATACTCGGACGCCATGACCCGGCTTCTCGCGCGCCCTCGACTCACGGCCTTCGCGCTCTTCACCCTGCTCTCGGTGGCGCACACCTGGCCGCTGGCCACCGCGCCTGGCCGTCTGTCACGGAACGACAACGCGGACACGGCGCTCAACGAGTGGATCGTGGCCTGGATCGCCCACCAGGCGCCGAGCGATCCGCGACACCTCTTCGACGCCAACATCTTCTTTCCCGATCGGAACACGCTCGCCTATTCCGAGTACCTGCTGGTTCCCGCCGCCATGGGCGCGCCGGCGCTGTGGCTGGGAGCCTCGCCCGTCCTCGTCTACAACCTGCTTGTCCTCGCCGGGCTGACGCTCACCGGCTGGGCGGGCTGCCTGCTCATGTGGCGCTGGACGGGCGACCTGCCCGCGGGCCTCGTCTCCGGCGTGCTGCTCGCCTTCAACGCGCACACGCTCACGCGGCTTCCTCAGCTTCAGGCGTTTCACCTCGAGTTCCTGCCGCTGGCGCTCCTGGCCTTCGACGCGCTGCTGACGACACCCCGGTTGCGGCACGCGCTGTGGCTCGCCTTGTGGTTCGTGCTTCAGGGCCTCACGTCCTTCTACACGATGATTTTCACGACGACGGCGTTGCTGGTCGGCGGACTGGCGAGGCCGGAAGACTGGTGGGGCGCCCGCGCGCGACGCCTGCTGCCGCTCGTCGGGCTGGCCGCCGGGCTCGCCCTCGTCGTGATGCTGCCGTTCCTGCTGCCGTACACGCGGCTCGGCCAGGTGCGTCCTCTCGTCGAGGTCGCGTACTACTCCGCCGCCTGGCGCGACTACCTGGCCACGCCAGCGCGCGTGCACTACGACCTCTGGAGCAGGCACTTCTGGGGCAACGGCTCGGCGATGTTCCCGGGAGTGACGTCGCTCGCGCTGGCGGCTGTCGCGCTCGCAAGCGGTGTGGGAGTGACGGACCGGCGCGCGCGCATGGCGCTCGCTTTCGGAATGGCTGGCGTGGCGTTGTCGTTCGGACCGTCGATGCCGGGCTACGCGCTGCTGTATCACCTGCTGCCGCCGCTGCAGGGCATCCGGAACGCGGCGCGCTTCGGCTATCTGGCCATTCTGGCCTGCGCGATCCTCTCGGGCTTCGCCGTCGCGGCGATCCGCGCGCGATGGCGCGGTGCGTGGTGGACGCCGGCATTCGTGGCCCTGGTGTTGATCGGCGCCAACCTCGACGCGTTCTCGGCGCCCATTACCTACGTCGACGCCGATCCCGTGTCACCGCTCCACGCCCGCCTCCGCCACACCGACGCCATCGTCGCGGAGTTCCCGTTCTTCGCACCAAACCGCGTCTTCCACAACGCCCGCTACATGCTTGAATCGACCGCCCACTGGCGGCCGATGATCAACGGCTACAGCGGGCTGGTTCCCGACAGCTACGAGCGGTGGGCGCGCGAGCTCGCGCGTTTCCCCGACGACGCCGCCATGGCCGCGCTGCGCGCCGCGGGCGTGACGCATGTGTTCGTGCACAACCGGGCGATGCGCGCCTGGACCGGCGAGAAGAGGGCCGATGCCGTACGGCACGCGCCGGGCCTGGGGCTCCTGGCGGTGGATGGCGACCTCTCGCTGTACGAACTCAGACTGCGCTGACCGATGGCGCCCTCAGCCCTCAGCCCTGCAAGAGTCAGAACAACGGGTGGATCGTCGTGAAGAGCGCAAGGCCCAGCGTGTAGACCGCCGCCAACACGATGTTCACGAGGAGGGCGAGGAACGCGGATACGAGGCGAAACCCGAGGGCGGACAGCGCAATGCGCGCCGCCACCGGCCACATGGACAAGGCGCGATCAACGAGGGGTGACAAGGGCCTTCGGGAGACGCATCGCTTCAGCATCGGACATCGGCAGCGAGCTAGAATACCCTATGCCTCTTTTCGAATACGAATGCCGCGGCTGCCACCGGCAGTTCGAGTATCTGACGCGCGACGGCCAGTCGCCGTCGTGCCCGTCCTGCCAGGGTGACGACCTGCAGAAGCTGCTGTCCTCGTTCGCCGTGAACACGAGCGGGAGCGCAAAGTCGTTCGGCGCGCCGGCGGCGGGCGGGTGCGGCGCGTCCTGCGGCGCGCGCGGTCTCGGATCCTGCCCGATGAACTAGAACGTCGCTCGTGAACCTGCGCCGAATGCGACCACCTCAGGGGGCCTGCCAGCAAGGCACGACGCACACGGTGCTCTCTGTTCGCGCGTTCGTGGCGAATTCGCCGTGTGTGAGGTGAGTTCCAGGACGCGGGCAAGTCGATCGGGCAGCTTCAGCCGTGGCACGCCTCGAGCACGTCACCAGATGGTGCGCGCGGGATACTGGGCGATGAGGTGATCGGGCGTGAGGATGGTCAGGCCATGCACGATCGCCTGGCTCACGAGCATGCGATCGAAGGGATCGCGGTGCAGTACGGGCAGGCGCGACACATGAAGCGCTGACTCCTCATCGAAGGGCAGCGCCGCGATGCCCCGGCGGTGGCGTTCGACGGGCACGAGTTGCTGCGGAGCCTCGGGAAGCGCCAGACGGCCGTTTGAGTGTTTCACGGCGATTTCCCACGCCGAGATGGTGCTGAGATAGACCTCGTTGTCCGGCGCGCAATACACGTCGGCCGCCCTCGCCGGCAGTTCGCGCGCGCCGCCGACAATCCACAGGAACGTGCACGTATCAAGAAGGAGTTTCATCGTCTCGGCTTGCGCGAACGCTTCGAGCCGTACGGTGCATCAGGCCGCTCGGCCACTCGCGACGGGCGCGACGTCGCCGGAAACACCGGTCCCGACTCGAACGCGTCGAGGAACTCGTCGGGCATCGGCTCGAAAAACGAGTCAGGCACGGCGAAGTAATGAGGTCCGCCCCCGATCGGCCGCGGCTCGGTCCGCTGGTGCTCAACGGCCCGAAGTTCGGCCACCGGCTGATTCCGTTTGCAGATCACCACCCGCTCACCCTTCGCCACGGCGTCGAGATACTCGGAGAGCTTGGCCTTGACCTGGTGGATGTTGACTACTTTCATGACTATGATTATGACCCTTAAGAGGGTCACACGTCAACTCTGCCCGGTACCCACGACGGGGGCACCTCTCTCGTCCTCGGCGACCATGCCGTCGCCTACCGTCGCACGAGCCGAATCACGCCTGCCTGTTCCCGCGCGCGCAGATACGTCATGACCGTGGCGAGCGGAACCGGTTCGAACTCGCCGGACAGGAAATCGCGGAATTCGAGCGCGGTCTTCTTCTGCCCGAGGAGGATCGTCGCCTCGGCAGCCATATGCTGAGGCAGCCCGCCGCCACGCGCCTGCCCTGAGGCTGTCGACACGCCGCCGCCAGGGCCCTGCCCCGAGCCGGCCGAAGGGACCGCGCGGCAGC
>Ga0214473_10007880_pt1 | contig 12608 bp, 8 predicted proteins | sample RVTome_7_FD_203509 | JGI IMG/M metagenome (GOLD analysis project Ga0214473, IMG submission 203509) | Soil microbial communities from uranium-contaminated site in the Upper Colorado River Basin, Wyoming, United States - RVT98D197 | ecosystem: Environmental > Terrestrial > Soil > Contaminated >... | reverse complement strand
GACCGGCGGCCTTCTTACTCAAAGGTAGTCAGCAATGGTAAAGACGGGCTGGTGCGGCGCGTGATCGAGACGTGGACGAAGGAGGGGGAGGTGACGCGGCGCCGCGTGGTAAGCGAAAAGATGATCGCGGCAGTCGCCGACACGGTGATCCTGCAGGGCGCGCGGGGCCTGCCAAGCCGAGGAGGGAGTTGGCGGCGACCGCTGCGAATGGAGGCGACGGCCTACGACCCAGGCCCGCGGAGCTGTGGCCGGTACGCGGACGGCTATACCGCGAACGGGACGAAGGCGCAAAAGGGCGTGGTGGCGGTGGATACTCGGATCATCCCCTTCGGGACGAAGCTGTACATCCCGGGGTATGGGTTCGCGATCGCGGCGGATCGGGGAAGCGCGATCAAGGGGTACAAGATTGACCTGTGTTTCAACACCTACGAGGAGGCGATCCGGTTCGGGCGACGGAGGGTCGAGGTGTATATCCTGAGGTAGGATGCTTGGGCCGGAGTAGGCCCCCCCGGCGGAGACTAGCGCCCCGGCGTCCCCACCAGCAGTCTCACGGCCGACCCGAATAGCGAGGCGGTAATCGCACCGAGGAAGAGGCCGAAGAAGCTGGGGCGGAGACGCTGATAGAGGCGAAGACCGCCGGTGCGGTAGACGACGTTCACAAACAGCCAGCCCACCAGCGCGTTCGCCCAGATCAGGGCGTTGATGCCCCACCCGCCCTGAAGCAGAAAGCCGACCGGGCTGAGCCGCCACCAAGCGACGTTCATCTGAAGCAGTGACAGCGCGCTCACCACGACCACCCCCGAGAGCATCGCGAGGATGCCCATGGGATCGGGGCCCTGCTGGGTCTGGAGCTGGGTGACCATGTCCCCGAATTCCCACCGCGGCACCTCCTCGTGCACCCAGGAGTCGAGGGAGCCGAGGCCGCGGTGGTAGCCGGAGTAGATGCTGCCGAAGGGAGCGAGGAGGGCCATCAGCAACACCGCCACGGCAAGCGCGAACACCACGCTGGGGCCGCGCAGACGGCTGGCGTGGAACACCTTCATGTCGTTGGCCGCATAGTGCATGAAGGCGACCTTGAATTCGGTCATGAACATGGCGTCCATCTGGTTGAGCAGCACGAAGGTCTCGGGGCGGGCGCCGACGGTGCCGAATCCGTAGTCGGCGAGATAGCGCATCTGGGGGCCGCACTCGACGTGGTTGGTCCCCGCCGCGGCGATCACCCGGGTGAGCGAGATGGCCGTGGTGTAGTAGAAGAACATGAGCAGGAGCAAGCGCGAGACTTGGGCGCCTGCGGCGTGAGCGATGAGGCTCAATGCGACCAGGCTAAGGAGAAGCGTGACCACCGCGTAGCGGGGCTTGAGCAGATCGAGGGGATCCTCCTGGCGTGAGGCCGGGCGCCACCAGGAGCGGAAGGCGGCGCCGATGCTGCGACGGGACTGGAAGAGCGCGAACAGCCCGAAGCCCACCAGCGCGCCGCCGGTCTGGAAACTGAAGAACGCGCCGGGGTCGAAGCCGTAGCGGCCGGTGCCCTCCCCGGTGAAGCCGAGGGCGGCGAGCACGACCTGCTCGAGGTAGTACCAGACGTGGAAGAACCAGAGGCTGAGCGACACCTCCACGGGCAGCAGGCACATGATGCCGAGGGCGCTCCAGTGGAGGTTGAAGCTGATCCGGTTGAGCACCCCGAGCGGCATTATGTTGCGGTCGAAGGCACGGCCGATGGGCCATTGCATCGGATGGTAGGGGACGGCGGGGAAGAAGCTGTTGAGCAGGCCCACCAAGCCGTAGGCGAAGGCGATCCCGAAGCCGATCCAGAAGACGCGCTGCCGGAGCAGGTGGCGGCCTCGATCGCTCTGCTGACCCACTATCTCCAACGGGATGTGGGCCAGCGGAAAGGCCAGGCGCTGGGACTCGATCCAGTCCCGGCGCACCAGAGAGAGGAGGGAGAAGGACCCGACGTGGATACAGAGGGCGATGGCGCTCCAGGCGAGCGCGGGGCTGCGCCAGGCGCCCCAGGGGATGGAGTCACCCGGGCGCATTCCCTCCCACAGCAGGCGAACGCCTTGGGGGTGGTTGATCTGCAGCCAGACGGGGAAGTAGGGCTGGATGAGGACGTCCCAGCGATTCTCGGGGGTGGCGAAGTACTGGCTGGCGGTCACCATCACCGTGAAGAAGGATCCGAACCCCGCAGTGGAGATGGCCGCGGTGCAGGCGACCATGGCATAGACCGTGAGCACTTCCTGACGCGACAGGACCCAACGGCGGCGCAGCCAGAAGAGCAGGCCGTTGACCGGGCCCAGGATCAGGAGCAAGGCCAGGATGGAGGCTCCGGTCACCGGACCCAGACCGAGGTCAGGGCCGTTCTTCACCTCCGAAAGGTAGGGGATGAAGAAGGCGAGGCCGGCGACCAGGAGGAGGCCGAGCGCGACGGCGCGGAGGGTCACGCCGCGGGGACGGTCCTCCTCCGCGAGACGGCGCGGCGCGCCACGTTGCGCCACTGCGTGAGCAGCAGACTCCTTCACCATCGGACCTCAGTCAATGGCTAGATGCTGCGAATCGGCGGAGGGCTCCTGCTTGCGGCCGAGATCGGTGGCGGTGATGCGGACGGCGAGGAGAGTCATGTCGTCTCGGCGCTGGCCGTGTTGACCGAATTCGTTGGCGCAGTCGAAGACGGAGTCCACGAAACCCGCGACCGTGGGGGCGGTGGCGAACGTGGAGATGCAGTCTATCAGACCCTCTCGACCGAAGAATCGCCCGTCAGGAGCTCGTACTTCGGTGAGACCGTCGGTGAAGAGGACGAGGGTATCGCCGATGCGAAGGGGCAGCGAGGCATCCTCATACTGAGCGTCAGGGAGGACGTTCAGGACGATCCCCGTGAGATCGAGGGGTGTCAACTGCCGACCTTCGTCCGTGATGAGCACAGGAGGTTCGTTCCCGGCGATGGCATAAGTGAGCTCCGCGCGGTCGAGGTCAATGATCACGTAGCACATGCTGGCAAAGGCATAGGGTCGCTCCCGGAGGGCGGGGTCGCCGGCGATTTCCGCTTCCATCTCGCGGTTGATTTGAGTGAGCACCCGCGCGGGAGACCGCTCACGCCGCGCGGCAAGGCGAAAGGAGTTCTTGAAGGCGTACAGGTGCTGCAGCCCCCACTCCCATCGCACCGCGAAGTCCGCGAGGCAGAGGCCGGCGCGGCGGGGGCCGAGGCGAATCACGTCATAGTACTCGCCTGAGACCGAGTACGCGGCTGGGCGGTACCGGAATGCGATCTCCAGCCCGGGGACCTGGAGCAGGCGCGGGGGCCGGATCATCTGGTCAATGGTCTGGGCGATGCGGATGCGTTGCCAGTGCTGCTGGAGCGCGGCGCGCGAAGTGGCGAGGGCCTGGCGTTCCTGGGCCTGTATCTCAGTGGCGACGCTGACCACGCCGGCAGTGATCATGAGAAACAGAGACTGCATGGACACCGCGCTGAGCAGCGCGCGGTCGGCAAAGGAAAGCACGCCGCCTGAGTACATCGCCCACACGTAGAACAGGCAGGAGCAGAAAGCGGTAAGGAACGCTCCGGCCACCCCGAACCAAAGACCCGCGACGATCACGACGGCGTAGTAGAGCCCGAAGTAGATCGGCGCGCTCCGGCCCGCGAAGTAGAGCCAAAGGCTGATTAGGACCACGTCCAGGGAGACAATCACGGCGCGGGAGAAGGGCACGCCGCGCATGTGGATGACGAAAAGGGCAAGGTTGTAGCCCGCGGCCGCGATGATGGCGATCTGAAGCAAGAGGTCGCTCTGGTCCCCGACCATGAACACCCGGCGAGAGGTAAGCACGATGAGGAGGAAGATGGTGCGAAAGATCGCCACCGCGAGCTCGGTGTCGCGGCGATGCAGTTCGATCTCGGGCGGCTTCCGAGTCGGGTCCGGGGTATTCGGCGCGGGTGCGGGAGAGGAGTTGCGTGTCATTCTGGCTTCTTATCGAGAAGTTACGGCGGCAGGAGGCCGAATTCCTCTCCGCATGACCGGCGCGAGAGGCGCCGGTGTCGCCACTCGGGTCACTTCAGATACCCAAGGGCCTTGAGTTGCCGCCGCAAGTCCTCCGGCATCCGCCCGCTCCCTGGGGTCGGCAGCAGGGCGGTCCCGGAGGCGCCGGAGGGTTGCCAGAGCCATAGCCCCCATTCCTTCGGGTCAACCGGCAGCGGCGAGCGGCCCGAGACTAGAGATGGTTGGGTAACCGACTTGATGATAACCGGTACAGCTCGGGGGAAGGCGCCTGTCTTTCCGAGGTGAAAACGCGCGGCTTCGACCGGAGCATTGCCCACCCGGGCTGAGACCGAGACCGTCCCTCCCTGCGCCGAATCGAACAGGAGAAGGTGCGGCGTGCGGCTGGCCCCGAGATGAACCTCCAGGCGCTGCCCGGCCTCTCCGACGCGGTGCACCGTCACGGTATCCCCCGTCGCCAGGGTGGGAAGGTCATAGTACTCCAACTCGGTGGTTGACTCCACCGCGACGGTCAGCCCGCGCCCGGACGGCAGGGCGACCGCGAGGTGATAGCCGCGTCGGGACTGGGCGGCGAGCTGCGCCAAGACGCCCCGCATCCGGCCCAGGTCGCCGACGGCCGTGGCCGCAAGGTTGTGACGCTGGGCCGGATCGCGGAGGGAATGGTATAGCTCCTCCGGCCGGCCGTTCCGCCACCTCAGGTACGACCACGGTCCATCCCGCGCCAGAAGGGCCTCCGGGTCTCCGGCGAGCAGGGGCCGGGTGGTGAGCGGCTGTCCCATGATCTGCGGTGCGAGCGATCGTCCATACATCTCCGCGGGCCGGGATGCGGCCGCCAGCTCCAACAGTGTTGGCGCCAGGTCAATGAGCGATACGGGCTGCTTCACCCTCAGACCCCGCCACTCATCCCGTGACCGGTAGAGAATCAGGGGGACGCGCACCTCTTCTCGATAGGGGGCACCGCCGTGGCCCATCTCACCGTGTTCGCCGAACGCCTCGCCGTGATCGGCGATCACCGCCACCACCGTGTTCCGGCCCCAGGGCTGCGCGAATAGCCAGTCCAGGAAAGCCCCCAGGATCTCGTCAGCATGCCGCACTTCGCCGTCGTAGAGGTCCTTCAGGTACTGCCGGTCGGCAGGGGTGAGATTGGGGAGTCGCCCACTCACGGCCTCCTCGATCAGGTCCTTCTTAGTGAGCTTACCGGTGTATCCGCGGTCGTAGTAAGACAGCCCGTGACCGAATCCCTTGCGGTAGTGGTGCACCTCGTAGGTGTGCAGGAAGAGGAAGAACGGCTGGCCGCTGGTGCGCGGTAGCCGGCCCTTCATGGCCACTAGTTGGTCGGGCAGCATGGGGTAGTTGGCGGACCAGTACCAATCGAAACCAACGTCGAAGCCGAAACGCGGGTCCAGATAGGCGCCGCCGACGCAGGCGAGAGTCTCGTATCCGGCGTCGCGAAGCTCCCCCTGGAGCGACGGTCCAGCAATGGCCGGCGTCAAAACCGGGCCTACCTGGGTCTGGGCGGAGAAGTCCTGGCTGACCTCGCGGCCGAAGCTCAGGTCTTGATAGCTGGAGGTAAGCAGTCCTTGCACGGACGGGTAGGTCCAGGTCGCCATGGCGTTGGCGTCTTCGAACAGAACGCCGCGCGCGGCGAGGCGGTCGAGATAGGGGCTGGTATCCCGCGGGTAGCCGTAACAGCCGAGATGGTCGGCACGCAGGGCGTCTATCAGCACGAGCACGAGGTTGGGGCGCGAGGCTGGGCCTGGGACGAGTACCATGGGGTTCACCCAAAGCGCGCAGGCGGCGGCCGCGTCCGGTTCGCGGGCCGATTCGGCCTTGCCGATGACCTCCGTAGTCAACTCCAGTTCGACGTCGCCGGCAGGGAGATCCAGGTCCACCGGGGCCCAGTTCGAGGTACGGCCACCAGCCCACCGTGCGGACTCCTCAGAGAGTAACCGGACGTTTCTACCATCCTGGCGCGTCGTGATGGTGAACCGAACCCCTTCGCCGCGCTCGAGACCACCGGGGCTGAGGCCGAAGGCGATTCGCAACTTGGCGCCGCTCGGCAGCACGAGTGGCTGCCTGAAGAGGTGAGGCGCGCGGGCGTAGAGCACCGGCTGAAGCGCGCTCCCCAACAGGATCTGGGCCTGGCCGTCCAGACGGCGCGGCAGTCCCGCGGGCGCGGCGCTGCCGCGGAAGCAGTCGGTGAGACGCAAGATCTGGCCAGGCGACAGCTTCACTGGGGTCCCGGACTCGACCGCTGGCGGCGGAGAGTGACGTTGGCAGCCGCTGGCCGCCACCAGCAGCCCCGCCAACACGAGGAGAGATAGCCGCACCAGCCGGCCTCCCGCCACTGCGCGAACCGAATCGCCCATGTTCTCCCGCCTGTCAGCAGAGTGGAAAGAGCGAGGATCGCTCTGCGTCACCCAGGATAGCATAGGGGTGTGACCCGCGGCTAGGCCTCGCCCGCGTTCCCAAGGCGAGGGGCGGCGCCTCGGGTCGGCGTGAAATCTGTGCGGGTGGGAAGGAATTCCGGGGCGGGCCCCCGAAATATCAAATCGTGGGCGAGATGTGGTATGGGATTGTTAGTCAGCTAACAATCTGCCCGCTGGGGATACACCGGCCGAACAGGCTGAACAGGCCGAACAGGGGAGGGTGATGTTGTTGCGTCTCGGACGCCGCGCACGCCTCACCACGATCAGTTGTCTGCTGCTATTTGTCGCGATTTCGGGGGCCTCTCTGGGCGCACGTCAACGCGCCACCGACGCGGCCGCGCTCAAGCAACGACTCCAGGCCATCACCGCCAAGCGGGATCGCGCGGCGCGCCAGTTGCGGCTCGCCAGGCGGAAGGAGAAGCAGGTCAACCGGCGTCTGGCCGAGATTGAGGCGAAGCTGGACGCGACCGAGACGCGCCTGCACGGGATCAAGCAGAATGTGTCCGTGGCGCGGGCCGACCTGAGCGTGGCCGTGGCACGGCTCGATCAGGCGACGCAGAGCCTGGACGAGCGCCGCGACCTGGTGGAGGAGCGACTGGTGGCCCTCTATGAGGAGGGGGAGATCAAGGCGCTGGAGGTCCTGCTCCAGTCCACCAGTTTCTCGGATTTCTCCAACCGGATGTACCTGATGAACGAGGTGGTGTCGGCCGACGCGGCGATCTTGGACGATCTCGAGGCCGCGCAGGGTCGGGCCGAGAACCGCCGCGCGGCGGTGGAGGGCCGAAAACAAACCCTCGAGGGGCTGCAGCACCAGGAGGAATATACGCGGGCGGTCGCCCTGGACCAGCGCCAGGATACCCGCGTGCAGAAGGACGCGGTGCTCCGCGATCGGCGGATGTGGGAGCGCGCGCTGGCGGAGCTGGAGGCCGACTCCAACGCCATCGCCGCGATGCTCCGCCGGCTGCAGCACCGGACGCCGGGGCGGGGCGAGGTAGTGACCCCATGGAAGGGCGGCCTGGCGCGGCCTGTGAGCGGTCGGATCACCTCTGGGTACGGGTATCGCATGCACCCCATCCTGAAGCGGCGCAAGATGCATACCGGTGTGGACATCGCCGCCTCCACCGGCACGGCGATCCACGCGGCGGCGGGTGGGGTGGTGGTGTTCTCCGGGCGGTGGGGCGGATACGGCAACTGCGTGATCATTGACCACGGCGGCGGCCTGGCGACGCTCTACGCGCACTGCTCGCGTCTCGCGGCGGGCGAAGGCCAGAAGATCAGTCAGGGCCAGACCATCGGTTACGTCGGCAGCACCGGCCTGAGCACCGGCCCGCACCTCCACTTTGAGGTGCGGCGCAACGGGAGCCCGGTGAGCCCGATGTGAGAGGCCTACCACCCGGCCCGGTGTTTGACACACGCGAGACTCCGCGAGTAGAATCCTCCAGTTAGCCCCGGCCGGCGAGGCCATCCCGCGTATCTCTGACGCGGGATGATGCGTCTGAGGGCGGGTGATTCCGAGGGCCGGGCAAGACCAGCGCAAGCGAGGAGAACCGCCGTGAAAGACCTTCTGCTGTATGACACCACACTCCGGGATGGTGCACAGACGGAAGGCATTGCCTTTTCCGCCGACGATAAGGTGAAGATCGCCCAGAAGCTGGACGATCTGGGGATACACTATGTCGAGGGCGGGTTCTCCGCTCCCAGCAACCGCACCGACATGGAGTTCTTCGCGCGGATGCGGGAGCGGCCGCTCAAACACGCCCGGCTGGTGGTGTTCGGGATGACCCGGCGAGCGAAGATCGCGCCGGAGGAAGATCCGAACCTGCGCAACGTGGTGAAGCTGGGCGCGCCGGTGGCGGCGCTGGTGGGCAAGACCTGGGACCTGCACGTGACGGAAGTGCTTCGCACCACACGCGAGGAGAACCTGAGGATCATCCAGGACTCGGTCGGATATGTGAAGGCCCATGGCCTGGAGATCGGGTTCGACGCCGAGCATTTCTTCGATGCCATGAAGCACAACCAGAGCTACGCGCTGGAGTGCCTGGGGGCGGCGGCGGAGGCGGGCGCGGATTGGGTCTGCCTGTGCGACACGAACGGGGGAGCGATGCCGGAGGAGGTGCGCTACGCGGTGAAGGCGGCGCGCAAGGCGGCGAAGGTCCCGCTCGGGATCCACGTGCACGATGACTGCGGTCTGGCGGTGGCAAACAGCCTGGTGGCGGTACAGGCCGGAGCCAGGCAGGTGCAGGGGACGATCAACGGATACGGGGAGCGGTGCGGGATGACCAACCTGTGCGCCGTCATCCCGAACCTGCAGCTAAAGCTGGGCCTGCGATGTCTGGCGGAGGGGCAGTTGTCCATGCTCTACGAGACCGCGCACTACGTCGCCTCCATCGCGAACATGCCGCCGCCGGAGCGCGACCCATATGTGGGCCGGAGCGCGTTCGCACACAAGGGCGGCATGCACATGGATGCGATGCTCAAGAACCAGAAGACGTACGAGCATCTCCGGCCCGAGGTAGTGGGCAACGAGCGCCGGCACCTGATCTCCGACCAGGCCGGGCGGAGCGCGGTGATCCACAAGGCCCAGGCGCTGGACCTGGGGTTCGACAAGCATTCGCCGCAGGCCAAGGAGATTCTGGCCCGGCTGAAAGAGATGGAGCATGCGGGCTATCAGTTCGAGGGAGCGGAGGCGTCCTTCGAGCTGATGGTGAGGAAGAGCGTGGGGCGGTACCAGCCGGGCTTCGATCTGGAGGGGTTTCGCGTGATCGTCGAGAAGGACCGCACCGGGAAGATAAACACCGAGGCAACCTTGCGGGTGCGGGTGAACGGTGAGTATCGCTACGAGGCGGCGGAAGGCGACGGCCCGGTGCACGCGCTGGACACCGCGCTCCGAAAGGCACTGGAGAGCTTCTACCCGCAGCTCAAGGGCATCCGGCTCACCGACTTCAAGGTGCGGGTGGTGGACGCGCCGGAGCAAGCCACGGCCGCGGCGGTGCGCGTTATGGTCGAATCCCGCGCCGGCGCCAAGACCTGGACCACGGTCGGGGTGCATACCAATATCATCGAGGCGAGTTGGCAGGCCCTGGTGGACGGGGTAGAGTACGGGCTGCTGCAGTTGCAGAGCGGCGAGGCCGAGGAGGAGACGCCGCGGGTCTAGGAGCCGCGCCAGCAGCACGGCCTGAGGCCGTGCTCCTGGCGTGCTAGTTCGTCCGCACCTACTATCGCCTGAAGTTACGCCGTCGCGGCCGCCGAGCGGCCCGCTTGGCGGCGCCGGCGGCGCGGCGTTGCTGGACGCAGACGGGGCAGGCGCGCGGGGCGGGATATCCGGTTCGGTCATCCCGCGCGCGTTCCGCGTCAGAGTAGAGGAACGTTTCCCCGCAGGCCTCGCAGATCAGGTGCTGGCCCGGCGCGTCTACCAACGACGGCCGCCCCCGCCCCCACCGAAGCCGCCACCGCCACCTCGGCGACCACCGCCGCCGAAGCCGCCGCCGCCGCGACGCTCACCGCCGCCGCCGCGCTCGGTTCTCGGGCGCGCCTCGTTGACTACGATCTGGCGGCCACCGATCTCCCGGCCGTTGACCGCGGCAATCGCCTCGGCCGCCTTCTCGTCAGGGACGTCTACGAACCCGAATCCCTTGTCGCCGATCAGCCGCACTGAGATGGGATCGTACGCCGAGAACAGATCCTTGAGATCGTTCTCCGTTACGGAGTACGGCAGATTACCTACGTACAGACTTTTCGCCATGCTGTCTCCTTCCTGCCGACACTCCGCCGGCAGGCGCAATTATCATATCAAGCGCGGCCGATCACCGGTCGCGCAGCAGTACACAACCTTGGTCCAGGATCAACGCCGCCGTCCTCGGCTGAGGGATCGTCCTCGCCCCCGGTGCAGCGCACTGAGCGGGATGGGCACCAACCGCACCGGCTCCGTCTCTGTCACCCCCGGCACCGCGACGCGGGGGATCGAGTAACCCAGCGTCCGTTCAATTCCAGCGACCGCCGCGCGATCCTCTCGCGTTGCCAGGGTCACCGCGTCGCCGTTTGCCCCCGCGCGAGCGGTGCGTCCGATGCGATGCAGATAGTCAATGGCCACCGGGGGGACATCGAAGTTCACCACGTGCGTCACGCCCTCCACGTCCAGGCCTCGCGCGGCGACGTCGGTTGCCACCAGCACCTGCACGCGGTGCTGTCGGAAGGCCTGCAGCGCGCCCTCTCGCTGGGCCTGGGAGCGGTCCCCGTGAATGCACTCCGTGCGCACTCGGGAAGTCTGCAGTTGGCGAGCCAATCGGCTGGCCCGATATCGAGTCCGGGTGAACACCAGCACGCTCTCCATCTCTTGCCCCTGCAGCAGGTGAAGCAGCAGCCCGGCCTTTCGCTCGGAAGGGACGACGTAGAGGGAGTGAGAGATGGTGGAAGGGGGGGCGGAGGGAGAGCCGATCTCGACGTGGACGGGATCGCATAGGAGGTGCTCGTAGGCGAGCTCCAGCACCGGAATCGGCATGGTCGCGGAGAACAGCAGTGACTGGCGCCGCTTGGGGAGCAGCGCCAGGATGCGCTTCAGATCGGGGAAGAACCCCAGGTCCATCATCCGGTCGGCTTCGTCCACGACCAGTATCTCCACGCCGTTGAGTCGGGCGGCGCCGCGCCGGGCGTGATCCAGGAGACGGCCCGGGGTGGCGACGATGATCTCGCTGCCAGAGGCCAGCGCCTGGCGTTGCTCCGCCATCCCGACGCCGCCGTAGATGGCCGCGGCCCGCAAGTCAGGCCAGCAGCCCAGCGCCTGATAGTGCGCCAGGGTCTGCGCGGTGATCTCTCGCGTAGGGCAGAGAATCAGGGCGCGGATATGGCGCCGGGGGCCGCTCCGCAGGTGCTGCAGCAGCGGGACGAGAAAGGCCAGGGTCTTGCCGCTGCCGGTCTCGGCGGTGGCGATGACGTCGCGACCGGAGAGTGCGAGAGGGATAACCTCTCGCTGCACCGGGGTCGGTTCCGTGAAGTCGAGGCGGCGGATCGCCGTGAGGAGGTGGGGGGAGATTCCGAGTTGGTCGAAGATAGTGTTCGCCTCACATACTAGAGGAAGCCATGGTCGCCGGGCGCCCTGCTAGCTGCCGAGGTGACTTACTCTGGGTTTCTCCTCCGCCACGCAATACGAGCCGAAACTTCGCGAGCCGATCGAACAGGTCGTGTGCGGAGGCTGAATGTAGTATACCCCAATTCGAGGGGAATGTCAAACCCCGTCTAGCCGCCTTTCTGCTTGGCGAGCGATCCGAATCAACTCCAGATCCATCTCTCCCGCCACGCCCCAGCCGCGCCGACCGGCTGGGAGGCGGGGGCGGAAGGTCTCGTAGAGCGAGTAGGCGATCTCCGTGAGTTCCTGCGGGCTGAAGGACTCCGCCAGGCGCTCCATCGCCGCGCGCACCGCGTCGTAGCTCTCCTTGAGTTTGCTGCGCAGGTAACGTTCGACGCTCTGTGCGTCAAGGGGCTGATCTCCCACCACTGCGCGCACGCCCTGGGCGGTACGTTTGACGGGGACAGGCCGACCCACCACCTCCACCCAGAACTCCTCGCCCAGGCCGATCTTCTTTGGTTCCCCCGCGGCCTGCTTCGCACCCTTGGGCGGGCCGTAGATCCCCAGCGCGCGGCCCTTGGCCTGCGCGTTGACACCAGCGACGGCCTTGCCGAAGGTGAGGGCCTCATCCCATCCGTAGCCCATTCGAGCGGCGACTACTGCGCTCCAGAGGGTGAGGACAGGGGCCCGGTTGATGGTGATGCGAGTGGGCATCAGGGTTCGCCTCCGATGGCGCTGGTGGAGGACAGTCTCCTATCCATCCCGGCCTGCCTCCCAGTCGAGCACAGGCGGAGGCCTGTGCCACCCAGGGGTGGTTCGGCGAGAGGAGGGGAGTTCCGGCTGCGAATTAACGCGAGACAATCCCGGGAGGCGAAATCCCGAGACGCCGGAAGGCCGGCACAGGCACGCCCGGATCAGGTCCGCTCCGGCTTTGGGGGGCCGTCGGCGCGCGGCTTGCGCAATTGGCGCAGGGAGTAGTAACCCACACGCCCGTCCCCGAACTCAACGGCGAGGAAGGGCCGCCCGATCTCTTTGATGCGGCCGATGCTCCCAGCGGGGATCCCCGGTAGCCCAACAAGGGTCTCAACTCGGTCTTCGGTCCTCAATATCTCACCTCTTGGGAAGGGGAAC
>Ga0214473_10007879_pt1 | contig 12608 bp, 7 predicted proteins | sample RVTome_7_FD_203509 | JGI IMG/M metagenome (GOLD analysis project Ga0214473, IMG submission 203509) | Soil microbial communities from uranium-contaminated site in the Upper Colorado River Basin, Wyoming, United States - RVT98D197 | ecosystem: Environmental > Terrestrial > Soil > Contaminated >... | reverse complement strand
GTATGCCTATACTCAATCTTATTGTGTTACGAGGAGTTGGTCTGTGCACCTGAAACATGGTGTTGTTACCACAGACAAGGGTGAATTGTCTGCGGTTTATTTTGTTTATTAGAAATTTCTTAAAGCAAGTAAATGTCGCAACCGCTGCGTGAGCGAAAAACTTTCTCGGCCTTTGTGCCTAGCATTGTGGAGCCGCCACATTTTCTGCGCTCCCAGGCGGATTCTTATAAGTGGTTTTGCGAGACAGGCCTGGGTGAGTTGTTTGAGGAGATATCCCCGATTGTTGATCATGCGGGGAATTTAGAGCTGCAGTTTCTTGACCATTACTTGGATGCGCCTAAACATACGGAGGAAACGGCGAGAGATCGTAATGCGACGTTTGAGGCGCCTATTCGCAGTGCCGTTCGTTTAATTAATAAAAAAACTGGCGAGGTTAAGGAGCAAGAGGTATACCTAGGCGAGTTTCCGGTCATGACGGAACGGGGCACTTTTGTTATTAATGGTGTGGAGCGGGTGGTAGTCTCGCAACTGATTCGCTCCCCGGGCGTTTTTTTTACATCGCAATTCGCCAAAGGTAGAAATTGGTATGGGGCTAAGATTATTCCTAATCGTGGGGCGTGGCTGGAACTGGAGACAGCTGCGGATGGGGCCATGTATGTGCGTATTGATCGTAAGCGCAAGGTGGCCGTAACGTCACTGCTTAGGGCGCTGGAGATTGTGGTTGGTAGCGGTGATATTGAGAAGCTGTTTGCTGATGTTGATACTGACCCCAACATAAAATTTATTAAAGCTACATTAGCTAAGGATGTCACTCATAACACGGCCGAGGGTCTGCGGGAGGTATATAGACGGCTGCGACCGGGCGATATGGCGACGGTGGATAACGCGCGCCAGATGATTCATGATATGTTCTTCCGTCCGGATCGCTATGATTTTGGCAGGGTGGGTCGTTACCGCATGAACCAACGTTTGAACTTATCCGTAGCGCAGGATCGAGAGCATCGGGTCTTTAGCAGGGATGATTTGGTGGCCGTACTGCGCGAGGTTATTCGGCTGAACGTGAGTCAGAATCCGGCCGATGATATTGACCATTTGGGAAATCGGCGGGTGCGTTCGGTAGGTGAGTTGATCCAAAATAAGTTTCGTGTGGGTTTGACACGCATGGAGCGCATCGCTAAGGATCGCATGAGCACGCTGGATCTGTATAAAGTTACTCCGGCGCAACTGGTTAATGCTCGACCGATTATTGCGGCCATTAAGGAGTTCTTTACCAGCTCGCAATTGTCCCAGTTTATGGATCAGACGAATCCATTGTCAGAAGTGGAGCATAAGCGGCGCATGAGCGCTATGGGACCGGGGGGGCTGGATCGACACCGCGCGGGGTTTGAGGTGCGTGATGTGCATCGGTCTCACTATGGACGAATATGTCCCATTCAGACGCCGGAAGGGCCGAATATTGGCTTGGTGGGTCACATGGCTATTTACGCGCGCTTGAACGAGTATGGTTTCCTGGAAACGCCTTATCGTAAAGTGGAGGGGGGCGGGGTAACTGCTGAAATTGAGTATTTGGATGCCTACCAAGAAGAAAAATATGTGATTGCCCAGGCGGAGGAGCCGCTGGATAGCATGGGTAAGTTTAAGCGTGGTAAAGTGGAAGCACGAGAGCGGGGCCGGTTTGCGGAGGTGCCCCCGGATCAGGTTGATTATGTTGACGTGTCTCCCCAGCAGATTGTCAGTATTGGGGCGGGTCTTATTCCATTTATTGAACATGATGACGCCCAGCGGGCTTTGATGGGGTCGAACATGCAGCGCCAGGCAGTGTCGTCTGTGGTGCCGGAGGCACCGCGGATAGGGACTGGCTTGGAGGCGCGGGCTGCGTATGATTCAGGACAGTTGGTCGTGGCGGCTATTGATGGTGAAGTGACAGAAGTGGATGCTAGACATATTACCGTGACGGGAGCAAAAGATACTAAGCACGTGCACCGCTTGCAGAATTTTCAACGAAGTAATCATTCAACGTCGATGACACAGCACCCGTTGGTAGAGTTAGGACAGCCGGTTAAGGGGGGAGAGATAATTGCTGATGGGGCGGCAACAAATGAGGGGGAGTTAGCGCTGGGGCAGAATCTGTTGGTGGCTTTTGTTCCCTGGTACGGGGGAAACTTTGAGGATGCTATGGTGGTGTCTGAGTGTGTGGTATGGGACGACCGTTTTACATCAGGGCATGTTGAGGATTTTCTGGTTGACGTTCGTGACACAAAATTGGGTCCGGAGGTTATCACGCGTGATATCCCCAATGTTAGCGAGGAGAAGTTAAGAAATCTGGCGGCGGACGGAATTGTGCGGGTGGGGGCGGAAGTGCACAGCGGTGATATTCTGGTGGGGAAGGTGACAAATAAGGGAGAGACCGATTTAACGAGCGAGGAAAGACTGCTGCGGGCTATATTTGGCGAGAAGGCTAAAGATGTTAAGGATACATCGCTATATCTAGCTCACGGGGAGATGGGTAAAGTGGTTGATGTTAAGACATTTTCTCGCGACGGGGGGGATAGACTGCCCAGTGGCGTGTTGCAACAAGTACAGGTAAGTGTGGCACAACTGCGCAAGTTGCAGGTGGGAGATAAGTTGGCCGGGAGGCACGGGAACAAGGGTGTGATCGCGGAGATTCGCCCTGTGGAGGACATGCCGTATTTGGCGGATGGCACGGCGGTTGACATTGTTTTGAACCCTATGGGGGTGGCCAGCCGCATGAACATTGGCCAGATCCTGGAGACACACTTAGGGATTGCGGCGGAGCGACTGAAATTTTACGTAGCTTCCCCTCCATTTGTCGGGGTAAGCGAGAGTGAGATTCGTGAACAACTGGTTAAGGCTGGTTTGCCGGAAGATGGGAAAATGGAGCTGTTTGATGGTATATCGGGTGAGCTATTTGATCATCCGGTGACGGTGGGCGTGATGTACATGCTTAAACTACACCATTTAGTGGACGATAAAATTCATATGCGTTCAACGGGTCCCTACTCACTAGTGACGCAGCAGCCCCTGGGAGGCAAAGCGCAGTTTGGAGGCCAGCGTTTTGGCGAGATGGAGGTGTGGGCCCTGGAGGCATACGGTGCGGCGTACAGCTTGCAGGAAATGTTGACAATTAAGTCAGATGATGTGCCGGGGCGCAGTAAGACTTATGAGTCGATTGTGAAGGGTACTACTATTCAGCCGCCGCGGGTGCCAGCGGCTTTTGATGTGTTGGTTAAGGAGCTGAAAGGTTTGGCGCTGGATGTGGAGTTGCTGGGGCAGACGGTGATCAAGCCGGTGGTCGACGAAGAAGGAGAAGAGCGCGCCAAGGTACGGGCCGAGACTCGCCGGGAGAGCAGGCACGAGCGCGGGGTGAGAATTCGTTAGAAGCCAAGACACTTATGCACGATGTTCAAGAGATGACAGACTTTACAGCAGTGCGCCTGGTGCTGGCCTCGCCGGAGCGTATCTTGGATTGGTCACACGGTGAGGTAACTAAGCCAGAAACTATCAATTACCGTACACAGAAGCCGGAGAAGGAAGGCTTGTTCGACGAACGTATTTTTGGTCCGACTAAGGATTGGGAATGTTATTGTGGGAAATATAGACGCATTCGCTATAAAGGCATCGTTTGCGACAAATGTGGCGTGGAAGTGACTCGCTCTATTGTGAGGCGGGAGCGGATGGGCCATATTAGGTTGGCTACACCAGTTTCCCATATTTGGTTTTTGCGTGGTGTGCCTTCAAAGATGGGGTTGCTGCTGGATATCAACGTTGGTCAGTTGGAAAAGGTTATCTATTTTGCCTCATATATTGTGACAGAGGTGGATGAGCCAGCGCGGCAGGAAGTGTTGGATCGCTTGCGACGCGAGGGCGACACTAAGCGCGCGGTGGTTAAGAAGGGGTACAAGCAACTACGGGCTGATCTGGGGAAAAAGGGCGAGGGGAAGAAAAAGGAGAAGTTAATACGTCAGGAAAGAGTGGAGTTGGATAAGCTGGCGGCGGCTATTGCGGAGGCAGAAAAGAAACTAAAAGAGTTGGCTATTTATACAATAATTTCTGAGGTTGAGTACCGGGAATTGTCACTGAAGTACGGTCATGTTTTTAAGGCGGGTATTGGCTCGGAAGCCATTCGCACTATTTTTGAGTCGATGGATTTGAAGAAGATGGCCCGGTCACTGACGGGTGAACTAAAGAATGCTTCGGCGGCTAAGCGGAAGCGTTTGCTGCGACGCTTATCGCTGATGCGTTCGTTGATCAAGGCAGAAATTCGACCAGAGTGGATGTTCTTGACGGTGTTGCCGGTAATCCCGCCGGACCTGCGGCCAATGGTACAGCTTGATGGAGGTCGGTTCGCGGCCTCTGACCTGAATGATTTGTACCGGCGGGTAATTAATCGTAACAATCGTCTGAGGCGTCTGTTGGAACTAGGAGCGCCGGAGGTGATTACCCGCAATGAAAAACGCATGCTGCAGGAGGCGATTGATGCGCTGATTGACAATGCAGCACGACGGGGTTCAACGACTACTTCCATTACGGGACAGAGGCGGCAGCTCAAGTCGTTGGCTGATATGTTGAAAGGTAAGCAGGGACGATTTCGCCAAAATTTACTGGGTAAGCGAGTAGATTATTCGGGGCGCTCGGTGATTGTGGTTGGCCCGGAGCTTAGGCTTGACCAGTGCGGGTTGCCGAAGTTGATGGCCCTAGAGTTGTTTAAGCCGTTTGTTATTCATGAACTAATTGAACGAGAGCTGGCGCACAATATTCGCTCGGCTTCCCGCCTTATTGAACAAGGTATTCCAGAAGTGTGGGACGCTTTAGAAGACGTGACTCGCAAACATAAAGTGTTGTTGAATCGAGCGCCGACATTGCATCGTTTGGGTATCCAGGCTTTTGCGCCGGTGTTGATTGAGGGTAAGGCTATTCAAATTCATCCGATGGTGACAACGCCTTTTAACGCTGACTTTGACGGGGACCAGATGGCAGTACATGTGCCGTTGTCTGAAAAGGCGCGTAGCGAGGCAGAGGAACTAATGCTGTCAAGTCATAATTTACTTAAGCCAGCCGATGGGCAACCGGCTACCTCGGCAACTCAAGATATTGTATTGGGTATTTACTACATCACAAAGGAGCGGAAAGGAGCTAAGGGTGAGGGCAAGGCGTTTTCATCGACAAATGAAGCTATGGTCGCATATGAACTTAAGTGCGTGGCAATTAATGCGCGCATCAAGGCACCTAGTCCTGATAGACTTAGCGAAGTAGTGGAAACTACGGTGGGGCGGCTGTTATTTCATGAGATATTGCCTAAGGGGCATCCCTTTATTAATGAAGTGCTGGACAAGTCTCGCTTAAAGCGTATTGTTGGCGATGTTTTGAGCGGGCACGGGCAAGTGGCGGCGGCGCAATTTTTGGATGACATGAAGAATCTTGGCTTTAGGTTTGCCACGGTCAGTGGTATGTCGTGGGGTATGGATGATTTAGCGGTGCCGGTGAACAAGAAGCAGATTTTACGCCAGGCTCAGGAGAAAGTTGATACTATCCAAGAACAATACGGAGAGGGTTTATTGACTGATGAGGAGCGCTATCGGATGACGGTGGGAGTGTGGGAGGAGGCTCGCGAGGAGATGAATAGTTTGGCGCAGCGAACACTTGATGCGACTGGCACGGTTTCTTCAATGGTCAACTCCGGAGCGCGGGGTTCTTGGACGCAAGTTATGCAGATGATGGGTATGAAAGGTACGGTGGCAGGGCCGACGGGCGAGGTGGTTGAGGTGCCTATTAAGAGTAGTTTCAAGGAAGGATTTTCTGCTTTGGAGTATTTTCTTTCGACGCACGGTACGCGTAAGGGAATGGCCGATACGGCCCTTAGAACAGCTACGGCAGGATATCTAACGCGGCGATTGGTGAACGTAGCGCAAGATGTGGTGGTGCGGCAGGAAGATTGTCAGGATACGGAGGGAGCATTATTGACGCTGGAGGACAGCCGGGAAGTTGGTATTACATTAGGGGCGCGAGTTATGAGCCGGATACTGGCAGAGCCGGTGCGCCATCCGCATACCGGTAAAGTAGTGTTTAAGCGTGGCACTTTGTTGGGAAGAGATGAGGCGGCGCAGATTGATGATTTGAACGTTGATGAGGTGGTTATTCGTTCAGTGGTGACGTGTAGGGCGAAACAAGGTATTTGTCGGTTGTGTTACGGTTGGGATTTAGGCCGTGGCGGCTTAGTTAAGATTGGTGAGCCAGTGGGGGTGGTGGCTGCCCAAGCTATTGGGGAACCTGGTACCCAGCTCACGATGCGTACCTTTCACGCTGGTGGAGTGGGCGGTGAGGACATAACCCAAGGTCTGCCGCGTGTGGAAGAGCTACTGGAAGCTCGAACACCAAAGGGGCAGGCGGTAATGAGTGAGGTTGACGGGGTAGTGGAGGTGAAGCAGTCAAAGAATGAGACACACTTGACGGTTACTTCGAAAGGTTCAAAGGCGAGAGAATACATTATTGATGGCGCCAAGCTGGCGTTGGGTGTTAAGGCGGGCAAGAGGGTGTTGGAAGGAGAGGAGTTGTTTGTAAATGTTGATGGCGAGAGTATCGGTGCTCCCTTTGCTGGCACGGTTGTAGTTAGAGACAATGTCCTAGTGGTGCGGGGTCGAGGCAAGGATGTGCGTGAGTATACGGTGCCGGCAAATACAACGTTAGAGGTGAAGGATGGCCAGGCTGTAGTCGCTGGCCAGCAAATGACAGAAGGACACATGGATGTTCAAGCGTTGTTTAAGATAGCGGGCGGGCGGGCGGTGCAGCGGTACATTCTGCGCGAAGTGCGGCAGGTGTACGCTATTCAAGGCGAGACTATTAATGATAAACACTTGGAGATTATTGTGCGGCAAATGCTGTCTCGGGTGCGGGTGCATGAGGCGGGGGAGACTGAACTTTTACCGGGGCGGATAGTTGAACTGGCCGAGTTTTTGGCGGCTAACGCTAAAGCAGAGGCGGAGGGAAAAGCGCCGGCGGTGGGTGAGCAGTTGCTGTTGGGTATTACAAAAGTGTCGCTGACGACACGCAGTTTCTTGGCGGCGGCATCTTTCATGGAGACAGCCCGAGTATTGATTGACGCGGCCGTGACGGGGAGATCTGACAATTTAGAGGGATTGAAGGAAAATGTGATCATCGGTCGGCTGATTCCGGTCGGGACGGGATATAAGAAAGAAGAGGCTGAAACGGGTAATCCATAAGTAGTTAAAATAAAACCTGGTGTATACTGGGTAAACATGAGGTTAAATCTGTTTCGGCGTAACAAAAAACGGCTGCGCAGGCGCTCGAGCGTCATTGCTGAGAGTTGGCTGACACCACAGGCGAAAAAGGCTGTATGCGGCATTGTTATGCTGGTTTTTTCTTTAATCGCGGTCCTAGGTTTCTTTGATGCGGCGGGGCCGATCGGGAATCTTTTACTGGGTTTCTTGCGGCGGGTATTTGGCTGGCTGGCGTACGTGGTACCGGCAGTTGTTATTGTGTGGGCACTGCACTTAGTGTGGCCGGCGCGCTTCGGATGGGAGCGGCTGCGGATGGTGGGCTTGGCACTTACAGTTATAGGTCTGTTGGGGTTCTTCCACATTATTGGGGCGTCATCTGACGATGCTCTGCAAGCGGCTCATGAAGGAAGGGCTGGAGGATATCTTGGTTTTCTTTTAAGTTTTCCATTAAGCCAGGCTGTGTCTCGGGTGGCGGCAACGCTGATTTTTATCGGTTCATTTTTCATCGGCTTGATTTTAACTTGGCGGGTGTCGCCGGCGGATATAGGAGAGCGACTAAGGCGAATTTTTGTGTCTGATCAAGTTGACGGTGGAAGTGAGATAGAGGAAGAGCAGTTTCTGGAAGAGGCGCCGGTGGGTTCGCGTTTCCGGGTGAACGCGGTACGAGGAGCCGAAGTTTCGGGAGCTGCGGACATGAAGGGTGACATAATAAGCCAGCGTGGTGAAGGGCGTCGGGCAGCGCAGCAGCTTAGGGGGGGTGGGCGCAGATATCGTCCAGCTATACTTAAGCTTTTATACTCGTCTGGTCGAGTGAGCATGCGCAATAAAGAACTGGAAAGGCAGACCAAAGATACGATTCGGCGCACGCTAGAAAATTTTGGCATTAATGTAGAGATGCGGGAGGTAAACGTAGGGCCGACGGTGACGCAGTATACGCTTAGGCCGGAGCAGGGAACAAAACTGACGCGCATCACCGCGTTGCAGAATGATTTGGCGCTGGCCTTGGCGGCCCATCCTATTCGTATTGAGGCACCAATTCCTAATAAGGACTTGGTGGGGGTGGAAATTCCGAATAAAACGCCGGCGCTGGTGCGGCTGCGTGACTTGTTGGCGTCGCGTGAGTGGCGGGAGACGGAGTCTCCCCTATCTTTTCCGTTGGGCTTGGATGTTTCAGGCCGGGTGGTGGTTGATAGTTTGGAGCGCTTACCACATTTGTTAATAGCGGGAGCAACGGGGTCTGGTAAGTCAGTTAACATTCATACTTTATTAGTGTCCTGGGTGTACCGAAACTCGCCGGATGTGGTGCGTTTTATCTTGGTGGACCCAAAACGCGTGGAGCTGCCGGTCTATAATGGTATTCCTCATCTACTGGCGCCGGTGATTGTGGACGCAGATAAGGCAATTCATGCGCTGAAGTGGGCGATAGACGAGATGGATGTAAGGTATAGGCTCTTGGAAGATTCGGGAGCGCGTAATTTATTGTCATTTAATATTAGCAATCCGTCAGAGGCCAGGCCGTTTATTGTGGTTGTGATTGATGAATTGGCTGACTTGATGGTTAGGCACGGGCGTGAAGTAGAGGGTCCGATCGTGCGTTTGAGTCAGTTGGCGCGGGCGGTGGGCATTCATTTAGTGTTGGCGACTCAGCGTCCGTCTGTCAATGTGCTGACCGGTCTTATTAAGGCTAATATACCTTCGCGTATTGCTTTTTCAGTGGCGTCTCAGGTTGACTCGAGGACAATACTGGATACGGCGGGGGCGGAGAAATTGGTGGGCAATGGAGATATGTTGTATCTGTCCGGTGATAAGGCACGATCGGTTCGTATTCAAGGTGGTTTTGTCTCGGAGGAGGAAGTACGTCGGGTGGTGGAGGAGGTACAGATGACTGGTGAGCCGGAGTATAACGAGGCGGTAACGTCGCTGGCGCATGAAGGCAGTATAGCGGCGAGCGGGACGGCGGATGACCCGCTGCTCCCCGAGGCGCAGAAGTTGATTGTTAGGACCGGCAAGGCGAGCGCTAGTTTGTTGCAGCGGCGTCTGCGGGTAGGATATGCCCGAGCGGCGCGCCTACTGGATATACTAGAAGAGCAAGGTATCATTGGCAGCGCAGAGGGGAATAAGCCAAGACCGGTGCTTAGGGAGTTAGAAAAGGAGCAGAGCGAGGGAGAGGAAGGAAGCGCTGACGGCCACGCTTATTCAGATCGGCGATGGTAGACACGAGTGCGGGCGAGGCGCTGCGCGCAGTCCGGCGGAAAAGGAAACTGACGCTCGATGCTGTGGCGGTCGAACTTCGTATACCCCCTAAACATCTTAAGGCACTGGAACAAGGGAAGCTGGCTGTATTTGCAGCGGAAGTTTATGCGCGCGGTGCGTACATAAAGTATGCTCGGTATCTGGGTGTTGATAGGCAGGATACGTACTACGCTTTTTTACGGTCGCTATCGGGAACGCACGAGCGGGTGTCCTTGCGGTTACCGCAAAGAGCTAGGTGGCTGGTGCGTGTCTGGACGCCGGCTGGTGTGATAGTACTCACGGTGCTGGCGGGGGTGTTGGCAGTGGCTGGTTATTTAGGTGTGCAGGTGCGGGAATTTGTGCGCCTGCCGTCCCTGGAGCTTATAGGGCCCGTCTCGGGTATAGTGGAGGCGTCTCAAGTGGCTGTGCGAGGTCGGGCCGAGGAGAAAGCATACGTTACAATTAATGGTGAGACAGTGTTTTTGGCTGAGGATGGGACCTTTGAGGCGATACTGCCGCTCCGGCCGGGTATAAATGTGCTTCAGTTAGAAGCGAAGGGAGCATCGGGGCGTACGCGTGTTCTGAAACGTGACTTGCTGGTACCGCGCACGTGAGGTAGGGTTTAGGAGATGGCTAAGCAGCAAGATAAAGTTACCGCAGTGGCGGCGGCAGTGGAGGCAATTAAGGAGCGGTTTGGTGAGGGAGCGATTATGAAATTGGGCGAGGCTAAAAAGGTAGACATTGATGCCATCCCGACCGGTTCAGTTTCGCTGGATATTGCTCTGGGTATTGGGGGTGTGCCGCGGGGACGTATTATTGAGATCTACGGACCCGAGTCTAGCGGGAAATCAACGTTGGCGTTGCATATTGCAGCCAGCGCACAAAAAAAGGGTGGCGCGGTGGCCTATGTGGACGCGGAGCATGCGCTGGATCCACAGTATGCTAAGCGATTGGGGGTGGCCATTGATGACTTACTGATTAGCCAGCCGGATACGGGTGAGCAGGCGCTCGATATTGTGGAGACGTTGGTGCAGTCGTCCGCTATCGACTTAGTGGTGATTGATTCAGTGGCGGCGCTGACCCCGCGGGCGGAAATTGAAGGCGAGATGGGTGATACGCACATGGGGTTGCAGGCACGATTGATGTCACAGGCGCTGCGGAAATTAACGGCTATTGCGGCTAAGTCGAACACGACAGTCATTTTTATTAACCAGATTCGCATGAGGATTGGCGTAATATTTGGCAATCCAGAAACGACTACGGGAGGCAAGGCTCTCAAGTTTTATTCTTCCGTTCGAATAGAAGTGCGGCGGCGGGCTAATATTAAGTTAGGCGAGAAAATTATTGGCAACCGGGTCTATGCTAAAGTGGTTAAGAATAAAGTGGCACCGCCTTTTAAGGTGGCGGAATTTGACATTATGTATAACGAGGGTATCAGCTACGAAGGCGATTTGGTGGATAAGGGCGTGGAATACAAACTGATAAAGAAGGCTGGCAGCTGGCTGTCATACGGGGACCTGAAGTTGGGACAGGGGCGTGAGATGTCCAAGCGAACACTGAAGAACGACAAAAAGTTAACCAAGCAGATAGAGGAAGCTATTTGGCAGGCAGCGGAGGCGGAGGAGCGAGAAGTAATCAGTAGTCAGTAAATAGAAGTTGTTTGTTGTCGTCGGGGGCGGTGCGGTTGCGTCTGATCTGACCACATATATTACATTGTTGGATTAAGTCGAGTTGGTCGGGGTCGGCACCCTCATAGGCTATGGTGGGCATGGAGCCAGAGCAAGTTGAGCGGCGATCACCAGGAAGAGTGTCGTCAACATGTTTTGAAGTTAGACAGGCCGGGCAGTGGTTGCGGAAGGTGCCGGGGGCGGGGGGCACCTTCCGGCCGCAGGCTTCGCAGATGAAGCCGTCGTTGCGGGGGATGAAGTTTTTTCTCACTGGCCGCGGTAGCCTAATAGCCCCATCTCGCGGGCACGTTTTATCTCTCGAGCCAGTCTTCTTTGATGTTTAGAGCAGGAGCCGGTTTTTTTGCGCGGCAGAATCTTATTCTGGCCACTAATAAAGCGGCGCAGCACGTCTGTGTCACGGAAAGTGACACCGTCGATGTGTTCAGCACAGAGCAAGCAGATTAGATTGGGGTTCTTCTTCACGGTGAGTTAAGTAGATTAAGCAAGTAGAGTAAATTAGGTTAGAAAGGAATGTCCTCGATGCGAATTTCCTCGTCGGAGAGGGCGGGGGCACTTACTGGCGCGGTAGCCGGCTTGTCTGTCTGGTAGTTGGATGTAGGTGCGGCCGGTTTGGCTTTGTCGGCTTGATCTGAAAGTACGGGCTGGGCTAAGGGGGTTGTCCCTAAAGTTACGGGGCGACTGCCGAGCATAATCATGTTGTCAGCCACAACTTCGGTGCGGTAGTTTTTCTTGCCGTCTTGGTTTTCCCAGGAGCGTGTTTGCAGGTGGCCTTCAATGTAGACTTGTCTCCCTTTGGCTAGATATTGGGCACATATTTCGGCCAACCGGCGCCAGGCAACAATGTTGTGATATTCGACGCGTTCTTGCTGATTACCTTGGTCATCTTTCCAAACGCGGTTGGTAGCGACTGAAAAATTAGCAACTGTTACGCCTTGGGGGGTGGTGCGGGATTCGGGGTCGGCCGTTAGGCGGCCGATAATCATAACTTTGTTTAAATCCATCTGCTTGTAAATTAAGCTGGTAAGTAAATAAAGTAAAGTGAGCTATTTGACTTCTTCGTCGAGGGCTTGCTCGATTTTTTTCTCAACTTCAGTCATAGTTACTTCTTTGGCTGGTTTTTTGGGCTCTGGCGTTGTCAGGGCGGGTTCTTTCTTCTTGGTAAGGTTGTCAAAGATGGCGGCCGACACTTCCGCGCGGCGGGAAGTCTGGAGAATAGTCGAGCGCAAGACGCCGTCTTGTTTGCGTAGATCTTTGCGCAGTTGCTCGATTTTATCGGGAGGTAGGTCGGCTTGGATAGTGCGGAGCCAGGCGATACGTTTTTTGTCAATGGGGTAGTGGAGACGGCGGCGGCTGCCGGGGGAGTCGGTGGGCGGGCCACTGTGAGTAATTTGACCATCGAGTTTTGCGATGATAGCGTCGATGGCTTCATCGA
>Ga0214473_10007878_pt1 | contig 12608 bp, 15 predicted proteins | sample RVTome_7_FD_203509 | JGI IMG/M metagenome (GOLD analysis project Ga0214473, IMG submission 203509) | Soil microbial communities from uranium-contaminated site in the Upper Colorado River Basin, Wyoming, United States - RVT98D197 | ecosystem: Environmental > Terrestrial > Soil > Contaminated >... | reverse complement strand
TTTATGCACCTTTCAACCTTTGGCCGGTTAGTATGGAATTGCCGCGCTATGGCCGAGATATGCACCCCGCTTTCATAGGCAAGAAGAATACCGGCTCGCTCGACATTGGCTGCCGGTTCGGTTCTTGATGAGCTGATCTTTGTAAGTTCTAGCCTTTCCTCGGCACTTAACACAAGGTGCTCCTTTTTGCTCACAAACGGCATGCTGCTCCTTTCTTCGATTTACATCCCATAAAGCAGCATACATGACCTTACTATTAATAGCAATGTTATTTCGGAAGCGCTATACTAGACAGCCAAGCAACATCAAGGCCTATCTTCATATCAACACGTTTTTGCCTGAAATCCGGCTCTACGTCATCGGCATTCAGCTCAGTTGTCTTTTTTGTCCCTTTTATTAGGCAGTCTTCAGCCGTTCGCTTCAGACCCCACCCTGAGCAGGACAATCTTCCCGCCCTGAAAGCAATGTGGTCTTTCTTGGCGAGATTGCGCAGGAAATGAGTCTTTGCCTCAAACATCGGGCTATTGCCAAAAGCAGACGTCTTTCCCGAAATCGGATTAGTAAGTGCCTCTTCGAACGGCGGACAATCATAGTAGTATACTCTGAAGAGTTCTTCATCTTTTCTCACGCAGTTCGTTGAGAACTGCAGCACCTGATCAGCTGTTGCATGTTTCCTGAGCTGTTCCTTCAGTTTCAAGAGAACGAAGCCGGCATCCAACATCACAGCAACACTTTTCTTCGGCACGAAAGCCCCCCTATAACAGTAGTCCCCTCTCCACAGATGTTAGAGAGGGGACTAAATCTTGTGCCAGCCTACCGGCGTTCGGATACTTTAATTATCGGACTAATCGCCTTCTTGGTCAATACCTCCAAACTGGCATTTCAGCTTCCTTTTCACTGATCGAAGAAAATCACCTTAGCTGAATCCTTAGCAGAGAAGGAAAAAGAGGGCTATTTCTAGCCCTCCTACCTACTCTGAACTTGGCGCCCCCGGAGGGATTCGAACCCCCGACCCTCGGATTAGAAGTCCGATGCTCTATCCAGCTGAGCTACAGGGGCTCAATAGCACCCTTTTTTGTCAAAACAACTACTACTTGTCAACGGCCCAAGCAAATTCTATTGAGAGTTTCCCCCGATCCCCCCGATAGAATCGGGGTGCCTATCCAGCTGAGCTACAGGGGCTCAATCAGCTTCCAGTACTCAGCACCCAGTTGCCGGCAAAAATCACTCTTCATCAGCTCTGACAGCAGGCCCAGTAGCTGAGTTGGAGCGGACGACGGGATTCGAACCCGCGACCAACAGCTTGGAAGGCTGTGACTCTACCAGCTGAGTTACGTCCGCATTCTTGGAAACCAGGTAGTCTATAGTCGACTTTTCCAATTTTCAAATGGTCGGGGTGAGAGGATTCGAACCTCCGACCTCCTGCTCCCAAAGCAGGCGCGCTAAACCAAGCTGCGCCACACCCCGATGCTTATTTCAGTTTGCCGACTATCTCTTTCTTGATAACGCTTCCTTCCAGGGATTTCAAAAAACGCTCTCTTTTTAGAGCTTCCGTCTTGCTATCAAAGATCTCATAGCAAACCAATTCCAAGGGCCGACGGCTTTTAGTCGAGTGAACTGCCCCTCTGTTATGCTTTACCAGTCTATTCTCCAGATCGGAGGTATAGCCGGTATACAATTTATGGTCCTTTAAGCTAAGAAGGACGTAAACAAAATGCTTTGGCATAGGGTTTGATAAGTCCTCTGCACTCAGTCGGGGTGACCCGTACGGGCGACCTCCTGCTCCCAAAGCAGGCGCGCTAAACCAAGCTGCGCCACACCCCGTTCTCATTCAAACAACAAACAACTGCTCTTAACTGACTGCTTTCCGGACGTAAATAATTGACACCTGCAGGACTAGCAGATGCCAACCGGTCGGCAAGACAAATAGTAGTATACAATATTTTATCTAATAATTCATCAACACGTCAAAAACAACCTTCTACAACTGCAAGCTATCAACTTGTCGCCGATCCTGATCGACTTTTGGGCATATCGACTAGTTTTTCTCTCATAGCGCGAAATGCCTTGCCCCGGTGACTGATTTGGTTCTTTGTTTCAGGCGGCAGTTCCGCGATTGTCTCTTCATAACCGTCCGGTATGAAAAGAGGATCGTAGCCAAACCCGCGAGACCCTCTTGGCTTGGAAGCAATATGTCCGCTGCAAATACCCTCGGAAATGAGCACCGTTCCATCAGTTGCGGCGAAAGAAGCTATGCACCTGAAGCGCGCCTTACGTTTGTCAAAAGGAACACCGGCAAGCTCTTTCAGCAATTTTGCGTTATTGTCCGCCGTTGAGCAATGGTTCCCGGCATATCGAGCCGATAAGAGGCCCGGCTCACCATCCAGGGCATCAACCTCTAGGCCGGAATCGTCAGCCAGCGCGGGCAATTTGGTCCGACTCATTAGAGCTTTTGCTTTCAGAACCGCATTCTCCTCAAATGTTGAGCCGTTCTCTTCCACTTCCGGCCAAGTTTCAAAATCATGAAAAGTCAAAAACTCAACATTGTCTAACGCCATTATTTCTCTGATCTCTCTTATTTTTCCCTCGTTCTTGGTTGCAATCACTATTTTTATGAAATTTCCCCCCCGGCTTCATCACCAACAATTTCTTTCTGAATTTCCACCAGATTGCCTATGCCAAATTCCGCTAAGTCGATAAGCTCCTCGAGCTCAACACGGCTGAAAGGGACTTTCTCGGCCGTCCCTTGAATCTCAATTATTCTCTTATCTCCGGTCATAACGACGTTCATGTCAACCTCGGCATTTGCATCTTCCGCAAAACAAAGGTCAAGGCACGGGGTGCCATCAACAATTCCCACACTGGTTGCAGCAACAAAATCAGACACGAACAGCTTGTCCAATCGGCCCCGGTCTCTTAGGCACTTGAGAGCGTCAAACAAAGCAATAAAAGAGCCGGTAACCGCCGCTGTCCGGGTGCCTCCATCCGCTTGAATAACGTCACAATCCATCCAAATCGTGATCTCCCCCAACTTTTCCAAATCTACGACTGACCGCAAAGAACGCCCTATCATTCGTTGGATTTCATGAGTCCTGCCACCAACGCGGCCAATGGCCGATTCCCTTACTGTCCGTATCTGGGTTGCCCGTGGAAGCATGGCGTATTCGGCCGTGACCCATCCCTTGCCGCTCCCCCGGAGAAAATTCGGGACTTTCTCTTCGACACTTGCAGTACAAACAAGTTTAGTGTTTCCCAGTTCGAAAAAGACCGACCCTTCTGCATGCGGCATGTAGTCTCTTGTCACGTTTACACTTCGAAGCTCAGTCGGCTCCCGTCCGTCTATTCTCTTCAAAATCACAACTCCTTGTTTTGGCACAATTGAAAAGTACACTTCCAGCTTCGATAAAGCTCAGCCGAGTCCAATCTCCCTTCGGCAAAGCTCCCTTGGACCATCCGCCGCGTGTCCGTCACATCTCTAACTTGAGATTCTCCACCGCCAATATCACTTGGCCTCCAAAAACCTTCTCGGCCTGGCTTTTGGAGACTTGCGGATTGAGACCACTCCAAAGATGTGATAGCATCAATTTCTTAACCTCGGCTTCCTCTGCAATCTCTCCCGCCTGCTCAGCCGTTAAATGGACTTTCTCCAGCGAAACACTTCGGTCCTGCAGAGTGGCCTCACAAACCAGGAGATCAGCGCCAAAGGCTGCGTTTTTCAAGATTGATTTGGCTCCCAGTCCGCAATCAGCAGAAAATATGACCTTTTTTTCGCCGGTTGCGGATAACGCGAAAGTCTCTCCGGCATGCGGCACCATAAAAAAATCGAACTCCAAGGCGCCTATGTTAATATTCATCCCTTCGTAAATTGAATCAAACTCAAAAAACTCGGTGAAAACACTCTTTCTCTTTTCATTAACGAGCTGTAGAATGTGCTCCTTCCCACCTTCGGGAGTAAGAACCAAAATGGGCGAGTTGATTCTTGCTTGATACTGCAGATAATATCTCAACGGATAAATATCCAGGAAATGATCCGTGTGCAGGTGCGTCAATATAATTGCATTGAGAGCAGCCGGGTCCGCCCATTTGAAGAGATTGCTTAGAACACCGGTCCCGCAATCGATGAGAATTTGGGTTTTGTCCTCCCTTAGAAGATAGCCACTGCAAGCCTTTCCGAAGGAAGGATAAGCGGCTGATGAGCCCAGGACTATGAGTTCCATTAGAATCCTATTCCCGGTAGACCGGAGCCGGCGAGCAATCCCGTAGAGAGCGCAGTCAATTTACTATGCTTTTTCGGTAGAAATTTGCGATTGCGTATTGTAGGAAAGAAGCACCGTCCCGGGAAGCATGACTCTGTCAACCATCTCTATTTCCCGGCCCAGAAATCTTGACCCCAAATCGAGGAACTTTTCCTCATCTCCGCTGGATATGAAACGGTGTCGCGGTTTCGAAACATGCCGTCTTAGTTGACCCTTTCGCTCAAGAATCGCCTTTGTCTCCTTGGCGGTCTCGACCGCAGAGCTTATCAACCTGACGCTGTTGCCCATGACCTCTTCTATCAAATCAATAAGCAAAGGGTAATGCGTGCACCCTAAAACCAGCGTATCTACATCGGCAGAAATCAGGGGCTCCAGATAATCCTGAGCGGTTGCCCGGACTTCCGGAGAATCGATTTCTCCTTCCTCCACAAAGTCGGCAAACCTCGAACATGTCCTTGGATAAACCACAATCCCCGCATCAAATGAATGAACCGCTTTTTCGTAAGCTTGGCTCTGAATTGTCGCTTTTGTCCCGATTATGCCGACCCGCCGATTGCGGGTTACCTGGACCGCCCCGCGGGCACTGGGTTCAATCACTCCGATGATGGGAACCGAGAACAGCTCCTGGGCCGTTTTGAGCGCTGCAGCGGAAGCACTATTGCAAGCGATGACAATGAACTTAACATCCTCTTCTCTTAAAAAATGAACGATTTCAACAACAAAGCTCTGCAGCTGGGGAGCGGTTTTCGTCCCGTAGGGAAATCGCGCCGTGTCCCCGAAGTAGATGATGCTTTCGTCGGGCAGCAATTTTGTTATTTCTTTTGCAACCGTCAAACCGCCAACGCCTGAATCAAAAACGCCGATTGGTCTGTTATCCATCATACCCCCACAATTTGCTGTTTCGTAGTCTCAAGATTGATGCTTACCCGTTTCGCATTCAGCCACACATCCGGGCGGACTCTCCTTCACAGCCAAAACGGCCTCTGCGACGCGGGCTCCGGGAAGGCGGGTGAAAACATCCCCGGATATTATACCAGCAAATCGTCCCGGGTGCTCGGACAATTTCGGCTCTCTTTCAAGGATTCAATCGTTATTTCTAAGCCAGGTGCTGATCTTGCGAGCTTGTTGGATAGCATCCTTGATGTTTTGGCGTGCCGCTCTCACAAAAGCAATTCCGCTTTTAACCATCGATTTAGCTTCGTCGTCTTTCTCCGGCGTCATTGAAGAAAAAGTCGATTCAGCCTGATTGATATCTGATTTCGCATTGGCCAGATCATTCTTTAGTGCCGTGAGATAGCCATCGGCTTCGGAAGTATCTTTGCCGGCCTGTTTGAGTTCGTTTATTGCGGTCTCCAACTTGGCGGAAACATTCTCCAGCTTGCCGACCGCATGATTGAGCCGCGCGACCGCAAAAAGCCCCTTGTCTCTGGGAAGAACCACCATAAAGATCCTAAAATCAACAAAAATTGACCTGACCTCGCTCTTCATTGCCACAAGATCGGTCTCCGCATCAATCTTCGTTTTTAGATCATTGAGCCCATCAATGTTTGTCTGCAAGTCCGAAATCAAAGAATCTCTGTCCTCATCGCTGATTCTTACCGCACTTTTTAGACGACTGATTCCTTTGTTCAACGCTTTGATGCGCACACTAATGAGATGGTCGCCTTTTTTACGAAGGACTTCCAGGCGATTCGTTGTATTCTCAACCACCGCATCATTTGAGCGCTGAGCTGTCCGAAGCCTTGCAGCCTGCGCCAATGTAGGCAGAAGAGAACAGATCAAGAGCGAAATTATCAGAACAACCACGCCTGCAAGTTTTGTTTTGAATTTCAAGTTCATCTTCATCGTCATCACTCCTAGTATCCGCTCTCGTTGTCACTGTCAACATCTATGTTTTCAATCTCCTTAATGTCGGAGTCAACTTCAGACAGAATCTTGGAAACCTCATCATCAACTGCATCCACGTCGGTTATAACCTTGGCCTGAGGAGTCTCCTCGGCCTCCTCCTCTGTCGGCGTTGCGGTTGTTTCTTCCCGGCTTGTAGTTATGGCCTTTTTGATCTTTTCTCTTCCGGCCTCTCTTCCAGCTCTGCAGCCCGCCAACGACAGGCCCAGAATCAGAATAAACGAAACGACAACTAGAAAGACTCTACGTTTCCTCGTCAAAACCACTCACTCCTTTCGAATTCAGCCAACCATCAACTTCCTTGAGTTTCGCTTTGGCCCGGATTTTTCCTTCTTTTTGCAGCAGCCTCCTTTGACCCGTTTTCCATTGCCGATTTTCATATCCTTCGGAATACGGCCGGCTGTCCTGATAGCACCTCGATAAGCTGGGGTTTTTTGAGATTGTGAATTTCCGCGTTATAATATTATATAAGCAGATTTTGCACCCGTCAAACCTCCAAAAGGTTGCCAAGATTGCTTAAATTAATGCTGATTAAGATAAAGGGATATTTGGCTCTTCCTCTCTTCTTGCTCTTTGCCCAGAATGCGTCCAATTTTGACAGAGAAGAGATTGAAAACATTGTCGAGTCCGCCAAAAAGGGCAAGGAAGAAGCTTTTGAGTCTCTTTATAAAGTCTACTCGGATAACATATACCGCTACTTATATTATCTGTTAGGCAATCAAGACACTGCCTATGATCTGACCTCTCAAACATTCCTAAAAGCGTACGAAAACCTCAAAAGTTACCGCTTCAAGGGCTATTCCTTCTCCGCTTGGCTATACAAGATAGCTCACAACTTAGCCATTGATCACTTTCGCAAGCAGCAGAAAGAAGCCTCCGGGTTCAGCGAAGGCAGTCTGAGATCAGCTTGGGCGAAAGCTGGCGAGACAAATTTTGAAGAACTGGTCATCAACAGAGTGACTCTCGAAGATGCACTAAAAAACCTTACCTTAGGACAGCGGCAAGTCATCATACTCAAATTCATCGAGCAAATGAACAACTCCCAGGTGGCTGAAATACTTGGGAAAACAACCGGCGCCGTCAAGGCAATCGAGCGGCGAGCCCTGAGTGAACTCAAGAACATTCTCATACGGCAGAGTGTCCCTCGGCATCAAAAAGAGGAAGTCTATGCAGGCAAATAATGATTTTGATAAGAAAATCATACAGGCTCTCAAATCGCTGCCCCTCGTCTCTTTGAGCACTGAGGAAAAACAAGGTCAGCTCGAAGCCGTTGCCGCCGCCATATCCACCGGAGCCATCGCGATGAAAGAATTCTCCATCGCCCGCCTTGTTCTTGACCGGATAAGAGAAGAGCTTGCCAAATATCTCGTTTTCACAATGCTCGTTGCATCCTTCCTCATCCTGGGAGGATTCGGATACCTGGCGTATACGCACGCCCCTTTGATGCCCGAGCCCGAAATGCCGGCCATAACAAAAAAGCTGGAGCTAAGGAAGCCGCCGGAATCCAAGCCGAAGTCAACAAAGACGAAAAAGGAAGAGGAAACGCAAAAGCAGGAAGAAGAGGCGGCCGACGAAATAACCACGCCGGAAGATGAGGCAAATGCCTCAACGGAGTCAACCGAGTCAACCGAGTCAACTGCCACCGAGAGTAACGAATCAGAAGAACAGCCTGCATCATCTGAAGCGCCCGCAGGCGAACAACAATCTCAGGCTGCCGCGACCGCCTCAAATCAAGCGCCGAATTGCAGTCTTCAAGTATTGTCTCAGGCGCCCCTGATCGCAGGCAATCCCGTCAAGTTCTTGGCAACCTTTTCTGACACCGATGGCCAAATCGAAAAAGTAAAGTGGGATCTCGGCGATGGAAATAGTCTGGAGCACGGCCCTGAGATAACCGTTATCCAGCATGTCTACAGCACTCCTGGTAACTATACCGTTACGCTTACCGTCTTTGACAACGGAGGAAGCAGTGCACAAGTTTCAAAATCGATAAGCATTTCGGGAGAAAACCGGGCCCCTACAGCCGACTTCTCCTCAAACGCGCCCAAAGAGGCAGGCGAGCCGGTCTCATTTACCAACAAAAGCAATGACCCCGACGGATTGATAGTTGAGATCAAATGGGACTTCGGAGACGGCAAAACAAGCACTAACAAAAACCCGACGCATACCTTTGACAAAGCCGGGAACTACACGGTCACTCTCGAGGTGATCGATGACGATGGAGCAAGCTCAAAGATCTCAAAGAATGTTGAAATCAAGACAAAAAATCAACCGCCTCAGTGTAGTTTTCATTCAAATGACCCGAAGAAAAAGGGCCATGTGGTGAGATTTTGGCCGTCTTTTGAAGATACCGACGGCAGAGTCGTAAAACTAAGATGGGATTTCGGAAACGGGGCCACGATCACCGATAATCATCCCGGTACGGATTCGGTCGAGTACACATATGACCACCCGGGGGACTACAAAGTGACTCTTTCCGCCTTTGACGACAGAGGCGCAGCATCGTCTTTTTCAAAAATCATAACAATCTTCAGGAATAGATCGTAAGTTCCGCGTAAGACCCACAGAAGCATGCTGGGTGCCCGCGCCCTCCAAAAACCCAAACCTCGGGCCCGCCGGCATTTCCTGCCGGAACAAATAGTTGCATATCTTCCCTCTTGATTCACCCGTACAGACTATTTGAAAAGTTAGATCACCACAGCGATCATGGCATGTTTGTAGTTGCAAAGCTTGCTTTGCTTATGTTTGTAGAGCAAGCTCTGCCGCTACGTTTTTGCACAGCCCGACATTTCTCTCTAAAGAAAACCCGAAGAAACGCGTACCTTTTCTTTGGCTTGTTCCGTTATATGTGTAGAACGAAATTTTGTCGAAGAGTCCTGCATGAAACAAGAAGTCGGGCGAGCCTGGGAGCGGGAGCCGCCCCCTCCTTTACCTCCCAGGTTTACCCGAGCAAAGGGGCAGATTCCTAGGAGAACCGAAATGTTTAGCATAAAGATGAGAGACTTGATATATAACGCCCGGCACAATCCCAAGAAACTCGGCTACCTGGCCAATTGCTGGGTTGTGATAGATTTCCTGGATGAAGAGACCCGTAAGCCTCAACGGGCCGAAACACTTGAGTGTAAGCTGCTGCTTGAATTGACCGAAGGATGCCCGAGAGTCTGACCATTTAGCGACTAGATTTAATGCCGGAAACCAATCTCAAGTTTTGGCTCAGGCGCTTTTTGAATTTCCCCGAAGGTTTTCTCATACTTGGCGACGCTGTCTTGAAGAGCGGAAATGATTCTCTTCATGTGGCTCGGACTTGTGATGACTCTGGCCGTAACGGTGCCGACCGGCGGAACTATAAACATAAAATCCATGACAAATTCTTCCTTGTTATGCGCAATCACCAGGTTGTTGGAATAAACTCCGCCCTGCAATTGATCCGGCATTCTTACCTGGATCTTTTTAACTTCATCAGCCATTTCAGCTTCTCCTTTCAATCTTCCGGCCAAATCTGTAACTCCATAAAGAATAACCTATTACCGCCCTAAAGTGTAAACCAAATCAGCGGCCCCATGATCAGACAAAACCGCAAATCCCCCGGCCTCAATTCCGGCTTAGAACAAACTCCAGGAGAGTTCTGCCTGTGGCTTCGATGTCGAAAGAGCTTATCTTGTCGTAGGTATCGTTTGGAGAATGGTAGTTGGGGTCGGGCCTCCATTCCATCCAGGCAGTCGGGATGCCCGCTCTTTCAAACGCCTCATGATCGCTCCATGCTTGGGACTTGAAATACGTGGCCTGATAGTTGACATCGGAGGTGGATGCGATTAGTCCGTCCGCAATCACTTTCGGCTGGATTTCCATGCACCCGACATAAAACAAAGATCCGACGCCGACCATATCCACAGAGATCATGCCTGTGATTTGACCTTTGTCCGCATCCGAAAGAGAACCGGCATAATGGCGAGAACCGAAGTGATGATGATCGGAATTGGAATCAACTATCTCTTCCGCCCCGAATGCCACAAAATCAATGGTCGGCCTGGTTTGAATGTCTTTTAGGATTCGGGCAAGCTCCAGAATCACTCCGACTCCCGATGCATTGTCATTAGCTCCAGGCGCGTTACTCTTACTGTCGTAATGAGCTCCTATTACAAGACGCTGCGAGGAAGTGCCGGCTTTGGTTACAATCACGTTTTCAGACGTTGCGCCATTAGAAAGCGTGAAAGACTGTGTCCTGACGTCATAGCCCATATTTTGAAATTGAGTCTTTATGTAGTCGCGCGCTTTGCCTTCATTTGAAGTTCCGGCTTTTCTCGGCCCTATGCCGGCCGATAGAGACCATATGTGATCGAGCGCCCTGGATGTGTTGAACAGAGAGGTGGTATCGTACGCGAAGTACATCGCGCGCTCCGCAACAACCGGTTGATCCGATTCGATTCTGGCCGAGACTTCCGCAGATCCCAGGTTAGGAGCCTCGTCCACATGCACGGAGTATCTTTGATTTGCCGGAACGGTGTAAGAGCAATAGACAGGCCCTCCGTCTTTGACGAAATACGTAATGTTCAGATGGGCCTCGGATGAATTCGGATTCTGAATTAGAATCCATTCGTCAAAATCTCCGCCGGTGTAGCCTTCCGCCAGGTACCAGGTTTTTGAAAGTGACGTCGTCCCTGCTGCATCATGACCACCATCTCTTCCGTTGAAGTCGAAGTACATGGCCCTTTCGGCAATTACCGGTTGATCGGAATGAATCGCCGCGGAGACTTCGACCGCCGACATACCAGGAATTTCATCAACGCAGATGGTATATCTTGAGTCAGCCGGGACTGTATAGTTGTAATATTGAGGTTCTCCCCCCTTGGTGAGATAGGTAATGCCGATTTCGGCGGTGGTGGGATTGGGATTCTGGATCAGGATCCATTCGTCGCAATTGCCGGCGGTATATCCTTCGGCCAGATACCAGGTTTGCGAAGGAGACGTGACCCCCATCGAGTCGTGACCACCGTCTTTTCCGTTGTGATTGAAGTAGACGGCTCTTTCAACGATTATTCCAACATCATTTGTTGATTCCACCTTGGTTGAGACTTCGTCATCGGGAAGAATATCATCAACACGTATCGTAAATCTGGAATTGGCGCCGACCGCGTATGCTCGCTCAACCGGCGCGCCCTCCCTTCGCATAAAAGTCACTTTGACATCGGCCGGTGCGGCGTTGGGATTTTGAATCAATGCCCAGGTATCAAAACCTCCTCCTGTATACCCCTCCGCCAGATACCAGGTATCCGCGGTGGCTGCTGCTCCCACGGAGTTGTGACCGCCCGATTTGCCGTTGAAAGTGAAGTACATCGCCCTTTCGGCAATCACCGGCTGGTCCGATTCCACTTTGGTCGAGACAGCCGAGTGCGGGACGATGTCATCGACATGAATTGTAAAGCGCGATGTTGCGTTAACGGTGTAGTGATTTTGGATGTTTGACCCGTCGGGGAGCATAAATGTAACGGTGATGTTCGCAGAAGCCGGATTGGGATTCTGAACCAGTACCCATTCGTCAAAATCGCCTCCCGTATATCCTTCCGCAAAATACCATGTGTTGGACGGAGCACTTACGCCGGCACTGTCGTGCCCACCGACACATTTTCCCGCCGGCGCAGACCGCGGAGCAATTAGCGATTTTCCAACTATGAGGAGAGTGACCAAAAACAACGCCAGGAATGCAGGCACGCTTACACCGCGGGTTCCGCGCAAAACAGGCAAAAATGTTCTTGTCACAGACCGGTTTGCCTGCATGTTTCCTCCTGTTCTGCACGTGGCCGGAATACATGGAAGTAATTTCTTGCTTACGCCTAGCTCCCGATCTCAGTAGAGGAAGTCACCGTCAAGGGGCTGATCGATAACGTAGCCGCAGAGCTTGCTCTGCTCAAGACGTGCCGTATGCGAGGAGTCGGGGTCAGGTCTTTACTTTTGCGGTTTTAGCATTTTCTGGACAAAAATCAAGATTAAAGACCTGACCCCATTTCATGTCTCGCACGGTCGGGAACGCCCCGAGTTCGCGCGCGAAAGCAGCGAGCTTGCCCAACACCTCTTCGTCGGAATAGGACGGCTGCATCGTGTTCGGGTCAAAGCCAGCCGCACGCTGAGCGTCGCCTATTCGAGCAAAGTACCTGCCCCAGACGGCGGGAGTCACTCCGAGCGCAGCCAGGCGGTCGGTGCCCAGTAGGACACCACCGTTGGCTTCTGCGCTACGGCGTATCACCTCAAGGATTTGCTCTCGGTCCAATCGTGTGCACCTCCCGATCTAGGCCCTGCCCAACATTGTTTATATGGACCCGCATAAGAAAACTGCATAATCCGGTCGATTCGAACACCTAATCCGATTTTATCCGAACGATGTCTTTTTCAATTGTCTCCTGACTGTTTGAGTTTAAAAAAGTGTTCGATTTGTGTCAATCGTTTTTATCTTCG
>Ga0214473_10007877_pt1 | contig 12609 bp, 11 predicted proteins | sample RVTome_7_FD_203509 | JGI IMG/M metagenome (GOLD analysis project Ga0214473, IMG submission 203509) | Soil microbial communities from uranium-contaminated site in the Upper Colorado River Basin, Wyoming, United States - RVT98D197 | ecosystem: Environmental > Terrestrial > Soil > Contaminated >... | reverse complement strand
CGATCGGCGCGCAGGCGAGGGGACGGCAGCGACCGGCGACGGAGTTGACGCGGCACGGGGAAGGTGTTGTGGTTTCCTGGCGATTCGCAGGCAACGGGCGGCAGCCCTCGACGTCCGCGCGACCCCAAGGTGGCCGTGCGGAGCAGAATCCCACCTGAACTGGGGGAGGCATCGATGACGGACCGGATCATCCTACGCACTGGCGAGGCACTCGTGACCGGAGGGCCACCGGGCACGGCGGCAGAACCTGAAGTCGTGATCGGGGCCCTGGACGGCCCGGTGGGCACCGCGATGGCCACGCTGATGGGGGGCCAGGTCAAGGGTCACACGCGCGTCTTCGCGCTCCTCAACACCGACGTCCAGGTTCGCCCCGCCACCCTGATGGTCAGCAAGGTCACGGTCGGGGGGGAGAAGGCGACGAAGTACACGAACATCCTGATGGGTACGGTGCAGGCGGCGATCGCGCACGGCGTGCTCGACGCCGTCCGGACCGGCGACCTGCCCAAGAGCCAGGTCAACGAGCTCGGCATCATCTGCGCCGTCTGGCTGGCGCCCACCATCGTCGACGTCGTCGATCTCGACCACCGGGTGCTGTTCGACATTCATCGGCGAGGCATGGCCAAGGCGATCGGCAAGGCGATGCGTCACGAGCCGTCGATCGACTGGCTGCTCGAGAACCAGGACAAGGTCGTCCACCGGTACTTCCAGATGGGGCTGGAGGGGAAGATCTAGGCCCGAGGGCGAAGCGCCGCCGCTGCCCACGGAAGACCCGACGGCGTCGGCCGCGCCTTCCGGTACCGGGCGTCGCCGTGATTTCGGGCGAGAGGAACGACCCACCCCGCCGATCACCGGCCCGACAGTCGGAGATCGGCGGGTCCCGTCACGGCGCCGGCCAGCGCTGCGGGAGCCGCGCCGCGATGCGGTCGCCCTCCTTCGATCCTGGAGGGCCTCCGCCGATCACGGCAGCTTCTCCAGGAGGCCCTCGAAGACCCGTGCGTTCTGGGGGCCGCCGGTGGATCCGCCCCGGTCCCCGAAGTACGAGGCCGCCTGGCTGACGATCCGAACCCGCAACCCGTCGGTCGTCAGCGCGTAGTCGGCCTCCTCGGTCACGTACTGCTGCTGGAGATAGCCGCCGCTGGTCCGCTCGAAGCCGGTGTGAAGCACGTACGCGACCCCGTCCGGGCGTTTCACGACGGATGCCACCGCCATCGTCATCACGCCCCCGCCAGGCGGCACGAACTGGATCTGCCCGGGAGCGGACAGCTCGACGGTCCGGACCAGGCCCCGGTTGTTCTCGTAGGTGAACAGGAAGTAGCCGTTCTCGCTGAAGGTCGCCAAGAACTCGGCCGCCTGTCCCTCCACGGTGACGGTGCCTCGCCACGTGCCAGTGAGGTCCTCCGGACGCGCGAGCCGGGCCGACAGCAGGACGACGGACGCCAGTGCGATCGCGAAGACTCCGAGCCTGGGCGCCATGCTCATACTCCCGCCCGTCGCGGAGAGGCTACCGCGCCCGCTCCCGGTCGAGCAGCACGCGGCGCAGGACCTTGCCCGAAGCCGACTTGGGGATCTGATCGATGAACTCCACGTGCCGGATGCGCTTGTGGGGCGCCACCCGCTCCGCCACCCAGGCCATGAGCGCCTCGCCGCTCGTCCCGCGGGCGGCCTCGTCGGGCTTGAGCACCACATACGCCAGGGGCACCTCGCCCGCCTCCTCGTCGGCCTTCCGGATGACCGCGGCATCGAGGACCGCGGGGTGCGTCACCAGGAGCGCCTCCAGCTCGGCCGGCGCCACCTGCAGCCCCTTGTACTTGATGAGCTCCTTGGTGCGGTCGACGACGTAGAACCACTCCTCGTCGTCCACGTAGCCAACGTCGCCGGTGTGGTACCACCCGTCGCGATCGATGGCCTCCGCCGTCTCCTCTGGCCGGTTGAGGTAGCCCCGCATGATCTGGGGTCCTCGAATCAGGAGCTCGCCCTGCTCGCGCGGGCCGAGCGTCGCGCGGGTGACGAGATCGACGATCTTCACCTCGGTGTTCGGAACGACCTGGCCGATCGATCCGGGCTTGGACGGCGCATCGATCGTCGGGCTCAGGTGGGTGACGGGGCTCGCCTCCGTCATGCCGTAGCCCTGGACGACCGGGCACCCCAGCTTCCGGGCGAGCGCGCGGGCGACCTCCTCCCCGAGCGGCGCGGCGCCGGAGAACACGAGCCGGACGCTCGAGAGATCGAACTGGGCGACCGCCGGATGCTTCACGAGGCCGAGGACGATGGGCGGCACGAGGGGCAGGACGGTCACCCGATGCTTCTGGATCAAGCCCAGGAACTCCACGAGGTCGAAGCGCGGCATCGTCACGAGCGTGCTGCCGTTGGCCAGCGACAGCTTCATGATGACGACCATGCCGTAGATGTGGAAGAAGGGCAGCACGGCCATGACCACGTCCCGCTCGCCGAAGCACTCGAAGCCCTGCATGCCCTCGCACTGCCGGAGATTCGCCACCAGGTGGCGGTGGGTGAGCATGACCCCCTTGGGCAGCCCCGTCGTGCCGCTCGAGTACGGCAGTACGACGAGATCCCGTCCCGGATCGATGGCGACGGCGGGAGGACTGGGCGGCGCCTCCAGCAGCTCGGCAAACGGGCGGGCACCCTCGGCCGCCCCGATGACGAAGATCTCCTCGATCCCCGTTCGCGCCGCCGCCTCCCTCGCCCTGTCGAGGACGGCGGGGACGGTGACCAGGAAGCGCGCTCCCGAGTCGCTGAGCTGCGCGGCCAGCTCGTCGGCGGTGTACGTCGGGTTGACGGTGGTGTTGATCCCGCCGAGAGACGCCACGGCGTGGAAGACCACCACGTACTCGGGGCAGTTCGGGCTGTAGATCGCCACCACGTCGCCCTTGCGGAGGCCGCGGCGCGCCAGGCCGGTCGCCGCGCGTCGGATGGCCTCCTCGAGCTGCCCGTACGTCAGGACGCGGCCGCTCGGCCCGTCGACGATGGCCGGCTTGTCGCCGAGCCTCTGAGCGTGCCGCAGCACGTACTCCGTGATGGAGACGTGGGGCACCGTGACGTCGGCGCTGCGGCTCCTGATGATCATGAGTCTGCTCGTGGGGTGAGCCGGCGTGCGCCGCTCATCGCTGGGAGACTATCGCCGGTGCTCCAAGGCCGTCAAGTAGCCTGCCGGAGGCCGAGACGGGCCTCGTTGTCAGGGTGCCCCCGTCTGCCAGGACGGCGAGGTCGGGCCGCACGATCGGCCCCCGGCCCTCAGCGGCACGGCACTGCCAGACGGCCGCACTCCGGTGTGTCCTAGTCCGTCGGCGCTCGGCTCGCCTGGTCGCGAGGCGCGGTTGTCGGCGCCCCAGCGGTGCAGTAAGGTCTTTGGGGAGTCACGGCCAGTGGGACCGTGAGGCGCCGGCACGGCGTCCGTCGTCTGCGAGCGGTGCAATACCGGAAAGGGGCAAAGATCCATGCGTGAGGTGAAATGGCCGTACGGGTGGGGGCGAGTGGGGTACGACTGGTCCGATCGGGAGCCCTGGCTGCACCTGCCGTTCCCGGTGCCGGAGTACGAGGGCCGGATCGAGCGCATTCGCCGCATGATGGCCGCTCGCGGCCTGGACGGGCTCATCGTGCATGGCAACAAGGCCGAGCGGGCGCCGATCCGCTACCTGTCGAACTTCGAGGACTACTACGGAGGCGACACGCTGATGGTCATCCCCGCGTCGGGCGCGGTCGGCCTGACGACGAACGCGGTGATGCACGGCGAGCCGATGCACTCCGGCATCCAGGACACCTGGGTGCGGGACGTCCGCTGCGCCCCGCATCCGCGCACGGTCGACTACCAGACCACGACGATCTACGACCACCTGGAGGACTTCCTCACGGAGCGCAAGCTCGTGACGGGCACGGTCGGCATCTCGGGCGAGTACGCGTATCACGCCCGGGAGTTCCTGAAGACGAAGTTCCCGGGGGTCCGCCTGGTCGAGGCCGGCGCCCTGATCGGCGAGGCGATGATGCGGAAGACCGACGCCGAGGTCCGGCTCATGAAGGAGGTCGCCCTCATGAGCGACGCCGGCATGATCGCCTTCCTGAAGGCCGCCGAGCCGGGCGTCAGCGAGCACGACCTCGCCGCCGAGGCGAACTACGCGATGTTCAAGGCCGGCGCCGAGAACACCGCCTTCCCGATGGCGGGGTGCGGCGGGCCGCGCTCCGGGTTCAAGCACTCGATTCCCACGAACCGGAGGCTCCAGGCGGGGGAGATCGCGTTCACGGACCTGGGCGCGCAGCTCAAGGGCTACTGCAGCGACACCGCCCGCGGCAAGGTTGTGGGCAGGGCGCCGACCGCCGAGCAGAAGCGGTTCCTGGACGCCCAGATCCAGATCATCCACGAGACGATCGCGATGATCCGGCCGGGGGTCCGCATCGGCGACGTGGCGACCCGCGCCATCGAGATGGCGAAGGAGTTCGGATACGAGGAGTGGTTCTACTTCCGGGGCCACGGGATCGGCGCGACCACGCACATCCCGCCGAGCTTCGTGCCGGGGAGCAACGTCATCCTGGAAGCCAACACGACCTTCGCGTACGAGCCGATGTTCGTGCGGAAGGGCTTCGGAACGGCGTGCGTCGAGGATCTCTACGTGGTCACCGCCACCGGCTGCGAGCGGCTCTCCGAGGCGCCCGAGCGGTGGTGGGACTGAAGGAGGCGATGAGCATGCGAGGACCGGGAATGGCCAGACGGGCAGTCGTGAGGGCGGTGCTCGGGATCGCGGTGGCACTGGGGTGCGTCCTCGGCGCCGCCGGGGGCGCGGCGGCCCAGGAGCTGGTGATCGGGGTGATCGCCCCGCTGACCGGCAGCAAGGCGGAGCAGGGGATGCAGTTCAAGGAAGGGGCGGAGCTGGCGGTCGCCGACCTGAACAAGGCCGGCGGCGTGCTCGGCCGCCAGGTGCGGCTGGAGCTCTTGGACGACGAGGGGCAGCCGAAGAATGCCGCCGCCGCCGCCCAGAAGCTCGCCGCCAACCGGAACGTCATCGGCGTGATCGGGCCGTCGAGCACCGCGAGCGTCCGCGCGGCCTTGCCGATCCTCGAGCGGGCCAAGCTGGTAACGATCTCGCCGAGCGCCTCCACGGCCAGCCTCGTGACCGACCACAAGTTCATGTACCTGATGTCGCCGGCGATCCCGTTTTACGGGCCGCTCGTCCCGAAGTTCGCGCAGATGGAGCTGGGGGCCAAGCGCATCGCCATCGTCAAGGTCAAGGACGACTGGGGCCTCGGGGTCAGCAAGGCGACCGGGGACTACGCCCGGGCCAACGGGATGACGGTGGTCGCCGAGGTCGAGTACGCGCAAGGGGACCGCGACTTCAAATCGCACATGACGGCGGTGAAGGCGCAGAACCCCGACGTGATCATCCTCAACACCCACTACACGGAGGGCGCGATCCTGACCAAGCAGGCCCGGGAGCTGGGCCTGATGGTGCCGATCGTCGCCCAGGGCACCAACGTGTATCCCCAGTACGCCGAGATCGCCGGCGCGACGGCCGAGGGCGCGCTCGGATGGGTGGACTTCCTGGCGACCCTCGACGACCCCGGCGTCAAACGGGCCGTCGCCAAGTTCCAGGCGGCCTACGGCAAGCCGCCGCTCAACTACCACGTCACCAGCTACGACGGTGTCATGGTGATCGCCGACGCGATCCGGAAGGTCGGGAACGCTGAGGACCGCGACGCGATCGCCCGCACGGTCAGCCAGCTGAAGGACTTCCCCGGCCTCGTCGGCAAGATCTCCTACGACGCCGAGCGCCTGCCCGTCCGGGACCTGTTCTGGACGACGGTGAAGGGCGGGAAGTGGGTGCTGTACCAGCCGACGAAGTTCAAGATGTAGTCAGCGCACCGCGGGCGTGATCCCGGGCCGGCTCGCGCCGGGATCACGCCCGCCGGGCGCCGCGCCCCCGCTCCGCCATGCTCCTCCAGCACGCCATCAACGGCCTCGTCCTGGGCAGCGTCTACGCGCTCATCGCGGTCGGCTTCTCGCTCGTGTTCAGCGTGCTAGAGATCATCAACTTCAGCCACGGCGCCATGCTCATGCTCGGGGCGTACTTCGGCCTCGTGCTGATCGGGACGCTCGGCTGGGGGTTCCTGCCGGCAGTGGCCGCGAGCGCGCTCCTCGTGGCGGCCGCCGGCGCCATCGTCGAGCGCGCGACGGTCGCGCCCCTCCGCCGCCGAGAGTCCCCCCGCGTCCTGGCGCTGATCAGCACGATCGGCGCCTCCATCACGCTGGAGGCGGCGGCCCAGCTCGTGTGGGGAGCCCAGGTGCGCGGGTACCCTTCTCCGCTGCCCGCCGGCGGCTTCGCAGTGGGCTCCGCGCGGGTGACCTATCTCGAGTGCACCATCATGGCGATCGCGGCCCTCCTCATGGGGGGCCTCGGGTTGTTCGTGAGGCACTCGCGCACCGGGCGCGCCATCCGCGCCATCGCCCAGAATCTTCCAGCCGCCCGCCTGATGGGGATCGACGTCGAGCGGACGATCGTGACGGTCTTCGCGGTGGGGTCGGCCATCGGGGCGGTCGCCGGCATGCTGACCGGCGCCTACTTCAGCTTCGCGCAGCCGTCCATGGGTTTCCTGCCCGGGATCAAGGGGTTCGTGGCCGCGGTCCTCGGGGGGATGGGCAGCGTCGTGGGGGCGGGTCTGGGGGGGCTCCTGCTCGGCCTCGTCGAGAGCCTGGGCGGCGGCCTCCTCTCGTTCGAGTACAAGGACGCCATCGTCTTCGGCGTGCTGATCCTCATCCTGATCGTCCGCCCCTCCGGGATCCTCGGCTATGACACCGGCGAGAAGGTCTAGCGGGGCGCCGGCAGCGCCCTCGCCCGTATCCGGGTCGCGTCGCGTGACCTCGCGCCTCCTCGTCGCCGGCGCCGTGCTCGCCGCTGCCGGCGCCCCGCTGCTCGCCAGCGACCAGTACGTCCTGCACGTGCTGATCATGTGGGGCATCTACGGCGTCCTGACCCTCGGGCTGAACGTCATCAACGGGTTCACCGGACAGCTGTCCCTCGGCCAGGGCGCCTTCTACGGCATCGGCGCGTACTGCGCCGCGATCCTGACCGTGACGGCGGGGTGGGCCTTCTGGGTGGCCACGCCGGCGGCGACGGCCCTGGCCGCGCTGGTCGGCATGCTGGTCTCGCTTCCGGTGCTGCGGGTGCGCGGCATCTACCTGGGCATGGCGACGTTCGGGTTCGCCGAGATCGTTCACGTGGTGCTGCGGAGCTGGGAGCGCCTCACGAAGGGGGTCCTGGGGATTGCCGGGATCCTGCCGCCGATCGCTCTCGGCATCGACTTCGGCACCCAGGACCGGTTCTACTTTCTCGTCCTGGCCGCCGTCCTGCTGAGCGTGCTGCTGTCGCACCGGATCTACCAGTCCTCCGTCGGCCACGCGCTGCTGGCGATCCGCGACGACGAGCTGGCCGCGAGCCTGCTCGGGATCAACACGACGGCCTACAAGGTGGCGGCCTTCGGCGTCGCGGCGGGTCTGGCCGGCCTGGCCGGCAGCCTCTTCGCGCACTACCTCACCTACATCAGCCCCGAGAACTTCACGAGCGTGGAGTCGATCCTCATCGTCACGATGCTGATCGTGGGGGGCCGCGGGAACACTCTCGGCGCCGTGGTGGGCGCCGGTCTCCTGGTGGCGCTGCCGGAGTTTCTCCGGGTGGTCAACGTCTACCGGCTCCTGATCTACGGGCTCCTCCTGGTGGGGGCGGCGGTCTTCCGGCCGGACGGCCTCGTCGGGCAGGTGGGGCGCGGGCGCCGGCGGGCCCGGCCTGTGGCGGGCACGCTGCCGGGCCCGGCGGAGACGGATGCGGGGACGGCGCCGCTGCTCCGGGTCGAGGACCTGCGGGTCCGGTTCGGCGGGCTGGTCGCCCTCGACGACGTATCGTTCTCCGTCGCGCGCGGCGAGGTGTACGGGATCATCGGCCCGAACGGGGCGGGGAAGACGACGCTCTTCAACGCCATCACGGGTGTGGCCCCCGTGGGCCGGGGCCGTCTCCGCCTCGGCGACCGGGACCTCGTGGGGCTGGCGCCCTACCGGCGGGCCCGCGCGGGCATCGCCCGGACCTTCCAGAACATCCGGGCGTTCGCGGGCATGCGGGCCTGGGAGACCGTCGAGGTGGGCTTCCACGCGCGCCTCCGGCGCGGCGGCCTCGCGCACCTGTTCGCGACGCCGGGGGCCCGGGCAGAGGCCGGCGCCGTCCGGAGCCAGGCGGACGCGCTGCTCCGGTTCGTCGGGCTGGAGGACGTCGCCGACCAGCTCGCGCGGAACCTGCCCTATGGGCACCAGCGGCGGCTTGAGATCGCCCGCGCCCTGGCCACCGGCCCGCGGCTCCTTCTCCTGGACGAGCCGGCCGCCGGCATGAACGAGAGCGAGTGCGAGGAGCTGATCGGCCTGATCCGGCGCGTCCGGGACCAGGGTGTGACCATCCTGCTGGTCGAGCACCACATGCAGGTGGTGATGGCCGTCTGCGACCGCATCCTGGTGCTGAACTTCGGACGGCCGATCGCCGAGGGAACGCCGGCGGCGATCCGCGACGATCCCTCGGTGAACGCCGCGTACCTGGGCACCGAGATCCGGGACACCGCGCCGGGAGCGGCCGAGCGTGCTTGAGCTGCAGGACCTCGGCGTCCACTACGGCCGGATCCATGCCCTCCGCGCGGTGTCGCTGCGGGTCCAGACGGGCGAGATCGTGGCGGTCCTCGGCTCGAACGGGGCGGGGAAGAGCACGACGCTGCGCGCGATCTCCGGCCTGCTCCGGCCTTCAGGCGGCCAGATCGTGCTCGACGGACAGCCGATCGGCGGCCTGGCCGCGCACCGTGTGGTAGCCCGGGGCGTCATCCAGTGCCCGGAGGGCCGCCAGGTGTTCCCGCGCATGTCCGTCCGGGAGAACCTGCTGCTGGGCGCCCATCGCTGCCGCGAGCGCGCCGAGGTGGCGGCTCGCCTGGAGCGTGCCCACGGGCTGTTCCCGATCCTGCGCGAGCGGGCGGCGCAGCTGGCCGGCACGCTGTCGGGCGGCGAGCAGCAGATGCTGGCCATCGGCCGCGCCCTGATGGGCGGCCCCCGGCTCCTGCTGCTCGACGAGCCGTCGCTCGGGCTGGCGCCCCGCATCATCGAGACGATCTTCGCTGCGGTCGCCGCGATCAACGCCGCCGGCACGACGATCCTCATGGTCGAGCAGAACGCGACGAAGGCGCTGTCGATCGCGCACCGCGCCTACGTGCTCCAGGTCGGGCGCGTCGTCGCCGAGGGCACCGGGCGCGAGCTGCTGGCCGACGGGCAGATCCGGCGCGCGTACCTCGGGCACTGAAGGGAAGAGCGCGGGGTCGACGAGCCCAGGCCCGCGCGATTCGAAGCGACCCCGGTGGGGCCAGTCGGCGCGGCGGGGCGCGCGCGTCGCTCAGCTCGCGCCCGGCCGGCCCTCGATCACCAGGGAGAACAGGTCCTCGCGGCGGCCGAGGTCTCGGCGCGGTCCACGAGCACCACGGTGGCGGGGCCGCGCCGGAGCGCCTAGACGTGCTCGACGACGATCGCCCAGAAGGGGGCGCTGCCGACGTTGCGGATCTCGTGGACCATGACCTGCGGCGCCCAGTGCACCCCCCCGGCCGGGAAGCGGTCCTCGCGGCCTTCGCCGCTGGGGAACCGCTGGACGGCGTGGGCCCCTGTGAGCGGGAGGATGAGCCGAGGCGCGTGGCTGTGCATCCAGCGGACCTGTGCGGGCCCCAGGATCTCCTCGTAGACGCAGACCGTGTCGTTCCTGAAGAGCACCTTGTCCCCGAAGGTCCGCGTCACCCCCGGGGCATCCGGGAGTGACCGTACCTCCACGAGCATCGCCTCGCCAAACGGCGGCGACCCGGCCTGGGGCAGGAGCTCGCCGGCGCCGAGCCAGTCGACCCGGCCCCGCGCCACCGGAAAGTATCGATCCTCGTCGCGCTGCCGATGGAGCAGCGAGCCTCCGCCATCCCTCACGCCGATGAGCAAGGCATTCGCGTGGGGGATCGGCGGCCCGTCGTGCCCCGTTCCCGAGGCTTCGTCGATCCCGATGACGAGCACGGCTTCGTTGTCCAGCAAGGTCCGGATCGGCATGGTTCCTCCGCGCTCCGGCGGGCCGGTGTGATCGCCGTCTCCCGGGCGCCCAGGTTGCGCGCCGTCCTCAGATTCCCCACCGCCGCCGCGACACCTCCACCGGCTCGAGCGGAGCGCCGGGCCGCCAGAAGGCCGAGTGGCCCGCCGGCGCGGCGCCGGCCCACCGGTCGTCCATCGGCTCGCCAGCGCGCTGGTAGCGGGTGTCACAGCTGAGCCGGTAGCGGTCGGTGGTGTTGACCAGCGAGGCATGGAGCATGAAGAGCCCGAAGATCACGACGTCCCCGGCGCGGAAGGTCGCCGTCGCCCAGCGTCCCCCGAGGTCGTCGACCAGCTCGGCCGGGTCCCGGCTGAAGATTCCCTCGATCAGATCGCGGTCGACGTCGCACCGCCCGTACGTCTCGCGAACCCGGCGCCACTGATGCGAGCCGAGGCAGAGGGCGAGCGGCCCCATCTCCGGCGTCACGTCACCGAGCGGGGTCCAGCACGTGTAGACGTCGAGCGTGCCCCGGCCCATGTACGGCGCGTCACAGTGAATGCCCGTGCGGGCGCCGGGCCCCGCCGCCCGCAGCCACTGGAACTGATAGCTCGCGACCGGCGCGTCCAGAAGGCGCGCAAAGACGCCCATGATCCGGTCGCCGTAGACGACGGTAGCGAGCGCCGGGGTCTTGAGGCCCGCGCGGGCCCGCACGGAGGTCGTGGGCGTCTCGCGCGATGCGGGGTTGGCGACGCCGTCCATCAGGGGGCATGTGGGGTCGAGGAGCCCCTCCTCGGCCATGCGCCGGAGGATGTCCTGGCGGGCGGCCAGCACCTCGGCCGGGTCGTGCACGCCCCGGAGCAGCAGATACCCGTCCTCTGCCAGGCGGTGGCGGAGCGCGTCCGGGTCGTCGAGGAGATCGTTGCTGGCGCGGAGCTCGAGCGTCAGGTAGCGGCTCCCGGCCGCGAGCTGCCGCTCACCGATGCGGTATTCCATTCGTGCCGACCCCGGCGGCCGAGTCTAGCAACGGTCTCGCCGGCGGGTCAACGGAACGGACGCCGGAATCGGGGCCGGGGAGGCCCGCCGAGATTTCCGTGCAGCCCGGGCCATCCCGGGGTATAGTCATGGCTGTCTGGTTCTGACCGCCGGTTCATCTTCGAGCCCGAGTCCTTTTCAGACCGCGCAACCCCGCCTCCTCTTCCGCACGGTGGGACGCGACCTCAACATCGCGGAAGACTGGCCGGGCCCAGGTTCGCCCTGAAGGGATTCACATACCCATGTCGTTCAACACGTTTGACCTTCACCCTGACCTCCTGCGGGGCGTCGCCGCCCTCGGGTTCGACACGCCCACCCCGATCCAGCGGGACGCCATCCCGCCGGTTCACGCGGGCCGGGACGTGCTCGCGTGCGCCATGACCGGGAGCGGCAAGACCGCCGCGTTCCTCCTGCCGATCCTCCACCGGCTTCTCGGGCGCCCGCGCGGGACCACGCGCGTCCTGGTCCTCGCCCCCACGCGCGAGCTGGCGGCGCAGATCGACGAGCACCGGCAGGATCTCGGGCGTCACACGCGCCTCACCGGAGCGGCCGTCTTCGGCGGCGTCGGCTACGGGCCGCAGGAGCAAGCGCTCCGCCGCGGGGTCGACGTCCTCGTGGCCACGCCCGGTCGCCTGCTGGACCACTTCGGGCAACCCTACGCACGTCTCGCCGGCCTCGAAGTGCTGGTCATCGACGAGGCGGACCGCATGCTCGACATGGGCTTCCTGCCCGACATCCGCCGGATCCTCCAGCACCTCCCGGCGCGCCGCCAGACCCTCTTCTTCTCGGCGACCATGCCGCCGCCGATCGTGGCGCTCGCCCGGGAGATCCTGCGCGACCCCGTGACGATCGCGGTGGAGCGCCCGCCGGCACCGGCCACCGGCATCACCCACACGGCGTACCCGGTCGCGTCCGAGCTGAAGTCCCGCCTGCTCCTGAGCCTCCTCGCGCGTCCGGGCACCCGCAGCGTCCTCGCGTTCACGCGCACCAAGCACCGGGCGAACCGGCTGGCGGAGTTCCTCGGCCGCCAGGGGATCCGGGTAGAACGCATCCACGGCAACCGCAGCCAGACCCAGCGGACGCAGGCCCTGGCCGGCTTCAAGGGCGGGTTCTACCAGGTGCTGGTGGCGACGGACATCGCCGCCCGCGGCATCGACATCGACGCCCTGAGCCATGTGGTGAACTTCGACGTCCCGCCGCTGCCCGAGGACTACATCCACCGCGTGGGCCGGACCGCGCGGGCGGAGGCACGCGGCGATGCGCTCACGCTCGTCGCGCCGAACGAGGAAGGGGACCTCCGCACCATCGAGCGGGCCATCGGGACCCGGATCGCCCGGGCGACGCTGCCGGACTTCGACTACGGCCAGCGGCTGTCCGAGCGCCTGGAGATTCCTCTCGCCGAACGCCTCGCCGTGATCCGGGCTCAGCGGGCCGGTCAGCGTCGCGGAGCAGGAGGCGGACGCCGCCACACGGCGGCCAGGGCCGCCCGGTAGGCGCG
>Ga0214473_10007876_pt1 | contig 12609 bp, 9 predicted proteins | sample RVTome_7_FD_203509 | JGI IMG/M metagenome (GOLD analysis project Ga0214473, IMG submission 203509) | Soil microbial communities from uranium-contaminated site in the Upper Colorado River Basin, Wyoming, United States - RVT98D197 | ecosystem: Environmental > Terrestrial > Soil > Contaminated >... | reverse complement strand
CGCTCACCGTGTAGACGTCGCTGTTCGTGTTCCACGACTGGTCGCGGGTCGCGAGCTTGGTGACGAAGGCGAGCTCGCGCTCGTCGGGGCTCCAGGCGTAGGAGTCGGAGCCGCCGAACGGCGGCACCGGCGTGTCGTAGTCCTTGCCGGCCAGGAGGTCGCGCGGCGCGCCGCCCTCGGCGGGCACGACAAACAGGTGGCTGCGCAGCCCATCCTCCCAGACATTCCAGTGACGGTAGAGCAGGCCGTCCATGAGCCGCGCCCGGCTCGGCCGCCGCTCCTCCTCCTGCGCGCGGCGCTGATTGCAGGCGTCGTCGGGGCAGTCCGGGTACACCTCGGAGACGAAGGCCAGCATCCGCCCGCCCGGCGACCAGATCACGCCGTCGGCGCCGGTCGAGAGGCGCGTGACCTGCCGCCGCTGGCCCGAGGCGATCTCGAAGATCCACACCTGCGGCGTCCCGCCGCGCGAGCTGATGTAGGCGATCTTCGCGCCGTCCGGCGAGAACCGCGCGCTCCGCCCGCCGAGCGAGTCGGTGGAGATCGTTCGCGGCTGGCCGCTGCCGTCCGCGGCCCGCAGCCAGACGTCGGTGCGGCGACGGTTGGCCTCGAGGCTCGTGGTCGTCACGCTGTAGACGACCCAGCGGCCGTCGGGCGAGATGGCCGGCTCAGCCGGCCGGTCGAGGGTGATGAAGTCCTCGACGGTCAGCGCCCGCCGCTGCTGGGCGGCCGCAGGGACGGCGAGGACAGCGAGGACGGCCAGAATCAGCTGAGACTGCAGCGCACGCTTCATTACTGCCTCACATGCGGAAGTGGTCACCACCCGACTGCGCCGCCGGGGATGCGCGGGTCCGTCACGCCTTCGAGGCCGCGCGGCGTGACGGCGATGGCGTTGACCACGCCGTTGCCCGTCGGGCGGCTGAAGAAGCGGTGGCCCATCGCCTCCAACGCGCGGCGCGCTTCGGGGGTGACGCCGTTCGGCTCCCAGCGGATCGAGTCGGGGAGCGACTGGTGGTGGATGCGCGGTGCGTACACCGCCCGGGAGAGCGTCATCCCGTGGTCGATGACGTTCGAGATCACCTGGGCCACTGCGCTGATGATGCGCGGCCCTCCGGGCGAGCCGAGGACGAACGCGAGGTGCCCGTCCGGGTCGAGCACGATGCTCGGTGTCATCGCCGAGAGCATGCGCTTGCCGGGCGCGATGGCGTTCGCCTCGCCCTGCACGAGTCCGTAGTCGTTGGGCGCGCCGGGCTTGGACGTGAAATCGTCCATCTCGTCGTTGAGGAAGAAACCGCCGCCCGTCACGACGATGCTGTTGCCGAAATTGTCGTTGAGCGTCGTCGTGACCGACGCGGCATTCCCCTCGGTGTCCACGATCGAGTAGTGCGTCGTCTCCGAGCCCTCGACGATCGCCGGCATCTCAGTGCTCGGGGTCGCCCGGTCGCGGTGGATCTGCCGCCGCAACTCGGCGGCGTAGGCCTTGCTGAGCAGCCGGTCGAGCGGCATCCGCACGAAGTCGGGATCGCCGAGGTAGCGGTTCCGGTCGGTGAAGGCACGCCGCATCGCCTCGACCTCGAGGTGCAGCAGCTCGGGGCTCCCGAATGCCGGGAGCCGCCGGTAACCCTCGAGGATGTTGAGGATCTGCCCCATCGTGATGCCGCCGCTCGAGGCGGGCGGCATCGAGTAGATCGTCCAGTCGCGGTAGCGCAGCGCGATCGGATCGCGCCACACGGCACGGTAGCCGGCGAGGTCTGCGGAGGTGATGATCCCACCGGTGCGCCGCATCTCCGCGACGATCAGCTCGGCGGTGCGTCCACGGTAGAAGCCTGCCGGCCCGGAATCGGCGATCAGCTCGAGGGTGCGCGCCAGCTCGCTCTGCCGCCACAGCGTGCCGGGCTGGAGCGGCCGGCCGCCGGGAAGGAGGATCGCAGCGGTGGAAGGGAACCGGCTCAGTCGCGCCGCGTTGGAGTCGATCACGTGAGCGCGCGCACTGTCCACGACGTGACCGTCGCGGGCGAGGGCGATGGCGGGTAGAACGAGGTCGCGCCACGGCAGCCGGCCGAAGCGGTGGTGCATCTCGAACATCCCGGCGACGGAGCCCGGCACGCCCGCGGCGAGCGCACCGACCATCGAGGCCTCGGTGACGTTGCCCGCCGAGTCGATGTACATCGTGCGCGACGCCGCCGCGGGGGCGGTCTCGCGGTAGTCGAGGGCGTACACCTCGCCGCGAGCATTCCGATAAACCAGGAACCCGCCGCCGCCGATGTTGCCGGCGCGCGGGTTCACCACTACCTGCGCGAACCCGACGGCGACGGCGGCGTCGATCGCGTTCCCGCCGCGGCGCATGATCTCCGCGCCGATCTGGCTCGCGAGCGGGTGCTCGGAGGCGACCATCGCCGTCTCGCCCACGACGGGCGGGGCGACGTTGCTGAACTGCCACGCCGGCTGGATGCGCGCCGTTTCGCGGGCGCGCGTGGCGCAGGCGGCGGCCAGGGGGAGAGCGGCGGCGAGAAGGAGGGTCCGACGCATACGCGAATGAAGGCTGAGCGCGTCAGCCCCCGTAGGGCTTCCCGCACTCCGGGCAGAACTTGGGCGAGCCTTCGGCCTCGGCGCCGCAGCTGGCGCACTTCTTCTTGGCGGCGATGGGCGCGCCGCAGTCCGGGCAGAACTTCCCGCCCTGCGTCTTCGCCCCGCACTTCGGGCAGACTGCCGAGGCAACCTGGGCCAGGTCGCGCTGCCCGACGAAGTCCACGGCCCTCGCCTTCTCGATCACCTGATCCTTGGCCGCCGCCGCCTGCGCCGCCGCGATCTCCTCGTCGAGGTCCGGCGCGCAGGTTTCGCAGAGGCCCGCCTTCTTGTTCCAGCACACCGGCTCGCAGACCCACTGCCCGCAGCGCGTGCACTGCTTGAAGAGGGGCCGGATCTCCTCGACCGCGGCGTTCAGCGCGCTGTCGTGCTGGGGACCGGCCACCATCGACTCCAGCTGATGGGCCGACTGGGCTGCGCGGCCGAAGATGCCGCCGAGCAGCGAAGCGGCGGCACCCGCGGCCTGGGCGGCGGCGCCGAGCTTGTTCGTCCGGAACGTGGACATGTAGCCGTTGCCGCACTTCTCGCAGAAGAACTTGAACTGGAAGCCGCGGTTCGACGACAGATCCTGGTAGTTGTTCGTGAAGGCGATGTTGGCCATGAGCGGTCTCCTTGCGGCCAAAGGAACGACCCGGTCGGCCGGGCGTCAAGTCGGCCATGCACTGCTTGGCACGACGAGCAGCACCGTCCCATTCTTGCCGACCGGCTGTGTCGTAATGCCCGCGCCAGCGGGGGCACCTCGCGCTCGACCGGGCGCAGCGGGACAATCCAACCCTCATCCGACGAACACGTTGTCGTTTGTGGTGGGGCCCCTCCTGGTGCGTTCATGGATGGCACGGCGGTTGCGCGGTTGAGGGTGGGACTCATTTGGGGGTGAAGGCCCACCATTTATGGCGATGGCCCTCGAGGCAGCACCTGTGGGCGCATCCCGCGTGCCGCGGCCGGCGCGCTGGCTGCTGGTGGGCGCGCCGAACGTCGGCAAGAGCGCGCTGTTCGGGCGGCTCACCGGCATATACAGCACGGTGTCGAACTACCCCGGCACGTCGGTCGAGATCGTGCGCGGGCGGGCCACGTTGGCCGGTGTGTGCGCCGACGTCGTGGATACGCCGGGGATGCATACCCTGCTGGCGGTCACGGAGGAGGAGCGGGTCGCCCGTCGCGCGCTGCTGGCCGAAGCCGACGCCACGGTCATCCACATCGTGGACGCGGCGCACCTCGAGCGTTCCCTGCCGCTCACCCTGCAGCTCATCGCCCTGGGCCATCCCCTGGTCGTTGCCTGCAACCTGATGGATGAGGCGCGCCGGCGCGGTGCCGCGCCGGAGGTGGCGCTGCTGGCCGAGCGGCTGGGCGTGCCGGTCGTGGGCACGGTCGCGACGACGGGCGAGGGGGTCGAGCCTCTGGCGGCGGCGGCCGCCGCGGCCGTCTCGCCGTCCGACGGCTGGGGTCTGCCCGAGCCGTTCGCGGCCCTCGCGCGGGGGCTGGTCGAGCGGCGGGCGCTGCCGGTCGCCGCGGAGCTCGCCCTCGCGGGAGACGAGGAGTGCCTCCAGCAGGTGCGTGGGGTCGCCGGCGCGGACGCCACGGAGGCGGCCGTCGCGGAACGCGACGGCCGGTGGGGCAGCGCCGAGGGGTTCGCGGTCGCGCTCGCCACGGCGCGGCGGCGGATGGTGCTGGCGTTGCTCGCCGGAGTCGTAGCGCCACCCGAGCGCGACGAGGGCCGGCGCCGCCGCGCGCTCGACCGGCTCCTGCTGTCGCCGTGGACGGGGCTGCCCCTCGTCGCGCTCGTGCTCTACTTCGCGTTCTACCGGCTGGTGGGCGGCTTCGGCGCCGGCGTGCTCGTGGACCAGATCGAGACGCTGTTCGAGCGCTGGATCGGCCCGTCGGTGCGGCAGGCGACCGCGCTCGTGCCGTGGGCGCCGCTGCGCGACCTCATCGCCGGTCCCTACGGGCTGGTCACGCTCGGCGTGCGTTACGCCGTGGCGATCGTGCTGCCGATCGTCACCACGTTCTTCCTCGTGTTCGCGCTGCTGGAGGACTGCGGCTACCTGCCGCGCCTCGCGCTGCTGCTCGACCGCGCGCTCAAGCGGCTCGGGCTCTCTGGCCGCGCGGTGATCCCGCTCGTCCTCGGGTTCGGCTGCGGCACGATGGCGACGCTGGTGACCCGCACGCTCGAGACCCGGCGCGAGCGGTTGATCGCGACGCTATTGCTCGCGCTCGCCATCCCGTGCTCGGCGCAGCTCGGGGTCGTGCTCGGCATCCTGAGCGTATCGGCGGCGGCGGTGACGGTGTGGGCGCTCGTGCTGGTGCTGGTGTTCCTCGTCGTGGGCAGGCTGGCGGCGCTCGCCCTGCCGGGGCGGCCGCCGAGCTTCTACATGGAGCTGCCGCCGCTGCGGTGGCCCAGCCTCCGCAACGTGCTGATCAAGACCGGCACGCGCGTGCGCTGGTACTTCGCCGAGATCCTGCCGCTGTTCCTGCTCGCGAGCGTACTGCTGTGGGCGGGTGAGCTGACCGGCCTGCTGACGCGCGCGACCGGGGCCCTGGTGCCCGTCGTGCGCGCGATCGGCCTGCCGCCCGCGGCGGCCTCCGCGTTCCTCTACGGGTTCCTGCGCCGCGACTTCGGCGCGGCGGGACTCTACGATCTCGCCCGCCACGGGGCGCTGGACGCCGCGGGCCTCACGACGGCTGCGGTGACCATCACGCTGTTCGTCCCGTGTGTGGCGCAGTTCCTGATGATGCGGAAAGAGCGCGGCCTGGGTGTGGCGCTCACGGTGCTCGCGGTGGCGACGACGATCGCCTTCGCGATGGGCGGCGCGGTCGGCTGGCTGATCCGCGCGGTGGGAGGCTGGTCATGAAATGCACGATGTGCGGCTCGGCTTCCGGGTGCACCGGCTGCCCGATCGGCGCCGACTTCTACGTGGCGCAGAGTCTGGGAGGGCTCGAGGCGGGCGAGCGCGCGGTCGTGCGGCACCTCGATGCGCGCCGCGGCGCGGACTTGAGGAAGTTGCTGGCGTTGGGGCTCATGCCGGGGGTCGAGGTCGAGGTCGAGCGCCGGTGGCCCGCGCTCGTACTGCGGATGGGGTACGCCACCGTGGCGCTCGACGCGGAGCTGGCGGACGCGGTGTTCGTCGCCCGTGCCGTGTGACGACCCGGGCGCTCCCGTAGTCAGCCGCAGACCGTGAGCCCCAGCTCCTCGGGGCGCCGCGCATAGCCGATCACCTGCTCGGCGGGGAGCGCGAGCGCCGCCTCCACCAGCTTCGGCACGTACTCCCGGACCGCCGTGTAGCGCAGGCCGAGCAGCTGCTTGCTGCGCTCGTTCGCCAGGGCGGACATCCACGGGTCGCTGAAGGGCGAGCAGCCGGGCAGGAGACGGTGCTGCTCGAGCATACGCCGCGGCAGGCGCCGTACCCGCAGCGGCCGGCCGCACGCCTCGGCGAGCAGGCCGAGCATCTCCTCGAGCGTCAAGGTTTCATCCTGACTGATGTTGACGGCGGTGCCCGCCGGCACCGCGTCGTCGGCGGCCCGCAGCGTGGCCGCGACGACGTCCCGGCCGTACACGTGACGCAGCGGCAGCTCGTCCTCGGGGAGGAGGATCGGGCCGCCGTCCAGCATCCGATGCACGTAGCCCGCGATGCGCGTGTAGTGGTCGCGCTCGCTGTTGATCATCGGCATCCGCAGCGCCACGAATCGGTATCGCCGCGCCGCGTGCGCCGCGCGCAGCGCGTCCTCGGCGGCGCGCTTGTTGATCCCGTAGACCCAGTTGCGGTGGTCCGACTCGTCGCCGGCGGGTGGCTCCGGCAGCAGCGGCCCGTCGTAGTCCTCCTCGCGGAACGGGCGCTGCGGGCCGACGCGCACCAGGTAGACCTGGCCGGTGCTCCAGAACACGTAGCGGTCCACGCGACCCTCGAGCAGCCGCGCGACCGCCTCGGCGTCGGGCCCGGTGTAGAGCGTCGTGTCCACCACGAGATCGAACGAGCGGCCGTGCAGCGCGGCGGCAAGCGCGGCCGTGTCGGAGCGGTCGGCGCGCAGTCGCTCGAGCTGCGGGGGCAGGGTGTCGGCCGTCACACCGCGGTTGAGCACGGTAACGGTATCGCCGCGCCCCACAAGCGCGGCGACGAGGTCTGGACCGAGGTTGCGGGTGCCGCCGATGATGAGCGCGGTCGCGGGCATGACGGAATACCGCACGAGGGCGATCCGGAAGGGAAGGGTGGGACCGGAGTATCAGCCAGGATCGGCTGCTGCGGGCGCAGTTCTATTGATGGAGCCACGCCGCGGTTCGAAGCCGACACACTGACTCCCGTTTGCCGGCCTCCCCCGCAGGCGGCCTCTGGTCTGCGGGGGCTGTCGTTGGCGTGAACTTTGCGGCCTTGCAGAACGCGAAGATCGCTGGTAGAGGAGGCGTATGGGCCAGTACAGAATCGCCTGGTTGCCGGGCGACGGTATCGGCAGAGACGTCATGGACGCCACGCGCATCGTGCTCGATGCGGTGAAGCTCGACGCCGCATACGTCCATGGCGACATCGGCTGGGAGTTCTGGCGCACGGAAGGCGATGCCTTCCCGCCGCGGACGGTGGACCTCCTCAGAACCGTGCACGCGGCGATGTTCGGGGCGATCACCTCGAAGCCGGCCAAGGCCGCCGAAGCGGAGCTGGTGCCGGCGCTCCAGGGGAAGGGGCGCGTCTACCGCTCGCCCATCGTGCGGATGCGCCAGCTGTTCGATCTCTACATCTGCCTCCGGCCCTGCAAGGCGTATCCGGGCAATCCGCTGAACTTCAAGGAGGGCATCAACCTCGTCGTGTTTCGCGAGAACACGGAGGACCTCTACGCGGGCGTCGAGTTCAGCCCGGTGCCGGAGGAGTTGGCGGCCGTGCTCGCGGCGGCGTCGAAAAACTTCGCGCCGTTCGCCGGCCTTCCCAGGGATCAGTACGCGGTCTCATGCAAGATCAACACCAAGAGAGGCTCCGAGCGGATCGTGCGGGCGGCCTTCGAGTACGCCGCGAAGAACGGGCGGAAGAAGGTCACCGTCGTCCACAAGGCGAACGTCGTGCGCGCCACCGACGGGCTGTTCCTCGAGGAGGCGAGGAAGGTCGCGAAGGACTTCCCCGGGGTGCAGATGGACGAGGCCAACGTGGACGCCATCTGCATGTGGCTGCTCAAGAACCCGCACAGCTACGAGGTGCTGGTGGCGCCGAACCTTTACGGCGACATCATCTCCGACCTCGCGGCGCAGATGGTGGGCGGCCTCGGCTTTGGGTGCTCGGGCAACCTCGGCACCAAGCTCGCCGTCTTCGAGCCCTCGCACGGGTCGGCGCCGAAGTACGCCGGCCAGTACAAGGTGAACCCCATCGCGACCATCCTCGCGGCGAAGATGATGCTGGAGTGGCTGGGCGAGCGGGAGAAGGCGGAGCAGGTGGAGCGCGCGGTCGCGGCCGTCATCGAGGAAGGTACGGTCCGCACCTACGACATGGGCGGCTCGAATTCGACGCTCGAGATGGGCGAGGCGATCGCGGCGCACCTGTACGCGCGCGTGTAGGGGAAGGGCGGGACGCGGCATGCCGGATGTGGTGATCCACGAGGTCGGTCCGCGCGACGGCCTCCAGATGGAGAAGGCGGTCGTCCCCTTCGAGCGGAAGCTCGAGTGGATCCGCGCGCTGATCGAGGCCGGCCTCGACATCGTGCAGGTGGGCTCGTTCGTGCACCCCGAGAAGGTGCCGCAGCTGGCCGACACCGACCGGCTGTTCGCCGAGCTGCGCAGGCCGGGGATGACGCGCGAGGGCGTCGTGCTCTCGGCGCTGGTGCTGAACGAGAAAGGCATGGAGCGCGCGTTCGCGGCCGGCGTGGACCTCCTCTGCATGGGCGTCTCGGCGAGCGAGACCCACAGCCGCAGGAACACCGGGATGTCCACCGCCGAGGCTGCGGAGCGCATCATCGCCATGGCGAAGCACGCGATGGCGGCCGGAACGCGGGTCCAGGTCTCGGTGCAGTCTGCCTTCGGGTGCGGCTACGAGGGGCCGGTGCCGGCCGAGCGCGTCCTCGACCTGGTGCGCCGGTACGTGGAGAACGGCGTCACGCACGTCTCGCTCGCCGACACGGCGGGCCACGCGGTGCCGGACCAGGTGGCGCGGATGTACGAGGCCGTGTCTGCGCTCGGCGCCGGCGTTGATTGCGCCTGCCACTTCCACGACACGTACGGCCTCGGCCTCGCCAACGTCTGGGCGGCGATGCGCTCGGGCGTGACGCAGGTCGAGACGTCGGTGGCGGGGCTCGGCGGCTGCCCGTTCACGAAGGTCGCCGGCGGGAACGTCTGCACGGAGGACTTCGTGCACCTGCTCCACCGCATGGGACGCCGCCGGGACGTGGGCCTGGAGACGCTCATCGCCGTGGCGGACGACGTGGCGGCGTTCTTCGCTCGCGAGATGCCGGGAAAGGTCTACAAGACGGGCCCCGTGCCCGCCGGGACGGCGGCGACGGCGGCGACGGCGGCGAAGGCAGGGACGGCGGGGACGGCAACCTAGGGCGCCCGAGGTGACGATGCGATGAGCGCACCGCGCAAGCTGCTCGCGGGCGTGCGGGTCCTCGACCTCACCAACGTGCTGTCGGGGCCGTTCGCCACGCTCCACCTCGCGCTCCTCGGCGCCGAGGTGATCAAGATCGAGAACCCGGTGGACGGCGACCTGGCGCGCAAGCTGGGCTGTCTGCCGGAGCTGAACGAGCAGCTCATGGGCACCAGCTTCCTCGCCCAGAACGCCAACAAGAAGTCGATCACGCTGAACCTCAAGGAGCCCGAGGCCAAGGCGATCTTCGCCAAGCTGGTGGCAACGGCCGACGTGGTGGTTGAGAACTTCCGGCCCGGCGTGATGGACCGGCTCGGCGTGGGCTATGAGGCGCTGCGCGAGATCAACCCGCTGCTGGTCTACTGTGCGATCTCCGGCTTCGGGCAGACCGGGCCCGACGCGATGAAGCCCGCCTACGACCAGATCATCCAGGGGCTCTCCGGCGTGATGGCGATCAACGGCGACGAGCGGCTCAACCCGCTCCGCTGCGGCTGGCCGGTGTGCGACACAGTGGGCGGGCTCAACGCGGCGTTCGCGATCATGGCGGCACTGTACGACCGCGAGCACCGGGGCGAGGGGCAGTTCATCGACGTGGCGCTGCTCGACGCGATCATGCCGCTGATGGGCTGGGTGGCCGCGAACCTCCTGATCGGCGGCCAGCAGCCGCAGCTCCTCGGCAACGACAACATGACGGCCGCGCCCTCGGGTACCTTCGTGACGAAGGACGGCTACATCAACATCGCCGCCAATAAGCAGGAGCAGTGGGAGGCGGTCGCGGACGAGCTCGGCGTGGGCGAGCTGAAGACCGACCCGCGCTTCCAAGAACGCGACGCGCGCAAGAAGCACCGCCGGGAGCTGACGCCGCTGCTCGAGGCCAAGCTCCGGGAGCACACCACCGAGCACTGGGTGGAAGCGCTCAACGCGCGCGGCGTGCCGTCGGGGGCCATCCTGAGCCTCGAGGCGGCGCTCACCCAGCCGCAGATCGCGCACCGCGAGACCATCGCCACGGTCTGTGCCGAGGGGATCGGCGACCTCAAGCTCTTCAACCTCACCGCCCTGTTCGAGAAGACGCCGGGCAAGGTGGAGACGCCGCCGCCGCGCCTCGGAGCGGATACCGAGGAGATCCTGGGCGGGATCGGGTACGCCCCGGACGAAATCGCGCAGCTCCGGCAGAAAGGGGTCGTCTGACCCATGGGCAAGACGGTCGTGGAGAAGATCCTCGCCCGCGCCGCCGGCCGCGGTGCCGTGACGGCCGGCGACGTGGTGGAGCCGGCCGCGGACCTCGCGATGTCGCACGAGAACGCGGCCCTGGTGATCAACCAGTTCCTCGAGATCTACCAGGGCACCGGGCTCGAGCCGCGGATCTGGGATCCGTCCAAGGTGGCGATCATCTTCGACCACCGCGTGCCGGCCGAGTCGCCCAAGACGGCGACGAACCAGAAGAAGGTCCGCGAGTTCGTGCGCGCCAACGGGATCACGAAGTTCCACGACATCCGCGGCGACCTGGGCGGCATCTGCCACCAGGTCCTGCCGGAGAACGGCTACGTCCGGCCCGGCGCGGTGGTGCTCGGCACCGATTCGCACACCACGAGCCACGGCGCGCTGGGCGCGTTCGCCTTCGGCATCGGCGCCACCGAAATGGCGAGCGTATGGGCCCTCGGCATCGCGCTCAACGTGGAGGTTCCAGGGACGATCAAGGTGATCGTGCGCGGCCACCTCCGGCGGATGGTGGGACCGAAGGACGTGATCCTCCATCTCGTCGGCCGGCTCACCGCGGAGGGCGCGAACTTCAAGGTGCTCGAGTTCCACGGCGACACGATTGACGCGATGCCGACCTCGGGGCGGCTCGTGCTGTGCAACATGAGCGTCGAGGCGGGCGCCACATCGGGCATCGTGCCGGCGGACGACGAGACGCTGCGCTACCTGCGCGAGGAGGCGCACGTCGAGGACGTGCTGCACCCGGTGCGGCCCGACGCGGACGCGGTGTACGAGCGCATGGTCGAGATAGACGCGACGGCCCTCGAGCCGCAGGTCGCGTGCCCGCACGCGGTGGACAACGTCCATTCCATCGGTGACGTCGAGGGCACGAGGGTCCACCAGATCGTAATCGGCTCCTGCACCAACGGGCGGCTGGACGATCTCGAGCTGGCGGCGGGAATCCTCCGCGGGCACAAGGTGGCCGAGGGCGTGCGGATGCTGGTCTTCCCGGCGTCGGGGCGCATCTACACGCAGGCGCTGCTCAAGGGGTACATCGCCGACTTCGTGCAGGCGGGCGCCGTCGTGATGAACCCCGGCTGCGGGCCGTGCCTCGGCGTGCACGAGGGCGCGCTGGGCGACGGCGAGGTCGCGCTCTCGACGACCAACCGGAACTTCAAGGGCCGGATGGGGAACCCGAAGTCCGAGGTCTACCTGTGCTCGCCCGCGGTCGCGGCCGCGTCGGCCCTGACCGGCACGATCAGCGACCCGCGCCACGTGATGGCCGAGATTGGAGCTGCACGATGAGCAAGGTTGTCCTCACGCTCGGCGACGACGTCTCGACCGACGTCATCTATCCGGGCCGCTACATGGCGACGGTCCTGCCGACCGAGACGCCGCAGTTCGCCTTCGCCGACGACGCCGAGTTCAACGCGAAGCTCACGGCGAAGCACGTGCCGCCGGGCAGCGTGGTGGTCGCGGGGAAGAACTTCGGCTGCGGCTCCTCGCGCGAGCAGGCGGTCTCGACTCTCAACGGCCACGAGCTGATGATCGTGGCGAAGGGGTTCGCGCGGATCTTCCTCCAGAACGCCGTGAACCTCGGGCTGCGGCTCGTCGAGGCGCCGGAGATCGAGGCCGCGGAGGGTGAAGAGCTGGAGATCGCCGCGGACGCGGTGGTCAACACGACCACTGGGAAGCGCTTCCGGCGGCTGCCTCTGCCGCCGGCCCGGGCGGCGATCGTCGCGGCGGGAGGACTGATCCCCTACACCCGGAAACGGCTGCTGGAAGGCACCCGGGCCTGACGCCTCCGCAGCGCCTGTTTCCTTAGTCTCCTGCCGGGTTTCCGCGGTTCCGACCGCCGGCACTCGGGTAGGATCTGATGTCGGCTAGCCGCGCCGCGAGCGGCATCCTATCTTCTGGCCGACCCACCGATGCCGGATTCCACCGAGCGGCTGACCGCGGCGCTGGAGGGCCGCTATCGCGTCCTGCGCCGGCTGGGCGAGGGCGGGATGGCCATCGTGTATCTCGCCGAGGACCTCAAGCACCACCGCCAGGTCGCTCTCAAGATCCTCCGGCCCGAACTCGCGGCCTCGCTCGGCCCCCAGCGCTTCCTGCGCGAGATCGAGATCGCCGCCCGCCTCACGCACCCCAACATCCTCCCGCTGCTCGACTCCGGCGACGCCGCCGGCACGTTGTTCTACGTCATGCCTTTCGTCGAGGGCGAGTCGCTGCGCCAGCGCCTCGCGCGGGAGGGGCAGCTGCCGGTGGACGAGGCGGTGAAGAT
>Ga0214473_10007875_pt1 | contig 12611 bp, 8 predicted proteins | sample RVTome_7_FD_203509 | JGI IMG/M metagenome (GOLD analysis project Ga0214473, IMG submission 203509) | Soil microbial communities from uranium-contaminated site in the Upper Colorado River Basin, Wyoming, United States - RVT98D197 | ecosystem: Environmental > Terrestrial > Soil > Contaminated >... | reverse complement strand
TGCCTGCTCGCTTTCCTTCTCTTAGGTTGAGATCCTTCCGATCTCGCTGGTAACCTAGTCTAAGAGAGGACGAGCCAAGGGGTTTGGCCATGGAAAAATCACAGCTCCCTAGTCAGGGCGAGATCCATCGGGGTGTTCCCATTCTCCCGCTCCGGGACACGGTGATCTTCCCTCAGTCCATCCTGCCGCTCGCGGTAGGCCGGGAAAGCACGGTGAAGCTTCTCAACGAGAACGCGGACCGCGCGGAGTTCATCGGTGTCGTGACCCAGAAGGACGCCGCCGTCGAGTCGCCGGGCGCGGACGACCTGCACAGCGTTGGATCGAGCGTTCGGATCCATAAATCCGTGCGCATGCCCGACGGCTCGGTCCGCCTCGTGGTGCAGGGCGGCTTCCGCTTCCGCATTCTTCGCGTGGTCCAGGTGAATCCCTATCTCAGGGCCGACATCGAGGTCCTCGCGAGCCTTCTTCCGACGGAAGACGAGATCGAAGTCGACGCACTCACCCGCGGGGTTCATTCCGTCTTCTCCAAGGTCGTGGAGATGTCGCCGCAGCTCGCGGACGAGGTCGGCTCGCTCGCGGCCACCCTCAACGACCCGGGCCGTCTCGCGGACTTCGTCGCGCAGAATCTCCCCAATCTCGACACCGAGAGCCGGCAGAGGGTCCTCGAGACGCAGAGGGTCCGCGATCGACTGAAAACCGTCCACGAGGCGCTCCTGAGGGAACAGGAAGTTCTCGAGGTCGGCAGCAAGATCGAGTCCCAGGTCAAGAACGAGGTCGGAAGGACCCAGCGCGAATACTACCTTCGCGAGCAGATGAAGGCGATCCAGAAGGAGCTGGGCGAGAACGACGAGAGCACCAAGGAGATCGAGGACCTTCGGACGAAGATCCAGGAAGCGAAGATGCCCGAGGAAGCGGAGAAGGAAGCCCTTCGCGAGCTCAACCGGCTCTCGAAGATCCCGCCCGCGTCCGCGGAGTACACCGTGGGCCGGACCTATCTCGACTGGCTCACCCGCGTCCCCTGGTCCAAAAAGACCGAGGACGTCTACGACATTCCCCGGGCGAAGGAGATTCTCGAAACGGACCACTACGACCTCGAGAAGGTCAAGGACCGCATCCTCGAGTTCCTCGCGGTGCGCAAGATGAAGCCCAACATCAAGGGGCCCATCCTGTGCTTCGTGGGCCCTCCCGGCGTCGGCAAGACGAGCCTCGGCAAGTCCGTCGCCAAAGCCCTCGGACGCCAGTTCGTCCGCCTGAGCCTCGGCGGAATCCGCGACGAGGCCGAGATTCGGGGACATCGCCGGACGTACATCGGAGCGCTCCCCGGCCAGATCATCCAGAGCCTCGTCCGCGCGGGCTCCAAGAACCCGGTGTTCATGCTCGACGAAGTCGACAAGCTGGGGATGGACTTCCGCGGGGATCCGAGCGCGGCGCTCCTCGAGGTTCTAGATCCGGAGCAGAACGACACGTTCCGCGATCACTACATCGATCTGGCCTTCGACCTCTCGGAGGTGCTGTTCATCGCGACCGCCAACATGATGGATCCCATCCCGCCGGCCCTGAAGGACCGGATGGAGGTCATCAACCTCGCGGGCTACACGGAAGAGGAGAAGATCCAGATCGCGGAACGACACCTGGTCCCGCGGCAGCTCGACAACCACGGGCTCACCGACCCCGCCATCGCTCCCACGTTCGACAGGGAGACTCTCTCCCACATCATCCGCTACTACACGCGTGAGGCCGGGCTCCGAAACCTGGAGCGGGCGATCGCCAGCATCTGCCGCAAGGCCGCGCGCAAGATCGCGGAAGGGGAGACGAAACCGCTCCATGCCACTCCGGACTCGCTCCAGGAGCTCCTTGGAGCTCCCACGTCGCTCTCGCGGGAGATCCACGATCGGGTGAGAGTGCCCGGGGTGGTCATCGGTCTCGCCTGGACTCCGGTCGGAGGCGACATCCTGTTCGTCGAGGCCTCGAAGCTCAAGGGAGGGAAGAACCTCACCCTCACGGGACAGCTCGGCGACGTCATGAAGGAGTCCGCGACCGCGGCTTTGACCTGGGTGCGCGGCCAGGGGTTGGCTCTGGGGCTCGAGGCAGACTTCTATCGAAAGATGGATCTCCATCTCCACGTCCCCGAAGGCTCGACTCCGAAGGACGGTCCCTCGGCGGGAGTCACCATGGTCGCGGCCCTGGTGTCGATTCTGACCGACACTCCGTCGCGTCCCGACGTGGCGATGACGGGCGAGATCACGCTCTCGGGCCACGTGCTCCCCGTCGGCGGGATCAAGGAGAAGCTCCTCGCGGCCCATCGCTACGGGATCAAGGAGGTCCTCATCCCCAAGCTCAATGAGAAGGCGATGCTGGAAGACCTCCCGGCGGAGATTCGGAACGAGATGAAGATCCATCTCGTGGCGACGCTCGACGAGTTGCTTCCGATCATCTTTCCGTCGCTGCCGCTGAAGCTGGTGCCGCCGCCCCCCGCGGGGAAGTCGTCGGAGATGCGGGTACAGTAACGGCCCGTGGACTACAAGGACTACTATCAGGTCCTCGGCATCGTCAAGAACGCCAGCGAGAAGGAGATCAAGCAGGCGTTCCGCAAGCTCGCTCGCAAGCACCACCCCGACGTCAACCCCGGTGACCGCGGGGCGGAGCAGAAGTTCAAGGAGATCAACGAGGCCCACGAGGTCCTCTCCGATCCCGAGAAGCGGCGCAAGTACGACCAGCTCGGCGCCAACTGGAAGCAGTACGAGCAGTACGCAAGGGGACCTTCTCCTTCGGGCTTCGGCGGTTTTCGCGTGGACTTCGGCGGTCCCGGCGGAGGCGGCGGAGGCTTCTCCGACTTCTTCAAGACCTTCTTCGGCGGCGGCATCGATCTCGAGGACCTCTTCGGCCAGCCCAGCGGAGGAGGTTTCCGCTCCGGCCGTCGCGAGCGAAGCGCCCGCGGATTCGGCGCGGCTCCCGAGGCCGCCCGGGACGTTTCCGCCGTCGTGGAGGTGAGCCTCGAGGAGGCCCACCAAGGAACGACGAGACGCCTCTCCGTCGAGGGAAGTCCCAATGCGGAGTCCTTCGAGGTGCGGATTCCCGCGGGGGTGAAAGAAGGATCGAAGGTCCGCGTGTCCGGCAAGGGAGAGAAATCCCTCGGAGGCAGCGCCGGAGATCTCTACCTCGAGGTCAAGGTCAAACCTCACCCGCTCTATCGACGCGAAGGAGACGACCTGTACGTCGACGTGCCCGTGACTTTCGCCGAGGCGACGCTCGGCGCCGAGATCGAGGTTCCTACCCTCTCGGGCCGGGCGCGCATCCGAGTTCCCGCGGGCTCCCAGACGGGGCGGCTCATGCGGCTGAAGGGCAAGGGCATGCCCCGGCTCAAGGGCGGGGAGCCGCCCGGCGATCTCTTCGCGAAGCTCGTGGTGGTGGTGCCGAAAGAGCTCCAGCCCCGCGAGCTCGAGCTCGTTAAAGAGCTCCAGACTCTCCGCTCCGATAATCCGCGGGCCCACCTCGGCTGCGCCTAGGGTCCATGCCCCCCGCTCTCGCCATACTCTTCGGGGGCGACGGAAGCGAGCGTCGGGTCTCGGTCGCCTCGGCCCAGAATGTTGCGTCGCTCCTCGAACGCGCTTCCCTTTGGTTCTGGAGACCCGACGGATCCGTGGCTTCCGTCGCGCGTCCTGACCTCCTCGCCTTCGATCGCCCCTTCGAGCGAGACTTCTCGCCCGAGGCCGCACGCTCGTGGCCCCACCTTTCGGCCGCTCTAGATTCTTCCGAGGCGCGAGGCCTCACGTTCTTTCTCGGCCTCCACGGAGGATCGGGTGAGGACGGAACGGTGCAGGCTCTCCTGGAGCAGCGGGGGCTCGCTTTCACCGGCTCCGGTGCCGATGCGAGCCGGCTCGCGTTCGACAAGCTGGCGGCTCGGGAGAGGGTGTCGAGTCGAGGAATCCGCGTGGCCGAAGCCTCGACCGTGACCGCCGACGCGGCGACTCACGAGAGGCTCGCGCGGCTCTTCGAGATCCACGAAAAGGTCGTCTTGAAGCCCGTCGCCGACGGCTCGAGCCACGGCGTCCGCATCATCGCGAACGAGCGCGAGCTCGACGCCGCCATCGTCCATGTCGTCGCGCATCCTGCGATCGGTCATCTGGCCGAGGCCTTCGTCGAGGGCCGCGAGCTCACCGTGGGGGTCATCGAAGAGCAGGACGGTCTCCGGGCCCTCCCCTGCTCCGAGGTGGTCCTCGAGTCCGGACGCACGTTCGACTTCGACGGAAAGTACCTGGGAAAAGGAGTCCGGGAGATCACTCCCGCAGACGTTTCGGATGAGGTATCCCGCGCCGCCCAATCGGTCGCGCTCGCCGCCCACGAGGCGGTGGGATGCCGCGGCTACTCCCGGACCGACATCATCATGGGAAAGGACGGGCCGGTGTTTCTCGAGATCAACACCCTTCCGGGTCTGACCCGGGCGTCCTTCATCCCTCAACAACTCCAAGCGGCCGGCATCGACATGCGTCGCTTCCTTGAGCGGCAGATCGAGATTGCGGTCAGGGCAGCCGTGCCAGCACGAGATCGCTCTCGCTCCTGACAACGCGGGTGAACAGCAGGCGCTTGTGCGTCGCATCGAGCGCGAGCCCGCCTCCGGGGTCCGCGTCGACCTTCCTCAGATTCGAGAGCGTTCCCGACGACAGCTCCAGCCGGTACAGTCGGAGCTCCCCCGCCTCGACACCAAGGAACAGGATCCCACTCTCGTCGAACGTCCAGGAGAAAGCGTCCGCGAGCGTCTCCGTTCCTGCGACCTTCGTCTCGGCGCCCGACTTCAGATCGAGGTTATGGAGCCCAGGGGAGTCGAATTTCGTGAAGTAGAGCGCCATGCCGTCCCGTGAGAAACGGCCCACGTAGCCTCCGTCCGAAGTCAGCGGCTTCTCTTTTTCCGAGCTCCAGATCTGCCACTTCCCCGATCGATCGGAGCCGAAGAGCACCTCGCTCCCGTCGGGAGAGAACACGGGTGCTACCTCGTTCTCGGGAGATGGCGCGATGGGCTCGGGCTTGCCTCCGTCGATCGAGATCGAGAACAGGTCGGCGTGCCCCTCGGGTCGAGCGTCGAAAGCGATCGAACGGCCGTCGGGCGACCAGGACGGCGCGCCCACTTGCGGGCCGCCAAAGCTCGTCAGCCTTCGCGCGTTCCCACCCGACGCTTCGCTCATCCAAATCTCCGGAGAGCCTGACCGGCTCGAGACAAAGGCGATGCGGCTCGAATCGGGAGAGAGAGCTGGCTCGCGATCGTCGTGCGTCGACACCAGGACCGGCACCGGCGCCGTATCGACGGCTCCGACCGCTAGAGCTTCGACGTCGGAGTCGCGCCACCGCTCCTCGAAGAGAAGCTCGCCCCTGGATCCGATCTCCGGAGCGCGCGGTGTTCCTCCGGCGAAGACCAGCCGGACGGGCCGGCCTTCCCCGAGTGGAAAGCGCCAGAGCCCGAGGGCACCACTCCGCGCCGACGAGACGACGAGCTTTCCACCGTCGGGGGTGAAAGCGACACCACGCACCTCGCGCCCGTCGAAGGTCACCCTCTCCGGCTCTCCTCCCGCGACTTCGATGAGATAGACGTCCTGGGTGTTCATGCTCACGCTCCGCGTGAACGCGACCCACCGTCCGTCAGGAGAGAACGCGGGATCCTTGTCCCCCCAGTGCTGGCTTCCGGGCGAGATCAGTTTCCGCTTCTCGCCGGTCTCAGTGGCGACCAGGAAGATCCCGAAGGATTCCGAATCGCTGTCGCGGTCAGAGAACGCGAGGAGATGACCGTCGGGCGACCAGGAGAGATCGGGGTTCTGGCTCTTCCCGCAGGAGCCGAGCTCGCGCTCGGTCCCCCCGAGCACTTCGATTTCCAGGATGCGGCAGTCCCCCATCCCCATTGCGGGATATCGCGCGAACGCAATCCGTTTTCCATCGGGCGACCAGCTTGGTGCGAGGTCGACGTCGGGATCTTCGGTCAGACGCGCGAGGGTCTCCTGGGCAAGGGGCTTCACGTAGACGTCCCAGTTGTCGCCGGAAGCTCCCTGCCAGGCGAACGCGACGCGCGTGCCGTCGGGAGAGAGCGCCGGCTCGATCTCCCGTCCCGGAAACGTGGTCAGCGGCCGGCCCTCGAGAGCCAGGGCCTCCTCGCGGTCGAGGTCGCGAGAGCCCCACGCGAAAAGACTCGCGACCGCCGCGACCGCAAGGGCACCTCCCCAAAGAGGGAGAGTGCGCCGCGAAGAGCTTCGCTCCGCGGGGACGACCGCGGCGATGACCCGGTAGCCTCGCTTGGGAATGGTCTCGATGTAGCGCGGCTCCTTGCGGTCGTCGTCGAGCGCCTTTCGCAGGTCTGCGACCGCACGGGTCAACACTTCCTCCTGCACGTGGACGTCGGACCAAACGCTTGCAAGGATCTCTTCCCGTGTGACCAGCTCGCCTACGTGATCGACGAGTACGAGCAGGACCTCCATGGCCTTGGGGGTGATCCTCTGGGAGACGGAGCCGCGCGCGAGTCGTGTGATCTGGTTCAGGGACGGCTCGACGCGCCACTCGCCAAGGAGAAACGGCTGAGGCGACATCGCCCTCGATTCTAGCACCCGGCCTCGCCGAGAACTCGAGCTCAGTTCTCGCGCCGAGGGAGAAGCGCGCGCCAGTCCAGCACGAGGTAGATTCTCCGAATGCTCGCGTCTCCGATCATAGAAAGGACGTCCTAAACCGAGGTTATGTTATAACCTCGGGGGCGAGGCATCCCGATGACGAAAACCATGGCAGAGAATCGTCGGACCCGCAAGCATCTGGGTCTTGCCGTTCTCATGTTCGCCGAGCTCGTGTGGGGAGGTCCGCCTGTCGCCGCCGACGAAGACAACAAGATCTTCGAGCTGGGCGGTTTCCGCTTCGAGAGCGGGGTCGAGCTTCCGAACGCTCGCTTGTCCTATGTGACCCATGGGGTTTTGAACGACGAGAAGACCAACGCCGTTCTGGTTCCTTCCTGGTACTCCGGGGATCACCATGGGTACGAGTTTCTCATCGGCAAGGGAAAGGCTCTCGACCCCGCCGAGTATTTCATCGTGGCCACCGACATGTTCGCGAACGGGTTTTCGTCGTCGCCGAGCAACACGCCGCCGCCATACGCGGGACCGGACTTTCCCGAGATCGCGATCCGCGACAACGTGAGGGCCGCGCACAAGCTCCTCACCGAGGAGCTCGGCGTCCGGCGCCTGCGAGCGGTGATCGGATTCTCTATGGGTGCTCAACAGGCGCTTCAGTGGGCGGTGAGCTACCCGGAGATGGTTGCGGCCGTGGTCGCCATTTGCGGCAACGCCAAGGAGTATCCATTCGGCATCGTGCGTCTCGAGGGAGCCAAGAGTGCGCTCATGGCGGACAGCGCCTGGAATGGAGGGCGCTACGAGAAGCCACCCGAAGTGGGCCTCAAGGCGCTGGCGCGCCACTGGGCATCCTGGGGGGTTTCGCAGGAATGGTGGCGCCGTGAGACCTACCGTGAGCTCGGCTACGACAGCATCGAGGCGTGGCTAAAGCAGGCAGAGGCTGGTTGGTTGGGGCGCGACGCGAACAACGTGCTTTGGCAGGCGAAGATGTGGCAGAGACACAACGTCGGCGACACCCCGGGCTTCGGAGGAGATTTCGAAAAAGCGCTCCGCTCCATCAATGCCAGAGTTCTCTTCATGCCCTCGGAAACCGATCTGTACTTTCCCGTTGCCGACTCCGAGCACGAGGCCCGGCTTATTCCCGGCGCCAAGCTCGTTCCGATACCGTCGATCTGGGGCCACGGGGCCGGGGCAGGAAGAGGCCCGGGAGACACCGAGTTCCTGAATCGGACCATCGCCGCCTTTGTCGAAGGAAAGTGAGACGCGGACCGCGTTTCAAAGAAAATCTGCGTTTTCAAAAAAGACTTGACAGCTTCTCGGAGGCAGTCGAATCGATCTCCCCGTCGACATCCACGACGCGTGCGTAACGCGTTGAGAAGCGCTCCGCGGTCATGAGAACCTCCGGGGAGGCTTCGAAGTCGTCGAGCATCGCGTTCGTCCAACACAGGCTCCGCGATGAAGTGAAAAAACTGTGTGTTATACAGAAAGTATGTCGAGCACACACGAACTTCATTCGATTTCCGATGATGAGCTTCTTCGCCGGCTCGCGGAGCTCTTGAAGCACTCGAGGCGGGTCGAGTCCGATCTGGTCGCCCACATAGGCGAGGTGGATGCGCGCAGGCTATACGCGCGCGAGGCCGCGTCGAGTATGTTCACCTACTGCACGGAGGTGTTGCACCTCTCGGAGGCGGAGGCCTACCTGCGCATCGCGGCGGCTCGGGCTTCGCGAAAGCACCCGATGCTGCTCGCGATGCTGAGCGACGGGCGGATTCACCTGAGCGGCATCGGGAAGCTCGCGCCCTATCTCACCGACGCCAATTGCGAAGGGGTCCTCGCTCGCGCGGCTCACAAGTCCAAACGCGAGATTGAGGAACTGGTCGCGGAGCTCGTTCCAAAGCCGGATGTGCCACCGACGGTGCGAAAAGTCCCTGCGCGTGCCGAGTCCGCTCCCGCACCCGAACTGCGTCTGGACGCAGTTAAAAATGAAACGCCGTCCCAGTCGGCGCCGCGTCCACCTGCTCCGCCAGTCGTTCAGGCCCTTGCGCCGGCGCGGTACCGGGTGACCTTCACAGCGAGTGCGGAGCTCCGCGACAAGCTCGAACGCCTCGAAACGCTCATGCAGGAAGACCTGGCCACGGTCATCGAAGCGGCCGTGACCGAGAAGCTCGAGCGGCTCGAGGCCAAACGATTTGCTGAGACCAAGAAGCCGCGGAAGAGTCTCGAGGAGACGGATACGTCGGCCTCGTCTCGGTACATGCCGGCAGCGGTGAAGCGCGTGGTGCGGAAGCGGGACCAGGATCGATGCACCTTCGTCGATAAACAGGGTCGGCGATGCACCGAGCGTCGAGGTCTCGAGTTCCACCATGACGATCCTTTTGGCCGCGGTGGCGACCGCAGTCCATCGAATATTCGACTTCTATGTCGCGCCCACAATTCGTATCTTGCGGAGAGGGACTACGGGAAGGATGTGATGGACCGGTATCGGCGGAGCGGCAGTCGTGTGTCCGAGTCGGCGCCTGTATATGGTCTAGCCTTCCGTTCTCCTCCCGAGGACCAATTGGGAGTGCTCTCGGTGCCTTGAAGCGCGCAGCGAAGGAAAATCCCAAGTCCAAACACGAAACGAAACGGTTTCTGGTATCCTTCGCGAAACGATGGCCATCCTCGCGGGTGAACAGCTGGGCACCTATGAGATCCTGAAGCCGATTGGCGCGGGGGGAATGGGCGAGGTGTATCAGGCTCGGGACACGCGTCTCGATCGCATCGTTGCCCTCAAGGTGCTCCCCGCGCATCTCGCTTCGCGCCCGGAGTCGCGTGAGCGGTTCGAGCGCGAGGCGCGCATCATCGCCGGCCTGAATCATCCTCACATCTGCACGCTTTATGACGTCGGCCACCAGGATGGGACCGATTATCTGGTGATGGAGCACCTCGAAGGCGAGACGCTCGCGGAGCGACTCGCAAAAGGTCCTCTGCGGCTGGAACAGGTTCTGGGGTATTCGATCGAGATTGCCGACGCGCTGGATAAGGCGCATCGCAAGGGCATCACTCACCGCGACCTGAAGCCGGCAAACGTCATGTTGACGAAATCGGGCGCGAAGCTCCTCGACTTCGGGGTGGCGAAGTTGAAGCAGGAGGCGGGTAGGAAGGAGGTGCCGGCAGATGAGCGTCCGACGGTGGGCCCGCTGACGGGCGAAGGAACGATTCTAGGAACGCTCCACTACATGGCTCCGGAGCAGGTCGAAGGCCGGGTCAACGATATCGACAGCCGCACGGACATCTTCGCTTTCGGTGCGGTGGTCTACGAGATGGCCACGGGGATGAAAGCCTTCGAAGGGAAATCGCCGGCGAGCGTCATCGCCAAAATTCTGGACCACGAGCCGCCGCCGATTTCGTCGTCAGGAAAGTTGTCGCCACCGTCGCTCGACCGCCTGGTGAAGATCTGTCTCGCTAAAGACCCGGAGGCGCGCTGGCAATCGGCCGGGGATCTCTGTCGCGAGCTGAAATGGATCAAGGACTCGGGCTCGAACGCGCAGATGCTTTCGCCGCAGGCCTCGGCACCTTTGTGGCGGCGGATCGTTCCGTGGGCCGTGGCGGCCCTGAGTGTCGCACTCTGGATGTGGAGACCCAGCGCGACGCCCGCTGTAAGCCGACTGACGATCGCGCTTCCGCCGGGCCAGCGGCTGGCGGCGCTCGACCAGCCTGCGATTGCCATCTCACCCGACGGCAAGAACATCGTCTATGTTGCCACCGACGGCAGCTCGCTGCAGCAGCTCTACCTGCGGCCTCTCGACAGCCTGGAGGCAAGGCCCATCGCGGGGACGGAGGACGCCGTGTCGCCATTCTTTTCGCCGGACGGCCGGTGGATCGGCTTCTTCGCCCACGACAAATTGAAGAAGGTTCCCGTGGACGGGGGGCAGGCCGCGATTCTCGCCGACGCGAGCTCGTCTGGAGGCGCGAGTTGGAGCAGCCAGGGAACCCTGGCCTTTCAGTTGTGGACGGGGGGGGTCCTGCAACAGGTCTCCCAGGAGGGCGGCACGCCCCGGCCGCTCACCCGGGCGGGGAAAACCGACTTCGTTCACCGTTGGCCCGATTTCCTTCCAGGGGGCACGGCGGTGCTGTACTCAGGATCACCATCGAATGCGGCTTGGAACAACGCCCACATTCTTGTCCAGCCCGTTGGAACGGGCGACGGAAAGAGCCTCGCGCAAGGAGGAACCCAGCCGCATTACGTCGCGACGGGTCATTTGCTCTACGCGCAGGCTGGCGCCCTAATGGCCGCGCCCTTCAACGCGCAGAGGTTGGCATTGACGAGCGCCCCCGCTCGCGCGCTGGAAGGTGTGATGCAGTCCAGGATCAGCGGAGCCGCCCAGTACGGCGTCTCCTCCACGGGAACGCTGGTCTATCTGGCTGGAGGGCTGCTCGGAAGTGAATCTAGGCTCGCATGGGTGGGCCGCAACGGCGAGGAGCAGGTCCTTCCCGCATCCCCTCACACCTACCAGTTCCCACGGGTCTCGCCGGACGGACGGCGGGTAGCCGTGTCCGTCGCGGACGAGGAGTCGCAGATCTGGGTCTATGATGTTTCCAGAGATACGCTCACCCGGGTGACTTTCGAGGGAAACGCCAACACCACCTTCGCCTGGTCGCCCGATGGGCGGCGGATAGCTTTCCGGTCGAATCGGGAGGGACGCCTCAACCTATACTGGCAGGCTTTTGACGACAGCAACACGGTGGAGCGGTTGACTACAGGTGACTACACGCACTCCCCGAATTCGTTTTCGCCAGATGGGCACCTGCTGGCCTTCATGGAGCAGACTCCAGAGACCGGGCGCGACCTCTGGGTGCTGAATCTCGCGGATCGCGAAGCGCAGCCCTTCCTGAAGACGTCCTACGAAGAGACCGCGCCGACGTTTTCTCCCGACGGGAAATGGCTCGCCTATTCCTCGGATGAATCGGGCCGCCGGGAGATTTACGTACAGCCCTATCCCGGCCCGGGCGGGAAGTGGCTGATATCCACCGACGGCGGTCAGGAGCCGGTCTGGAACCCGAAGGGCGGTGAGCTCTTCTACCGTAGCGGGAACAAGATCATGGCGGTGGACATCGAAACGGAATCCGGTTTCTCGGCAGGCAACCCCCGGATGCTTTTCGAGGGGCGTTACCTGCCCACGGCCGCGAGCTTTCCCTTCTACGATGTCAGCCCCGACGGCCGACACTTCCTGATGCTGAAGCCGGTCGAGTCGCAAGCCGCCGCCCCCACGCACATCAACATCGTGCTGAACTGGTTCGACGAGTTGAAACAAAAAGTGCCGGTGAAGTAGTCTGATTCCGCTCCGGCGAACACACCAGGAGGGGACATGAACGACTCCGAGGGAAGTTCAGTGGACCGTCGAGAGTTCCTGAAGGGACTCGCCGCCGGGGCGGCGACACCGGCAGCCATGCACGCGCAAGATCACGATCATCAGGACGTCCCCTCGGATCTCACGCTCCGGGTGAAGGCCCTGGAGTCTCTGCTCGTCGAGAAAGGCCTGGTGGATCCGGCGGCCCTCGACGCCCTGGTCGACACCATGGAGAACAAGGTCGGTCCGCGCAACGGAGCACGGGTCGTGGCGCGCGCCTGGGTCGACCCCGCGTACAAGAAACGACTCCTCGAGAATGCGCCCGCGGCGATTGCCGAGCTCGGCTATACCAGCGGACAAGGCGAGCACATGGTGGTCGTCGAGAACGGACCCAAGATTCATAACCTGATCGTCTGCACTCTGTGCTCCTGTTATCCGTGGCCGGTTCTGGGTCTTCCGCCCGTCTGGTACAAGTCCGCGCCCTATCGCTCTCGCGCGGTCATCGACCCGCGCGGCATCCTCCGCGAGTTCGGAACCGCGGTCGCGGAAGACGTCGAGGTCCGCGTCTGGGACAGCACCGCGGAGCTTCGCTACATCGTTCTCCCCGAGCGTCCTGCCGGGACGGAAGATATGACCGAGGAGGACCTCGCCGTGCTCGTCACTCGGGATGCCATGGTCGGCGTTGCCC
>Ga0214473_10007874_pt1 | contig 12613 bp, 11 predicted proteins | sample RVTome_7_FD_203509 | JGI IMG/M metagenome (GOLD analysis project Ga0214473, IMG submission 203509) | Soil microbial communities from uranium-contaminated site in the Upper Colorado River Basin, Wyoming, United States - RVT98D197 | ecosystem: Environmental > Terrestrial > Soil > Contaminated >... | reverse complement strand
GGTGATCAGGTTTGTCATTCGCTTGTAGTGACGCTTCCATTATAGGTGGCGTTGCCGTGTCGGAGAATCGAGCGACCGGCTACAGCAGCACGCGCCTGGGGGCGCCGCTCACCGCGCGCCGGAAGTTATGGATCAGCCGCTGGCCGTCGGGCAGCTCCTCCGCCCGGCACCGCCTGGGGCTCGCGAGCGCCTCCTCCGTCTGCCTGCCGAGCCGCGCGGCTTCCTCGCGGAGCGGGTGGCCCGGCTCGACGAATGGCCCCTCCAGGGCGGCTTCGGTCTGCGCCCCCGCGAGCAGCAGCAGCCAGCCGCAGACCAGTTCCGCCAGGCCGAGGTGGAACGCGCTCTCGCCGATCGCCAGCGCCAGCTTCTGCTGGCCGGAGTCCGGGCCCACCTGGAACAGCGTGCTCCCGAAGTGCGGCATCGTCAGGTCGGTGAGGAAGCGGTAGGCCCTGCCGAGCCGCTCGTCCTGCGCCAGGACCGAGCCGGCGCGGAAACGGCCCAGCTCGATGTAGGTGGCTGCGTGCTCCCGGTCCTTCCCCAGCGCGGAGGGGAGCCACTCGTGGTACTCCTGGAAGCCGTCCGTGATGAGCGATCGCTGGGCGGCGATGCAGTCGCAGGCGGCGCGGAGGAGGGGAGGGGAGGAGGCGTAGGACGCGCGTCCCAGGAGGGTGCAGGCGTCCGACAGGTAGGAGAACGTTCGTGACCAGAAGCCGAGCAGGGCGGCCGCCTCCGGACTCCGTTTCTTCGCCCCCGCGGCGACGATCGATAGCTGGAGGTTCATCGCTTGCTCGAACAGCGTCAGCTCCGCCGGGAGGAGGAAGTGCGTCTGGCGGTGGGCGTCCTGCACGGACGGCGGGTCGCCGGCCGGGCGCCCGGGGAGGGCGTAGCGCTCCGGGAAGGCGTACGGCGCGACCTTCGGGATCGGCTGCTCGCTCACGGCGGTGGCGCGGGCTCCAGGTTCTCGGTTCTCGGTTCTAGGTTCTGGCGCGGTGTGGCGGGGCCCCTCACTGCCAGCCCTTGCGCGCCCCCTCAACCATCGCCAGCGGGCCCACGGGCCAGTTGAACCCGTAGACCATCGCCTTGTTGATGTCCTCCGCCGAGGCGATCCCCTCCGCCAGCACCGTCTGCGCCTCCCGCACGGCCGCGAAGTAGATGCGGTTGGCGATGAAACCGTATCTGCCGGGGGCGTCCTTCACGCGCACGCTCACCTTGCCGATGCGTTGGCAGAGCGACTCCAGCGCCGCAATCGTCTCCTCGGCGGTCTCCGGCGCGTGCACGAGCTCGACGACCTTCATGATCGGCGCCGGGCTAAACCAGTGCATGCCGATGAAGCGCGGCCGCCGCGCCTCCGACACCGCCTTGTTCAGCTCGCCGATGACGAGGCCGGAGGTGTTGGTGGCGAACACCGCCTGAGGCTGGACGATGCCGTCGACCTCTGCCCAGACCTTCTTCTTCAGATCGAGGTCCTCCGGCACGGCCTCGACCACGAAGTCGACACCCTTGAGGTCGTCGAGGCTGGTCGTGAACGACAGGTTGGCGATCGTCGCGTCCATCTGCTCCTGCGTCGTCTTGCCCAGCTCCACGCCGCGCTTCAAGCCGTAGCGGCCGTCGACGATCGTCGAGCGGGCCTTCTCGATCATCTCGCCGCTGATATCGCGGATGGTGACCTTGAGGCCGCCGGAGGCGAGGGCCTGGCCGATGCCGGCGCCCATGACGCCGCCGCCGAGGATGCCTGCGCTGTTGATCTCGATGGGCATGTGGGGAACCTCCTTGCCAGTTACTCTTGGGTCATCTTGATCCTTGGAACAGCGCTAACGCCAGCCCCGTTGCGATAGTTGCGGCAACCGCTACTAGAGGTGCTAGAACCTGCCCGCTGAACCGTGCTGGGTCTGAGCGGAAAGCTTCCCTCACCTGCTCGGCAGGTGTCTCGATGGATGTTACTTCTTTCAGCCGAGCCGCAGGTTCGAAGACGAATATCGCCATGTCAGCGGGGTTGGCATCCGCGGCCAAGAACTCAAGGGCGAATCTATCGCGAGGCAGGAGGTGCCCTATTTCATACAGTATCTCTTCCGGCTTGTCTGCTGATTCGATCACGTCAACAGAGCCGAGTTGAGACTCCAAGATAGAATTCACGGCGTGATGAATTAAGTTTCCACCCGGTTCCAGCCGCAAGGCGAGCCGAATGCCGGTTAACAACTGGTTACCAGTGTTTCGAAAGGTGAGAGTGCAGAAGTAGAGTTGGTCGACTTGCCGTCCTGCCACGGCAGCAGTCACTTGCGTACTGAGGCCGGTGATTTGCTCTGCGGAGAAAATCGTTATGACCCGGAAGACGTAGCTAAGTTGTGGGTTGCTTTGCCGCCACCGGAGAGTCAGCCACGCTACCAGAGCACCGACCGGTAGGGCTAGGGCACCAGCGATCACTGCTGGAACAATGGTTTCCATTCGCCTCTCGCCTTATAGATTAAGCTATCTGTGCTACTGCACGAGAACGCCCCGCCCCGCGTAGCGCGCCTTCGCGCCGAGCTCCTCCTCGATGCGCAGGAGCCGGTTGTACTTCGCCGTGCGCTCGCCGCGGGCGGGGGCGCCGGACTTGATCTGGCCGCAGCCCGTCGCTACCGCCAGGTCGGCGATCGTCGTGTCCTCCGTCTCGCCGCTGCGGTGCGATATAACGCAGGCCCAGCCCGCCGCCCGCGCCTCCGCCATCGCCGCCAGCGTCTCCGTCAGCGTGCCGATCTGGTTCACCTTGATGAGCACCGCGTTGGCCGAGCGTTCCGCCACGCCGCGCTTGATCCGCTCCACGTTCGTCACGAACACGTCGTCGCCCACCAGCTGCACCCGCGACCCCAGCCGCTCCGTCAGGTGCCGCCAGCCCGCCCAGTCGTCCTGCGCCATCCCGTCCTCGATGGAGACGATGGGGTAGCGCTCCAGCCAGCCCTCCCACAGCCCCGCCAGCTCCTCCGCTGAAAGCGTGCGGCCCTCCTGGGCGAGGACGTAGCGGCCTTCCGCCTCCAGCTCCGAGGTGGCGGGGTCGAGGGCGATGGCGACGTCCTCGCCGGGGCGGTAGCCGGCGGACTCGATGGCGCGCACGACGAGGGCGATGGCGTCGTCGTTGCGGGCGAGCGGCGGCGCGAAGCCGCCTTCGTCGCCGACGGTAGTCGGGAGCCCTTCGTCGTGCAGGATGCGCGCGAGGGCGTGGTAGACCTCGGCGCCCATGCGCAGCGCCTCCGCGAAGGAGGAAGCGCCGACCGGCGCCACCATGAACTCCTGGAAGTCCACGGAGCCTTTGGCGTGGCGGCCGCCGTTCAGGATGTTGAACTGCGGCAGCGGCATGAGCTCCGCCTTCCCCCGCGAGAGGTACATATATAGAGGAAGGGAGGCCTGCGCGGCAGCCGCGTGCGCCGCCGCCAGCGAGACGCTCAGGGTGGCGTTGGCGCCCAGGCGCGACTTGTTGGGCGTGCCGTCCAGCTTGAGGAGCGCGCGGTCCAGCGCCTCCTGGTCGTCTGCCCGCATGCCCGCGACGGCCGGCGCGATCGTATCGTTGACGTTGGCGACGGCCTTGAGCACGCCCTTGCCGCCGTAGCGCTTCGGGTCACCGTCGCGCAGCTCCAGCGCCTCGTAGATGCCGGTGGACGCCCCCGACGGGACGATCGCCCGTCCCGTCGCGCCGCCCGCCAGCGCGACCTCCGCCTCCACCGTCGGGTTGCCCCGTGAGTCCAGCACCTCGCGGGCGCGGATGGAGCGGATCTCGCTGCTCACTTGGCGATGCCCCCCCGGCGGCGCTCCGCCACCTCGATCGCCTTCTCCACCGCCTCCGCTGGGGTGGAGACGCGCGTGATCCTCTCGGCGTCATGGCCGTGGTATTCGAAGTCCCAGGTGTCGAGCCCGATGAGGGGCACGTCGTGGATCATGGCGTAGGCGATCTCGCTCAGCGTGCCGTAGGCGCCGTCCACGGCGATCACGGCGTCGCCGGTGAGGACGACCGCCGCGTTGCGGGCGTAGCCGATGCCGGTGAAGACGGGGAACTCCACCCAGGCGTTGGGCGGGCTCTCGGCGGCGTCGCGGCCGGGGAGGATACCGATCGTGTGGCCGCCCTCGCCGCGGGCGCCGCGACAGACGGCCTCCATGATGCCGCCGCCGCCGCCGCAGCAGACGGTGACGCCGCGCTTCGCCAGCTCACGCCCCACCTCTTCGGCCATGCGGTTCGCTTCCGGCGGAGCGCCCTCTCCACCGATGACGGATATGATCATCGCACGCCCATGATACCTGCGGCGCTTTCGCGCGGCAACGAGACAGCGCTTCCCTCGCCCGGACGCCTCAGCGGGCCGCAAGCGTCCAGTGGTAGCCGGCGGGCTCCGTGGTGCCGTCGGTCACGGCCGCGATGACGATGGTGGCCGGGCCGTCCAGCGCGACCTCGGTCCGGTTCTCCGCGTCCAGCTTCAGGCGGCGCACCTTGTCGCCCTCGATGAGCTGCACCACGAAGCGCTGCGGCAGGGGCTTCTCAATGCGGAGGAACCCCTCCGCCTGCCAGCCGCCAGCGCTGTCCGCGCCGTCGCTGAAGCCGAGCTCAGGGATCGAGATGTCGTCCACCGCGAAGCCGCGGGCGTGAGCGGCGTCGTCGGTGACGTACTCGAAGCGGACGAGGACCCTGCGCCCGGCGAACGCCGTCAGGTCCGCAACCTCCTGCACCCAGCGGCCGCTGATATCGCCGGTGTAGCCGGGGCCGTAGGCCGCGCCGACCGGGTCGTAGTCGCTGGTGTGAGAGGCGGGCAGCGCGTGCCACGTCTTGCCGCCGTCCGTAGAGGCGGCCACGTAGGCGTAGTCCCAGCCGCGCTCGGTCTCGAACCAGGCGCGGTAGTGCAGGTTGGCCGACGTGAGCCCGCTGAGGTCGAACTCGCGGGTGAGGCGGGTGTCTATGTCGTCGCCGGCGTTCGACCACCAGAAGGGGCCGTCATACGGCTCGATCCCGACGGTCACCTCGCCGGCGCCATCGAACGAGAACGTGGCGCCGCCCGCCGGCGGGTCGACGTTCAGGTAGTCGGCGGCGAACTGGTGGACGGTTGCTTCGGCCGTGCCGACGGCCGCCGGAGTCGTGGGCGGCGGCGAGAGGTCGACGCCCTCGTGGGCGTAGGGGCCGGATGGCGCGTCGAGGTAGTTCGCGATGACCCAGTCCGCGAACACGTCTTCGAACGTGGCGCCGAAGTCGCGCAGGTAGGCGTCCACACCGGCGATGCCGTCGCCCGGCTCCGCCAGCAAAACGGCGGCGTTCTCCCTGCCGCCGAACCGGTCCAGGAGGTAGCGGAAGAAGAGCTCCGATTCCTGGTAGTGGACTCCCGGGCCGTCGGCGGGCCAGTCGTTGAGCTGGGTGTCCGGCTCAGCGAGGAAGCTGGCCGTGCCGTCGGCGCCCGCGCCCAGCAGCTCCGCGGCCACCTGCGAGAGCCCCTCGTTCACCCACGACTCTTCGCCGGGGTCGGTGCCGTAGTGGATCAGGTGCTGGAGTTCGTGCGCCAGGACGGCGTTGTAGCCGGCGCCGGGCGTCTTGAGGAAGGAGGTGTCCAGGTACACGGCCTCCCGCTCGTTGCTGCGTGCGGCAACCGCGCGCGGGAGGGAATCGGTGCTGGTCACGTAGCCACCGGCGCCGCTCAGGCGGGCGTTGACGATGCTGATGCGGGGGTCCGCGTCCACCCCCGGCGACGGCTCCTTGCCGAAGGCCGCGGTGACGCGCGGATAGACCGCGCTCTCGAAGTCACGGCCGATCCGCTGGATAGTGGCGTCGTCCACCGCCACCCCCTCCTCGACGAAGAAGTAGGCGCGCTCCGTGATCAGCCGCACGGTGGTGGTGATCGTCTCGTAACCCGGCTTGTCCAGGTCGACGATCGTGAACTGCTCGCGGTCGCCGACTTTGTAGCCGTAGGGTGTCTGGCGGGCGGCTCGCGGGGTGTTCGCGGGCAGGCCGCGGAAGCGCATGGCGAGGTCGAAGAGGTCGCGGTCCGGCGGTTCCTCGGTGGCCGGCGGCACCGGCGAGGGCGTCGCGGTGGGGGTGGGGCTGGGTGCGGCGCTGGGCGCAGGGGTGGGGGTTTGCGTCACACTGCCGCCGCAGGCGGCCACGCCCAGAAGCACAAGGAGGGCGGCGATACGGATCCCGTTCGCCGCCCTCCCCATCACCACAAGCCAGTGGATTGCCGCTACTGAGCGCGCGGGTGAGCCCGCTCGTAGACCTCCCGGACGTGGTCGCTGGTCAGGTGGGTGTAGACCTGGGTGGTCGAAATGTTGGCGTGACCCAGCATCTCCTGGACGTTCCGCAGGGGCATGCCGCCGCGAAGCATGTGGGTGGCGAAGGAGTGGCGCAGGGTGTGCGGGGTTATCTCCTTGCTCAGGTTCGCGGACCTGGCGTAGCCCTTCAGGATCAGCCAGAAGCCTTGCCGGGTGAGACGCTCACCGCGGCGGTTGAGGAACAGGGCCAGCTCGCTGCGATCCTTGACCAGGAGTGGCCGGCCGTCCTCGAGGTAGGCGTTGACCGCCTCGAGGGCGTGGTCGTGGATCGGGATGGAGCGCTCTTTCGCCCCCTTGCCCACGCACTTCACGTAGGGGGCGCGCGGGTCCAGGTTCAGGTTAATGATGTCGAGTGACACTAGTTCCGTCACCCGCATACCCGTGGCGTAGAGTAGCTCCAGCATCGCCCGGTCCCGTCTCGCCTCCGGGGTTGTGCGGCGGGCCGGTTGCTCCAGGAGCTCGTCGACCTCATTGGGGGTAATCGCCTTGGGCAGGGTCTTACCGACACGGGGGGAGGTGAGTCCCTCCGTGGGGTTGCTGGCGACGTTTCCTTCCGCGGCCAGGAAGGCGAAGAATGAGCGTACGGCCGCTACCTTGCGGGCCACGGAGGTTTCCGTGTAGCCCCGCTGCTTCAGGTCAAGGATGAAGTCCTGGATGTCTGACCTGGTGATCGTCTGCCAACCGTTGTTGCCCTCGCGCGCACCAATGTAGTCGGCGAGCTGCTGGAGGTCGTTCTTGTAGGCGGCTATTGTGTTCGGAGAGGATCCCTTCTCCACGCGAAGGAAGCCCAGGAACTCGCCAAGCCCGTTGCGCATGGAGGAGGCCTCCGAACTGTGAAGCCTGCTAGGGGAACTGACTGCCATATTATTGTCACCTCCTTTCCTTGTCTAGCGGGTCGCTAGGTTATTCGTCAGTTAATTTACTAAAATTCGATTGCCAATCCTATCAATCAAAAGAACGCGTCGTTCAGGTTCTGGTTAACGGTTTCCCGACGAGCTTTGCCGCTATTTGGTTAGCCCGTAAGTGACACAGCAGAGGTTATGTTGGCGCGTTCGGGGCGGTGAGCGGGGCGCGGCGGCGCTAACTCAGCGGTTCCGAGGACCAGGCGCCGGGGCCCACCAACGGCACGAACCGGCAGGGGCCGAGGGGGATGATCACCGGCCCCTCCGGGCTCCGTACCACCTGCACCAGCTCCTGGAGGTCGCGGCTCCCCACCGGCACCGCCATTCGCCCGCCGATTCGCATCTGCTCGACGAGCTCGTGGGGTACGCGGGGGGCGCCGGCGGTGACGACGATCGCGTCGTAGGGGGCGCCCTCCGGCCAGCCCAGCGTCTCGCCGGCGACGTGCACCTCCACGTTGGCGTAGCCCAGCTCCGCCAGCGCGCGCTCAGCCTGGCGCGCCAGCTCCGGGACGCGCTCCACGGTCACGACGTGAGCGGCGAGCTGCGAGAGAAGCGCCGCCTGGTAGCCGGAGCCCGTGCCGACCTCCAGCACCGTATCGTCGCCGCGCAGATCGAGGGCCTGGGTCATGATGGCGACGATGAGCGGCTGAGAGATCGTCTGGCCGTAGCCGATAGGCAGGGGACGGTTCTCGTAGGCCTGGAGCCGCAGCTCCGGCGGCACGAAGCGCTCTCGCGGCACCCGGGCAATGGCGTTTAGCACGCGGGGATCGCTGATCTCGCGGGCGAGCTCGGCAAGGAGTGCCGTCTTGGAGCGGCTCAGGTGTTCGGTAAGCGTGGGCATCTTCCTGCTCCCGCTTTGAGTATAGCACCGGCCGCGCCTGCTATAATCGCCGCGGCCATGGCCTGCTTCTACGTTGGTACGTCCGGCTGGCACTACCCCCATTGGCGCGGCCCCTTCTACCCGGATGACCTGCCCACCCGCGAATGGCTCTCCTACTACGCCCGGCGCTTCCCGACCGTTGAGCTGAACGCCAGCTTCTACCGCCAGCCGAAGGAGAGCACTTGGGCGCTCTGGCGGCGCACGGTCCCGGACGGGTTCCGGTTCGCCGTCAAGGCCAGCCGCTTCCTCACCCACATCCGGCGCCTGGCTGACCCGGAGGAGCCGCTGGAGCGCGTCGTCTCAGGCGCCCGGCTTCTCGGCGGCCGCCTCGGCCCGCTGCTCTACCAGCTGCCCCCCAACTTCCACCGCACGCCGGTGAACGTCGCGCGGCTGGAGGCGTTCTTGCCGCTCCTGCCGAAACAGCTGCTGCACGCCGTCGAGTTCCGCCACGCCTCCTGGTTCGGCGACGAGACGGCGGCGCTGCTCCGGCGCTACGGTGTGGCGTTCTGCTCGTTCGACATGGTCGGCCTTGAGTGCCCGCTGCTGGCGACGGCGGGCTTCGCGTACATCCGCTTCCACGGCTCCGAGGCGCTCTACGCCGGCAACTACACGGACGAGATGCTCCGCGGCTGGGCGGCGCGCTTGGCCGGCCTGGGCCGAGAGGTGGACGAGGCGTACGTGTACTTCAACAACGACGCCTGGGGCTACGCGGTCGCGAACGCGCACACGCTGGCGGGGCTGCTGGGCGCAGACCCCCCCCCACGCCCGTAGGGGCTGGCCCCCTGTGCCTGCCCTGGGCCCCGTCCCTGCCCGCACGCGACCCAGCGTAGGGGCGACCTTCAGGTCGCCCGCGGGGAGGCGGGAGGTGGCGTCTGGTCCTCGCCCCCCACTCCCCTGAGCCTGTCGAAGGGGGAACTCGAAGCCCTGCCGCCCGGTCGAGGCTGGGGCTTCGACCTACAGGGGTGCGGCGCGTCTGGCGTCTAAGCGTCTTCTCCGTTATATATAGCGTGGAGGCTCTGCTGTAATGAAGCTTGACATCACCAAACTTCCCCTCGGGGAGGCGCTCATTGGGTTCGTGCTTGCCGCCGTTGTGGGCACCTTTGTCCTCGCCTTTGCGTTTCCCACCCAGAGCGGCCTGGGAGACAAGACGGCGACGGGTTCGCCGACGCCGGAGGCCACCTCGACGCCACAGGGGACTCCCAGCGGCACGCCCACCGGCGGCATCACCGTCAGCATGAAGGACAACTTGTTCGAGCCGAAAGACCTGACGGTGAAGGCGGGCGCCTCGGTGACGTTCGACCTCAAGAACGATGGCGTTGCCGTCCACAACATGCGCATCGCCGGCGCCGACGGCAAGTACAACACCGACGACGACGCCGCCTCCGATCCGAACATCATCCAGGCCGGCGGCACCGGCACCGTCACCTGGACCGCCCTCGCTCAGCCCGGGCAGGTCAAGTTCCAGTGCGACTTCCACGTCGCGTTGGGCATGATCGGCACGATCACCGTGCAGTAGGGGGCTACAGCCCCGCCAGCACCTTCTCCGCGAGGGCGAATGGAAGAAGTCTTTTACCCGGGGCACTTCCTAGTATGTGCTTCGCCGTATCAAGTCGAGGCGTGGTCGGTCGCGCGCCTACCCTTCGAGCCCAAAGGCTGGCTTCTGGACATGAGGAATTCCATCCGTCAGGCCACTCGTACCATGTCTTGTGGCTCCGATGAGTTGCTTGAAGGAGTCTACACCAGTCAGGATCGAGGTCTCTGTGATACCGAAAACGTCCTCTTCTACAACGTCGGAACGTCGTACTTCAGTCGGCTTTGCGGATCAGGTCTCCGTTTCAAGCGGTCATTCTCAAGCCCGCCACGAGCTCCGCATGATTTGCAGGGCATACCTCTACACCACGTCTCGTATCGGACAGGTCCAATCGATGAACCATTCGTGCCGCAACGCAGGACGATAGCGAAGTGCCGAGCTGAGCTGACGTCGCTCGGCTTGGCGGAGGTCTGGCTAGCAGTCAGTCGGGGCGAGGTGGCCATAGCATCATCGGACCGCGAGCCTCGTGCGTTTGGAGTAAGCCTTTCTCTCAAGACCCCGGATCGGCGACCTCCGAATGCGGCCGCAGTTACAAAGTCCCTCTTGGATGGACTGCTCTGTGCGTTTCACGTTCACGACGGCTCGATGCTTGAGGAGGTCACTCGCCGGATAGCTGAGAGGCTTGGCGTCGATGAAGACGAGGTTGCCAGGTATCTCATGCGAGCGGATCGAGCGATCCTCGGACGCCGCCCTCTAGTTCATCGGCGAGGAAGTTCAGTGCAATGGAATCCTGCGGACGACCTTTGCGTGGCTGCTGAAGTCCTTGTAGGTCGGGCTAACGAGTCCGAAAGGACGGTTCTGACTGCCGAGCTGTTCGAAGTCGTGGCTATAGCCCCGCCAGCACCTTCTCCGCCAGCGAGCGGGTGAACCCCGGCGTCGCCGCGATCTCCTCCACCCCCGCCTCCCGCACCGCCTTCAGCGAGCCGAACTTCCGCAGCAGCGCCTTCTTCCGCTTCGGCCCCACCCCCGGGATCGCGTCCAGCGCCGAGCGCATGCCCGCCTTCGCCCGCACCTTCCGGTGGTACGTTATCGCGAAGCGGTGCGCCTCGTCCCTGATGCGCTGCACTAGGTACAGCGCCTGCGACGTGCGCGGCAGCACGATCGGCTCCGACACGTCCTTCACGTACAGCTCCTCGAACCGCTTGGCCAGCCCGGCCAGCGGGATCTGCCCCACGCCCATGTTGCGCATCACGTCGTGCGCGGCCGAGACCTGCCCTTTGCCACCGTCCACGATTACGAGGTCCGGCACCGCCCCGAACGACTCGTCTGCCGGCGCGGCAGAGGCCGAGTCCGGTGTAGGGGCGACCCCTTCGGCTTCGCTCAGGACAGGCTTCAGGTCGCCCGCGGCGGGGGGTAGGGAGGACTCCCCACCGCGGGCCGCCAGCACCTCCGCCGTCTTCCCGAAGCGGCGGCGCAGCACCTCCTGGAGCATCGCGAAGTCGTTCGAACCCGCCACCGACTTGATCCGGAAGCGGCGGTACTCCACGGGCCGCGCCCGCCCTTCGATGAAGACGACCATGGAGCCCACGGCGGACGTCCCCTGTATGTTCGAGATGTCGTAGCACTCGATGCGCCGGGGCAGCGACGGCAGGTTCATCTCGTCCTGCAGTTGGTCCAGCGCCTCGCGCGCCTTGCCGCTGTCCGCCAGCCACTTCGCCCGCGCCGCCTGCAGCGATTCGCGGGCGTTGTCCACGGCGGCCTGGACCAGGGCGCGCTTTTGGCCGCGCTGCGGCGCTAGCGCCTCCACCTTGCTCCCGCGCCTCTGCGAGAGCCACTCCTGGATGAGCGGCTGGTCCGCCACGGCGAAGGGGAGGAGCACCCTGCGCGGCACGTACGCGGCGGACTGGTAGAACTGTCCCAGGAAGCCGGCCAGCACGACGGCATCCGGCTCATCGGCGGCGCCGTCCAGGGCGAACGTGTCGCGGCCGATGACGTTGCCGCCGCGGACGAAGAACACCTCCACGCCGGCCTCGGCGCCCTCGCGGGCCAGTCCGAAGACGTCCATATCCACCCGCTCCACCACCGACATCACCTGCCGCTCGGTGGTCCTCTCGATGGCGCGGACCTGGTCGCGCAGGCGGGCCGCCCGCTCGAACTGCAGCGTATCGGCGGCCTCGTCCATGCTGCGGCGGAGGCCGCGGGTCACCTCCTCGCTGCGCCCCTCCAGGAAGAGGATCACCTGGCGGACCACCTCGTCGTACTCCTCCTTGGAGCAGAGGGAAGCGCAGGGCCCGATGCAGCGCTGGATGTAGTAGTCCAGGCAGGGTCGGGGGTCCTTGCCGGTGATCGTCTTGGTGCAGGAGCGCCAGGGGAAGAGCTTCTTCACCAGGTCCAGCGTGCGCCGCACGGAGCCGGCTGAGGCGTACGGGCCGAAGTAGCGGGCGCCATCATCCGCGACCCGGCGGGTGATCTCCACGCGGGGCCACGCCTCGCTCAGGTCGATTTTGAGGTAGGGGTAGTGCTTATCGTCCTTCAGGCGGACGTTGAAGAACGGTTGGTGACGCTTGACCAGGCTGGCCTCAAGGATCAGCGCTTCCTGGGCGCTGGTCGTGACGACGTACTCCATCTCCGTGATGCGCTCCACCAGGCGGCGGGTCTTCGGCTCCAGGCTGTGCGGCGAGCCGAAGTAGGAGCGCACGCGGTTGCGGAGAGCGGCCGCCTTGCCGACGTAGACCACGCCGCCGGAGGCGTCGCGGAAGATGTAGACGCCCGGGCGCGCGGGCAGGGCACGCACCTGGTCGACCAGTTGAGTACGGGAGGCGGCGGACATCGCACACCCATTCTAGCGCGGGGCGAGAAGCGCCCTCAACGGCGGCTGCGGCGTGGCCTTGCGGCCTTGACCTGAGAGGATATAATCTAGGCGAGAGAGCGGAAGTGGCTCAGTGGTAGAGCACCTCCTTGCCAAGGAGGGGGTCGCGGGTTCGAATCCCGTCTTCCGCTCCATTATTCTGCCTGCGGGCGGACGCCGAA
>Ga0214473_10007872_pt1 | contig 12615 bp, 12 predicted proteins | sample RVTome_7_FD_203509 | JGI IMG/M metagenome (GOLD analysis project Ga0214473, IMG submission 203509) | Soil microbial communities from uranium-contaminated site in the Upper Colorado River Basin, Wyoming, United States - RVT98D197 | ecosystem: Environmental > Terrestrial > Soil > Contaminated >... | reverse complement strand
TTTGTGCCTTTTGTGCCTACGAGCCCGCCGACCACCCAGCTTCTCTGGCTGAAAGAAAAGAAAGTGGACCTCGCCCTCGGTATGATGATTCGGGCCGGTTCAGAGCCGTCCATTAAAGAGGCGGTCAGGCTGGGGATGGGAGCCAATCAAGCCTATAGGATCGTTTTTGCCTTTGCCTATCCGACTTCCATGTCGCCTTTCGCCCGGGACATGGGTGAACTGGGAAATGGTGTTGTCTCCGGAGGCGACCTTCCCGACTGGGAACACAATTTAGAAGGCGTAAAGTTCTGCCTCGACATTATGAAAAAGTATAGCCCTGACAAAACCGTACCTAAGATAGGCATCGGGTATATACATGGCGTGGTTGAAGCAATGGTCCAGACTGAAGCATTAAGACTTGCCTCATTAAAAGTGCCTTTGGAACAGGTGAAGGATCCAAAGATAATTCTTGAGAACGGCTTCTGGAATATCAAAGGCCTTGATACCAAGGGCATGAGACCTACCAAGCTGACCTATGGGCCGAAGAAAGCCCAGGGTTTGAGCGGCCTGAACGTTACCGAGGTCCAGAATGGCAAAGCCGTAGCAGTGGGTGTATTCCCGATTCCTATGCTGTTGCCAAAGTATTAAGCAACTTCGGCTCCGGGGGCTCTATGCCTCGGGCCCCTGGAACTATCGTTGAAACTCAAGGTTAAAAATTGCTTTCGATTTAACCTTAACGTTGCATTGAAAAGGCAGTCGAGGGTGCTTCCAGACCCCCCGGCTACCTTTTAGAGGCTTTTTCGACCGGCAGGTTAACTTGGAAGAAGGAGGAGAAACATGGCGCGAGGGTACATGGGCAGAATCTTATTTGTGGATCTCTCCACCGGAGAAATCAGGACGGAGGCGCTCGACGAGAAATTATGCCGTTCCTTCATTGGGGGCTACGGGATTGGGGCGAGGATCGTCTTCAGCAGACAGAGGGCTGGAGTGGACCCTTTGGGCCCGGAAAATACTCTCGGCTTTATGACCGGGCCTTTGACCGGGACCGGTTTCCCTTTCGGGGGGAGATACACCGTATTCGTGGGGAAATCACCGCTTACCGGGGGTTGGGGGGATGCGAACTCGGGCGGAGATTTCGGTCCTTACCTGAAATTCAGCGGCTACGATGGGGTCTTCTTTACCGGGGTGTCAGAAAAGCCGGTCTACCTTTTGATTAAAGAGGGTAAGGCGGAGCTCAGAGAGGCTCTTTCCCTATGGGGGAAAGACACCGCCGAAACCGAGGACATTTTGAAGAGCGAATTAGGGAAAGAGGCAAGAGTCGCCTGCATCGGGCCTGCCGGGGAGAAACGTTCTCTGATTTCCTGTGTGATAAACAACACGGGGAGAGCGGCGGCCCGTTCAGGCGTGGGCGCTGTCATGGGCTCGAAGAGATTGAAGGCGGTGGCGGTCATCGGAGCGGCGCCGGTCCCGGTCGCCGACAAGGAGAAGGCCAGAGAACTGAGGAAAGAGTATTTGGGGAAGTTCGGAGAGACGGCCAACTTATTCAAACGGTTTGGCTCTTCCGGGATCACCGCCCAATTCGTTGAGACGGGCGAGTGCCCGGTGAAGAACTGGAGCGGCGTGGGCAGCAGAGACTTGCCCAATGCCGGCCTGATCAGCGACGAGAGCGTCATCAACCTTCAGGAGAGAAAATATGGCTGTTACCGCTGTCCGATCAGCTGCGGCGGGCATATGAAGGCGGGGGCGGGGGAATATCGCTATCAAGCGGGAGCTCACAAGCCCGAGTATGAGACCCTCGGCGCCTTCGGGGGGATGTGTCTCAACGATAACCTCGAGTCGATCATCATGGCCAATGATCTCTGCAATCGCTACGGGATTGACACCATCTCCGCCGGCGCTACGATTGCCTTCGCCATGGAATGCTATGAGAAGGGAATCATAACCAAAGAGGATACCGATGGGATCGAGCTCACATGGGGCAACCATCAAGCCATCGTGGCGATGACGGAAAAAATGGGAAAGAGGGAAGGATTCGGCGATGTGCTGGCCGACGGGGTGAGGGTGGCGGCGGAGAAGATCGGCAAAGGGGCGGAGAGATACGCCATCCATATTCATGGGCAGGAGCCGGCGATGCACGATCCCAGGAGCACTCCCAGCTTTGCCACGGTTTACCAGTCCGACCCGACGCCCGGCCGCCATATGCAGGGCAGCTGCGCTCACTTTGAAATGATGACCGCGGAGGAATTTGAGTTTCCCCACTTTGGCCGGAAGATCTCTCGGGTGGACCGGTCCACCTTCAAATATACTTACACGGGGAAGGGGAAATGGGAAGTCCTGTTCAGGAACCACAGCCATCTGGGGAACACTTCCGGGGCGTGTCTGATCGCTGACCTGGGGCCCGGGATGGTGACGCCTGTGGAGATGATCCCTGTCTTCCTATCGGTGATCACGGGCTGGCAGTTTACTCCTGAGGAAATGATGGGGATTGGCGAAAGGATATCGGCGATGCGGCAGGCGATCAATGTCCGGGAGGGATTGACGCCGAAGGACTTCAAGATGCCCGGACGTACGGTAGGAGATCCGCCTTTGAAGGAGGGGCCGACTGCGAATATCTCAGTGGATGTGAACACAATGGTTGCTGAGTATTACAAAGCCATGGATTGGGACCTGGAGACGGGTAAACCCCACAAGAAGAAGCTGCTGGAGCTGGGGCTGGAAGACGTCGCTCAGGAACTGTGGCCTTAAAACATTGCAACTTCTAAATCTATCTCCATTTATCAATCGCTACCGATGAAGGTCTTGCCATTTGCCAGACCTGGGTAAAGGGATTCGTTTCCCCTCCTACCACTACGATTCTCACCTGTCCGCGGGGATAGACCTGCACGATCTCGTGCGCGGGAAGATCCAGATAATGGGACGGCCACGAGGGTTGCGCTCCGGGCCCGGTTTTTTGTTTAAGCCAAGGTTCGATAAACGCGGGGTAGAAAAAATCATCATCCCTAAACTCTGCCAAAGTGCTCGCCGCATGGGACCAGATGTACTCTTGGGCTGCCTGTTTGGTGTAACCCTCCCGCGACAGTCTCTTCGCTGACATGGGATCCATAACGATTAAGACGCCGTTAGGCAGTTCGTAGGCTGCAATCCGTCGGGCAATCCGGTCAAGACTGAGATGCCCAAACGGTCCGCTATGGCTGAATCCCCCGCTCATGATCGAGACCACGCTTTCATCCAGCCGATAGCCTGAAGAGACATGAAAAGGCTCCCAGGGGCTCCGCTGCTCATTCTCGGAAAAGGCAAAGCTATATTTACTCGGGTTCCCGATACTGCTCATATCATTGAGCCCGCTCCTGGAGCCGCCCAGACAGATGATGGCCAATCGCAAGAATCGTCCGATCGTGGCATTGGCCTTATTCCCCGTGCTCGAACCCAGGGCATTGATGCCGGAATTCATACCGATCTGATGGGCTACCGGGCCATTCACGAAAACTGCAAATGAGAAGGAACACGTCGAGCGTACCGTGGATGAAAAAAGGTCCTTAGAGAAGGCTTCTATGATGCCAAGGAGCACCGGCATATATTCCGGTTCACACCCGGCCATGACCCCAACCGTTGCCACGTTTTCAACCGATACGGTCAGACTCTCCGGTAACATGTTGGTCGTGACGATCTCATCGGGCGGATGGCCTGTTCCCTTCAGCATCTCTTGAACCGCTTCCTCTGTGGGCGGGATAATGGGAAGGCCATCCGACCACCCCTTCTCATAGAAGAATTGATTCACTTCTCCCAGAGTACCTTTAAAAACGATTCTTGGAAGTTTTTCCAATTTTTCTGCCCTGGGAAACTTCTCATCCTGGGTTAAAGGCAGGTTCAGCCCCTCAATCAGCTTGGCTGCAATGGTGGGAAGCTCTTCATCGGGCACATCCCCGCATGGATGGGGAACAACCACTCGCCGCAGCAATGGCATCCCTTCTTTTTCACATGTGATTTGGACATCCGCCTGAAAGGGTTCATCAACAACATAGACCGCCGGTACTCCCCGCTTCTCCAAATTGATTGTCCAGTGGGCACCCCACATGGCACAGGACCCTCAAGCGCCGCAACCATAGATCACCGCATCGGCTTTTTCCCCTATCACACCCCACAACTCGGGGTCATCCGTCATATAAGCGGTCTCTCTCCGCTCATATATGGCCTTTACTCCAGGAACGACCCGGGGCAAAGCCTCGGCAATTTTTTTCAGAAAAACATCGGCTCCCCCGACATGCTGGCTGATGCAATAGACAACTTTACCTTTAAGGTCCCGAATCCGGGGAGTCAGGGTGGTTGGCGTCACCTCCCGTTTCAACCCGCCCGGGTTCAACACGGCGAAAGTCGAGCCTCTCTTTGAAGCTTTGTCTCTAATCATAGCCCCTCCCTTAGTAAGCACCATACTCCCTTGCAGTATCGAACAGAGCCTTCACGTTTTCCGGTCTTGCGTTATCAAGGATCGTACTCGCATCAATGATAAAAGCGCCCTTCTTTGCCACGGTCTCTATCAATCTTCTAACATGCTCCCTCACCTGGTCAGGCACACCGGTGACGAGCAATGACACGGGAACACCCCCTCTCAGGGCAATCCCGTCACCGAGCACCTCTCGCGCTTTCACCATGTCAATCGATTCAAATTTATAACAGGCCTTGCCTGGTGGCATATCCCGGATAATGTCGAGGCGGGACGCGTACTCCCCCTCGAAGAACGGACAGGGAAATAATCCCTCTTTAATCAATGCCAGCATCAGCTCGCGGAGGGTCGGCCAATAGAATTTCAGATACTGCTCCCTGGATAGGAACCCATCCATCCCCCAGTGGAGGGGGATGAAGACCCGGGGATTTCCGGTGGCTTGTGCCGGTAAAAGGGCCCTTTCCAGCAGGAAAGGCAGGACCTTTTCGCAGGCCTTGAGGACAAGTTCAGGCCTCCTGTACATATCGAGCATGATCCCTTTCGAGCCCCTGAAAAAGTCGGCCAGCATATCAAAGGGCGCTTGGGTCATGGAATCGGAATCCATCGGAAAGCCCTTCTCTTTCGACTTCTGTGCAAAAGCACGGATATAGGACACTGTCTTCATCGATTCTTCGCTCACCTTCCGAAGGGTATCCAGGGCTTCTGCAACCTCAAGTGAACCAAAGGCTGTGGGCATCCCTACCGAATAACTTATTACAGTGTGGAGGGGTGGTAGTTTTTCGAGTCCTTTCAGCCCCCCGAATATCCTCGGCCAGAGCCGGCGCACAATGAAATCAGAAGGATCGGAAAGAAAGGCATCGTATTCCTCCGATCTCATATATTCCTGGTCGATGAACTGGAAGGGAAGGTTTGCAGGGAGGCTTCTCCCCGGCCATCTGGCCTGTTTGCAGTCAAGGGCATCGAGCACAGGGCCCATCAATTTGCCATACGGATTTTCAATCATGTCAGGCTCAAAATCCTCTAAGACTCTCCAGTAGGACCCTTCTATCTTGGCAGGATCATACATCAACTCCTCGGCAGTCACACCCGCGTAAGTAACAGGAAAGAAGTTGAACCGGGGGATGAGCGGCACCCTGTCGGGCTTCCTCAATTCGATCGCATCGGTCACCCTCTTCTCCCGTTCTTTGTAAAGCTCTTCAGCGGTCTTCCCCATGTTTGCCTCCATAGTTTCGCTAACAGTCCCGCTCACATTACTACTCATCTAAACCTTTCACGTTGTTACTTGTTACAATGGGCAAGGCGTATTTGTCAAGGTTTCTCCGAACAGTCTTCATGCCAGTTTGTTCATTTGTAATAATTCAGGCACCTTCTCTTCTAACAAGCATACTTTCTCGTCGTTTGTGACACGGACTACGCCAGTATAAACAAGAATCTGAAGCGCGTAAGGTTTGTAATCCCGCAGTTTGAGCATTCGATCCGCCAGACTTTTGGGTTCCAATCCCAATTCATTCACAGTCTTCGGGCTCTCGGAGCATAAAGAATGGCTCTGGCGGAATATGCTGATCACTTGGGAAACAGCCCTTTTGATCAGATAACGGGGAATAGTAAAGAAGGCTACCCAAAGCAATGCAAATAACATCATCCAGTAGAATAGACTTATAGACTCTGTTTCCATTACAATCACCCTCCTTTGGCTTAAAGGTGACTCTCCTTAATTAAACTTAATCATTCATTCTCCCTACTTAAATTAGAAGTGTGGAAATTCGTTTTGTCAAGACCTGACCTGCCACCAAGGAAGGTTGACGATGATGCATAATCTGGCTATATTCTTCCCAAGAATGAGATATCTGGTCGTTATCGCGAAAAGTGCACAAAAGGAATTTAAGAACTGGATGCACGGTGGCGTTCTTTCTTGAAGGAGGCCATGCGAACACATCTTGAAAACGCACCTAAACAAGAAAGTAAAAGCCGGATCAAACGGCTAAGGGGTTACGGCAACCGCAGTACCGTTTGCGAGTGGACAGGCTGCGGGTATCCTACGATGTGAACGATGAACAAGGCCGGGTTGAAGTATTGGGTTTTGTAATGAAACCTGAAGCGGGGAATTGGCTTAAAGTGCATGGGGTACCGAAGAAATGAAAAAGCATACAATGAGCGAAGCAAAAATGACATTTTCAGCATTATCCGTGAGGCAGAGAAAGAGGAAGTCCTCATTACTCGTCACGGCAAACCCGCAGCCCTGGTGATCGGATTTCGTGACGAGGACGATTGGTTTGATTACAACATCGAACATGATGAGAAATTTCTCCGCAGGATCGCTAAAGCCAGAGAAGGGATCAGAAGCGGGGAATACCTTACTCTTGACGAGTTATCTGATTGAATGGTTATCTCTGCGCTCGGAATTGCAAATTTATAAAAGATCAAAGTTATCTCAGGAAGTCGGGATTGAACCCGGAGAAGTGTCCAATGGGTATTCCCAACACAAGGGACAGGAAAGTTCTTCCTACACATCCTGGCGAGATGCTGCGGGAGGACCTCATGCCGGATTATGGGCTGACTGTGTCGAGTATCGCGAAGGCCTTGGGGGTTTCGCGTCAGACGGTGAACGAGTTGTTACGGGAAAGGCGCGCCGTGAGCCCTGAAATGGCGCTACGACTTTCGCGCTTGTCCCTGACCTACTCGAAGTCTTCTATCTCTAATAATTGCCCCGTAATTAACTGAAATTAATGAAATAAATGAGAACCGTCCCCTGCGTTAAAGCAAAAGACCAGCCGAAAATGTTGTTCATATTCGTAAAGTGAGTCTCGACGGCGCGGGAAAATCCACTACTTCTATTGACGATTTACATGTTGACATCATAATTATCACGGTGCTATATTTTTGTTCAAGACCGCAAGTACCTAGATAAAGAGCAAAACCGGCTCGCCATAACCTATTTTTCAGAAAGGAGGTAAGGTATGGTATGTGAGAGAAACAGCGATACTTATTTTAACAGGGCACAAAAAAAGAGGAGGTGATACCCATTATGAAAAAATTATTGGTTATTACATTCGTTTTAATTCTCTTCCTCGGGGTGTTGTTCGCGATTTACGGCAAAACGATGTCGGCTGAAACAAAGCAACCCATATCTGGCGGCGTTCTAAGGATTATCCAGTCATCCGGTCCACAAGTTCTGAGCTATAAACCCATCATGGGTCCGGGTGACTACGTAGCCACTTACCCGGGGACAGAAACACTGGTATCCTCGACTAGCAAAAGAGGAGCAATGTCCGCCGGAGTTGAACCAGTTTTATGCGAGAGTGTAGATGTAAATCAAAAGAATCTGACCATAACTTTCAAATTAAGAAAGGGCGTCTACTTTCATGACGGGTCGGAACTGACCGCCGAGGTAGCGGCCTGGAACCTTCAGATGTGCATCGATGTCAAGAACCTACCTTACCTGGATTTCTATAAGAAAATGGAAGTCGTGGATAAATATACGCTTGTGATTCACATGACTCAGTTCAATAACCAGATGATGCCTACCTGGGGATGGTGGACACCCATGGTCTCCAAGAAGGCCTGGGATCAGGCTTCCGGCGGAGACCTGAATAAAGGTATAGAGTGGGCTCGGACTCATCTCGTCGGTACCGGTCCTTTCATCTTGAAAGAATTCAAACCCGACGTCAGTATGACGTGGGTGAAGAACCCCAATTACTGGGGCAAAGGTAGGCCCTACCTTGACGGGATGGAATTTAGATTCATCCGCGATGCCGTGACCGCCCGGATGGCTTTCGAGGCGGGTCAGGCAGATGCATGGAACGGCACCCCTGCGAAGGATGCCAAGGAACTGATAGCCAAGGGGTATAAACAAGAGGTCTCCTGGGCATTGTTGCCCTGGGGCATCTGGCCCAATACCGCCAACCCCAATAGCAAAATGAAGAACAAGGACCTGCGCGAGGCGGTGGAGTATGCCATTGATAAAAATGCAATTGCCAAAGCAATCGGACACGGATTATTCAAACCTTTGAAGAGCGTGCCATGGGAAGGCGAATGGGGTTACGATCCCAATAGGGGCCGCCCGTATAACCCGGAGAAAGCCAAGGCGCTGCTGGCAGCGAACGGCTATTCTGCTTCCAATCCCTGTAAAGTCAATTTGCTGTTAACGAATGCCTTCGGTCCTGACATGGTTGATGCCTGTACCATGGCAAAGCGATATCTTGATGCCGTCGGTTTTGAGGTTACGCTGGATGTCGCCGACCCCGGCAGATTCTTCGGTGCCGAACTTGGCAGAAACAATGTGCCCAAGGCAGACCAGGATTTGTGCTGGTATTTTGCCGGTGGTTGCGACACCAACTACCTGCAGACCTACGTCCGCTGGTTCAGCACGCAACCATTCAACTGGGTCTCCTTTATGGGTCGTACGCCCGAGCAGAAAGCCATGGATGTTCAGGCAATGGGCGTAACCACCATTCCGGAACAAATTACCTGGACCGGGAAGTTGATGGATTATATTATAGGTAACGCCTTGAACATACCGGTTTATGCTGTTCCGGCATATAATATAGAGCATCCCTACGTGCACAGCGACCGGTATGATGCAGGATTGACCCGCTGGCAGACTGAAGAAGTCTGGATGGAAAAACACTAAATCGCTTAGTACAAAAAGCTGGGTGGCTCACCATCGTGAAAGATGGTGAGTCACCCAGTGAATAGTATTGGGGATTATCATCTTAGCTACTTGCGATGGTAGCAGAGAATCCCGAATAGTAATAGAAAAAAGTTTTTACTTCAAAATCATATAAAATTCACGCTTTAAGATGACAGCATACATCATTCGTCGGTTAATCCAAGGGATTGTTGTTCTCTTCTTAATGACTCTGATTGTTTTTTTCTCGATGCGTCTCTTGCCCGGCGACCCGCTGATTATCTTTATGGGTCAGCAAGCTTCTTCGGGCGCGATGGGAGAGGAACAGTTAGAAAGCATGCGACGTTTCTACGGTCTGGATAAGCCCATCATGGTCCAATATTTTAGCTGGTTGGGGGGAATCTTCAGGGGGAATCTGGGAAAATCGATATATTACCGCCAGGATGTAGGTGGGCTTCTCAGAGAACGTTTTCCCATTACGTTACACATGGGTGTAACGGCGTGGGTCGTTTCCACTGTTGTTGGCATATTGCTGGGGGTGTTGGCGGGCATAAGGCGGGGAAGTTGGATAGATTCGGTATCTACCACCATAGCCAATATTGGTATAACCGTCCCCATTTTCTGGCTGGGGATATTGTTGATATACACTCTCGGCCTCAAGCTCAGGTGGCTTCCCATCTTCGGCTATACCTCACCGTTTGAAGATTTCTGGATGAGCACCAAGCAGATTATCATGCCGGTTTTTTGCATTGCCATTCCCGGTATGGCGTACACCGCTCGCCAGTCACGTTCCGCCATGCTTGAAGTTATCAAGCAGGACTATATTCGCACGGCGTGGTCTAAGGGCCTGCGTGAAAGTACTGTCATCATGAGACATGCTCTGAAAAATGGCCTTATTCCGGTGATTACTCTGATGGGTATTGGTCTTGGCTTGGTTCTTGGTGGTTCCGTTCTCGTGGAGACCGTATTTGCCATTCCCGGAATCGGCGAACTTCTGGTAACCAGTGTTTTTGCTCAGGACTATGTTGTTGTGCAATCAAGCACTGTGGTGATAGCCGGTCTAATCATCTTATTCAACTTAATTGTCGATATTTCCTATGGCTGGCTTGACCCGAGGATACGTTACAACTAGGAGGCTTTCCATCATGACAGAAGGGAATGCCAACGTTACGCAGTTCCAAGAAGCGCCACCTCGCATCAATGAATGGCGGCGCTTTAGCCGGGTATTCTTGCAGCGTAAGCTGGTTGTATTCGGTTTTGCGGTATTATCTCTATTAGTTATCAGCGCCATCTTTGCCCCATGGCTAGCCCCCTACGACCCGTATAATGGTGACCCGGCTGATTCTCTACTCCAACCGTCCACGAAGTATCTCCTTGGCACTGACATTCAAGGCAGAGACACGCTAAGTCGGCTCATCTACGGCGCCAGGACAGCCCTGATTGTGGGGTTTGTCGCAACAATATCTGCCGCTATAGTGGGTACTACACTGGGTTTAACCGCCGGTTATTTTGGCGGGATTACTGGTGCCATTTTATTGAGAACCATGGACGCGCTTATGGGATTCCCGATGCTTTTACTCGCACTGATCATATCTGCAGTGCTTGGCAGCGGCATCCAAAATGTGATCATCGCTCTTAGCGTTGCCACGCTTCCAGGGTACGCCAGGGTAATTAATGGCTTGACTATAAGTATTAAAGAAAATGATTATATCCTAGCGGAACGTTCCATAGGCTCTGATAATCGGCGTATTATGCTAAGGCACATTTTGCCGAATACTCTGCCACCGATGATAGTGTTGATAACACTGCAGCTTGGTTCCATCATCCTGGCTGAAGCTGGACTCAGCTTTCTTGGTATCGGCATCAGGCCGCCGGGTGCAGCCTGGGGCTCTATGGTCTATGATGGTTATCGCTTCCTGCTGTCAAATCCTGTTCTCTCTTTTGCTCCCGGTTTAGCCATCATGCTGGTCGTCTTTGCCTTTAACATGGTGGGAGATGGAGTAAGAGACGCTCTGGATCCAAGGCTCCGTGGCATACTCTGAATCAGATGACCTACTCTCCATATGCTTCGCTCCTGGCGGCATTCGGGATTCCAGGTGTTTGTGGGTCCAAGAACTCTCCCCAGAGAAGAGGAAGCCATGCGGAAAAGTTAGCCCGTTATATCATCCGGGCCTCTTTCTCCCAGGAGAGAATGACCTGTCTGCCCGAGGAGTCCAAGGTCATCTATGAACCCAAGGATGCCCAAGAGGAGAAGGTCTTTGACGCTTTAGAGTGGTTGGCGGCCATGAGCTCCCATGTGCCAGACAAGGGGGAGCAGATGGTCCGGTATTATGGGTATTTTTTTCAGTAATGTTTCCCGAGGGGAAAGGAAGAAACAAAACCAGGATGAATGGATACCATGTATCCTGGAGCCGGAAGAATCATCCAAGAAATATCGAAAGAATTGGGCGAGGCTGATTCAAAAGATCTACGAAGTAGACCCCCTGAGCTACCCGAAATTTCAGGGGAGGATGAAGATCATCAGTTTTATTGAGGATGAGGAGGTGATTGAAAAGATCTTCAAATATCTTGGACCAGGGAGGTGAAAACCCGACCTCCCCCAAGAGTAAAGACGCCGGTGAGGATTCCCCTTGATGATTCGGATTCTTAGATCCTTCGACCAAGTCCGAGACAGGCTTCACCCCCTGATAGCTTTTACGCTACCCCTGATTACCCGATAGATCATTACAGGATTTCAAAACCGCACAGAGCGACTTCATTGGTTTCTATATCTGCTATCTATCCGCTATTTACCATCTCTCACAAGAGTTACGATATGATAAATATATTCACTCTGATGGAACGCAGAAACTCGATTACTCAGGGGCGTGATGCACGCTTTCATCAGTAATCCTTAATTGTTGAGCCTTTGGATAGCTCAACATTAGGAGGTATCATACGTTGGATGTGAAGGTGATTTGGCAGCGATAAAATTTATCTTTTAAGGGCCAAACAGCGAAAGTGTAACTCGTGAAAAGCGGGATTTAATAAATTTATAGACGTCTCCATTATTCCCACCCATTATTCCCATAAGCATACATGATCATGTCTTTGACTCTAGTGTTTAGTATGGTCGGACCAAGTCAAGCCGTTGATATTGTGAATGAAGGGCAAATAAATGCCACGTTTTTGGGCCTTAGAATCGCATTTTCATATCTAAAATCATGTTCTTAAGGCAGCAGATAGGATGTGCGGGTAAGTTCTAGAACAACTTGCGGGCGGGGTGCCCGGTTATTCGACCCATGGTCCCGGGGCCTTAAAGGGCCGACCTGTTTCCCGCGCCTTGTCAAGTAGCCGTTGGCGTACAGAAGCGGCGATGTTCTTGGGGAGACGTCTTGTCACGGCAGTGCCTCAAGATTAGGCCGGATGACCTTCTCAACCCGGCACGCTCGCCCGATTTGTATGAGATCGTCGGCTTTAAAGCGTTTCTTTTCGCGATAAAGCTTAAGTGCTTCAATAGCCGTATCGAGGCCGATTTTATTTCTATATTTAAAGCAGTCGGCAATTGTTTTTTCCGGGCTATAGATGC
>Ga0214473_10007871_pt1 | contig 12617 bp, 16 predicted proteins | sample RVTome_7_FD_203509 | JGI IMG/M metagenome (GOLD analysis project Ga0214473, IMG submission 203509) | Soil microbial communities from uranium-contaminated site in the Upper Colorado River Basin, Wyoming, United States - RVT98D197 | ecosystem: Environmental > Terrestrial > Soil > Contaminated >... | reverse complement strand
CCCCGCTCCGTGCGAGAGAGCGCTCTCCCGATAACCGGGTCTATTCTCGCACAGCTTCTCGCTGAGACCGAGCACAATAGGAACGCAGACTCCCCGGTTAGCACTGAACACGGGGATTTGCGTTCTTGGACTATGTGGATTACCGTGTCGCCAATTCAACGATGAAGAGGGCCTCGGTCAGTTTGCCAACCGGGGCCATCTCCACGATCGTCTCAGACTCCATCAACTCGGGCGCATCTCCGGTCTGTGTCGCCCTCGGGAATATGCGGGATTTGTCTGAGAAGCAGGTACTGCGGAAGTGCCCTCAGCTCCTGGACGACCTTACGCAGCTCCCAGCGCGTCGTTTGCCAGGCACTCCTCCCGGCGCTGATCCCGTTGTGAGCGACTCAGCCGAACACCTTCTCTCGCACTTCCTCTCTATGCTCACCAATCAAGGCCATCATTTCGACCCATTTGTGCTGGAACGCCAGGTAGCCGGCATATGGATCCTGAGTCGGGATAGCCTGATAACGGCAGATGTGTATGTTGGCGAGAGCCTCCTGCGCGTTCTGAGGCTCATTTCGGGCGAGGTAGTCGACCGCCAGAATCGTGCAGGCGTTCGTCACGCGCCCCATGAAATCATCCTGGTAGAAACCGCCGGGGTAGGGGAGATAGCGGTCGCGATCGAGCTTGCGATGACCGTCGCCCTCGGTGCTGTTGGCGATCTTCGCCTGCTGGTAGCGGAAACGGTAGATGTCTTCACGAAGTGGCCGCCATGTCGGGTAGGGGCGTTCAGGCGGGGCGTGCTTGATCACCAAGTCAGTGTCCAGGACGAAACGCTCACCCAGGATGTGCGCGTTCATCACCCAATCCATGTCCTCCCCCCGGCGCATCGGAGGATCGAGCGGGCAGCGGGTGAAGAAATCCCGATGGGCGGCGATGTTGCCCATAATGGCGAAAGGAACTTCCTTCAAGCCCGGCGCCTCGACGATGTACCTGCGGAATGCCTCATTTATAAGCTCAACGACGTTCCAGTAGACCGTATGCGGACTGGAAGGCAGGTCCAGGTAGATCTCGTCCCTGGGCGTCAGGTACGGGCCGCAGTATGCTCGGATCGGTCCACCCTCGAACGCGGTCAGCATCTTCGACTTGATCCGCCCGATATACCCGGGTTCGATGAACTGACAATCGTCGTCGATCGAGACGGCGACCTCCTTGCCCAGGATATGGGCTGCTACCAGGCAGGCGTTCCTCAGGGGCGAGTAGCCGATGAGCGACACCGTCTCGATCAGGTCGTCCCTTCCTTGTCTGCGCAAGAAGGCGTGCACCTCCGCCAGCTGCGCGTAGCTGAAGTAGTGCAGGGTCACGCCCGCCTCTTCAGCATGCCGCCGCAGTAGCTCGCCCGCCCGCCTCTCGACCCGGTCGGCAATGGAGGGGTGGTTCGCCCCGGCAACCGCGATCACATCGAACTCTCGATCGGCGAGCACAGCCATGCTTTCGAAGAGCGGGGGGATCGTCCCGTCGTCATCAAGTGCGGTCGGGTGATCGTAAAAGTAGTCGCCCTCCTGATAGATCCGGGCTTTCTGACGACCCCAGAACATCGGAAATACGATGGACAGTTCCACCTCGTGCTCCTTTCGCTTGGAGGGGGTTAATGTGACGGCTCAACTGGCATGGACAAAGTTGCTGGCGGCTCATGTGCGGGAGTTCAACTCACCTCCTGACGGTTCGTTCGTCAGAGAAGCGACGCCTGCGTGTCGTCGATTCCAGGATCGGAGAACTAGGCTGCGGCGATGGAGTGCTTCGCCAGGCGGACGGAAGCACTCGTCACCCTGACGCTAGACTCTACCAAGCTGCAACAAATCCACCGCATGTTTCTCACGAACCCGATCCCTTGGACTGCGCATGGGATTGATCGCTCAATCGAAGTGGGGGGCCCGATAGCGGAGCTGGACCAACCCGCTCGGATACTCACGGCTCTCTACGAACCGAAGCCTCTCCGATGGCCCGGGCGAGGCCAGCATCGGGATGCCGGCCCCAAGGATGACAGGGACGAGGGAGACAATGTACTCCGAGATCGCTCCGGCCCGGCGGAAGGAAGCCGCCAGCTCCGATCCCCCGACCAGCCATGCCCGCACCAATCCTCGGAGGCCAAGCTCGGCTACGACCTGATCGGGGCTGGCATCCGTCAGGATCAAGTCCGGCCCAGGTACTTCAAGATCGCGACGGGTGAAGATCCAGCATGGTTTTCCTGGATACGGCCAGGCCCCGAAGGTGAGGCTTTGCTCGTAGGTCCTGCGTCCAAGAAGCACCGAGTCGACGGATGCGTAGAACTCCGAGTAGCCGTAGTCCTCACCCGAATTCTCAAACGGCGCCAGCCACGCGACGCCACCGTCCGGGGTTGCGATGTAGCCGTCCAGGCTGGCGGCGAAGTAGTATACGACTTCGATCATGCTGTCACTCCGATGCCCGGTCCTCCAGCCACGCCATATTCGTGCCCCTCCCAGAGGAATGGGAAGACTTGCCTCTGGTCCATTGGCGTGTAATCCTGCTTCCTGTCCTGGCCGGATCCTCTACGGTCGGCTGGCCATATGGAGGAGGAGCCGCACGCGCCAATCTGGTAAGATCGCCCCATCGGAGAAAACCGAGCGCGCAATCGGGGCGAAAACCCGGCGGCCAGCAGTTCGCCGATCCGTGCGATCGGCATTGGTGTCGTCAAGTCAATGGATCCGGGAGGTGCTCATCATGTTTAAACTGTTGGTCAGGGTAATCTTATCGGTTTTCACCGCACTCTATCGCGCTACCGGCGGGGTTGTCGGCGGCAAGGTCCAGGGCTTGCGTGTGGCTATCCTGACCACCACCGGGGCGAAGACCGGGAAGCGGCGCGTCAACCCGGTCGGATACTTCAAGGTGGACGGCAACTACGTCGTCATTGCTTCAAACGCCGGTTTCGATCGACATCCTGGCTGGTATCACAATCTCCTCAAGAATCCACTCATCACGCTCGAGCTCGGTCGAACACGCCTCTCGGCCGTGGCCGAAGCCTCCGATCCGGAGTATCGCGAACGACTGTGGGAGCGACTGCTAGAGCTCGCTCCGGGCTACGGCGCCTATCAGAAGAGGACCAGTCGCATGATCCCGATGGTCTTGCTGAATCCACAAGAAGAGGCGTGAGGCGGCGGGGTCCCCAGCTGTTCGTCCCGAATGACGGCCGGGCATTCTTCCACCGGTCGGTGAGCTCCTATTCCCCCGGTTTCACCGCTCCGTTGGATATGGCGACAGGACGAAGATCGGCCTGCCTCACTCCTCCGACGATGACCGGATCGGCCTGGCCAGGAGGAAATCGTTTTGGGTGTCCTGACCCAGCTGGAATGGCTGGTTTCCCACTACCTCGAATCCCCACTTCCCGTAGAACGCAATCGCTCGGCTGTTGCGTTCCCATACGTCAAGCCAAATGGTATCGTGTCCCTTGTCCAAGGCCAGTTCCAGGCACGCCTGCATCAAGGCGGCTCCAACGCCCCGGCCGATCCACTCCTGGACCGAGTAGAAGCGCACGATTTCCAGCGGGCGGGCTCCGCGAATGTCTGGTGGCGCCGAGCCGGATCGGAGCCTGGCGTAGCCCACCGCCTCTCCGATGACCTCTGCGATCAAGAACATGTTTCCCGGATCCTTCAGTTCCCTCGCCTGAATTGGAGCCCCGAAGGCACTCGACAGGTAATCGGTCATGTCCTCCGGCGTGTTGGCCGCGGCGAATGTATCGCGGAACGTCCGTTCCCCGATCTCGGCCAGAAGAGTGCTATCGGATAGGTCCGCCGGGCGAACCCGGATAGTCGGGCGATCCACCACAGATTAGCCTCCGCCTTGTTCTCTTCCGAGCTCCTCTTACCAGGGCCGATTCGGCTCAGGCCTAATCACCCTGCTCCGGCCGGTAGGGCGCCTCTCGATCGATGTCGCCAACGAACTCCGGCAGATCGGCGTGGCCCAGGGATTGCCGGATGGCCATGTTCTCGCCGGTGTGATACCAGTAATGGTAAATCACACGCAGGACGAGCGATCCGAAGATGTAGGAGCTGGGTCTCCCTTTTCGAACGACGTGTGCCATGAGATCAGCGCTGGTGCGCGAGTCCAGCCACGGGTCAGCCGCGGCGGTGATCGTCCGCCAGGCCTCCAGCACCTCGTCAAGTGGTGGTGTGCTTGCAATGGCGCCGTAGGCGAACTGCGCATTCACCTCTGGAAAGGGCAATTGACCCTGCGCGTAGTAGAAGAAATAGCGTTGTTCCTGCCACGCAAGATGACCGACATTCCAGCTGATGCAATTCATGGGCAACAGGCGCCGGCGTGCCTCAGCCTCCGACAACCCTTGAAGGCCGCGTTCAAACTCCTTGCGCGTGAACCGAAGCTGCTGAATGAGAGGGTGGGGCATACAGGCACCGCCTAGTTCGATCTATCCGAATGACGAGGACGTCCCGGCCCGACATGCGCCGAACGTGGGCGGGTTGTGCTGATCACACTTGTTTCGGGATATGCAGCATCCAGACATTCGGCTCCACATAGGTCCCCCGGTTCTGCCCGGTATCAACTCTTATCGGATCGAGAGCGCCGGGCACGACATAGCTTCCATCATCAGGGAAACGCATGCCGGTCCACTCTTCCCGTTCGCTGAGGCTGCCGACGATCTGCATCGCCCGATGACAGACCTTCACAATCCTCCCGCCCTCGCGGACATGTACCCGCAACCAGGGGTCATACGGCATTCCGGCATTATCCATCCATCGGATGTAGCTGTCCATCGGTGTGAGCGGGTAGCGATGTTTCAGACTCGGACGCACAGGGGCGATTAGCTGGCTCAGTCCCCTCCGCCGCGCCAACTCGAGCATCTCCCTAAGCAAGAGTGTGCTCAGTCCTCGGCCCTGGAACTGCGGGTGGATGGAAATCTGAATGGCGCATAGGATCTTCGGGACTCGGCCGTTGCCTCGATCCCGGGCGCTTTGGATCAATGCCCAATCCCAGCCTTCCTCCGGCAGGTTCTCGACCGATCCGTCCCAGGCCAGAGGCACACTGTTGGCGATCCCGACGACCCGTTTTCCGCCCGGGCCAAGAAATGCGAACTGATACTCGCCGAAGTTTTCGAACAATCCGTCCCAATGCTCTCCGGCGACGGGATCATGATGCATGAACTCGGGCCAGACGGTTTCACTCACGGATGCGATCAGTTCACGGTAGTCGGGTCGGTCGTGAGGTGACATGCGGATCAGATCAGTGCTCATGTCATGGTGCTCCCGTTGGTGGAGCATGTATTTGACTTGCCCATCGCTCCGGGGTATCCGCTGGCCTGTTCGACATCGGGCTTGAATCTGACCGCCACCTACTCGATCGGATCATCGGATGACGATCGATGCTTCTTGAGCAGTCCCTGCCGTTTCTTCTCCTCGAGCCGCCTCTCTTTGGAGGTTTCGGTCGGCTTCGTCGGCCTGCGGGGCTTGGGCTCGCTCCACGCCTTTCGAATCAAGTCGTCCAGTCGTCGCAGCGCATCCTCGCGGTTCCGCTCCTGCGTGCGGAAGCGGCGCGCTTCAATTACCAGGATGCCGCCGTCGGTGATCTTCCGGCCGGCTTTCCGCGTCAGTCGGTCCCTCACCGATTGAGGAACCTTCTTCGACGGTCGCAGGTCCCATCGTAGCCTGACGCCGGTCGAGACCTTGTTGACGTTCTGGCCCCCGGGTCCGGAAGATCGGAAGAACTCGAGTTGTATCTCTCCCGAGCGCAGGAGCGATTCCGCGGAGGGGGGTTTCACCGGATTCATGTCCTCTCAGGACTGTGGGAATGATGACGGCCATGCTCAGTCCCAGACTGACACGGCGAGGGGGCGGGCTTGGCAGGATCGCCGGCCGGCGGAGTTCGCCGCGACAGTTGCCAGGTCATTCTCCCATCTGGCTTTGTGCCCGCCAGACACCGCGGGCCAGGATGACCTGGACCTTCTTGCGTGAATCGGCGAGCATCATCCATGTGAAGATCATTCCAACTGTCGCTCAGTTCGTCCCCGGAACATCGCTCGCTCTGCTCACTTTGTGTTGTCCATTGCGCTGGTCTGCGCTTCGTCGTTCCGGGGCTCATGGCGCCGGCCTCAAGAACAGTCCGGCGGGGACCTCAAACCTGGAGTAGTTACGCCCAGTCGATCGGATCCCACCCCAGCTGGCAGTTTCGACGATGGCGGGTTCATTGGACAGATAGTTCATCAGTTCGACGGTCGTGGAACCCAGGTGGCCGCGTTCGATCTCGAACACCACGGTGGCATCCTCAGGCACATCGGACAGCAGAACATCGGCAACCATCTCCACCTTCCCGCCGGATTGAGCCCGGTCGAGTGGTTGGATCAGGCGGAAGAGATCGCCCTCCAATCCGACATTGGTCGCGTCCTCACTTGCCGACACCAGGCTCGGCCGGAGCCATGTGGCACCCTGAACGAGGTTAAGAGTAGTCCAATCAGATGTCGTCGTGATTCGCAGGCGTATGCGGAAGGTTGCCGGCCACGCCATGTTGCGAGACGTATCGGCCCATTCGCGAGTGATCGCAAGGTATGCGCCCGGATCCAGAGGGCTATAGTCCTGGTAAAGCTCTCCGATGCCGTTGGTCGCGCCTACCGCCGCCGGTTCGATCTGCGTCCCTTCGTGCCACTCGTTGAAGGACGTGACGGCGACGAGAGACGGCTCTACACCGGTATCGAGCGCCGCAGCCCACTGCTCGTTATAAGTCTCGCCGTCATTACGGGTGACCCACGTATCCTCTGGGTAGTCAATCCGCCGGGCAGAGAACCCCGGGATGACGCACGGTACATACCAGGCGTCCGGCGGCAGGCCTCGGCTCCACGAGAAACCGTCGGTATCTTCAAGATGCAGCGTCGCATAGTTGTAAAGCCCATCGAAATGCCCGCCGTCGATCCAGTCTGTCCGAATTGTATTGGCGATGACCAATCCGCCTTCAGGCGATTCGTGGATGACGTCCAACGCTTCCCGCCAGTAGGCAGCCTCCACCGCGGCGGAGCTGGTATCCGGGGATTCGATGGACCACACGAAGAACAGGCCCTTATCGCGGTCATCCGGACTCCATCGGCTCGACCCCTTCGTTCGGTAGAAGGCCGGATGCTCGCCATACTGCGCGTAGAGATACCGGACGTCATCGACGAGCCGCTCCGCCGTACGACCAGAATAGGGTTCGATGTGGAATGCGACATTGATGCCGTAAAGGTCCCCCACTTCCAGAAGCACGGAGGCGGCCTGATCCTCAAGCGACCCTTGCCCCCACCAGGAAACGATAATCAGGCCGACGCCTGCCTGGCGCAGCCAGGCGAAGTGTTGCGCCACGGTCTCGGGATCGACGGAACTGTACGGGCCCAGTTGGGGGTAGTAGTCACTGCTGATGTCGTCTGGGGGCTGGAATTCAGGCCCTTCCCAATGGACCCATTCCCCATCCATCGAGAAGTTTCTGTACCAAGGATAGTAAAACGCCGCCACTCGATCGGACGGGTTCGGGCCCTCGATCGGAGGTAGCGAGAGCCTTGAGACTCGGACGAGATCCACGATCAGCTCGTTATCGCCGGTGGCGATTCGGAAATCGGCGTCGTGATGCTGGCGCCCACCGAAGTAGGCATCGGGGACCACGAAAGTCGCAACTTTCCACTCCCGGCTGTCATTCAGATGAACCGACAGCCGCGTCCCTTTCCAGACCCCTGCGCCTTCTGCGGTCACATCCGTCGAGTCATAATCGATCCAAAACGAATGGTCGCCCTGGTCGAAATAAGTCACATTGATGGCCAGAGGCACTTCGCTGGCGAACAGAAAGCCGTCGTCGACATTGAAGTAGATGTAGCGCGCGGCCATCCCGTTGTAGGCGGTCTCTCGGACCTGCCTCCCGCCGATCGATTTCGACGAAGTCAGCCCATCAGGTTCGTCGAACTGCCCAATACCGTGTTCGGAGTTAATCGTCCCCAGGTCAATGGAGACTTGAGCGTCTGATTCGGGACCGGAAAGGGGGGCTATGGAGGTCTGCTCGGTGGTCGATGTCACTTCGACACCGATCGCAGCCGGGATTGTCGGCTCAGCAACGCTGAGCTTGTTCAGGGTCTGGCTGCCGAGTAGGACTGCCAGCGCGGCCAGCGCCACAACTGCCAGCACCCATCCCCAAACTGGGACGACCGACAGGCGGAACGGTCGACGAGCTGGCCGAGCCTGATCTGGGGGTCGAGTTGCGGTTGACACATCGGTCGGCAATGGCTCCCCTTGTGGCGCCACCAGCGTTGGCGCCTGGTCCGGCTCGGCGGTCGCAGGCATCTGCACTCGCCGCGTGCCTTCCTTGGCGAAGGCCTCAGCCAGGGCATTTGCCATTACCCCCGTGCTCTGGAATCGGTCATCCGGGAGCTTGGCGAGCGCTTTGAGAATGACCTTCTCCATAGCCTCGGAGATGGCGGGGTTCAATGTGCGGGGGAGTGGTAACGGATCGCTGATATGCTTGAAGATCACTGCCAAGGGTGTATCGGCTTCAAACGGGACTTGGCCTGTCGCCATCTCATAAAGCATCACGCCCAGAGAGTAAACGTCGCTTCTCTCGTCCCCACGCTCGCCCCTGCCCTGTTCGGGCGACATGTAGGCCGGTGTTCCCATGACCGCTCCGGAGACAGTCACCGAGGTCCCCCCGGCGATCTTGGCAATGCCGAAGTCAGTAAGGACAACGTCTCCCTTCGAGGTCAGCATGACGTTATCAGGCTTGAGATCATGGTGGATCATTCCCTGGCCAGAGGCGTAGTCCACGGCGTCTGCCACGGCTTGGATGATCTGCAGGATCTCTTCAGGCGTCTTCTTCTCGCCCCTCGCGCTCAATTCATTCAGCTCCGCCTTGAGGGATCGTCCTTCTAGATACTCCATCACCATGTAGGGGACATTTCCCTCGATCCCAAAATCAAAAACCTGAACGATGTTGGGGTGACGAAGGGCAGCGACGGCTTTGGCTTCACGTTGAAAGCGCTTGAAGAACTGCTCGTCCTGGGCAGCCAGTAGCTCGTGAATGATCTTGATAGCAACATATCGCTCAAGGGATGGCTGGTAGGCCTTGTAGACCGTAGCCATGCCTCCCCGGCCGATCTGCTCCATCACGCGATAGTTGCCCAGGGTCTTACCCGTCAGACTGGACATATTCCCTTGTCCCTTCGAGCGCTCAACCCCAGCCTGGGCCATGTGCGGACTTGGGCGCTCTGCCATTCGGCACAATATAAGGAAGAAGCCCGGGCCAAGGAGTGACCATGAAGGGGAAAGCGAACTCGGCCCGCAGCTGAGGCATTCATGTGACGATGCGAGAAACGTACCTGGGCTACTGCACTACACTCCCGAGCCTTCTTTGCGTGATCTGAAGGTTCGCCCGCACGAGACAGCCACTCAGAGTCCCTTGGCCGATTCTGGAGCGATCGCTCACCGACTCAGAGGACCAGTCCGTAGATGCGCCCCTTCTCGTGCGGCGAAGGCTTGTAAGGGCAACGGCCGACAACGTGATCCTGTCCGCCTGTAATCGTGTCTTCGATAACTCCTCATGATCACGGGTACACTGGTCTTCGATCGGACTTCCCTTTCATGATCAGACTTTCGCTAGGCCATCATGGAACATCGGATCGGGGCATGTCGATCCTGCAGGACAATTGTTTCGAAGATGGATCAGCACCGGTTCAACCCAACCGCTGCCTTTCTTCCGCTGACGAATACAATGCCGCACGGCTTCGTCCACGACCCGGGAGTCCGACCCCGTCTCCCGCAACTCGCCCGCAAGGACGTGACCGGCCGCCTTCGCCGGCTCAGCCGTGCGCCAACTGCGATCGCTCCAGGATCACCCGCCTCCGAACGGTGTCCTTCTTAGCCGGTCTGGTCTTCAAGGGCTGCGCTAGGTGCGTTCTTTCTAACCGAGGCGATGCCTTTTTCGACATTGCCCGCTGAAGCATACATCTCGCTGCGGCCTATTATCTCTTTGTTGGCAGCCATTAGCACGAAGTAGGGCTCCCCCGTGCCTGCGGTGCGGCGCTCGAAGTTGGAATCCTTCGGAGCGTTCTTACGCGCCGACTGAATGCCTTTGAGAGCGCCATGTTTGTCGGCGTAGAGCTGACTTGTCAGGATCACCTGACCGTTGGCGGCTTTGAGGTTGAACATGAACTTCCCCTTCCCGGTTTTCTTGAGAGCGAATTTGCTGGCCATCGTGAGCTCCTTTGAGTTGGTCTGGGGGTATCGGTGAACTAGGGGCGGGATGTATGTACATGTTGGCGGTTTGTGGAGTGAGCCAGGTTACGACGATGCCCGGGAGCGCTGTCCAGCTGCCTAAGGGCGGAAGAGGTAGTCGACCTCATAGGATGGTGGTCTTGTGAGTGTGTCCCAACGTTGAATAGTCTTCTGACAACTTCGTCCGCCACTGCGGCGGGGTGCGCCTCTGCGTCAGTTGGAATGGGTCTCGTTCTCGGTTCCACCCATCGTCCGTCTCCATCCGCCTTTCCGCCCGCCTCCGGCTGTCAGGAGGACCTGGACCACCCTGCAAGACTCGGCAGGCGTCATACATCTGAAGATTCTCCTGACGCCGAGCAGTTCCCCGCCGGACCGTATGTCTCGGCCTCCTTATCCGTCCGATTGACTACGAGGCAGATATCGTGCCAAGTCTGGCGAGGTTGGCACGCCCCTCCGGCCAGGCTCAGAAACCCCGAAGATGTGATCCGGCATGGCGCCCGGGGAGTCCATGAATATCTTACACTGCAAGAACGGAAGGTCCCGAGGGCAGGGCAGCCATGGCCTGGCCAGGCCGCCTGCCCGGCCAGTCTCGGCCGAGACTGAGGCGGGACGGAACGGCTTCGGAAGCCCGCGCCCCAGCAAGTGGAATGAGACGAGATATACCTGTCTGGGCTGGGACGGCTTGCATCCGTTTCCCACGACGGACCTCGGCCTGGGCCAGCGGGCGGGCACTCTCCCGCCGGTTTCAAGCCGGCATGGGCTGGCCCAATGGTGAAAACACAAGTCCTGGGCTGAGGTCGCGCTCCGCAAGTCGAATTCTGCTCGGTTCCGCAGCCGCTGATCATGATGCCCTCCATTGCGGTGTCTGGAACGATGGGGTTCACAGAAATGTGGCGATCTCCGAGAGGGGCTTCTTCGTGATCTCCGGCACGACCGCATCATGTTCAGGATAGCCCACCACCAGGATGAGAGATGGCCTCTCATTGGTGGGCCGTCCAAGAATCTCGTTCAGGAACCCCATAGGGCTCGGGGTGTGGGTCAGGGTCGCCAGGCCCGCGTGATGGAGCGCTGTGATCAAGACACCCGTGGCGATTCCGACCGACTCAGTCACATAATAATTCTTGACCTTGCGTCCGTCCGGGAGTTGCCCGCGGTTCTGGGCGAAGATCACGATGAGATACGGCGCGTACTCCAGGAACGGCTTGTTTTCATCTGTGCCCAGCGGCTCAAGCGCCGCCAGCCACTCCGGAGAGGCCCGGCGGCGGTAGAACTCACGCTCTTCTTGCTCAGCCCCCGCTCTGATCTGACGTTTGATCTCGGGGTCCGATACGACCACGAAATGCCAGGGCTGTATGTTCGCCCCGCTGGGTGCACTGCCGGCCGCCATCAGACAGTCTTCGATGAGGTTTTGCTTCACGGGACGACGGGCGAAGGATCGGACCGTCCGGCGGCGCTGCATCTCCTCTCGGAATGCCGCCGCGCGAATGTCCATCTCATCCCGCGGGTATTCACGGTATGTCGTTAACGGCAAAAACTTCGCGGGTGGCATCTGCGTATCCTCACTGCGGTACCCCCCTGGCTGACGCGACAAAGAGTGGCGATGTAAATCCCTAGCGTCTCTTATGATCCGGCACTGGGCGGCGTGGATTGAGCCTTCAGATCCGTGACACCGTGCTTACCTCGGCCGCCCCGTCCCACTGATCCGCCAAGCAGCAACCTCGGGATCTTCCGGAGAGAGCGGCCGACTTCGGCGGCTGCCAGCCATAGGGGCCCGGGTGAGACCGCGACGAGGCGTCAAGCGCCGAGTGCCTTCAACCTCCGATGTCGTGGTCATGGATATGGTCAGCCGGAGGCCGCCACATCCGCCTCAACATCTGCAAGCGTTACGAGGTCGACGTCACTCAGGCAAGACGGGGACAGGCTGATGCTGGTCAAGACCCAGCGATGATGCGCGAGTCCAACATTGCCTGCCTGGGCCACACCGGGGTCAAATCCGACCCAGCCACCTGCTGTTCGGGCAAGTGCTTCGTAGGTTTCCCCGGCTGAGACCGTGCCGAAGACATCGGAGGTCGGATCCGGCAAGCGGTACGCGGTGACATCGACGTTGGAGGTGAACATGCACGGTCCAGCAGTCGTCGTCGGCGTGCAACCCAAGAGCAGCAACCCGACAGCCGCAACACCCCAGAAACCGAACATCGCCCTTCGGCCAACCGCTCTAATCCTCCTCAATTGCAGCATAGTTCGACAGCATTCCTTCCTGCAATCGCCCTGCCTCTCTGCGCTAGTCCCCGGCGGTCGATCCTATTGCGCGGTTCTCAGCGCCGGTTTCAGAACGGCAGCCTAGAGCTGGGATGTGCAGTAAGCGCACTTTGTCGCATTGACGGGGATCGC